>Ga0224510_10000535_pt1 | contig 28701 bp, 29 predicted proteins | sample SF_May12_sed_USG_FD_170161 | JGI IMG/M metagenome (GOLD analysis project Ga0224510, IMG submission 170161) | Sediment microbial communities from San Francisco Bay, California, United States - SF_May12_sed_USGS_4_1 | ecosystem: Environmental > Aquatic > Marine > Sediment | place: USA: California... | reverse complement strand
CCGGGCGCGCCCCGCCACTGCCGCTGATTGCGGGTAAAGATCTGCAGCGCCTGCCCCTCGACCCGCCGCAACCGCTCAAAGGCGAGATGCAGCCCGCCTGCCACCGACATGTGCGCCCCCAGTAACGGCATCGTCCCCTCCTCCCTCAACGCAACCGGTCGAGCATCTGCGCGTACCGCGCCTCGCTGTTCCGCAGCCGCTCGGAGATGATGGCGGCGAGGTTCCGGTAGAGCTTCAGACAGAGGGCGGGATTGGAGAGCCGGAGGACGGTTTCGTTGATCACCAACGCCTTGGTTTCCTTGGTGGCGATCACCGACGCCGAACGCGGCAACCGGTCGACAATGGACATCTCGCCCACACAGCTCCCCTCGCCCAGCTCATCCAGCACCACGTGCCGGTCCTCGGCATCGTCCACCACCGCCACCGCCCCGGTAAGGATGATGAACATGGTGGTCCCCGACTCACCCTTGCGGATCAGATGCGCATACCTGGCATACTTCTTCTTGGCGGAAAGCCGGAAGATCGTCGCCAGTTCCTCCTCGCTGAAATCGTTGAAAAAAAGGTAGCGCTTCTTGAGTTGATTGATCACCTTCAACGCATCGAATGAGAAGCGCTTGGCGGGTTTCTGCTCGGCCGGCTTCCCCTGCTGTTCGAGATACATCTCCATGGCGTCGGCGAACTCTTCCGCCGACTGAAAACGATCATCCCGCTTCTTGGTCAGCGCCCGATCGACAATCGCGGCCAACCGGTCATCCACCGGCTCCGCGGTCGCGGTCAGCGACACCGGGGTATGGGTGAGGACCGCCCGAAAACGCTCCTCCTGGGTGGTACCCTGAAAAGGCTTCTCGAAACAGAGCCACTCATAGGCCAGCACCCCCAGCGAGAAGACATCGGAGCGCTGATCAAGCACCTCGCCGCGGATCTGCTCCGGCGACATATAGAGCGGGGTGCCGACGACCCCGCTCTCGGTCACCATCAGGTTGGCGCCGGCCGCCTGCATCACCCGGGCGATACCAAAATCGGTAATCTTCGGCAACCGGTCCTTGAGGATCATCACGTTGGCGGGCTTGATGTCGCGATGCAGTACGCCGCGCTGGTGCGCATAATGCAGCGCGCGGGCGACCATCACCAGCAGCCCCACCTTGTCGGCGACCGACATCCGCGCCCGCCGGACGATCAGATCCTTGATGGTGCAGCCGTCGATATATTCCATGACGATATAGGGCACGGTGTCCTGCACCCCCATATCGTAAATGGTGGTGATATGACTATGATTGAGCTGACCGACGATCCGCGCCTCCTGCATGAAGAGGTCCAGGGCCTTCAGGTACGCGGCGTCATTCTCAAGCCGGTCGCTGCGCAAGATCTTGATCGCCACCTGCCGGTTGATCAGGTCGTCCAGGGCAAGATAGACCATGCCCATGGCCCCCTGGCCGATCTTCTTGCGGACGCAATACCTGCCGATCTTTTCCATGCACAGCTACCCAGTAAACGAACATTATTTAAGGATCGCGCGAAAGCGTCGAGTCCTCCGGAACGATGGTTCCGATCAATTGCCGTCAAGCCCGTTGAGCGGGCGCACACTTTCCTGATTGATCTCCTGCAGGAGCAACCCCGGCATGCTGGTAAAGGCATCCACACGGTGATCCGAGGCGGCAAAATCCGCCTTGAAGGAGGTGATCAGGTTCAACTGCTCCCAGCGGGGGATATAGTACTTGACCAGACTGGGGATGGCGCCGTAGACGGTGGCCGCCGACGCCGGATCGGCAAAGCCCGAAGCCGCGATTTTTGCCGCCGAAAGCGTTTGCGATTCGTAAAAGTTTTCCAAAAAAATCAACTCTTTCGGCTCAAGGGCCTTGATACCGAACCGCCCCAGGAGGCGGAGCACCTTCCGCAACATCCCCCGCCCGAACCGGGCCAGCCGGTAGGGAAGGAAGATCTCCCGCGGGGTCTTCAACTCCAGATACGCCCTGATGGTCAGGATCAGTTCCGCCAGTTCCACCGGCTCCGGGTCCACGAAATGGTAGGTCTGGCCGGAAAACTCGGCGCGATGCTCCAGCAGATGGTGGACGAAAAAAGGCAGCTTGGCGGCGTTGGAATAGGAATGGCGCACCCCGCGGCTGGTGAGCAGCACCGGCATGGCCCGGTCCGCCACGGAGAAGAGCAGGCGGCTGAAGCCCTGGATCTTGTGATCATGCTCGCCGTACACCACCCCCAATCGGATACAGGTATAGTCGAGTCCCTGCTGCTCATGCATGTGCCGGAGGGTCAGTTCCGCCATCAGCTTGGACTTGGTGTAGTTGCCAAGATCGGCGGTGAGCGGCAGATGCGCGCCCTCGTCCAGATCCTCGCCCGACGGCAACACCGCGGCGCTGCTGAAATGGATGTAGGGGATACCGAAGGCCAGGGCGGCACGGGCCAGATTGATCGCGCCCTGGTAGTTCACCTCGTAGGCGAGCTTCGGTTCGCTGTCGATGGAGGCGATGGCGCAGTTGATAATGAAATCCGGCCGGTTCTTGCGGAAATAGCGCCGGATGTCCTCGGGTTCCCGCAGGCTCAAACGCTTGCTGTTCGGCACCAGCAGGTCGATGTCATCGGCCGCCCTGGTTTTGAAGTAATGCATCAGGGTGCCGCCGATCAGGCCGGACCCGCCGATTAAAATCCCCAGCCGCCGGGAGGAATCTGTCTGCTCCATCGTCACCCGTCACCTTGCACACAAAAAAATAACCGGCATCCATCCCGGCATCGTTCATTCCCGCAAGCAACATATTGACCGTTGCCGGTTCCAGAGTATTATATAAAAATAGACTTTACAATACCTGCCGACGGCCGCCTCACGATAACCACGCGACGCACGGCCGCCGCCGATTCTCACGGCCCGGAGCCGATCAAAACCCATGCCGACCCTGAAACGCCACGAACTCGCCACCCTCTGGCAGGCCATTGCCGCCGGGGATGCGCCGCCGGTCTTCCTCCTCCACGGCGAGCGCTATCTCTGCCGCGAAGTGGCCGAGGAACTCTGCCGCCGCCTCCTGCCCGACGAGCAACAGCGGGCCAGCAACCTGCACGGGATCGACGGCGACCAGGAAGACCCGGTCGCCACCCTGCACCGGCTGCGCACCTTCAGCATGCTGCCGGGACGGCAACTGTTCCGGGTGATGGACACCCGGCTGTTCTACTCAAAAGAGGTGGCGAAAACCCTGTGGGAGAAAGCAAAACAGGCGCATGAAAAGAAGGAGCTCAAAAAGGCCGGCCGCCTGGCTGGCCAGGTGCTGAACCTCGCCGGCCTCGACGGTGACGATGCCGGAGGAGAACTGATCGGGCTCGCCGCCAGCCGCTGGCGTGCCCTGCTGGGCTTTGCCAAACCGGAGGAAAAGCTCGACTGGTTCGTCGAGGCGCTGGCAGAAGCCCCGCCCGCCGCCGGCAACAAAACCGCCAAGGCGGCCGATATCGCCGACCTCTACATGGAGGCGTTCGAAAAGGGCCTGCCGCCGAACAACACCCTGATCCTGATCGCCGAGGCGGCGGACAAGCGCACTCGCCTCTACAAATATCTGGACAAAAACGCCACCGTCATCGACCTCGCCGTCGACACCGGCGCCAGCACCGCCGCCCGCAAGGACCAAGACGCGCTCTTGGAGGATCTGATCCGCAAAACACTTACCGAGATGGGCAAGAAGATCGATCCGCGCGCCCTGCCCCTGCTGCTCGACCGGGTCGGTTTTCACCCGGTGGCGGCGGTCATGGAAACGGAAAAACTGTGCCTGTCGGTGGGCGACGCCCCCCACATCACCATCGACGACCTGGAGGCGATGATCGGCCGCACCCGCGAGGAAGCACTGTTCGCCTTCACCGAGGCGGTGGCGACCAGAAACCTCGACAGCGCGCTTGCCCTCATGGGCCGGTTGCGGGAAAACCAGATCCACCCGCTGGTGATTGTTTCCGGCCTGCGCAACCACCTTCGCAAACTCCTCTTCATCCGCGCCCTGGAGGCCCAGAACGACCCGCCCTACCATCCCGGCGGCGACTTCAATGCCTTTCAGCGGGGCTACCTGGCGCAACTCAAGGCGGCACGCCCCGAATGGCCGAAGATGCTGGCCGGTCATCCCTTTGTGGTCTACAAACTCTTCCAGCAGGCGGAAAGATTCAGCGTCGCCGCCCTGAAGGCGGCCCTTGCCGAGATTCTCGCTGCCGAGTACCGCCTCAAGGGCTCCGGCCTGCCGGAAGAGGCCATTCTCGAAAACATGCTTTTCCGGATTCTGCAACCGCCCCACCAACAAAAAGCCGCCGCCAGGAGCCGACCATGACAACGCCATCCGCGCCAACCCGCCTCGCCTTCCCGCTGCTCGTCCTCGCCTGCATCCTCGCCGCGTGCGCGGTGCCGGCCTCCCGCTATCTCTCCGCCGGCCCCACCGCGCTGGCCGAGGGCGGCGATCCGCGGCAGGCCGCGGTCCTGCTCCACCCCTTCACCGAGGCGTTTGCCGCCGACGCCCGCATCGGCCGCCACCTGTTCACCAACAACCGGCAGACGGAACTGCTGGTCAAGCCGGGCAGCGTCGGCCGCGCCCTTGACGCCATCCTGCAGCGCAAGCTGCTCGACGGCAATATCGCCGTCGCCCAGGACGGCAGCCGCTGGGACCAGACCCCGGCCGGGCTTGCCGCCTTTGCAGACCCGAACCGCCTTTTGCTCTCCGGCCGCATCACCCGCCTCACCCTCGAGGTGGAGGAAAAGCCTCTCTCCGGCAAGGCGCGGGCGGAAATGGAGGTGGAATGCATCCTCGGCGTGGTCAAGGATAAAAAAGTTATTCGGCGGAACGTGCATGTTGCGCAAGAAATGATTACACTCTCCTTTGGTCCGCAGGAGTTGGAAAAATTACTCGCCGACTGCCTCTCTGCGGCAAGCGCTGAAATCCTTGTCCAGTGCGGCGACCTGGTAGCGGCAGTCCCTGCCGGGACGCGGCGACAACCCCAACCCACGCAAGCAAACGAGAACAAACTCTCGCCGAACCATGAGCGCACCAGTCAAACAGACAGAGGGGGAGACTCTCACCGAACACCGGCAGCAACTGCGAGAGCCGTCGCTGTACAAAGTCCTCCTGCATAACGATGACTACACCTCCATGGAGTTCGTGGTGATGATCCTGGAAACGATCTTCAACAAGCCCCCCCAGGAGGCGGCGCGGATCATGATGCAGGTGCACCGCCGGGGCGTCGGCGTCGCCGGCGTCTATTGCCGGGACATTGCCGAGACAAAACAGCAAATGGTTACCAGCCAGGCCCGCAGCAATAATTTTCCACTGAAATGCACCATCGAGCCGGCCTAGACCGCACAGGAGCACAGCAACAGCAATGATCAGCCACAAACTGGAAATGGCCTTGGTAATGGCCATCCGCGAGGCCAAATCACACCGACACGAACACGTCACCGTCGAGCATATCCTCTACGGCCTGCTCCATGAAGAACAGGCGGTGAAGATCATCACCAAGTGCGGCGGCGACCGCGACAGCCTCAAACGCAAGCTCGAAACCTATTTCGCCGCCAACCTGCCGACCACCGACAGCGACGAGAGCGTGGAGCCGTCCCAGACCATCGGCTTCAACCGGGTCCTGCAACGGGCCATCGCCCACGTGCAGAGCTGCGGCAAAAAAGAGGTGGACTCCGGCGACGTGCTGGTCTCGATCTTCTCGGAGCCGGAATCCTTCGCGGTGTTTTTCCTGCAGTCAGAAGGGCTTGAGCGGTTGAACGTGGTCGAATTCATCTCCCACGAGATGCCCAAGCCGGCGGCAACCCCCAAGACGGAGCAGCCCGGCGAAAAAGAGAAGCAGGAATCCGCTCTCGACAAATACACCGTCAATTTCGCGCAACGGGCGGCGGCCGGCCAGATCGACCCGCTGATCGGCCGTGAGCGCGAGTTGCAACGGGTGATGCAGGTTCTCTGCCGCCGCCGCAAGAACAACCCGCTGCTGGTGGGCGAACCGGGCGTCGGCAAAACCGCCATCGCCGAAGGCCTGGCCCTGCACATCCATGACGGCAAGGTGCCGGAGGTGCTGGCCGACGCGAAGATCCACCTGCTGGACATGGGTGCGCTTCTTTCCGGCACCAAGTACCGGGGCGATTTCGAGCAACGGCTCAAGGCAGTGATCGGGGAGGTGGAAAAGGACCCCGCGATCATCCTCTTCATCGATGAGATCCATACCATCGTCGGCGCCGGCTCCACCAGCGGCGGCAGCATGGACGCCTCCAACCTCCTGAAGCCCGCCCTGCAATCGGGTTCCCTGCGCTGCATCGGCTCTACGACCTACGAGGAACAGAAAAACCACATCGAAAAGGACCGGGCCCTGGCCCGCAGATTCCAGAAAATCGACATCGAAGAGCCGTCGGTGGCCGACACCCAGGCGATCCTGAAGGGTTTGCAGTCCCGTTACGAGAAGCATCACGGCGTTCGTTACTCCGATGCCGCCATCAAGGCCACCGCCGAGCTGTCAGACCGCTATCTCACCGATCGCTTCCTGCCGGACAAGGCCATTGACGTCCTTGACGAACTGGGCGCCTCCTTCCGGTTGCTCGACGGCAAGAAGAGGAAAAAGGCCCGCACCGTCACGGTTCGCGACGTGGAAACCGTCATCTCCCGGATGGCACGGGTTCCGGCCCGCAACACCTCGTCGTCGGATGTGGAAAAGCTGCAGATGCTCGAGCAGGACCTGAAGGACAAAATCTTCGGCCAGGATGAGGCCCTTGCGGTCATCACCACCGCCATCAAGCGCTCCCGTGCCGGCCTCAAGCCCCCGGAACGGCCCACCGGCGCCTTCCTGTTCGCCGGCCCCACCGGCGTCGGCAAGACCGAGGTCGCGCGCCAGTTGGCGACCTCGCTCGCCGTGCACTTCGAACGCATCGACATGAGCGAGTACATGGAAAAACACGCGGTGGCGCGGCTCATCGGCTCGCCGCCGGGCTATGTCGGCTTCGAGCAGGGCGGCCTTCTCACCGAGGCCATCCGCAAACACCCTTACAGCGTCCTGCTCCTCGACGAGATTGAAAAGGCGCACCCGGATGTCTTTTCCATCCTCCTCCAGGTCATGGACCATGCAACTCTTACCGACAACAACGGCCGCGCCGCCGACTTCCGCAATGTCATCCTGATCATGACCACCAACGCCGGCGCCCGCGAACGGAGCGAGCGGGCCATCGGCTTCATGGCCGACAACAGCGGCAAGGACCAGAAGGCGATCAAGAACCTCTTCTCGCCCGAATTCCGCAACCGGCTGGATGCGGTGATCTCCTTCAACAGTCTGGATCTGCCGGTCATGGAACGGGTGGTCGACAAGCTGATCAGCGAACTTGAATTGCAACTTGCCGAGAAAAAAGTTACTATCGATCTCTCCGCCACCGCCCGATCCTGGCTGGCGAAAAAGGGCCACGACCCCGAATACGGCGCACGCCCCTTGCGGCGCCTGATCATGCGTGAGATCGGCGACCCGCTCGCCGAAGAGATCTTGTTCGGGAGGCTGAGCAAGGGAGGCGCAGTCCGCATCGGCGTGACCAAGGACAAGTTGACCTTCTCGTACAAAGGACAATAAACACCCCCACCATATTTCTAGGAGTAAGTAAAAATGCGTAAAAAGATGATGTATTTTGCCTGCGGAATGGCCCTGACCCTCTCCCTTGTCGGCTGCGGCAATAAGGACAAAAATGCCGAAACAGCCGCTCCCGCCGACCAGGCGACCGCCGCTCCCGCCGAGACAAGCGCGGCGCCGACCATGGTCACCGGCACCGTCAAGGAAACCATGTCCGGCGGCGGCTTTACCTATGTGCTACTGGAAAGCGCCGGCGGTGCCCCCACCTGGTATGCGATGCCTGAAACCAAGATGGCCGCTGGCGACAGCATCACCCTGCAGGCGGGCAGCACCTTCCCCAACTTCTACAGCAAGGCCCTTGACCGGACCTTCGAGTCACTGATCTTCTCGCAGGGCCTTGCCGGTGCCACCGCTGACGCCAATCCCCACGCCATGGGCGCGATGCACGGTGGTGCCACCGCCAGTGCGGACGCCGCCCCCAACGCCGCCTTTGCCGATGCGGTCAAGGCCGAGGGCAAGGTCGGCAGCACCCTGCTGGATCCGAACCTTGTCTCCCCGGGCAGCGTCAAGGCGGTTGTCCCCTTCGCCTCCCTCAAGGTGACCAAGGCAACCGGCAACAACGCCCACACGGTGAGCTCCATCTTCGCCGAGGCCAACAAGCTCAACGGCAAAAAAGTCCGGGTTCGCGGCCAGGTGATGAAGGTTTCCCGCATGATCATGGGCAAGAACTGGATCCACCTGCAGGACGGCACCGGCGAACCGACCAAGAACACCCATGACCTGGTGGTGACCACCATGGCGGAACCCGCCGCCGGCGACACCGTCACCGTCGAGGGGGTTCTCAGCGCCAACAAGGATTTCGGTGCCGGCTACCACTATGATGCCATAGTCGAGGACGCGACCGTCGGCAAATAGCGCCCCCGCACGCCGTAACATCCACAGAAGCCGGCGCGTCGCCCATGGCGATGCGCCGGCTTTTCATTTAACCACAGGGGAAACATGCGTTTTGTCATCATCGGCCCCGGCGCGCTCGGCTGCCTGTTCGCCGCCACCTTGGGCAGCGATCCCCGACATGAGGTATGGCTGCTTGACCACGACCGGCAACGCGCCGATCTGCTCACCTGGCAGGGTATCCTCCTGACCGATGCTGAAAACCGCGAACGGCGCTCGCCGATTCGGGCCACCGCCGACGCCGGCACCATCCCCGGCTGCGACTGCATCCTCCTCTGCGTCAAGTCGCATCAGGTGCCGACCGCGCTTGACGCCGCCGACCCGCTTTTCCGCGCCGCCCCCCTGACCATCACCCTCCAGAACGGCATCACCCATCTGGAAACCATCGGCGCCAGACTGCCGGCGCAGGTGTGGGCCGCCGGGGTTACCGCCCAGGGCGCCACCCTGCTGGGACCCGGACGGGTCCGGCACGGCGGCAGCGGCCCCACCCGGATCGGCTTTATGAAGCAACCGGTCTCGTACGCAGCCGCCACGCAGCTGCAACGGATCGCCGCCGCCCTCACCCTGGCTGGCATCACGACGGAAGTCGCCGCCGACATCCGCCAGCATGTCTGGCGCAAGCTGTTGATCAACGTCGGCATCAACGCCCTCACCGCCATCCACGACTGCGCCAACGGCGGGCTCCTCTCCTCTCCGGCCGCCCTGCTCCGCATGCGCCGGGCCGTGAGCGAAGGAGCGGCAGTGGCGGCCGGCCTCGGCATCACCCTCGCCGAGGATCCGGTTGCCCTGGCCATGGACGTCTGCGCCGCCACCGCCAGCAACATCTCGTCGATGCTGCAGGATGTGCGCAACCGGCGCGCCACCGAGATCGATGCCATCAACGGCGCCGTGGTCAAGGCCGGCCACCGCTTGCGCCTTGCGGTGCCTGAAAACGAGGCCCTAACCAGCGAAATCAAGGCGCTGGAAAGCAATTTCAGCGACGATTATCCTTGACAGATGCCAGAAAGCTATTAAATACTGACAACTTTGCGCAGCCGAAGACTAAACCGGCAACACTGCATCTCTTTCTCTTTTCGACATAGCTAAAAAGGAGCACCAATGGCAAACTATCTCTTCACCTCCGAATCGGTTTCCGAAGGACATCCCGACAAGGTCGCGGACCAGATTTCCGACGCCGTTCTCGACGCCATCCTCACCCAGGACAAAATGGCCCGGGTTGCCTGCGAAACCATGGTTACCACCGGCATGGCGATCATTGCCGGCGAGATCACCACCTCGGCCTGGGTTGACATGCCCAACGTGGTCCGCGAGACCATCAGGGAGATCGGCTACAACTCCTCCGACATGGGCTTTGACTGGCAATCCTGCGCGGTGCTCACCAGCATCGACAAGCAGTCGGCCGACATCGCCGTGGGCGTCAACGAGGGCACCGGCCTCGACCTCGACATGGGTGCCGGCGACCAGGGCTTGATGTTCGGTTACGCCTGCCGGGAGACCCAGGTGCTGATGCCGATGCCCATCACCTACGCCCACCGCCTCACCAAACGGCAGTCCGAGGTGCGCAAGGCCGGCCTTCTGCCCTGGCTGCGCCCCGACGCCAAGAGCCAGGTGACCATCGAGTATGTCGACAACAAGCCCAAGCGGGTCGAGGCCATCGTCCTCTCCACCCAGCACAGCCCGGATGTCGACTACGAAGATCTCAAGGAAGGGGTGATGGAGGAGATTATCAAGAAGATCATCCCCGCCGAGATGGTGGACAAGAACACCAAATACTTCATAAACCCCACCGGCCGCTTCGTTATCGGCGGCCCGGTCGGCGACTGCGGCGTTACCGGCCGCAAGATCATCGTCGACACATACGGCGGCATGGGCTCCCATGGCGGCGGCGCCTTCTCCGGCAAAGATCCCTCCAAGGTGGACCGCTCCTCCTCCTACATGGGCCGCTACGTGGCAAAAAACATCGTTGCCTCCGGCATCGCCGACCAGTGTGAAGTGCAGGTGGCTTACGCCATCGGCATCTCCCAGCCGGTCTCCGTCAACGTGGTCACCTTCGGCACCGGCAAGATCAGCGACGACAAGATCAAAAAGCTGATCACCGAGCATTTCGACCTGCGCCCCAAGGCGATCATCCAACACCTTGACCTCCTGCGGCCGATCTACAAGAAGACCGCCGCTTACGGCCACTTCGGCCGCGAACGGGCCGAGTTCACCTGGGAGAAGACGGACAAGGCGGAGGCGCTGCGGGCAGCCGCCGGCCTCAAATAAGAAAAGCGGCTTCAGGCACCACATCTGCTTCGTTATCAACCAGCCCGCAGAGCGCTGCTCTAGCGGGCTGGTCTCTGCCTCGCATCTGCGGCACCTGAAACCACTTTCACAAATTTTGATAATTTAAAAAAAATCGAAAACCTTTGGCCGGTCATGAACGCCAAAGGTTTCTGCGTTTCGCATACCAACACCAATCCATGCAGGGAGTTTACATCATGAGTTTTACTGACTACAAAGTCGCCGATATGGGCCTGGCGGCCTGGGGCCATAAGGAAATAGCCATTGCCGAGACCGAGATGCCCGGCCTGATGGCGCTGCGCGAGGAGTATGGGGCGGCAAAACCCCTGAAAGGCGCGCGGATCACCGGCTCCCTGCACATGACCATCCAGACCGCGGTGTTGATCGATACCCTGGTGGCCCTGGGCGCCGAGGTGCGCTGGGCATCCTGCAACATCTTCTCTACCCAGGATCATGCCGCCGCCGCCATCGCCGACAAGGGCATCCCGGTCTTTGCCTGGAAGGGTGAGACCATCGAGGAGTACTGGTGGTGCACCGATCAGGCGATCACCTGGCCGGACGGCAAGGGGCCGAACATGATCCTCGACGACGGCGGCGACGCCACCCTGCTGCTGCACAAAGGCGTCGAGTTTGAAAAGGCCGGCGCCGTGCCCGCCCCCACCGCTGCCGACAACGAGGAATGGACCGCGGTGCTCAACTACCTGGGCCGCACCTTTGCCGAGGACAAGCAGAAGTGGACCAAGATGGCCGGCAACGTCCGCGGCGTCACCGAGGAGACCACCACCGGCGTCCATCGGCTCTACCACATGGAGAAGGGCGGCCAGCTGCTCTTCCCGGCCATGAACGTCAACGACTCGGTAACCAAATCCAAGTTCGACAACCTCTACGGCTGCCGCGAATCGCTGCTCGACGGCATCAAGCGGGCCACCGACGTGATGATCGCCGGCAAGATCGCCGTGGTCCTGGGTTACGGCGATGTCGGCAAGGGCTGCGCGCAGGCCTTCCGCGGCATGGGTGCCACCACCCTGGTCACCGAGATCGATCCGATCTGCGCCCTCCAGGCGGCCATGGAAGGCTACCGTGTGGTGACCATGGAAGAGGCGTGCAAGCTGGGCGACATCTTCGTCACCACCACCGGCAACGTCAACGTCATCGACCACGACCACATGGTGGCGATGAAGGATCAGGCCATCGTCTGCAACATCGGCCACTTCGACTCCGAGATCAACATCGCCTCCATCCGCAAGTACCAGTGGGAGAACATCAAGCCGCAGGTGGATCACGTGATCTTCCCGGACGGCAAGCGGATCATCGTCCTTGCCGAAGGGCGGCTGGTGAACCTCGGCTGCGCCACCGGCCACCCGAGCTTCGTGATGTCCGCCTCCTTCACCAACCAGGTGCTGGCCCAGATGGAGCTGTACAACCATCGTGAAAAGTATGAGAACAAGGTTTACGTTCTGCCCAAGGTCCTGGACGAGAAGGTTGCCCGCCTGCATCTGAAAAAGATCGGCGCCAAGCTCACCACCCTGACCAAGGCGCAGGCCGACTATATCGACGTGCCGGTGGAAGGCCCCTACAAGGCGAGTCACTACCGCTACTAATCCGCCAACTCGAAAACCCATGCCAAAAGCCCGCCGCCGGTGGGCTTTTGGCATGGACCCCACCTCACCGCCGCACAATACCGCCCCCTGTTAATCACCAGGGCCCTCCACGCCTCCCCGACCGCCCGTCCAACTGCTTGCCGGCAGCACCCCGCATCACCAAAGACATGTTATGATTTACTTGACTTTCACCATCGTGAGAGACAAGATAAAAAAAATAATATCTCCTATTCACGCGAATCCAATCAACAATTCGGTTACCAAGGCACTCGGTAACAACCGTTTCGACACGAACAAAGGACAGCAATTACTGCATACACCACAAAACAAACGGAGGTGCCCCATGACTGAAGCGTCAGAGATAATTACCGACAAGGCGGAATGCAAGCTGTCCGACCTTTGGAAAAAGGAGGATTATTGGGCGATCTGGCTCGGCGCCATCCTCCTGCTGGTCGGTTCGGTGATCTTCCTGCCTCGCCAACCGGAAAACATGTACGAGAAGATTGCCGCCGCCGAGAGTACCATGCAGGCCGAGGCCGCGGTGGCCCCCTTTAAGACCATCGGATGGCACAAGGCCAATGACGCCAAAGACAAGATCAAAGCCACCGACCAACCCTTTGCCAAAAAGATCGCCGCATTTCTCGGCAAACCCCATGGCTGGAAGAACAACCCCCTGGACGCCTTCATAAGGGACGAGGCAACGGCGGAAGCCAAGAGCGCCAAGGCAATGCCGGCATACGAAGAAGCCAAGGCCAAGGAAGATATGGCCCTAGCCGTTGCCACCGCGGCCCAGACAGCGGCCGCCGCTGCCAACTACCAGGAAGCGTCCCTGAACCAGGCGGCCAAAGACGCCATCGGCCAATGGCGCAACACCCATCGGGCCGCCTCCGCGGCCAAGAAAAAAACCAAAAACCATGCCTATAACCAGTTCCCCAGCCTGATCGGTCTCGGCATCGTTCTCGCACTTCTCTTCGCCTTCGGACTCCAGTTCATGACCGGCAATGCCGGCGCCTTTCTCAAGGGGTTCGGGGCCGTCTTCTTCCTGGCGATTCTCGCCTACCTGGCCGCCAGCCAAGGCACCATGAAGGAATATGGCATCGGCTATGCGGCTTGGGCCATCCTTTTCGGCCTGATCATCAGTAACACCATCGGCACCCCGCAATGGGTGATGCCGGCGGTCCAAACCGAGTTTTACATCAAAACCGGTCTGGTGCTGCTCGGCGCCGAGATCCTTTTCGGCAAGATCCTTTCCATCGGCATTCCCGGCATCTTCGTGGCCTGGGTGGTAACTCCCATCGTTCTGGTCACCACCTTCATCTTCGGCCAGAAGGTCCTTAAAATGCCGTCCGCGACCCTGAACATGACCATCTCGGCCGACATGTCGGTGTGCGGCGTCTCGGCCGCCATCGCCACCGCCGCCGCCTGCCGGGCCAAGAAAGAGGAACTCACCCTGGCGGTGGGTTTGTCACTGGTCTTCACCTCGATCATGATGATCGTCATGCCGGCTGTCATCAAGGCCACCAACATGGACCACGTCCTGGGCGGCGCCTGGATGGGCGGCACCATCGACGCCACCGGAGCCGTGGCCGCAGCCGGGGCATTCCTGAGTGAACGGGCGCTCTATGTCGCCGCCACCATCAAAATGATACAGAACGTTTTGATCGGTGTCATCGCCTTCTGTGTCGCGGTTTACTGGTGCGCCAAGTATGACGCCGCGCCGGGGCAAAAAATAAGCGCCATGGAAATCTGGTACCGTTTCCCCAAATTCGTGCTCGGCTTCCTCGCCGCCTCGATCATCTTCTCGTCCCTATACGCCGCCATGGGCGAGTCGGCCGGTTACGCCATGGTGGATCACGGCGTGCTGCGCGGTTTCACCAGAAATTTCCGCGGCTGGTTCTTCTGCCTGGCCTTCGTCAGCATCGGTCTGGCCACCAACTTCCGGGAACTGAAACATCATTTCGCCGGCGGCAAACCGCTTATTCTCTATGTCTGCGGTCAAACGCTGAACCTGATTCTCACCCTGGTCATGGCCTATATCATGTTCTTCCTGGTCTTCCCCGACATTACGGCGAGTATCTGATCATGACGACGCTCACTATGACGGAGAAACTGCAGGCAGAGCAGGAGGGGGTTGCGATCCCGGCCCGACCGCCCATCCGGGCGGCCAAAGGCTGGCTTGCGCTTGCAGCCTGGCTGGTATTGATTTGGGCCTTTGCCTTCGTCTTCGCGCCATGGCTGCAAGACAAATCCGCATCGGTGCGGACCCTTTCCGACTATATCAAGGCCAGCGGCATTGATGCCGGGGCAGTCTACTACACGGAGGTCGACGAGGTGGGCGACGCGGACCTGATGATCCGCGATACCTTCCGCTTCTATATTGACGAACGGCAGAAATAGACTTTCCTGCCGCATGCCGAACGAAAAAAGAGGCTGCCCCGAATCCGAGGCAGCCTCTTTTTTCGTCAAAACCCAGAATTTTCAGACCAAACCCGCGCCCCTCCCCGCCATCGCAAGATCGCCTGAAACCACCTCATGCTCCCGGCCGCTATCATCGCGGATATGCAGCACCCCGGCCGCATCCGGCCCGAGCGCCACGCCTTCGACCACCTTGCCGGACGGGGTCAGCCAGGCCAGTCGCCTGCCGAGCAGGGCGTCGCGGGTCCGCCATTCCGCCATGATCTCGGCAAAAGCCCCGCCGGCAAGGCTCGCAACCTCGCCATCCACCGCTGTAACGATAGCCGCCAGCAGTTCCCCCCTGGCTATCACGACCCCGGAATGGGCATACAGAGAGGTCGCCGACCCACGCAAACTCTCGGGGAACGCCGAAGCCGGGGTGGACACATTCAGGCCGATGCCGAGCACCACCAGCGGCGGCTCTCCCGCCCGGATCGGCCCGGTTTCGGTGAGGATGCCGCAAAATTTCTTACCGGCCAGCAGGAGATCATTGGGCCATTTGATCCCGGGTTTGAGGCCGCTCACCGCCTCCACCGCCTTGCAGACCGCCAAGGCCGCGGCAAGGGTGATCTTGGCCAGATCCGCCGGCTCAAGGCAAGGTCTCAGCAGGATGGAAAAATAGAGCCCCTGCCCGTGCGGCGACAACCACTCCCGACCCAAACGGCCCCGGCCGCTGTTCTGACTTTCGGCCACCACCAGGGTACCAGCCTCCTCGCCGCCGCGCCCCAGCGCCATGGCAACGTCGTTGGTGGAGCCGATTTCAGCAAAAAAATGCACCTTCCGCTTGCCCAATACGCCATTCTGCTTCATCCCCGTCCACAGCGGGTCTATTACCGTCTGCATCATTCGCCCCTCTATCGATTCAGCCCCTCTCCTACCAAACCTGGCCGATCCCGGCAAGCGTCTCGACTTCCCCCCCCGCTCTTTTCTTGCCTTCCCGCCGCCAGTATGTTAAATTTTTACAACCTAACAATATTATGTTGCAAAACATTCTACTCCACGCCGAGCCATGCGCCCACCCACCGACTTCACCCTCACCGACCAACTCCGGATGACCGAACGGGAGATCCGACGCCGCAAGGAGATGCTTCATATCACTGCCGAGGACTCCGAGCTTCTCCTCAACCTCAAACCGCAGATTGCCAGCCAGTTGGATATCCTGATCGAGGAGTTCTACGCGCAACAGGTACAAATATCCGAGATAGCCCGCCTTATCGGCGACGCCGACACCCTTCGCCGCCTCAAGCAACACATGCGGCTCTACATCCTCGCCCTGTTTGACAGCGATTACGGACACGACTATGTGCTATCGCGGCTACGGATCGGCATGGTTCACAAACGGATCGGGGTCGAACCAAAACTCTACGTCTCTGCCATCCGCAATCTGCAAAATCTCCTCCGTACTGTCATCCTCAACAACTCCAACAAGGATTGCAGCCTTTGCGGCAAGCAAGTAAACGCCCTGGAAAAAATACTGCTCTTCGACCTGCAGTTGGTCTTTGACACCTACATCCACAGTCTGATGGACGAACTTTCCCGTGGCAAGGAAGAAATCGAACAGTACGCCGAAAGCCTTGAAGAAACGGTGGCGGAACGGACCAGGGAACTGTTCGACCTGGCCAGAAAGGACGGACTTACCGGCCTCCTCAACCAACGCAGTTTCTACGAGGAACTGCGGCGGGAACTGGCCCGCAGCCAGCGGCATGGACAGGAAATGACCCTGATGTATTTCGATCTCGACGGATTCAAGAAAGTGAACGACACCCAGGGCCATAACCGCGGCGATGCCATCCTGAGCGGCGTCGCCGACGCAATAAATCAATCGATCCGCGCCGAAGATATCCCGGCTCGCTACGGCGGCGACGAGTTCTGTATCATTCTCCCTCAAACCGATAGCGTCTCAGGCGCCAGTATCGCAAAACGACTTTCCGCCGCTTTTGACAAGACAATGGGCGACTCAGGTGTTACATTCAGTATCGGACTTGCCACCAGCAAGAGCGAGACCCCACTGGACGGCGATACCCTGGTCAAAAAGGCCGACAGCGCGATGTACAAGTCAAAGAAGATATCCGGGCACGCCATCACCGTGGCCGACGACTGACAATATCCCCCCCATGGACCTCCTTACCATACTCCTGATCGCCCTCGCCCTGGCGGTGGATGCCTTCGCGGTGGCGGTGGCGGCAGGCGTCAGCCTCTGCGCCGTCAGCCTCCGCCAATTGTTCCGCCTTTCCTGGCATTTCGGGATCTTTCAGGCCGGGATGACCCTGCTCGGCTGGACGGCCGGACTCTCCGTCCGCCATTTCACCGAAACCGTTGCCCCCTGGCTCGCCTTCGGGTTGCTGGGCTTTGTCGGCGGCCGGATGATCATCGAGGCTCTGCGCCCCCACGACGAGGAAAAATCCGTTGCCGACCCGACCAGAGGAAAAACCCTGCTCGTCCTCTCGGTAGCGACCAGCATCGACGCCCTGGCGGTGGGGATCAGCTTTGCCATCCTCAAAACCAAGGTCTGGTTGCCGGCCCTGATCATCGGTGTTGTCGCCTCCCTGCTCACCGTCATCGGACTGCGCCTCGGCTGCCTGGTCGGTTCCGCCTCCCGCCTCGGCAACCGGGCAGAAATTTGCGGCGGCATGGTGCTCATCGGCATCGGCCTCAATATCCTTCACCAGCACGGTGTTTTCTAGCCTTCCTGCCTACCGGGTAGCCTCCAACTTATCCTTTTACATTGACATCAGGCCGACACCGCTTTATTTATACGCTTTCGTTTAGATTGCCGCGCCTGTCAGCGCGGGCAGAGCCCACCCCTTGAGAATTTCGCCGGGTCGCAAACCCGCCGTTTATCTGGAGAAACAGACCGATGAGTATCCGCGAAGACGCCATTAACCGCAACCAAACCGAAATCTTCACCAAGTGCGCCGCGCGGGAGAATATCCCGGTGGAAACCTTGATGGCCGATGTCGCCACGGGCGTCACCTGTATCCCCAAGAACAAGAATCACCACTTCGAAAACATCACCGCCATCGGCCGGGGCGTCACCACCAAGGTCAACGCCAACATCGGCTCCTCCAAGGATTACCCGGAGCTGGGCACGGAGTTGCAGAAACTCTGCGTGGCGGTCAAGGCCGGCGCCCACACGGTGATGGACCTCTCCATGGGCGGCGACCTGCGTGAGGTGCGGCGCGGCATCCTTGCCAACTGCGCGGTGCCTCTGGGCACGGTGCCCATCTACCAGTCCATTGCCGAAACCGTCGAGCGCGACAAGAAAGAGATCGGCGAGGTGACCGTCGACCAGATCTTCCAGACCATCCGCGAGCAGGCCGAGGACGGCGTCGATTTCATGACCATCCACTGCGGCATCACCAAAAGCACCGTGGAACGGATCAAGAACCACAAGCGTCTGACCGGGGTGGTCAGCCGGGGTGGCTCCTTCACCATCGAGTGGATGAGCTACAACAAGAAAGAAAACCCCATGTACGAGCATTTCGATGAACTGATGGCGATCCTCAAGGAGCATGAGGTGACCCTGAGTCTGGGCGACGGCATCCGCCCCGGCTGTCTCCACGACGCCACCGACCGCGGCCAAGTGCAGGAGCTGATTCACCTCGGCGAGTTGACACAGCGCGCCTGGGAGGCCGGGGTGCAGGTGATGGTCGAGGGGCCGGGCCATATGCCGCTGAACCAGATCGAGGCCAATATCATGCTCCAGAAACGTCTCTGCCACGGCGCGCCGTTTTACGTGCTGGGACCGCTGGTTACCGACTTCGCCCCCGGCTACGACCATATCACCGGCGCCATCGGCGGCGCCATTGCCGCCTCGGCCGGCGCCGATTTCCTCTGCTACGTCACCCCGGCCGAACACCTCAAGCTACCCTCCACCGAGGATGTCCATGAAGGCGTCATCGCCTCCCGGATCGCGGCCCATGCCGCCGACATCGTCAAGGGCATCCCCGGCGCCATGGAGCACGATATTGCCATGGCCAAATGCCGCAACAAGCTCGACTGGAAGGGCCAGATCGAACTCTCCGTCGACCCCGAGAAAGCACGTCGTTTCCGCGACATGGGCGGCACTTACAAGGGTGACGCCTGCAGCATGTGCGGTTCCTACTGCGCCATGAAGGTCTATCAGAAAGCAACCCGTCGTAACGAAAAATAACCCGCGGAGTGCCGCCCACCAAGGAGGGCTGTATGGCTGATTTTTTCGCACGGATGATGGAGTTTTTCAATTCCACCCAGATTCCGACCCAGTTTAACGAGGTTGATGTCAAGGGGCTCTTCACCAACGGCTGGTTCATGATCCCCTTTCTCGCCCTGGTCGTCTATCAGCTGTTCAAGCAGGCCTTCAACAACCTGGCCCTGATCGGCATCGGCATGGGGCTCTGGATCTTTTCCGGCTCCCATTATGTGCGGGAGATCCGGGTCAACGGCGAGATCCAGATGGACAAGGTCCTGCCGCTGGTGGTGGTGGGGGTCGTCACCCTCGGCATCATCATCTATCTCTACTTCATCCGTTCGGACGATTGATCCTCCCCGTGTCATCCCGCCTGCAAGAGATCTACGACACCCTCTACACCGCCTTCGGCCCCCAGCACTGGTGGCCGGGTGAAACGCCGTTCGAGGTATTGATCGGCGCCGTGCTGACCCAGAATACGGCCTGGACCAACGTCGAACGCGCCATCGCCAACCTGAAGGCGGCTGACGCCCTCTCCCTCGACGGGCTGGCGGCGCTCGACACCGTAATCCTGGCGGAACTGATCCGCCCATCCGGCTATTACAACCAGAAGGCCGCCCGCCTGCAGGGGCTGATCCGTTACATCACCGACACCCACGGCGATCTGGACGCCTTTTTCGATCAGGATACCGAGTCCTTGCGGGAAGAACTCCTGAGCCTGAAGGGGATCGGCCCTGAAACCGCCGACTCCATCGCCCTCTACGCGGCCGGCAAGCCAACCTTCGTGGTGGACGCATACACCCACCGCATCTTTTCCCGCCACAACCTCATTGCCGAGGAGGCCGGCTATCATGAAATCCGCGAGATGTTCATGGACGGACTGCCCGAGGATGTGCCGCTGTACAACGAGTACCACGCCCTCATCGTCCGGCTCGGCAAGGAGTACTGCAAGAAAAGCAAGCCGCGCTGCGAGCAGTGCCCGCTCCAGGGTATCTAGCCAAAAGCGGGCGGAGCGCCTTTCCCGGACCAAACCACAGCCGAACAGGAATACCGCAGACCATGGCCGCCAAAAAATTCTATGCTGTCGCCAAGGGCAGAAAGCCGGGCATCTACGATAACTGGCCCGACACCCAGGCCCAGGTGATGAGCTTTGCCGGCGCGGTGTACAAAGGCTTTGCGACCCGCAGGGAGGCCGAGATCTGGCTCCGCAACCCCTCCTACGGCCCCGCCACCGCCCGCAAAGCCGCGCCCGCAAAAAAAACTACGGCCGCCAACCATGCCTCCCATCACGACACCGATCCCAAGGCGGGCGAGATAACCATCTACTCCGACGGCGGGGCCCGCTACAACCCGGGCCCTGGCGGCTATGGGGTGGTAATCATCGCCAACGGCGAACAGCGCGAAATCTCGGCCGGATTCAAACACACCACCAACAACCGCATGGAACTGATGGGCTGTATCGTCGCCCTGCGAGCCATCGGCCGCTGCACGCAACCGGTCACCCTCTATACCGACTCCAGCTATGTCGTAAACGGCATCAGCAAGGGCTGGGCCAAGAACTGGCGGCAACGGGGCTGGCTCAAGGCGGACAAGCAGCCGGCCATCAACCCCGATCTCTGGGGCGAACTGCTCGCGTTGACCGAAAAGCTCGACATCACCTTCCGCTGGGTCAAGGGCCACGCCGGCCACCCGCTGAACGAGCGCTGCGACGAGCTGGCGGTGGCGGCAGCGCGTGGGGATAACCTACCCGAGGACAGCGGTTACCAGGGAAACGGCCAGCCATGACCGCCACCCCTGCCGCCAAGGCGGATCTGCGCAACTTGAGCCGCGGCCAGCTCACCGCAATGGTGAAGGAAATCGGCATCGGTGCTACCCGTGCCAACCGGATCTTCTCCTTGCTCCAGCAACCCGGCTGTCACGACCTTGCCGACCTCACCATGCTGAAACGCGAACTCCGCGAGAAGCTCGCCCGGCACGGCTACCTCAGCCATCTCGCCCCGGCAACCGTCGAAAAATCCAGCGACGGTACGAGCAAGCTCGCCTTTCGGCTCGCCGACGGGGCGATGATCGAATCGGTCCTGATTCCCACCGAACACGACCGCCATACCCTCTGCGTCTCCTCGCAGGTCGGCTGCGCCATGGGCTGCCGATTCTGCCTCACCGGCACCATGGGCTTCACCCGCAACCTGACCCCGGCCGAGATCGTCAACCAGGTCCTGGCAACCATCGAGTACATGACCGCCCAGGGGATCCACCGCGCCACCCCCCGCGAATTCATCAACAATCTGGTCTTCATGGGGATGGGGGAACCGCTCGCCAACTACGACAACCTGCTCACCGCCCTCAACATCCTCATGGATGTGCTGGGGCTCGAATTCACGGAACGGCGGGTTACCGTCTCCACCTGCGGGATCGTGCCGCGCATCGCGGATCTCGGGCGCGACACCCGGGTCAATCTCGCCATCTCCATGCACAGTGCCGACGATGCCACCCGAAGCCGCCTCATGCCGGTGAACCGCACCTACCCCCTGGAACAACTGTTGGCCGCCTGCCGCGCCTTTCCGTTGGGCAAGAAGAAGGTGATCCTCATCGAGTACATCCTCCTCGAGGGCATCAACGACTCGGATGAGGACGCCCGGCTGCTGGCCGAGAAGCTCAGCGGCATCCCCTGCCGGATCAACCTCCTGCCCTACAACCAATCCGCCGATCTTCCCTACCGGCCCCCGGCGCCGGAACAGGTCAAGCGTTTCCAGAAGATCCTCCGCGACCAGGGCTTCCTGACCCTGGTTCGCGACAGCCGCGGCGCCGACATCTCCGCCGCCTGCGGCCAGCTTGCCGGCAAGATCCCCTCTGACGGCCGCAAAACGGCACGGCGAGCGGCGGAACCGCACCATCCGACTGTTGACAGCCCTCCCAAACAAAGGTAAAAAGGTATTCACAAATGAATGCCCATGCGCGCATACACGTGAGCTGTGGCGCGTAGACAGCGGCCGCCACGCTCACCTCGACCCCAACGCGGCGCCACCAACAACATTAAACCGGCAAGCAACCGGATCACCTTCTGCCGGTCACGTCGAAACGGACGATGGATCACACTGCATGGTCATGGATGAAAATAAGATATTCGCGGCAACGTTTAACCATGTGGTCCCCATCTGCGTCACCGACACCGCTTACAACATCCTCAAGGCCAACGAGGCCTACTGGGAATTTTTCGGCGACGGCACCCCAGACGCCCATGGCCTGATGAAATGCTACGATCATCGCCCCGGCCCGAGTTGCCACACCGCCAACTGCCCCCTCCGGCAGATCCTCTCCGGCAACAAAAAATACACCTGCGAGCCCACCAAGGTAAAGCAGGGAAGAAAGCACTACCTGATCGTCACCGCCAAACCGCTGCTTGACGACGACGGCAACATCGCCGGGGTTGTGGAGTTTTTTCAGGATATTTCAGAGCGGAAGGAATTCGAGGACGAGAAACAGCTCCTCATCAAGAAACTGCAGGATTCCCTAGAGAAGGTCAAGCTGCTGAGCGGCTTTCTGCCCATCTGCGCCTACTGCAAGAAGGTGCGGGACGACAAGGGCTACTGGAGCCAGATCGAATCGTATATCAGGGATCACTCGGAAGCGGAGTTCAGCCACGGCATCTGTCCGGATTGCGTGGAGAAGTTCAAGGAACAAGAGTAACCCCCCCCCACAGCCCCCGCCGGGGGTGCTTTACCAGTCACCCCAGCCGCACGGTGTGGCTCCCTCTGCCCACACACCCCTAGCGATCACCAACCATGATCAAGGCCCGTCATCGGTGGAGCCGCCGCGGCCCTGCATGCTGAGCCCGCTGGCAAAGGTCTGCCAATCCGGCAGGGAAAGATCCGGAATCCAATCGCGCCAGGTGCGGAAGGGCGGGTTGCCGGACTGGATGGCGGCCAGCAACTCCTTCGCCTTGGGGCATTCATCGGATTCGGGATAGGTGGCGAGCAGATACCCCAGCCGCCGCTCCGCCTGCTTGAACTCCTCGCTACGGACATAGAAGGCCGCCACATACATCTCATGCCGGGCCAAGAAGTTCCGCCCCGCCCTGATTCGCGCCTTGACCTCGCTGGTATAGGGCGATTCCGGAAACAAGCGCAGCATCCGCGTAAATGCCTGGAGGGCCATCACCGCATCGTTGGTGTCACGATCAATGGTGCCGATCTGCTTGTAGCTGCACATCCCCATCTGGAACAGGACATAGGGAATCGCCTCGTTGGTGGGATGATTCGCCTCGAACTCCTCGTAGAGGGCGAGTGCTTCGGCATAATCGCCCATGTAATAGCGGCAATCGGCGGTCTTCAAATCGGCCAGCAGGCTGTACTGGCTGAAGGGGAAGTTGTCACGCAACTCCTCGAAGATCTTCAGCGCCCCAGAATAGTCGCCTTCGTTAAAGGCGTCCATGGCGGTCATCACCATCCCGTCCGGGGTGCCGGGGCTGTTGTCATCGGCAAGCCCCACCGCCGCAAGCATCTTGTTCATGCTGCCGCACCCCGGCAGGGCGAGGAGCGTCAACAGCAGAAAGAAAACGGCAAAAAAGGAGAAACTCCGGGAACGGCTGAGACGTTGAATGGGCATCATGAGCAATGGCTTCTCTTGGCTGATTGTTTGATTTGACTGGCTCGGATGATTCATCCGAGTTGGCGCAGATACGCTTCGGCGGCCAATACGGCAACCGCGCCCTCGCCGGCCGCGTTCACCACCTGTCGCACCGCCTTGCTGCGGATGTCGCCCACCGCCATGACGCCGGGGATGACGGTCCGCATCTCGCCGTCGGTGGGGATGAACCCGTACGGGTCTGCGGCCAGGTCGGCCAGGGGCAACATCTCGTTGTTCGGGGCGGTCCCGACCAGCATGAATACGCCGTGCACGGGGAGAAAGCTTTCCTCCCCGCTGTTTTTCCTGAGCTGCAGCCCCTCAACCCCGTCCTTGCCGACAACGCGCAGCACCTGGGTATCGAGGAGAAAATGCACCTTCTCGTTGGCAAAGGCGTGTTGCTGAATGATCTTGGTGGCCCGCAGTTCATTGCGGCGATGGATCACCGTCACCTTGTCGGCAAAGCGGGTCAGATACACAGCCTCCTCGACGGCCGTGTTGCCGCCGCCGACCACCGCGACCTCGTGTTTACGGTAAAAGGGGCCATCACAGGTGGCGCAGTAGGAGACCCCCTTGCCGGTGAGCTCGACCTCGCCGGGGACCCCCAACTGCTTGGGCCGGGCACCGGTGGCGATAATCACCGATTTGGCGGTAAGTTCGGAGCCGTCTTCCAAGGTGAGCCGCTTGACCGGCCCCTTGAGATCCATGCCGGTGACGGCGCCGAGCCTCGTCTGCATCCCGAAGCGAGCAGCCTGGGCCGCCATCTTGTCGATCAAATCAAAACCGGAGATGCCCTCGGGGAAGCCCGGGTAGTTGTCCACCCAGTCGGTCAGCAGCACCTGGCCGCCCACCGCCCCCTTTTCAAGGAGGACCGCGTTCAGCATCGCACGGGCGGCGTACAGGCCGGCGGTCAGCCCGGCCGGGCCGCCGCCGACGATGATGAGGTCATACTCCACCGAGGACATGCGGGGAGGCCTACAGCGCCTTATTGATCATGGCGACCAGTTGCGCCTTGCCCACCGCGCCGGTGACCTGCTCGACCACCTGGCCGCCCTTGAAAAGGATCAGGGTGGGGATGGCGCGAACGCCGAACTTGCCGGGGGTGGCGGGGTTGTCGTCCACATTCATCTTGGTGATCTTGGCCTTGCCGTCAAACTCGTTGGCCAGCTCGTCGATTACCGGCCCGATCGCCTTGCAGGGCCCGCACCACGGCGCCCAGAAATCAAGCAGCACCGGCAGGTCAGATTTCATGATCTGGGCATCGAAATCACTGTCGCTCACATGCACTACCTTGTCTCCAGCCATCTCCACTACTCCTTAAAAAATTGGTTCGATAAAGAATGCCAAAACCATTGCCGCCCCATAACGGGAAGAACAAAGGCTTACGGATCGGCAACTTAGGGGGCAACCCGCCCGGCAGGGTCCGATTACAATTAAATGATGCATCTTACCTGCTCTCCCGACCCATGACAACCAGTAAATTCGGCAAGCGGCAACGGCCGCCGGCGGTGCCGGGGCCGGCTTGACCGACTATCATTTTGACAGCCGGCAAGGTGGCGTGCTATAGTGCCAGACCTCCAGCCGCGACGGCGGCGGGACCACGTCCCCGACAGATATTTTCAGTTATGACCCGGAAGGAGAACCTCACCATGCAAACCGAACAATCCCGGCAACTGTTTCAGAAAGCCCAGACCCTCATCCCCGGCGGCGTCAACAGCCCGGTTCGGGCCTGCAAGTCCGTGGCCTGCGACCCGCTCTTCATCGCCCGCGCCGAAGGATCAAAGATATATGACATCGACGGCAACACCTTTGTAGACTTCCTCGGCTCCTGGGGGCCGATGATCATGGGCCACAACCCGCCACCGGTGGTTGAGGCGATCAAGAACGCCCTTGCCAACGGCACCAGCTACGGTGCCCCATGTCCAGCCGAGGTGGAACTTGCCGAGCTCGTCTGCGGGGCGCTGCCGTCGGTGGAAAAGGTCCGCTTCGTCAGCTCCGGCACCGAGGCGACCATGAGTGCGGTGCGTCTGGCCCGCGGCTACACCGGCAAGAAGATGATCGTTAAGTTCGACGGCTGCTACCACGGCCACGCCGACAGCTTTCTGGTCAAGGCGGGCAGCGGCGTCATCACCCTGGGCATCCCCGGCAGCCCGGGGGTGCCGGACGATATCGTCAAGAACACCATCTCCATCCCCTATAACGACCTGGAGACCCTCGAAAAGACCCTCCGCGACCCCAAACTCGACATCGCCTGCGTGATCGTCGAGCCGGTGGCCGGCAACATGGGCGTCATCCCCCCCAAGGCCGGCTTCCACGAGGGGCTGCGCAGCTTGACCAAGGAGTTGGGCATCGTCCTGATCTTCGACGAGGTGATCACCGGCTTCCGGCTCGCCTACGGCGGCGCGCAAAGCTACTACAACATCATGCCCGACCTCACCTGCCTGGGCAAGATCATCGGCGGCGGTCTGCCGGTGGGCGCTTACGGCGGCAAGAAGGAGATCATGAACCAGATCGCGCCGGAGGGCCCGGTCTACCAGGCGGGCACCCTTTCCGGCAACCCGCTGGCCATGGCCGCCGGCATCGCCACCCTGAAGGCGCTCTCGGCCCCAGGTTTCTATGATCGGCTCAACGAGAAGGCGGCGGACTTCGCCAAATCGCTCACCGACATCGCCGCCAAACACATGCCGGCCACCACCCTCAACCGGGTAGGCTCGATGATGACGAACTTCTTCACCGCAAGCCCGGTGACCGATTTCACCTCGGCGATGCAGGCCGACCCCGCCAAATACGCCTCCTTCTACCGGGAGATGCTGGCACAGGGAATCTACCTCGCCCCCTCGCAGTTCGAGGCGATGTTCATCTCGGCGGCGCACAGCCCGGAAGACCTTGCAGCCACCCTTGAAAAAACTGAATGGTCATTCAAAAAAATGTCCAAATGAGGAAAAAGCCGTTGACTTTGCCCTATTGCCATGATACCACTCGAAACGATTTTCCGTTTAGTGGCAGTGGCTTTACACCCTCCGCAACCGGAGAATGCCGATGAGTGACAACCGCAAGGAAATGATGCGTTTGCTGGGCGATTTCAGCACCATCGGGATGTCCGTTGCCTTTTCCATCTTCATCGGCGTGGGCATCGGCTACTGGCTGGACCACAAGGTTTTCAAAGGTCGCACCTCCCCCTGGCTGACCCTGCTCTTTCTGGGCTTCGGGGTGGCGGCGGCCTTCAAGAATCTGTACATGATGAGCAGGCGGAGGGATTTGTAGATGCGCGACGACGGCCTCTCCCTCAAAAAGGTGCAAACCCTCAACTGGCTGCTGCTGGCGGCCATGAGTCTCGCCGGCTTGCTCTTCTTCTCCGGCCAGGTCGCCAAGTCGATCTTCATCGGCGGCCTGATCGTGACGGTAAGTTTCCGGTTTCTGCAACGGGACCTCACCAAGCTGCTGACCGGCCCGTTGACTGCGGTCAAAGGACGTTTTTTTATCAAATATTACGCACGTTTCGCGGTTGTGGCGGTGGTTTTGTTCTACCTCATCCACAACCGGGCGGTCGACACCACGGCAATGCTGGTGGGGCTGTCAACGGTGCTGGTGAGCATCATCGTCACCACCGCCGGCGAGGCGAAAAAGATTTATCTCAGTACGAAGGAGGCATCATAAGATCATGGAACATCCAATACTGTTCATATCGCTTCTGCTGGAGTTTCTGGGCGCACCGGTTCCGCACACCATGGTGGGTGAAACCCTGGCTGCCAAGCTCTCTTCGCCGCACATGACCTACACCTGGTTCGTCATGGCCTTCCTGATCCTGGTGCCGAAAATGACCCTGGGCAAGATGGAGATGATCCCCGGCAAGGGGCAGAACTTCTGGGAAGCGGTGATCGACGGCCTGGAAGGCTTCATGGCCGAGAACATGGGCAAGGAAGGGGCGCGGATGATGTTCCCGATGCTGGCCACCTTTGCCTTCTATATCGTCGTCGCCAACATGGTCGGTCTGATGCCCGGCTTCATGTCCCCGACCTCGAACCTCAACGTGACCCTCGGCTGCACCCTGATCGTGTTCGTCACCACCCACATCCTCGGCCTCAAGTTTCACGGCGCCGGCTATATCAAGCATTTCCTCGGGCCGATACCCTGGTTGATTCCCCTGATGTTCCCCATCGAGGTTATCAGTCATCTGGCCCGTATCCTCTCGCTTTCCATTCGTCTCTTCGGCAACATCATGGCCAAGGAGACCCTGCTCGGCATCCTCTTCATGCTGGCCGGTGCCTACTTCGCGCCGCTGCCGATCCTCTGCCTCGGCGTCTTTGTTTCCATCGTCCAGGCACTGGTTTTCGTCCTCCTGTCGATTCTCTACTTCTCGGCTTCCATGGAGCACGCACACTGATTTAAGTGATTTAAACAATTTAGATAGTTCGTTACGAAGAAGGCCAAACCAACCAAAATTTTTCAGGAGGAAACACAATGAATGAAGTAAACATCGCGCTGGTCTGTCTTGCTGCCGCTCTGTCGGTAGGTATCGCTGCTCTCGGTTGCGGCATCGGCATGGGTTCCGGCATCGGCGGCGCTTGCTCCGGTATCGCCCGTAACCCCGAGGCTTCCGGCAAGATCACCGTTACCATGATCATCGGTCTCGCTCTGATCGAGTCTCTGACCATTTACGGTCTGGTTATCTCCCTGATCCTGCTCTTCGCCAACCCGCTGCTTGGCAAGTAAGGTTACAGGCTGAACGACGTTTGGCTCGTTCACCGGATCACCCAGGTGATCAGCAAAGGCCGCAGGTATTTCCTGCGGCCTTTTTCTATTCCCCCATCAGGCGCATGACGATATGGGGGCCATGATTTCATAAAGCAGCGCCAAATGCGGAACGGAACTTGCCGCCCTGGCGAAGGTGGCTGCCTTACGGACCGAGGACGATTCCCAACAGCAACCCTGTCACACCCTTTCAAACGACAAGGAGTAGTAACGTTGGCAAAAAAACTCTTTCAGATCAGCCTGGGCTGCTCAAAAAATCTCGTCGATTCCGAGGTAATGCTCGGCCTCCTGTCC
>Ga0224510_10000534_pt1 | contig 28722 bp, 26 predicted proteins | sample SF_May12_sed_USG_FD_170161 | JGI IMG/M metagenome (GOLD analysis project Ga0224510, IMG submission 170161) | Sediment microbial communities from San Francisco Bay, California, United States - SF_May12_sed_USGS_4_1 | ecosystem: Environmental > Aquatic > Marine > Sediment | place: USA: California... | reverse complement strand
GCATAAAGACTGCACCGTAGTTGTAGATGGGGCGGCTTCCTCTGCACTTACGCGCAAAAAGACCCCCTGGATATTGGACAGTGTGGTGTGGAACGAAAAGCTTATCAGGAAGGCAGTTGTGTGGTTGTGTCAACAAATCAGCAAGCCTGTACTTAAGCTTACGAACCATGATTACATGGAACATGGTATGGGAGATATAATTACTGAATACGGATCTGCCTATGAGATTAACATTAAAGTGTTTAATTTCTTGCAGCACACGATTACAGGTTGGCCCGGAGGAAAACCCAAAGCGGACGACTCATACAGGCCTGAACGGGCAAAGCCGTTTCCGAAGCGTGCTATTATCTTTTCACCACATCCCGATGACGACGTTATATCAATGGGTGGAACATTTATTCGGCTGGTAGACCAGGGCCATGAAGTGCATGTGGCTTATCAGACCTCTGGGAATATTGCTGTTTTTGATGATGATGCAATTCGTTTTGCTGACTTTGTCCGTGATTTTAATGAGCAGTTTGGCCTGAGCAAAGCAGATGGCGCAAAATTCTACAAGAAGATAGTTCAGTCCCTGCAAAAGAAAGGGCCAGGTCATTTGGACAGCCCGGAAGTGTTAAAAATAAAAGGACTGATTCGAAGAGGCGAGGCGAAAGCAGGAGGGCGCTATGTGGGGATACCTGATGAGCAAATGCATTTTCTGGATATGCCCTTCTATGAAACAGGTGCGGTAAAGAAGAAGCCGTTAAGTGAAGAGGACATCCGGTTAACTATGGACATTTTGGATCGTGTTAAGCCTCATCAGGTTTACGCTGCAGGCGATCTTTCGGATCCACATGGCACGCATCGCGTTTGCCTTGCTGCTATTTTTGAAGCACTGAAACGGCTAAAGAAAAAACCTTGGGCTAAAGATTGCTGGGTTTGGCTTTACCGTGGTGCCTGGCAGGAGTGGGATATCGACCAGATTGAAATGGCAGTGCCCTTGAGTCCGGATGAATTGATGCGCAAGCGGCGCGCAGTTTTTAAGCACCAGTCTCAAAAGGACAGTGCAATGTTCCCGGGCAGTGACAAGCGTGAATTTTGGATGCGTGCGGAAGACCGTAATCATGCCACTGCGGAGGCATACAACGCGCTTGGCTTAGCAGAGTACGAAGCCATGGAAGCTTTTGTGCGCTACCAGTTTTAGTATGTCGAAGGTGAGTTGTGAGCCGACTCATGGACTCGATCAATTCCTGGGCTTCATTGTTGCATTTGCATTTCCTGGTGCCTTCGAAAGGAATTTCTTACATCAGAGGGTTTGGCTTCTGGTGTGTAAATGTCATGTTCCCCTTCTGTGGTTTGACCATCCTCGTAGGCTACTGAAACAACTACATCCAGTGTGTGATTAGACGTGCCACGATACGATCCTTTTACAGGGGAACAATCCGTAAAATGCTTTCCGACAGCAAGTCTAACGTAGGCCTCACTAACATAGGAATTATTGGTAGGATCAAGGCCAAACCATCCGTAGAATGGTATGTATGCTTCAACCCACGCATGTGTTGCACCTTCCCCACGCATGCCATTTTGCTTGGGGCATATATAACCACTAACATACCTGGCAGGTATTTTTGTTAAGCGAAGCATTACCAACAGCATGTGCGCAAAATCCTGACAAACCCCCGACCGCAACTTCCAGACTTCATCTATTGTTGATTCTACAGTCGTAATACCTTTCTTGTATTCAAACGAAGTATAGATATAGTTGCAGAAATGTTTTGCGACCACCAGCGGAGTGCCATTCTTATCGCGTTCCTCCTCTATAATTCTCTTCAGTTCGGACAAGGCCTCAGATTTTTCTTCCTGCTGAATAAAATCGATAAATTCAAGTTTATTTTTCAGCGTATCCAACTCGAGCCATTGCAATTCATGCGGAGTTGTATCATCTGGGGCAGGCTGTGCGAAAGTCTCTACTAATAGTTTTGAATCGATGACAAGTTCCTGGTGTGGTTTTGCTTGGGTGAAAGTTCCAACCTGATTTCCGTAGGCATCATTGTACAGATCTACAATCGGATCTCCTGTTATGTTTATGGTATGCTGCAGGACTATTTGATGCGCATCCTTGATTGGGTATAGCATTATTTGATTTGCGCTGTCACGGACAGGGGCTTGGTAACTGTACTTCGTAATATGGCGAATCTTAAATTTTGGCATTGGTGTTATGGTTAGCTGTATGCAAAATAATATTGATTAAGCGTGCTGCCTATTTCGTCGATTTCTGTGGTTATTTCTGTAAGGTAATCGTGAAGCCCAACATTCGAAACGCTTTGAACATTAGAGTATTGAACTTTGCTTTTCAGTTTGCCAATACTGAAGTGTACTTTCGAAAAACCCTCCGCATTCTTATCGTCCCTGAGCCTTTCAAAGTATAGGTCAAGATGGTGAAGTGAATATAGCACAGACCTTGGAAAATTTACATCGAAAAGCACCTGGTCGATAATATTACGAGCCTCAAATCCGGACTGATACTTTTTTAAATACAGTGAGTATCCGGAAATAGACATTAATAAGTATTTCCAATACGCTGTATCCGTTGGTTTGTCCAGGTCATAGGATAGGGAGTTGAGTTTAATATCCAGGATTTCTGCCGATTGAATAGCCCGCTCTATGTACTTGCCCACATTCATGAAGCAGAGCCCTTCTCCTCTAAACATGGTAATGTCTGTTATACCAAAATACAACATACATTCTTTGATCAAGGAATCGAGAACCGTTATGGGATCACCATGCTGGAGCGCATAAATCAGCCGGTCATCGCGGACAACATGGTAAAATCCATTAAGGCATTTCCACATTTCGACTGTGATGTTATCTTGTACACCCCGCGCATTTTCTCTGGCCTGGGTTGCCATGTTGAAAATAGAATTTGAGTTGTCCTTGTCCAGTACCATATATAAGAGTACCGCCCGGCTATTTTCGCCTACATTCGAAATTGCGTCATCATCGAGGTTGCCAAACACCTGCAAGACAGGCCGCCAGGAGAAATCATCCGGGCTATCCTGCGAGGAGGCATAGTTTATTTTCAGTATCCGTAGTATACTGTCTGTGCGTTCCATATAACGTGACATCCAATATAGGGAGTCAGCTACTCGACTAAGCATTGTCTTGTTTTCGTGGTTTGAAAAAATATATTCTTTACTCCGCCAATACCCATGTATCTTTACTTCCTCCACCTTGAGAAGAATTCACAACAAGCGATCCTTCTTTTAGGGCCACCCGTGTCAGTCCTCCGGGTACAATCTCAATCCCATCGGGCCCATACAATGCAAATGGACGGAGATCAATTCGCCGGGGTTGGACTTTTCCGTTTACATAGCAAGGTGCATTAGACAAACTAATGACGGGCTGTGCTATGAATTGTCTGGGATCTTTCAAGATTTCCTGTTTATAGTCATTTATTTCCTGATCAGTCGCGGCATGTCCCATCAACATTCCGTATCCCCCCGATCCATTCGTTTTTTTTACGACCATCTTGGATATGTTTTTCAACACATGATCACGTTCATCCGCCTTGCCAAGCTGATAGGTAGGCACATTCTTCAGTATTGGCTCTTCATTAAGGTAATACCGGATCATTTCGGGGACGTATACATAAATCGCCTTGTCGTCCGCCACACCGTTTCCGACAGCATTTACGATGGCAACATTTCCTTTGCGGTAGGCAGATAGTACTCCTGATACACCCAGTACGCTGTCTGGGTTAAAGACCAACGGATCAAGGAATTCATCATCTACGCGTCTATAAATTACATCTACCTGCTGAAGTCCCGCGGTGGTCTTCATGTACACTTTCTGATTTTCAACGACCAGATCGCGGCCCTCTACGAGTTCAATGCCCATGAGTCTGGCCAGCGTCGTATGTTCGAAATAGGCCGAGTTAAATATTCCTGGGGTAAGCATTACAACGTTAGGTGATGACACCTGTCGGTGCGAAAGGGCCATCAAATTCTTGTACAGAATATTGGGATATTGTGTAACCGGCCTGACATGATTTTGCGGAAGAAGGTCAGGAAATATCCGTTTGGTAATCTCGCGGTTTTCAATCATGTAGGAAACCCCTGAGGGCGTTCTAAGATTGTCTTCCAGTACATAGAAGGTACCGTCGTTATCCCGAATCAAATCAATTCCCGCAATGTGGATATAGATATCATGTGGAACATTTACGCCTTGCATTTCGCGCAGGTAATGCGGGCAGGAATAGATTAGGTCAACTGGAACGATGCCATCTTTCAGAATGAATTGTTGATGATAAACATCTTTCAGAAAAAGGTTTAGGGCAAGCAATCTTTGTTTGATGCCTTTTTCAATAAAACTCCATTCGGAGCCTGTAATGATTCTGGGGATGATATCAAACGGGAAAATCTTTTCAATTCCTTCGCCACTTGAATATACGGTGAAGGTTATGCCCTGGCTCATGAACAGGCTTTTGGCCAATTCTTCTTTCTTGATCAATTCATCAGCCGGAATGTTGGACAATGTTTCATAAACATTTTGATAATGAAGCCTCACACTCTCCTCATTGTACATTTCATCCCATGTGTTGTCAGTGAGCGGATATTTATGAAAGAGTTCAGCGGCTTTCATGCTTTATGTTTCATTATGCTAATCTAAAATACCACCTGATGAAGAGAATTGGGGACAGTTACTTCCAAAATATTTATGCAAACGTGTGTTATTGTCTGCATGATAACAAAAAAAGTCGACCCAATTGCCTGAGTCGACTTTTTTACCCGGCAAAGTATTCTACTCCGCTACAACTTTCACTTGAATTTCATGCTTCACTTCTTTGTGCAAGTCAAGTGTCACAGCGTAGGTGCCAATTTGCTTTGGAATTTCTTTCAGGTGCACTTTCTTGCGATCGATATCAAAGCCTTTCGCTTTTAGTACATCTGCGATTTGCAGCGCAGTTACCGCGCCAAAAATCTTGCCGCTTTCACCTGCTTTGGCACCAATTTCGATGATCAGGTCACCGACTTTTGCTGCAATGGCTTCAGCATCTTGCTTAACTTTCGCGGCTTTGTGAGCAGCCTGGCGAACGTTTTCTGCTATCAGTCTTTTATTGGAGTCATTGGCGATTAAAGCAAAGCCATTTGGGATAAGATAATTGTTACCGTATCCGGCTTTCACTTTTACGGTGTCATTTTTATAGCCAAGTCCTGTTACGTCTTGTTTTAATATTACTTCCATGTTCGTCTGTTCTTTAAGGGTTGGATTACTTCAGGGAATCACCTACATACGGAAGCAAAGCAATGTGACGTGCACGTTTTACCGCCTGGGCCACTTTCTTTTGGAACTTCAAACTCGTACCGGTAAGCCTCCGGGGCAGGATCTTTCCCTGCTCGTTGACGAATTTCATTAAGAAGTCAGGATCTTTGTAGTCGATGTACTTGATGCCATTCTTCTTGAAACGGCAGTATTTAGGTCTGATTTCTGCGCGTTTAATTGGTTCGTTCATTAATGTCATCGTCCGGAGCCCTCCTCAGCTTTTTTTACAGGTTTTCTGTTCTCTTTGTTCTTGAATTCACCCTTGCGCCTGCGTTCATTGTAGACCACTGCGTGCTTGTCCAGCACGGTAGTCAAAAAACGCATGATTGATTCATCCCTTCTGTACTCAGTTTCGAGGGTGTCGATAACCGGTGATTCTGCCGCAAATTCAATGAGATTGTAAAAGCCAGTTGACTTTTTGTTGATCGGATAAGCCAACTTCTTTAAGCCCCATTGCTCATTATTGAGAATGTTGGCCTTAGCTTTCTTCAACACGTTCACGAATTTTTCGACAGTATCCTTTGCCTGATCTTCAGACAAAACGGGATTTAAAATGAATACCGTCTCGTAATTGTTCATGTTACTTTTTAGTTTTTGAGCCTGCAAAAGTATAAAAATCAACCTGATATAAAAAGTTTCACACAGGATTTGGCTTTTGGGCCAACATTCCAAGATTAATTTTGGTCCAAATTTACTACCATACTCCAGGCCGATGTTGTTTGTTTAACGCCTTTTTGGCGTATTTTTATGCCCTATGCCCCGCAGAGACCATATAAGATTCTTTATTCTAGCCGTATTTGTGAGTTTTGTTTGGATTGGTGGCTGCACAAAGGAAAAGATAGATTTTAGCACGCAGGTCAAGCCAATTCTCAACAAGCACTGTATTGCATGTCATGGTGGTGTGAAAAGAAACGCCAAATTCAGCTTGCTTTTCCGCCATGAAGCACTTGATACTGCGGAATCGGGGAAACGCGTAATTGTCCCAGGCGATCCAGGCCATAGCGAGATGATCCGCAGGATAACAGCAAATGATCCTGAAATCCGGATGCCGTACAAAAAAGAACCGCTGACAAAGGAAGAGATTGAAATATTAACGCAATGGGTTAAAGAAGGAGCTGTGTGGGGTGATCATTGGGCATATGTGCCCCCCAAGCCCATTTCGGTTCCAAAACCAAAGACACTGCTGTCCGGGTTTGCAGGTGATGGCAAGGGATGGGCGAAAAGCGACATTGATTACTTTATTTTGGATAAGCTCGCGCGAGAAAAGTTGTCGCCTGCAGTTGAGGCAGACAGGGCTACTCTGATCCGAAGGGTATACATGGACTTGATCGGGCTTCCACCTGCGCCGGCGGAGGCTGTAGCTTTTATTGAAGATTCAAGTCCAAATGCGTATGAAAAGGTTGTCGATGAATTGTTAAGCTCCGCTCATTTTGGGGAGAAGTGGGCGTCGTGGTGGTTGGATATGGCTCGCTATGCGGATACAAAAGGGTATGAAAAAGATGCTGGTCGTACCATATGGAAATACCGTGACTGGGTAATAAAGGCTTTCAATAAAGATATGCCATTCGACCAGTTTACCAGGGAGCAACTGGCAGGCGACTTGCTGCCGAACCCAACAGACGATCAGCTTATAGCTACTGCCTTCCATCGCAATACCATGAACAACGATGAGGGAGGAACGGATGATGAGGAGTTCAGGGTAGCGGCGCTCATCGACCGGGTCAGTACAACCTGGGAAGTTTGGCAGAGTACCACCATGGGGTGCGTTCAATGCCATACGCATCCTTATGATCCGTTCGTGCACGAGGAGTATTATAAATCCATGGCTTTTTTTAATAATACGCGAGATGAAGACACGCCTGGCGAGTATCCTAACCTTAGAATATATAAAGAAGAAGAACAACAGAAATTGGAATCCGTAAAGTCCTGGATAAATGAAAACGCTGGGGCGGAGGAAGCTTCGTCAATAGCAAAATTTCTAAAAACACTGGAACCGAAATTTCATCCACACGATTTCGATCAGTTTGTCAATGGCTCATTAATTGACAATAAGTATTTGGGAATTCGTCCAGGCGGTAGTGCAAGGGTGAAGCAAATCAACCTGGAAGGAAAGTCGAGTCTCATCATGAGCTATTGGACCAGCGAAGTTGGTGGTTCATTTGAAATTAGAAAAGACAAACTGGATGGCGAGATTGTTGGAAGCGGAAAACTTAAAAAAGAACGAAAAGCTTTCTCCTTTCCAATAAAATCAGTAGCTGGAAAACATGATTTGTATTTCATTTTCCATAATCCGTCCATTCAGCCAGACAAGGCAGTTTGTGGTGTTGAGTGGTTCGCTTTTCGCGATGATTTTCCCGGTAAGAACGCTGCTGACTATATGCAAATCAAGGATTCTTTTTTGCAATTAGTTAATGCTGAAGTTGAACGCACTCCCATCATGATTGAGAATGATGCAGATCAGTATAGGGTCACACGGGTTTTTATACGGGGCAACTGGTTGACGAAAGGAGATACGGTAACCCCGGACGTCCCCAAAGCTTTAAATCCATTTCCTAAGGGTCAGCCGTATAACCGACTTGGATTTGCCGCGTGGCTATTGAGTAAAGATAATCCCCTAACGGCACGGTCCATGGTGAATCGTTTTTGGGAACAGATCTTTGGCAATGGCCTGGTTGAGACGCTGGTAGATTTTGGAACGCAGGGGGAGCTTCCTACACATCCGGAGTTGCTCGATTGGATGGCATTGCGCTTCATGAATGAAAATCAGTGGAGTATGAAAAAGTTGATTAAGGACATGGTGATGTCAGCGACCTATAGACAGGACTCGCGTATCACAAAAGCGCTTCAAGAAAAAGATCCTGCTAACCGGTTTCTTGCCCGGGGTCCGCGTGTCCGATTATCTTTTGAGCAGGTCCGCGATCAGGCACTTTCGGTGAGCGGCTTACTAAGCGAAAAAATGTATGGGAAGAGCGTGATGCCTTATCAGCCGCCAGGAATCTGGAGCTCAGTGTACAGCAATGAATATTGGAAGGAGAGCATCGGAGAGGACCGCTATCGCCGTTCAGTCTATACGTATACCAAACGCACCAGCCCATATCCCGCTATGATGATGTTTGATGGATCGAGTAGGGAAGTGTGTGTAAGCCGGAGAATACCGACAAATACACCGCTTCAGGCCCTCGTTACGCTCAATGACTCCTCGTTTATTGTTGCGGCCAGAAATTTAGCCATGAAAATGCTGAAACAAGGAAATGATCCACAAGCACAAATCAAAGCTGGTTACAAAGCTTTACTCATACGCGACATGTCAGAGGAGAAATTACTTGTGTTGGAAAATCTATATGAAAATGCTTTGCAACGCTACAAGACAGATTTGACTGCCGCCGAAGAACTGACTCCGGGTGATGCTGCGTCCCCGGTGCTTGCAGCGATGACTATTGTGGCGAATGCCATGCTAAATCTGGACGAGGTCATCAACAAAGAATAATATGAAAAAAGTATACCGAAATTGTCAGTCATGTGGAATGCCATTAAAGCGAGATGCAGAAGGAGGAGGAACAAATGCGGATGGGACTAAGAACGCTATGTATTGTTCCAAATGCTATGCAGTTGGGCAATTCACAAACCCCGATATTACTTTGGATGAGATGAAGGCGCTGGTTAAGGGCAAGTTAAAAGAGTTTGGCTTGCCGGGTTTTCTGGCGGGGGTATTTACAAGAAACATTCCTAAACTTGAAAGATGGAAACAGAATGATCGATAAATATGCTGCTACGGATACACTTCGGAATGTATCGAGAAGACATTTTTTAATTGAAAGTGCGGCAGGGCTAGGTGCGGTTGCTTTGGGTACACTGCTGGGTGGCTGCGGTTCGGCAGGAACAGATACCGCAAATGATTTGTCGTCTCTGATGGATCCCATGATGCCGAAACCTCCTCACTTACCTGGAAAAGCAAAACGTGTTATTTACCTGCACATGGCTGGCGCGCCATCGCAACTTGAGTTATTTGACTTCAAGCCGGAGTTACAGAAACTGAACAACCAATTGTGCCCTCCGTCCCTGTTGGAAGGAAAACGGTTTGCCTTTATTCGTGGTACGCCACGCATGCTTGGCCCTCAAGCTGTATTCAAACAGCGCGGCCAATCCGGGGCATATATTTCAGAATATTTGCCGCATTTTGCGGGACTTGCAGATGAAGTTTCTTTTTTGAAGGGCGTTACGACAGACCAATTTAATCATGCGCCTGCCCAACTTTTTGTGCATACCGGTTCACCCCGACTCGGCCGTCCCAGTATTGGATCGTGGGTTACGTATGGTTTGGGCACAGAGAATAGTAATTTACCCGGATTTGTGGTGCTAACGTCGGGAGGGAAAACCCCTGATGCAGGCAAAAGCGTTTGGGGAAGTGGATTTCTTCCCTCGGTGTATCAGGGCGTTCAGTGTCGTTCAGAAGGAGATCCGGTTTTGTTCTTGAGTGATCCTGAGGGTGTTGACCGTGAGTTAAAAAAGAAAACCATTGAGGCTATTAATGCAGTAAACCGTCAGCATTATCAGGAGTATAACGACCCTGAAACACTTACCCGGATTGCACAATATGAAATGGCATTCAGGATGCAGGTATCTGTACCCGAAGTAATGAATATCAACAATGAGCCGGCGCATATACATCAGCTATACGGCACTACGCCTGGTGAAGCATCGTTTGCAAACAATTGTTTGCTGGCCAGAAAACTGGTTGAGCAGGGCGTCCGCTTTGTTCAGCTGTTTGATTGGGGATGGGACAGTCATGGGACCTCGGAAGGAGAGTCAGTGGATATTGGATTAAGAAATAAATGTAGGCTTATCGATCGACCTATGACGGCGCTATTGCTGGATCTAAAACAGCGCGGATTACTGGAAGAAACATTGGTCGTTTGGGGCGGTGAATTCGGTCGGACGCCTATGGAGGAGAACAGGGAAGGAAAGACAATGCCATTCCATGGGAGGGACCATCATGTTGATGCCTTTACAATGTGGATGGCAGGTGGAGGAATCAAGCAGGGGATGACATGGGGTGAAACAGATGAAATTGGATATTACCCGATCAATGGAAAAGTATCTCTGCACGATGTGCAGGCAACGATAATGAACCAACTTGGATTTGATCATGAAAAACTTACCTACCATTTTCAGGGAAGGCCATTCCGGCTAACCGATGTGTCGGGCAAAGTAATAAGTGAAATTGTAACGTAGCGCATTGTTTTCCTTGTGGAATAGTGTAGGACTAGGAAATCTTAAACTTGGATTATAAGATCGAACCATGTCGTTAAACCGAAGAAAATTTATAACGCTGAGCACAATGTCAGGTGCTGCTGCAATGATGTTTGATCGATTGGATGCATTTGCAGAGCCAGCAGAAAAAACAAAGGCGAATCCAGGTTTTGAAGTATTGATTTTTGCAACGAATTGGGGTTTTGACGGAAGTTGGGATCAGTTTTGCGCAAAGATCAAAAAACTAGGGTACGATGGTGCAGAAGCATGGTATCCAAGCGGAGAATCTGAACGAAAAGAATTTCTGGAAGCATTTCAGAAACACAACTTAAGAATTGGCTTTCTTGTTGGAGGATCCGACAAAGACCATCAGGGACATCTGCAACAATTTAAAGCTATGTTGGAAGGCGCCGTGTCGCTGAATCCTGTCTATGTCAATTGTCATTCAGGGCGTGATCATTTTTCCTTCAGTCAGAACAAGGCTTTCATCGATCTTACCATGGCTGTACATGCACGCACCGGTGTGCCCATTTACCACGAAACGCATCGGTCCAGAATCCTGTATTCGGCACCTGTGGCACGTGAGTTCATGGAGAAAGTACCGGACCTTCGGATAACACTGGATATATCGCATTGGTGCAATGTCCATGAATCGCTTCTGGATGATCAACTGGAAACAGTTGCATTGGCCTTGAGCCGAACAGATCACATTCACGCGCGCATTGGCCATCAAGAGGGACCACAGGTGAATGATCCCCGGGCGCCTGAGTGGAGAGAAGCCGTTCAGGCTCACTTTGCGTGGTGGGACAAGGTTGTTGATCAAAAGCGGAAGGAAGGAAAACGGATGACAATACTCACTGAATTTGGCCCTGCGAATTACCTTCCGACTTTACCATACACGCGACAACCTGTAGCGGATCAGTGGGAAATGAATACACATATGTTGCACACACTTCGGAAGCGTTATGCCTGATTCAGTGATATGCAGATAATTACAGCGTTCATTGGACGGTTCCATCCGCTGCTGGTGCATCTGCCAATAGGGATTCTGTTCCTCGCATTTATATTTGAATTCCTTTCGGTTTTTCCAAAATACCGGAAGCTTAGAAAATCCATACAACCTGCTTTGTTGCTGGGTGCGCTGTTTTCCATTGCATCGGCAGGTAGCGGTTATTTTCTTTCGCTTGAAGGAGGTTATGAAAACGAGCTCCTGACACTTCACAGGAACTCCGGAATTGCGACTGCAGTTTTTGCTTCTTTATTTTACTTTCTTCATAAGAACGCGGTTAATTTTTTTCGGGATAAGCGTAAGCGCAAAATGGCCAGAATGCTTTTGTTCATCCTATTAATCGTTTTGCTTTCATTTACAGGGCACCTCGGTGGATCCCTAACCCATGGAGAGGATTATCTTTTTGATTTTAATTCAGAAACTCAAGATAGCAATGCAGGTCCTTCCCTGGGAATTACTTCATTGACTGATATCGACAGTGCCATTTTATATTTGGATATAATTGAACCGATTTTAAAGGCCAGATGCTATGGCTGTCATAGTTCCAAGAAACAGAAAGGACAACTCAGGCTGGACCAGGCGCCATTTATCAAAAAAGGGGGTAAGCATGGCGTTGTTATAGCTGTTGGGAAGATCCCCGATTCAAGCGCGCTTTTTAGCCGGCTCATGCTGCCACTGGAAGCAGAACACCATATGCCTCCTGAACAAAAAGCGCAACCTTCTTCTGCAGAAATTGCTTTAGTGCAGGCTTGGATTGAAGACGGTGCCAGTTTCGAGAAAAGAGTTGGTGTATACGGTCAAACTGCCAAAATCAAGACCTATATCGGCGCAATGTTGTCGCAGGCTAACCGGCAATCCATCATTCCGATTCAAGGAACTTCGCCGGCATCAGCTTCTGCAATTGCAGCGTTGAAGGACAAAGGTATTTTGGTAATTTCAGTAGGATCAGAAAGTAACTATTTGTCTGTAAGCTTTGTAAACGCAAAGTCGGCATCGGACAGCGACCTTGAGCTGCTATTGCCATTGCAGGATCAATTACTGTGGTTAAATCTGAGTCGCACACGCATTTCTGCAGAGGGTTTGAAAACCATTGGTAAACTTGCCAACCTGACACAGCTAAATCTGGACTATACTGCTGTAAAGGACGATGCGCTGCAAAGCCTGGCGCCGCTTTCAAAACTAACCTCACTGAATTTAGTGGGGACGGAAATTGGTGACCAGGGGGTGTCTCATCTGGCAACGCTGAAAAAGCTTGAAAAAATATTCTTATATAAAACACAGGTAACACCCATGGGCATTAAGCAGTTGTCAGGGAAGTTACCCTTGGCTGACATCGATACAGGGGGCTATCAACTGCCCAGTCTTGCTACGGATACGATAATTTTTAAAGGCCCTCGCTAATCGTTGGTTTGCCTGTTTCTGCGCTATTCGTTCAAGGACCAATTATATTCCAGGTAAGTTATTTTTGCGTCATCACTAATTTTTGCAGGTGAATACGTATTGATAAAATCGCGAACAGATTTGCCATTTTTGCTGAAGTCCATACTATACCAGTTGAAGATCATACTTACCTGAGCCATGTCTTTGGTGATCTTGTTCCTGTATTCGTCAGTCAAAAAGGCCCTGGTTTGTTTGTTGAGTTGTTCATCCAGCCGCGTAGGATCATACGCTTCATTCAGCAGAATAGGGCAAGACTTACTGGCGCACACCAGTGCCATGTGCACGCGCGGATCATTGAATTTTTTTCTAAGTATGCCATGTTCAACGTTGTTGAGGTCCAATCTTTCCTTGCCTACTGTTATCAATCTAATGTCCCAGGGTGTGTTGATGAACGGTATTTGAATGGCGCTGCCGATGTCCTTTATGCTTCTTACAGGATAATACTGGGAAACTAATTTTATCGTATAGGCGTTGTAGGAATTAATCCAGTAAGCCATTTGCTCTTCCCGACTCCATGTTTTTTCGTTAGGCGGATTTGCACTGAGGATAGTGAGGTATTCATTGAGCACTACTGAATCTTTTATAAATGATTTATAATCTACTATTCCACCATCGGTAACATTTTTTTGCAGTAGTTGCGTGAACAGCTCATGCGAAGGCGCATGCCCTTGCCCATGGAAGGTTAAGCAAGATTGCAAAAATAAGATGATGAGAAATGGCAATTTCATATGTTGTTTTTCTTTAAAATTAGATGTTTCATTACATATTCTTAGCGTGCTCATTGAACCCCATGACAAATTTTAAACCAGTCTTTATAGCTTTTAGTTTCATTTTATTAAGTGGTATTGTCCGGGGTGCCGTAGAAAAACGAGAATATGATATTACTGTTGCGGGAATTAACATAGGTGAAATGGTCGCGACCCGCGAAACGCACGATGATAACCTTACTTATTATTCACTAAAGAGCAAAGTCAGTTTTTGGTTTTTTATTCGGGTAAACGTTGAATATTCAGTTGCTTCCGTTTATCACAAGAACCATTTGATTTCATCAACAGTTAATACAACTTCCAATCGGGGAAATTTCATTTCTACTATCCAGTGGGATAAGGATCATTACAATGTGCATGTTGAGGGTTACAAGTATAAAAATGAAGTGGCAATAGGGGACACGATTGTATATAATTCTGCCCGGATGTATTTCGAGTATCCGACGGTTAATTCGGCTGTGCTGGCAGACAACTACGGGCTAATGGTTTCCACCGAAAATCTTCAAAAGGATGTCTACGCTGTTACAGTGGAGGGTAACCGAAATAGATTTTTCTTTCATCGGGGAAAAGTAATTCGTGCCGTTATGCACCACCCAATCAAGAATTTTGAAGTTACGTATAAGCCTTGACAATGACCATTAGTGTCATCATACCGACATTTAATGAAGGTGAAGGCATTGCCGAACTTGTCACCTTTATCAAGCATTTGAGGAGAGAAGAGGTTGCCGAAATTCTTGTGGCAGACGGGGGGAGCAGTGACACGACGAGACAGCAAGCACGAGAATCTGGAGCAATTGTTATTAACAGCGGCTGCAGAAGTCGGGCGATCCAAATGAACCTGGGTGCGCGACACGCACTGGGAGATACGTTGTATTTTGTGCACGCCGATGTCAAACTGCTGCCATCATTCATAGATGACATAAACGAAGTACTGACGGCGGGATATGATTCGGGATGTTATCGGTACGTTTTTGATTCAACGAAAGCTGTATTGAAGATAAATGCTTTTTTTACACGGTTTGATTCAATCATGTGCAGGGGTGGTGATCAGACTTTGTTTGTAAGGAAGTCGATTTTTGAAACACTCGAAGGATTTAACGAGATATATTCAATCATGGAGGAGTATGACTTTTTAATTCGTCTCCGTAGGAGTTTTTCTTTTAAGATCATACCAAAAGACATCGTCGTATCCTCCAGGAAATACGAGGCCAATAGCTGGATCAGGGTCCAAATAGCCAATCTTTCAGTCTTTATTTTGTTTTTTTTTCGTCGATCTCCGCAGGAAATGAAACAGATTTATAAATTTTTGCTTAATTACCGATAATTATGGGGTATATCATAAGTGGAATACAGCAAGTTGGGATTGGCGTTCATGATGCGGAACTGGCCTGGACATGGTACAGGAAACATTTTGGCATGAATGTTCCCGTTTTTAAAGATAGCGCAACAGCATCTTTAATGACACGATACACCGGCGATAGGGCTGAAAACAGGTATGCTATCCTTGCTATGAATATGCAGGGCGGAGGAGGATTTGAAATCTGGCAATACACAAGTCGGTCACCGAAAAAATCAGAAGGAGATCATTTGTTGGGAGATACCGGCGTCTTTGCGGTGAAGTTAAAGACTCAGGACATCGAGGCCGCTTATAAAAGGTTAAAATCGAACGGTGTAAACCTTGTTAACGGGATACAGCAATCGCCTGATGGGAGAAAACATTTTTATTTGGTAGACCCGTTTGAAAATATTTTTGAATTGATAGAAAGCAAAAGCTGGTTCAAAAAAGATCGGGCGATAACCGGAGGTGTAGCAGGCTGCGTTATTGGCGTTTCGAATATTGATGCTGCACTCAGGCTCTACCGTGACGTATTGGGCTACAGCGAAGTTATATACGACGGCGTGCAGAAGTTTAAGGATTTTGCAGGGGTTCCCGGCGGAGAGAATGAGTTCAGGCGGGTGATTTTACGTTCTAATGTCAACAGAAGAGGCGCTTTTTGCAGATTGCTTGGCGATACAGAGTTAGAACTCGTTGAGGTGAAGAACAGAGCGCCCCATAAGATCTTCCACGATCGTTATTGGGGAGATTTGGGATACATTCATATTTGTTTTGATATAAATGGAATGACGCAGCTTGCAAAACGTTGTAAACAGGCGAACTTCAGTTTTACGGTAGATAGCCGCGACTCATTTGATATGGGTAAGGCAGCTGGTCATTTCTCGTATTGTGAAGATCCAGACGGAACACTCATCGAATTTGTTGAGACACACAAAATTCCTATTATTGAAAAACTAGGATGGTATTTAAACATAAGAAATAGAAATCCTGACAAGCCTCTGCCAGATTGGATGCTCGGTATGCTGGCTTTGAATAGAGTGAAGGATTAGCGTCAAGCGAACGGTCCCGAACTATTTCACAATAAACTCCGCGCTGCCCATTAAATAATCGTCTGTGTAGACTTCAAGTTTATACGTTCCTGAGGCATAATCAGAGCCTTTGTCATAAAGGTAAGAAAGCCGCTGCTTAGTGTTGTCGAACAAAACCTCCTGTGATTCGGTATAGAATTCCTCCTTTCCGTTTAGAATAAATGTTCCTGAGCCACGATTCACATCGAAGAGCACCTGTCCGTTCTCATCAACGATACGGATCATGATTTTCTTCCCTTCTATAGCGGCTACTTTATTCTCCGCAATGTTAAATTCAACCTTCAGTTTACCGACCTGACGGCTCTTGAATGGTGATTCCCGTTCCTTTCCCCTGTCAGTGAGTCCAACGATCTTAAAATTTTCAACCTTTAGTTGAGAGGCAATCGCAACCTTGGTTGCCAGTTCATCTTTGCTTTGACTTAGTCGGTTAATAGAATCACCGAGTTCATTCTTTTCTGTTTTCAGCGAAGTGTTTTCTGTCAGCAATTCTTTGTTTACTGACCTCAATTTGGTTATTTCTTCATCCTTATTTTTCAGAAGCGTCTCATATCCTTCCACCTTATCCTTGAGTGCTTTTATCTCCTGACCCGTGGCCCGCTTGGACCGTTTCAGTTCTGCCTCTACTTCCTCCTTCGCTTTGAGCATATCGGCAACGTCGCCGCCAAGCCTTGTAACCTCGGCAATTTTTTGGTCAAGTTCAGCGCTGATTTCCGTCATTCGCTGCATTGTTGTTGCCAGCTCTTGTTCCGTGGATGTCAATTCTGTTTTTATCTCTTGTTTCTCTTGCGAATCAAGATAAATTTTTACGCCTTGCACAACGACAACAAGGGAAAGTAACGCTATGATGATTGCATTCTTATTGCTTTTCTTTGGCGCGGGTGCTGTGACAATTGTGTTATTACTCATATCATTAATAAAATAGACTTGGCAAAAATAGGTGTTATTGTGCTGCAATTCAATGCCTATAGTTGTAAAACAACGTGTTGTTTGCCTAATGATGGGTTAAAGAAAACGATCCCGCACCTGAAGATGTCAACGGTAAGAGAGACCTTTGGGTTTTTTTGGATTGTTACCCAGGCTTTTTCCATTTCACATGAGTAGTGGATATCGTCCAGGACCATAATACTTTGGTCATGTATTTTCTGAACCAATAAATTGAAATAGTTTACCGTAGGATCATAGCGATGATTGGCATCTATGAGGGCAAAATCCACCCTGTCAATTGATTGAATATTTCTGGGGAGTGACTCATCAATATTTCCAGGAACTAATTCTATGTTTGTTGATTGAAACTTATCAAAAAGAACTTTCGCCATGGCTGCAATGGCTGATGATCCTTCAAAGGTAAGCACCCTGCAATTCTCAGAAGCTGCGAGGTACAACGTATTGATCCCCAATGAAGTGCCTAATTCAATAATATTTCGGCAATCATAGCGCTGAATGATTCTCCTGTAAAGCAAAGAATATTTCTTTGGGCTTAGACTTGTTCTTGCAATCGCGCTGATCTTCCGTGTTGAACCTTCACCTGATGAGGCCCCTGATCCAAAATCAGTCACGCCTGCAGATCGATTGTCAAATAGTAGTTCCTGCCTTACTTGCTCAACCCGTGTCAATTCCAGATTTGGCTTCCTGGCCTTCAGCGTATTCACGTAAAGATCAAAAAGGAATGGGGAGTGCAGGGAATGTGCATCAACAGCGTCGAGCCAAAAGGTAATAAAAGATTTAAGCTGGTGAAATGTGTTCTTCAATTGAGTCGAAGCGGCGCGACCATTGTGAACGCAGGGATATTTACCTGTAGCTTGACACCATCAACAACGCGCTCCATTAAGTATGTTCCTAACATTTTGCCAATGCCTGATTTAAGATTGCAGCCTGATACGTATTGGTGTGCCTGGCCTGGTTCCAGTACAGGTTGCTGACCAACTACACCTTCCCCTTCTACTTCGCGTTGTGTGAAGCCCGCGTCATAAATATGCCAATGCCTTCTCAGTAGTTGTATCGTGTACTCGCTGTGGTTTTCAATGGTAATACGGTAGGTAAAAACATAGTGGTACTGACTCGGGCTGGAGTAGGCAGGTTGGTACTCCGTTTCGACACTCACCTTAATCCCTTTCGTGATTTCTGTTACCATTCGTATCAAAAATATTAATTTTTTGCAATTCATTGGGTCTACGTTCCTAATTCCTTCTAAAATACTGTAAATCAGCGTATTTAAGATTTATTCTGTCAGTCTTCAACGATCCAGGAAGAGAATTTTTGTCATTTTAGCGAATGCCTGTAGTTTTGGACATATGGATGTTAGAATCGCACCAAGTTGGAAAAACAAACTTTCGGATGAGTTCAGTAAGCCCTACTTTCAGGAGTTGATTCATTTTGTCAAGCAGGAGTATCGTACGCAAACAATTTATCCACCGGGAAAGGAAATTTTTCATGCCTTTGATTGCTGCGATTTCAATGCACTAAAAGTAGTGATCATTGGGCAGGACCCCTACCATGGGGCCGGGCAGGCCAATGGTCTTTGCTTCTCTGTTCGCGATGGCATGAGAATGCCACCATCATTAATCAACATTTTCAAAGAGATAAAACATGATCTCGGTAAGCCCATGCCGGCATCAGGTGATTTAGAACGATGGGCGCGCCAGGGTGTACTCTTGCTCAACGCTACCCTTACTGTTCGCTCCTCGGCCCCGGGCTCACACCAAAAAAAAGGATGGGAGGATTTTACTGATGCGACCATAAAAAAGATTTCGGATGAAAAGGAACATATCGTGTATCTACTTTGGGGCGCCTACGCACAAAAGAAGGGTGAAATAATCGATCGTAGCAAAAACCTGGTTTTAATGTCGGCGCACCCTTCTCCTTTCTCTGCTGATCGAGGTTTTTTTGGATGCAAACATTTCAGCAAAGCAAATGCATATTTGAAGCAGCATGGATTGGCAGAAATAGAATGGTAAGATTCACCTCATAATGAACAATAACCCAATGAAACATTATTCTACAGCAGCAGTGTTTTGCCTGCCTTGCGAAAATAAATAAGGCTTAGTTACCGAATTAGATTAAAAAACCTGCGCCACCTGATTTTATTCAGGAGTCCTGCATTTTTATCGATAGAGAGCCAAATGAAAAACGCTTTACCAACGACGTGATCTTCAGGCACAAATCCCCAAAAACGAGAATCCAGGGAATTGTGGCGGTTATCACCCATCATGAAGTAATAATCCTGCTTGAAAGTATATTCGGAAACCTCTTTCCCATCAATAATAAGTTTTCCTCCCTCAATTTTTACATCCTTGTTGTGATCGTACATCCTAATCGTGGCGCCGTAATAGGTAAGCGTGGAATCGTTGATAGGAATGGTAGCACCTGCCTTTGGGATCCATAATGGCCCAAAATTATCCGCAGCCCAGTTGGAATATTTTTTTTCCTGACCCCCCGACCATCCATAATAGGAGGAATAGGGGATAACGCCATCCTCATCAGTTTTCTTTTCTTCCTCAATCGATTTGATGTATGGTAACTTCTTGATCTCCGCTACTTTTTCATTTGTTAGCCACATCAGGTAAACAAACTTGCCATCCTCCTGCCGGCCATATACGGTATAATCTTCAGGACCAAGGTCCAGTTTGGCAAAATTTCTTTCGTTTATCGGCCCATCGGAAATAACAAGGTAGCTGTATTGCATCTGAGGGGGATTTTCCTCCGCCTCGCCATTGGTGTATACCTGCTTATTTTTGATCTCCAGGATATCGCCTGCAACGGCAACACATCGTTTAATATAGTTGGTCTTTAAATCGACCGGGTAGTCAATGCCCTCATTCAAACCTTTTGGAGGAACATTAAATACTACAATATCATTTCGCTTTATATGGCTTAAACCTGGCAGCCGATATTGGGGAAGTTTGATCCATTCGAGATATGAGGGAATATTTGTAAACCAAATTTTCTGATGGGTTAATGGCACTTGAAGCGGAGTGGTTGTTGTGCGGGTTCCATAATGAAACTTGCTTACAAATAGAAAATCTCCTACCAGCAACGTATTCTCCATAGAAGGTGTGGGTATGGTATATGCTTCCATTATCAGCCACCTGATCAACGTAGCTGCAATTACAGCAAACAAGATAGCATCCCACCATTCCCGTACTTTAGTCTTCGGTTGATCTTCCTGCTGATTTTCCGGGGACCTTTTTTTCCAAAACTGCCAATTCATAAGTAAAGTCTATTTCTAAGTAAAAACGTGCAAATAAAGGCAAAATATTTGACCTGCAGATTAGTAGCGAAAATGAACCTCAAATTTCACTATCGGTTAATTCTTTTTTAAAATGCTCAGAATTCCAGGTAATCATCCATATTGAGGACACCTTTTCTATGGCGTAACCACTCTGCCACGAGAACAGCACCCCTTCCAAAGCCTTCACGTGAGTGCGCTGTATGCTTTATTTCGATATCATCGATAGGCGATTCATATTTTACCAGATGTGTACCTGGCACCTGATCTATACGAAACGATCCAATGAAGAGATCATCAGGGTTAGCGGTTTTCTCATTAACCCACCTTTTCTTGCGGCTTAAATTCTTCATGATCCCCTCTGCAAGCGTAATGGCCGTTCCACTGGGTGCATCCTTCTTTTCCGCATGATGGACTTCGTCCATGCTCACGTCGTATTCCACAAGTTTGTCCATCATTTTAGCCAGCTGTTCGTTTATTTTGAAGAATACATTAACGCCAATGCTGTAATTAGAGGAATAAAAAAAAGTACCATCCATTTTTTGGCAAAGAGACTCTATCTCTGATTTTTTTCGTAGCCATCCGGTAGTGCCGCAAACAATGGGCAGCCTGCGATTCAGACACGACTTAATATTATCAAAAGCTGCATCAGGATGAGAGAATTCGATGGCAACGTCACCTTCCGCAGTCTCAAGTTCATGCTTGTTGTCGATATCGATCCGTGCGGTAATTTGATGACCACGCTCAAGGGCAACCCGCTCAATGGTTTTGCCCATTTTTCCATACCCAAGTAGGATAATTCTCATGCTAATTAATATTCCGGGCAAAAATGCATTATTTACCCGTCAGTTAGAAGGATAATAGCCAAGTTTTAGGATTGGATGTATTTTTTGTCGGATAAAGAAAGTGTCCAGCAACCAGTTGAGGCAGCATTTTCATGCTGCTAAAACCTAAGCATTAGGGAAATGCCTGATTGCCGACCAATCAGTGAATTCTGCTCCACTGTTGGCTGGATTGACAGCTGAAGATTAGGATTAAGATCAAATTCCTTCAAATGTGCATCCACATGCGCATCTACAATCTGGAGCAGGTACATACCACCCATTAAAATCATCATGAAATCGCGCTGACGTTTGTATTGATCGACGATTTTTCGATAATTTCCTGTTGTATAATAATCGCCTGGCCTCGACTGATTATTTTCTGTATATCCATTTTCAAGGTTATAAAAAAGCTCTACTTTGTACTTGGTGTATCCTGTCTGGTAAAAATTAATGGCGTATCCAAGTGCAATGAAGCCACCGTAAACCAGCGGCAATTTCCAGTACTTCTTGTTATAGATTTGACCAAGTCCAGGCAAGATCGCTGCGTACAACAACGCTTTACGTGGGTCAAAGCGGGCAGCATATGACTTGAGCAGGACAGTATCCCGGCTTTCGGTCATTAAACTGTCATCGAGATGAACATTCAGTGAATCCTGGGCCATCAATGTTTTTATGGCCATTGAAAACACCAGCAACATGAGGGCTCGCTTTTTCATTCAATTAATGCCTGTCCAATTTCAGGAGGACATTCAAGAAGGCATCTTCAAGATGTCAAGAATTCGATTAAGATCCTCTACGGATACGAAAGGAATTCTTATATCTCCTTTTTTTCCGTCACTTTTAACGGCAACACGCGTGCCAAAGTGCGAAGATAGTCTGGTCTGAAGTTGCGCTATTTCGCGTGACGGTGGAGGTGCTGCTGCTTCTGTGCTGCCAGTTTTGGAAGATTGTTTTTGACTAAGTTCACGAACGAGTTCTTCGACTTTGCGCACGGAAAGGTCTTCATTGAGCGCCTTTTTAAATATATAAAGCTGCTGGTCTGCGTTGTCAACGTTGATGATAGCCCGCGCGTGGCCCATAGATAGCTTGTTATCCCTGACGGCGATCTGAATGTCGGGCGGGAGTTTTAACAGGCGAAGGTAGTTGGTTACGGTTGTCCGGTTTTTCCCAACCCGATCTCCAAGTTCATCTTGCTTCAAGTTACATTCTGATATCAGGCGCTGGTAACTCAATGCGATTTCAATTGCGTTAAGATTTTCCCGTTGGATATTTTCAATCAATGCCATCTCCAGCATTTGCTGATCATTGGCAGATCGCAGGTATGCGGGAATCGTTTTTAGTCCGGCCAGCTTGGAGGCGTGGAAACGCCTTTCCCCAGAAATCAATTGGTACTGATGTTCAGAAAGTCTGCGTACCGTAATGGGTTGAATGATACCATGCACCTGAATGGACTCCGCCAGTTCGGCAATAGCTTCCTGATCAAAATGTTCGCGAGGTTGAAATGGATTGACTTCAATTTCCTCCAGGGAAATTTCAGACATCCCGCTGGCGGGCAAACTACTTTGGTCTGGTGCAGATGGACTTACCGGAAAATGATCCATTTCCAACTTATCGTCTGTGGGACTGTCGCTCAACAGGGCGCTTAATCCTCTGCCTAATGCTCTCTTTTTACTCATTTCGACATGCCATTTTTATTTAGAACTTCGTGTGCCAGGTTTAGATAGCTAATAGCGCCTTTGCTTTCAGCATCGTGAACAATCGCGGGCAAACCAAAACTTGGTGACTCGCTGAGTTTTACATTCCGGGGTATGATGGTTTTGAAAGTCATCTTTGAAAAGTGCGTCCTTACTTCTTCGACAACCTGGTTCCCCAAGCTTGTCCTTGAATCATATAACGTTAGCAGGATGCCTTCTATTTCAAGTTTTGGGTTAAGTCTTGTCTGTATGATCTTGATGGTGTTTAATAACTTGCCCAGCCCTTCCAATGCAAAGTACTCGCATTGTACCGGAATAATAACAGCATCGGCTGCCGTGAGCGCATTGATTGTTATCAGGCCGAGAGAAGGAGAGCAATCAATGATTATAAAGTCGTAATCATCTTTGATCTTAACAAGTGCATTCCGCATTTTTTCTTCACGTCGGTCAATGCTAACCATTTCCACTTCCGCGCCCACCAGATCTATATGCGAGGGGAGCACATGTAGGTATTTCAATTCACTCTTAACGATGACATCGTTTGGATTTACCCCATCGACCATGCACTCATAGATTCCCTGATGTATGTCTCTTGGATTCAGGCCAAGACCTGAAGTTGAGTTTGCCTGTGGGTCTGCATCTACCAATAGGGTCTTGCATTCCAGCACGGCCAGACTTGCTGCGAGGTTTATAGCAGAAGTTGTCTTTCCCACACCACCTTTCTGATTTGCTATTGCGATAATTTTTCCCATTTCTTGGCCAATGATGTTTCTGAAGGTAAAAAGCCCCGAATTGTCGGGGCTGCAAATATAAGGCAAAACCAAGGCCATCGTGGAACACCGTGAAACAGATTATCCACAATCGCTGCACAATACACCAATTCGATGTTGAAAGGTGTAGACTAAGTTAACGAATGGTGTCCGGGATATGCATTGAACCTCGTGCAAAAGGCGGCTATTTCTTGCGTTTCTTACGTTCTTCACCCGATTTCTTACGTGCCTCTTCACTTGCTTTCATCGCATCTTCAAGTTTGCTCATAAACTTCGACTTCTTTCCGCCACCATTGGCGGCATTCTTTTTCTTGTTTTCTTCCATGATGGACTTGATCCGATCTTCATCCACAAAGCGCTTGATGATCGCTTGCTGGGCGAAGGTCACCAGGTTTGATACGAAGTAGTAGAATGTTAAACCGGCTGAAAATCTATTCAATACAAACAGGAAAATAACGGGCATGATATACGACATTGATTTCATGGGGCCCTGGACCGAAGAGAGTTGGTTGTTCTGCCATGTGTAAATAAGCGTTGAAATAGTCATCAAAAGCGTGAAGAGACTGATGTGACTGCCCAGGAATGGTAATGTAAAAGGCAGCATAATAATAGAGTCGTAGGTTGATAAATCTTCTGCCCACAGGAAATGTTCCTGCCGGAGTTCGATGCTCGCCGGGAACAGGTAAAACATCGCAAATAAGATGGGCATTTGCAGTACTACGGGGATGCAGCCGCTAATGGGATTTACGCCCACCTGCGAATAAAGCTTCATCTGCTCCTGCTGAACCTTGGTGGCGTCTTCACCAACACGTTCTTTGATTTCATCAAGTTGCGGCTTGAGTACTTTCATTTTGGCCATGCTGAGGTACGACTTGTAGGAGAGTGGAAACAGGACAAGTTTTAACAGTATTACCAGGATGATAATGATCAGGCCAAAATTGGTAATGTATTGGGTAAGAAAATAGAAGACTGGAAAGATAACAAACTTGTTTACCCAGTACACCGGCGGCCAGCCCAGGTAAACGTTTTTACCAAAGTCGTCGGCCACTTTCCCAATCTTCTTGTAGTCATTCGGGCCAAAGTAAAACCGGAAGTTGCCTTTGCCGGATGTTAAATAATTCTTTGGAATGAAAAGCTTTACGTTGGCCCGTTTTACCACTGAGCTATCACTTTCGTTCATGGACGTTTCCACTTCGCCACCTGAAAAATTTTCTTTAGCGATAATCGAGGAAAGAAAGAATTTTTCTTTGATGGTTACCCACTTGACCGGCGTAGCAAACGCTTCTGTCTCCTGATCCTTTGACCGTTGACTAAGTTCATCAAAGCCGTCTGCAGCCGAATAATAAGAAATTGTTGTGTGTTCCCGCGTATCGGTGAGATCCTTTTCAACCGGTCTTAAAACATTCGTCCATTGAAATGTTAAATTATCACCCGTGAGCAACTGATCAAAACCCGAACTGCGTAGCTGATATCCAATTTCATATCCTACAGGGGGGATTTTGTATATTTGGGAAAGGGCGGCGCCATTATCCAATTTGATGGAGAAGGTTACTTCCGTAGTGTCACCGTTTTTACGTTGATCAGCCTGGTAAAATAGACCATACAAATCAATCTCTTTTCCCTGAAAGTTGGTGTTTAAATTAAACGCATTTGAAGCGGGTGTAATAAGTTTTAAGGGCAGCTGTTGGTATGTTTTGTAGTTCTTGAGTTCGAGCTCCTTGATCACACCTCCTTTGTTGCTCAGCGTAATTTTTAAATCTTCGGTTTCAATCTGGATAGTCGATTCAACACCTTTTACAGTGGAGGATAGATCCCCATACGTAGCAACGACAGCGCTATCACTAGGTGGCACAGCCTGCTGAATAACATCCGGAGTCGCCTTCACCCCCGAATCTATGGTAACAGGTTTTTGCGCTTCAGGTTGTGGAGCAGGGGAGAAAAAATAAAAATACCCCAACAATAATACTGCAATGAGTGTAAGGCCTATGGCTGAGTTTCTGTCCATTATGTAAAACTTATGCGAATTTATTTATTCAAAGATTTCTGATGTTCCAAGGCGGCTTCTACAAACTTCACGAAAAGGGGATGTGGATTGAGCACAGTGCTCTTCAACTCTGGATGATACTGTACGCCAACAAACCAGGGGTGTTCTTTGAGTTCGATGACTTCTACTAAATCGGTTTCGGGATTCACCCCTACAGCCTTGAGCCCGGCATGCTCCATTTGATCCAGGTACTTGTTGTTGAATTCATAGCGATGACGGTGACGTTCATGAATTAGCGTTTCGCCATAGGCTGCATAGGTCTTGCTTCCTTTTTTTAACTTGCAGTCGTATGCACCAAGACGCATCGTGCCACCTTTGTTCGTGATCTTTTTTTGCTCCTCCATCATGTCGATGACAGGATTCTTGGTTTTGGGATAAAGTTCCGTGGAACTTGCTTCCAGGTCCAACACGTTGCGTGCGAACTCGACAACAGCGCATTGCATTCCCAAACAAATACCAAAAAACGGGACTTTGTTTTCGCGCACATAGCGAATGGTCTCTATCTTACCTTCCAGTCCGCGTTCACCAAAGCCTGGGGCCACCAGCACACCATCCAAATCACCCAGAATACTTTCAACAGATTCCCGGGTAACATCTTCTGATGAAATCCACTTGACATTCACTTTACAGTCATTTTCTGCGCCGGCATGCACAAAGGCCTCTGCAATTGATTTATAGGCATCGGGCAGTGATACATACTTGCCGACAAGTCCTACGGCGACCTCGTTGACAGGGTTTTTTAATTTCCCAAGGAAAGCTTTCCATTGCTCCAGGTGCGGCTCTTCCTTCGAAGTAACCTTCAATTTTGCCAATACCCGCTCGTCCAGCTTTTCTTTGCGCATCAGGATCGGCACATCGTAGATGGTTTCAGCATCCATGGCTTCGATAACCGAGTTCAGGTGAACGTTGCAAAACAAGGCAAGCTTCTTCCGGATATCCATCGGCAGTGGCATTTCTGTACGGCATACGAGTATGTCAGGTTGGATACCTGCTTCAAGGAGCTCCTTGACAGAGTGCTGGGTTGGTTTTGTTTTGAGTTCTTTGGCAGTTTTTAAGTATGGGATAAGCGTGAGGTGTATCACCAGGGAACTGTGGGGAGGCAGCTCCCACTTTACTTGTCTGACCGCCTCTATAAAAGGAAGCGATTCAATATCGCCCACGCATCCGCCAATTTCGGTAATGATGAAATCATACTCACCGGTTTCACCCAGCAGGAAAATGTTGCGCTTGATCTCGTCGGTGATGTGCGGGATTACCTGGACCGTCTTGCCCAGATATTCACCTTTGCGCTCTTTTGTGATGACATTATTATAGATTCTGCCGGTGGTGATATTATTTGCCTGCGTTGTACGGATGTTCAGGAAGCGCTCGTAATGCCCAAGGTCCAGGTCAGTTTCGGCCCCGTCATCGGTAACATAACATTCACCATGCTCATAGGGATTCAGGGTTCCAGGGTCGATGTTAAGGTAGGGATCAAGCTTCTGAATGGTGACTCTAAATCCTCGTGCCTGCAGTAATTGAGCCAATGAAGCAGCAATAATGCCCTTTCCCAGCGATGAGGTAACACCTCCGGTAACAAAAATATACTTGGTAGATGGCATAATGTTAATGAGAGCCTTAATAAATCGGGGGCAAAGGTAGGGTTCTGGAAGGAAAGTTCAAGGCCTGCAGTTTAAAGTTGGCGGTTTTCTAAAGTGAGGGGATGAAAGGGGTGAGAATTTGGGAATTGGGTTGTAGTGGAGGTGAAGATGATTTGCGCAGAGTTTTTGGGTCAATTGCTGGTCCTGAAAAATCAATCGTGCACTTTACCTCAAAATCCGTACTTTGTGCCTTGCTATTGTTCACTTAACTGCTGTATTGCCAATCCAGCAAACGAATGGTAGCTTTAGTGGCTGAATTTGATTTTTTGGCCTATAATGGCAGGTTACCTATTTTTTTTTGCGCGAATACACATAGGTCTGTAGTGGTGTAAGGGCTTTTGATTTTTGATTGACCTTAGTGGCAATTGGTTCGCAGTTTTAAACGCCTTAGTGCATGCTTACACTTTTACGTAACATATTTTTTTCAGTCTGTACTTTTTTCTTGCTGTTCGGCACAGGCAATGCTTGGGCACAAGTTGGCTGCGGCGGGTTTGATGGTGCACCCGCACCAAATGGAGGCCCTCAGAGTATTAGCAATGGTCAAATTTGTCTGAATAAGCCAGGGGCTCCTGCGGAAATTAGAATTAATGCAAACAACGTAGCCGATGGAAATAACCCTAATAACTTTGGTGTTGAAATTGATTGGGATGATGGTTCTCCAAGACAGATTGTGTCGTTTGGGGGAGGAATTACGGTCAATAATACGGGTCCGCATACATACGAAATACCTTCGATAACCCATGTCTTTTTGCCGCGACCCTGTGCGTCAAGACCAGGTGCTGAATGTTCGTACAGACCTAGGGTATTTTTGCGCATAGCGGGTACGACCTGTCCAGCTCAGTTCGGTACTTCGCCTGACTTTTTCCGGTTTAATACAGATGACCAATGCTCAGGTATTACGGTATTTAGTGAAACCGCCACCGGGGCCAACGTGTTTTTGGTTTGCGCTGGCGCATCTACTACCGTAACCTTCACAGATAGAACAACATTAAACTGTCTGCCTCCTCAGGAACTTACTGGCTTAAACTTTACCAAGCGGTGGAGACAATTTGTTTATGGTACAACGAATACCATCACCGGTGGGGTATTAATAGCCGGGGCGCCTGTGGGGTTTCCTTTTACGCCTCCCGGAATGCCGGAAATATCTGGTGAACCATTAGTGGCCTCCGGGCCACCTCCTTTTCCGAACAACAATACATTAGCGATATCCATACCGGCAACTGCTCAGGTCGGTGAGGAGTTTCATATTCGTATGGATTATTGGAACTTCTGCAACAAATTTACTGATGGAGACCCGGCAGTGGAAGAGCTTGGGATTATTCGGGTTGTTGATC
>Ga0224510_10000533_pt1 | contig 28732 bp, 34 predicted proteins | sample SF_May12_sed_USG_FD_170161 | JGI IMG/M metagenome (GOLD analysis project Ga0224510, IMG submission 170161) | Sediment microbial communities from San Francisco Bay, California, United States - SF_May12_sed_USGS_4_1 | ecosystem: Environmental > Aquatic > Marine > Sediment | place: USA: California... | reverse complement strand
ACAACCAATCTAGCCGGTTTCCGGGCCTATAAGTTCACCATTACAATCAGGGCAACCCCAATCCCCATCAATCAGGGACATAGGATCACCACAAAATGGACAATCCGGAGGGGGACCGGAATCAATTCTGGGAAGGACGGGCAACTCAATATCTAATTCTTGCTCATCATCCTCTTGGTCTTGCATCAAAATATCTTCCTTCTTCCCGTCCGTCATCCCCCGAAGTTGTTCGCAGAGATCCATCCTTAAGGCTTGAGAACCGAAGTTACTCTTCATCCTCATCTTTTTTAGGTTTTGGCTTGGCCTTGGCTTGAAGAGCTTTCTCTGCACTCTCACGGGGAGGAACGCCGATAAACGTCAACCGTCCATTGATCAGCGTAGCGGGCACAGCACGAATCGAATGCCGCTCCGCAATTTCTTGACCGGCCTCCGAGGTAATATCAATCTCGCGGTAACTAAAACTGTATTTCACCCGCATACCTTTCCAGAGCGTTTTCGCGGAAGGGCAGGCCGAGCAGGATTTAGAAACCAACAGGGTCACGTTAGCCATCGTTTTAACTCCTTCTTACCAGACTCCACAATACCAACATGTTAGCACTGACGAAAATAGACGAGCAAGGTGAAACAAAGAATCCGCATTCCTCAAACTATGAAATCACCCTGCGGAAACATAACAACAAAGAGCACAACGCTACTTCCTGCTGGCACACAATCGTTTTACCAACACGATTCGATTACGTCTTGCGGGGTTCAAGCTCGATGATCCCTTTGCGAATGGCCAGGATAGCTGCCTGAGTGCGGTCATAGACATGGAGTTTATGGAAGATATTGCGGACATGATTTTTGACCGTTTTTTCACTGAGATTCAGGACGTTGGCAATTTCCTTATTCGTTTTCCCATCGGCGACTAATTGCAACACGGTGATTTCACGGTCGGTGAGATCGTGCTCCAAAATACCACGCTTCTTACCCTTGCCTTCCGACAGCAGGGAAAATTCGACCAGGATCTTGCTGGCGACCGATGGGTGAATGAGCGACTCTCCACGGGCAATGGTTCGAATGGCCGCCACAATTTGTGCCGAATCACTATCTTTGAGTAGATACCCGGTGGCTCCGGCTCGCACCAGATCAAAAATATATTGCTGCTCTTCATACATCGTGAGGGCGACCACGCCGATATGAGGAAATTCGCGTTTGATGATGCGCGTGGCTTCCACCCCGGTCATGCCTGGCATACTGACATCCATCAGAATGACATCCGGCATAAGAAGCCGGGTTTGCTCGACGGCCTCTCCGCCATCTTTCGCTTCCCCCACCACCTGGATATCATCCTTGGTCTCAAGAATTGCGCATAACCCTTCACGCACCACCCGATGATCATCAACGATGAGAACTTTGGTTTTTTTGGGCATAAGGCACCTTTTCCTTTATCACGAGAGGAATGGAAATTTCGACCGTCGTGCCTGTGCCTGACTTCGACACCCACTGCACGTTTCCGCCTAACATCCGGGCGCGCTCCATCATACTTCTCACACCAAAATGATCCCATTTTTCGGGGTTCTGCCCTTCCGCCTGGACATCAAACCCCTGGCCGTTGTCGGAGACTTTCGCTTCCAGCACATCTTTCTTGAGCTGCACCTTCACCATCACCTTTGTGGCCCTGGCATGCTTGGCCACATTACTTAACGCTTCCTGGACCATGCGAAAGACAAAGACCTTCGTTTTCGGCTCGAGGCGGGACTCATCCCCGCTCCCTTCAAATTCCGTCCGAATCCGGTGTTCGCGCTCATAGGCCTTTAAATAATTTGACAAAGCCGGGATAAACGCCAAATGATCATACTGCCCAGGGCGAAGATTATATACTACCTGCCGGGCTTCCTGAATTGCATGCTTTAATTGCACGGTGGTTTGATTGAGCATCGCCAAACACTTGGTCGGATCCTCTGGCACCAGTTCACGGACACGTTCCATCTTCAGATTCACTCCCACCAGGGTTTGCACCAGGCCATCATGAATCTCACATGCAATGCGGGTCCGCTCCTCATCCACGGCCCCCTCCGCTTCCTCCTTGACATACAACCGAAAGAGGGATTGATATCGGGTGAGCGTATGTTCGATTTCGGCGGAGGCCCGGATGCGCGCTTCAATCAATTGCCACATGAACTTGGCACTCGCTCCACCCACCAACGCCAAATGTGGGGCGTGCGCCTCGAGCAGAGCCTTCTCAACGTCAGGGTTACCCGTCACGTCAATAAGCAGATCCACATCCTTCATTTTCAGCAGGTCTTGATAGCGTCGAACAACGGGAATCCCAAGTTTTTTGGCGAGGCGTACACCTATGGTTTGAGGACGAACTTCGCTTAAACCCACGACAGTGACCAGGGGATCTTCCGCGAAAATTTCCATGAGTGCGGTACCACCGCGCCCGCCGCCAATAATCGCAACCCGACTAGCCGTCATTTTTGGCTTTGATCGCCCTGAATTCCTTCTCGTGATGCGTGGGGGACGATTAGAAGATTTGGGAGATGGCATACATTCCCACTTTCATGATCGGAAACAGGTTGAAGATCTTGATGAATTGAAGGCCTGCCCTCTTTTTATTGTCTGGTGCGGACGAAACGGCTGGACTGGCTATCGACCACGGACGAATGAGAATGGCTCAGGAAGGCCTGGTGTCTTGTGTTAATGCCCGGATGGTATCCATAAATTGATCGATGTCTTTAAATTCCCGGTACACCGAGGCAAATCGCACGTACGCCACGGGATCTAATTCTTTTAAGGCCCGCATGACTTCTTCACCAACAGTTCGGCTCGGGACTTCCGTTTCACCTAAGTCTTGAATACGTTTTTCAATCCGATCAACGGCAGCCCCTAACGCACCAATGCTGACCGGCCGCTTTTCACAGGCCTTTTTCAGCCCTGCTAATATTTTTGCCCGGTCAAACGGCTCTCTCCGATTATCTTTTTTGACAACCATCGGCAGATTTTCTTCGATTCGCTCATATGTCGTAAACCGCCGTTTGCAGCCCAGACATTCGCGACGGCGGCGGATCACTTCTCCTTCGCGCGCCGTCCGCGAATCAATAACCTTATCTTCTAATTGATCGCAAAAAGGACATTTCACAACAGAGCGGTCCTTAGGACGGAAGGCGGTAAAGGAAGATTAGTATGGATGAAAGATCGGAAACCGTGCACACAAGTCTTTGACATCCCGCAGGATCCGTTTATGAAGAGACACATCCTGCGAATGTTGAATCACCTCATCCATCCAGGAGAGGATCTGTTCCATCTCGGGTTTCTGCATCCCACGAGTCGAGACCGTCGGCGTGCCAATACGAATGCCGCTCGCCACGGCCGGTGGTTTTTCATCAAAAGGCACCGCATTTTTATTGACGACGATGCCGGACGCATTTAATGCCGCTTCAGCTTCTTTTCCGGTCACACCCTTCGGAGTCAGATTTAGGAGAAACAAATGATTCTCTGTCCCACCCGACACCACCCGATACCCGCGCTTCAGAAAGCCTTCAGCCAACACCTTGGCATTAGCCAGCACTTGTTTCTGGTAGGTTTTAAACCCCGGAGAGAGCGCTTCTTTAAAGGCCACGGCCTTGGCCGCAATGACATGCATGAGCGGACCACCCTGGATACCAGGGAAAATCATTTTGTCGACGGCTTTGGCATGCTCTTCCTTGCACATGATCATGCCCGACCGTGGCCCACGTAAGGTCTTGTGAGTCGTGGTCGTGACAAAATCGGCATAGGGAACCGGACTAGGATGCAACCCGACGGCCACCAATCCCGCAATGTGGGCAATATCCACCAAGAGATAGGCTCCGACCGATTTGGCAATCGCCTGAAAACGAGGAAAGTCTAAAATCTTGGAATACGCACTGGCACCCACCACGATCATACGCGGGCGGACTTCCTGCGCCTGCCGCTCCACCGCATCATAATTGATTTCCTCGGTTTCTCGATCCACCCCATAGGTAAAGGCCTGAAAGAGCTTCCCTGAAAAATTCACCTTGCTGCCATGGGTGAGATGCCCGCCATGGGCCAGGTCCATCCCTAATATGGTATCTCCCGCTTTCAAGACAGAGAGATACGCTGCCATATTGGCTTGTGAACCCGAATGGGGCTGAACATTCACATGCTCACACGCAAAGATTTCCTTGGCTCTGGCGATAGCCAGATTCTCCACCGTATCAACATGTTGGCATCCGCCATAGTAGCGTTTTCCGGGGTAGCCCTCCGCATATTTGTTCGTCATTAAACAGCCTTGAGCACCCAAGACTGCCGGACTCGCGTAATTTTCTGACGCAATGAGAACCAAATTTTCCCTCTGCCGTTTTTCCTCAGCCCGAATAGCCGCATACACCTCATAATCGGTGTCGCGGATTGCTTTGAGGGTCCCTACTGAGTGTCTCATCGCTTATTCAGACGCCGTTTCATCTGTCGCAGATTCTTCTTGAGAAGTGGCCTCTTCAGGAGCAGCCTCTTCGCCACCTTTTTTTACCAGCGTCACACTGATTTTTGGAACCACGTCCCGATGAAGCTTGACCGCAACCGAAAAAGTTCCCAATTCCCTAAGCGGCTGTGGCAAGTGAATCTTTTTCCGGTCTACTTCCACACCCTGAGCGGCCAACTTTTCAGCGACATCTTTGGATGTGACAGATCCGAACAGCTTGTCATCCTTTCCTGTTTGCACTTCAAACGTCAGGGAAATTTTTGACAAATTCTTACCGACATCACCTAACGCCTCCAATTCCTTTTTGGCTTTTTGGTCGGTCTGCCGCTTGATATGCTGCAACAGTTTGACCTGTCGCTCTTCCGCCACAACGGCTTTTTTCCTCGGGAGCAAGTAGTTCCGCGCATACCCTTTTGCCACCGTTAACACATCACCCAAATACCCCAAACCTTCTACATTTTCCTGCAAAATAACCTTCATGAACACGTCTCCTTAGCCTGGACAATAAGGGAAACATCTTACGTCCGGTGGCAGAAAAAGTCAATGTAATTGCCGGAGTTGGCGTTCCAAATTCATCTTTCCCAACCCATGAATCACATAAAAAGACCCTCGCGATAACCTCACAATTTCATGGAGATTTTTCAACCTTTCCCAGCAAGATTATGATATGCTTCGACAATCTTTATTATATATTACTACTTACGTATATATTTATATTATGAAACACGCCATCCCTACAACATGTCAGAACAGCCCTGTCATGGCAATCGAACCGGAGGTACTTCAGCATCCGGACTATTTATGTGGCTCCTAAATATTGGAACATGGGCCCTCTCTCCTTCAGTGTGAAAATCTTAATATCCCTTCTGGCCCTCAGCCTATGCTTTCTCAGCCAAGTGGCCAATCCTCGCCCCACACTGGCTCAGGAAGAATTAAAAGAAGAGCGGCTGGAACCAGAACCCTTCTCGGACTTAAATCTTCGCTTTAGCAATCGGCCACTCACTCCCCCCGACACCCTCATTGTCCAAACCATTCCGCTCACCGGAATATCTGTCGCCAACCCTTTTGTGGCACCGGTTCCACAGGCCGTGATTTTTGAGGATGATCGCAGACAACGCGTCGCCGTTCTCTCGACGGACAGCTCTGGAACCCTGAAACTCTATCTGCTTGAACATCTTTCTCTTGATCACAAGCTTCCCGCCCTGGTTCAATGTGCAAATAATCGAGGATGTGAGGCCGATCGAACTCCGCTCACTGGGGGGTTGGGGTGTCTCGCACTCTGTATCAAAGAACTCCTGGAATTGTCGGCACTCAACCAATAGCTCTCATGAAACTTTACGATCTCCTCACGCTCGCCACCGCCCAACTCACCGCCGAGCGGGAAGCAGCCATGAGCCGTGGCTTGGATGCCCCATTGGACATTCCCCAAGCACGACACCTGCGAACGGTCGGATCACTGCACCTTTATAGCTGTGACGTTCTGCCGGGAAGCAAGTTCTTGCCGGATATCCCGGTGACATTGTTACCGGGCAACGACATGGAACCAACGGAAGGCTACCTCCTTGGATGGCATCGGGGAGCCCTCATTATCCAAACCTTCGATCATGTCGGACAATCCCTCCACCATGGCACATTGATTCCCGACACATCCGGGTTTCTTGAAACCGGAGCCGCACGTCTGTCCGACATGGCCAGCAAACCTGACTCATTTACTCTCGGTCCGGCCGAACGGTTGGTGCCTTGGCTGAACCCTGAACCTCCCACGGATCCGACGGCGGCGCGTAACAACATTCCGACCACTGTGCTGACGACCATCTGGGGTGACAATCGCCAAGCACGCTGGACAAAATTGACCACATTCATTGTCGATCAGGTTCGCAAAAACAAACGTATCCTCTTAGTCGCTCCGGATCATCAGACAGTCGATGAGTTAACCGGGGCGGTAGCCCGCGCCTTAAAAATGGCCGCCCTGCCCTATCGCAGCTTGCTTTGCCGCTATGAACTTCCCCTGATGCAAGAGGCTGCGGGGATGCCCATCCAGGAATTTGGCTTTGAAGCTCAGATGTATCAATTTTTTGCCAAGGCCAATGCCAACAAAGTGGCACTACGGAAAAAATATGACCGGTTCCGGGAACTGACACCGATCCTGTCCTACAAACGGGACAAACAAAAAGATCTCAACGAAGTCAAACTCCTGGAATGGCGGCTGCTCACACAACTCAGCGACTGGCAAGGGAAGGTGAAAAATATCGACAAGATTCTCCGCGACTATGAAGCACTTCCCATTTGGAAACGAATGGGGATGCAGGTGGCGGGCAAGAACATTGAAACCCTGGCGGAATACCGGGTGATTTACCAAGGGAAAATTCAAGGACTCATGAAGGAAGTCGAAGTGGCCCAAGCACGAATCAAAGAATTAATTCCTGAAGCCACCATTCCCAAAGACATGAGACCGGAATACGATGAATTAAAGGAGGAAATCAAACGATTGGGCGGCACCAAAAAAATTCGGGAAATGCTGACTGCGGGAGAAGGCACCAACCGGCAGGCCTTCGCGCAAAACAAACGCATTATGGCCACCACGCCCGGACGCATCCTCACCGATCCACTCTTCCGAAAAGTCCCGTATGATTTATTGATTGTTGATGATGCGCCCCGCATCCCTGCCCCCCTCTTGCTCGCCACCACCGGTGCCATCCGGGAGCGCATCATACTCAGCGGCGACACCACCGATCTGCTTCCGGGAGAATCAGGGATGCCGTCTTCTCCTGGCCGCTGGCCACAAGCATTTCTGGAAACCCTCCTCGTCTCTTCCCCTCAACCCACCAGCGTAGGATAGCGCACAGATTGTTTCCCTCGTCCCATTTGGGGGAGAGACGGAGAGAGGAGCAACTTTCTTTCAGGTGAGAAGGATTACAGAAAAATCCAACAAGACGACGACTGCAACTTGACCGGATTTCTGTAAAAGATGATAATCCCATGCACGTGCCGAAGTGGCGGAACTGGCAGACGCACTAGATTCAGGGTCTAGCGCCCTCCGGGGTGTGCAGGTTCAAATCCTGTCTTCGGCACCATCCTTGCCAACCCAATTAATTCTCAAAAGAGAATTCTTTCCTCTAATTTCCCATGGCCGTATTTTGGCCGTACTGCTTCCCTTTCCTTTCCACCCTGAAACTTTCCGGCTTGCTCCGCTACTTCTTCCGGCTAACAAAAGAAACGGTCAACGATTTTCATTCCACCTAGAAACGGACACGGAGGGGAAACCATTCCCTGCCCCCGATGGAAAGGGAAGCGGACTCCAAGGGGGAAGATTCAAAACAGGCAGGAGAGAATATTCATTCCTTCCCTCAGACCAAAAGACGGGGTGGAGGGTAAAAACGTGGGACTCCGGCCAGGGCTTCAGGACTCACCCGAGAACTTAGGTAGGTTTTGAAACCGAAAAATCCTTAACGGATTGTACCGGCGGTCTTCTACCTCCTAACTCTCACGCTGGTTTCCTGAAGGGGGCAGATCAACATTCCGCATGACCGGGTGATTGGGAGAAGCGTATAGACGAATCGTACCTGTGGAACATCCCAGGGCTCTATAATATTATCCTTTCCAGCCGGTCAGAATTTTTTATACTTTTTTACATATCTTCTCTGTCATTTTCTTTCGTTTCCTAAAATTCCCATTAAATCTTCAAGCAGGTTGGAGGCTCTGGTTGGAAAAGTTTATACCCGAGGAATGCCCGTACCTTCACGGCGCAACCCTTCCACTACAAAGAGGTAAAACAAAATCCAGCATTTTAAATCAAATCGGGAGAACCACACTTGATAAAGGGGATGGAATAATCTTTGCTACTCCTAAGGATTCCAAGCATTTTCAATTTAAGGGGAAACGGCTACGGCAGTTCATTCCGGGCAGACTGGCGTAACGCACAACATTAAGCCCGATAAGGAGAGACGCTATGAGAAACCAATTAGTGCGGTTTGTGCAGGAAGAAGAAGGAGCCACGGCCATTGAATATGGTTTATTGGCGTCCTTGATTGCCATGGTTATCATCGGGTCGGTCCGTGCCATTGGCGTATCCATGAACACGGCCTTTACAACGGTGTCCACGGCCCTCGGTAGCTAAAACATTGAGATTATTGGAACTGTTTATACGTGTTCCTGGAAATGATCTCCAGACAACAATACCAGCACAGCTTTGATGGGTAAACTGTTCGACGGAACTCCGATTCAGGGAACAACACAGATTCCATCTGTGTTGTTTTCTGAAAGAAAATATGGAGAAAACGAGGGTAAGAGCGGCAAAGAGAGACAGATGAGAAAAGCAACGCTGGCTGGGGGAAAGGGAGGATTGCTTTGCTCTTTCCTGCCTTAGCAATCCTCCCTTAAACAATCCTCTCTTCGGCACCATCCCCGTTTGCATTAATGCCTCAGGCACCGACGCCTCTTCTCCTCCTACAACATGACCTTCACCGTTTCTCGAGGCACCCTAGTGGTCAACCCTTCCTTTGCAATGTTTTTGCCATGTGACTTTCCCTTTTTTGCGGCGATGTTCTATTGAGCAACCTCACCATTTCAGATTTGGTGCTTTTGACACATCTCATCCCCAAAAACATATCCCTTACTCCTTTTTTGGAGCCAAGTTGCTTTTTAAGCTGGAAAGTGTAAAGTAGCAGCACCTCCTTGGCTGGAAATGGCTGGGGAGGTTTTTTATTATGGCGAAAAGACTGTTGAAATATATTCTGGGCATCTGTCTCCTCATGGGAGTGAGTGCAGGATTGGCTCCTTCTGTTCGCGCAGAATTCGTGGTGGATCTCTATGGCGGATTGGCCAAGACAGAGGATAGTGACGTGCAGGTTCGGGTGTCCGATGTGCCCTTTTCAGGAACCGGGGGGACCCTTACTTCCGAAACATTTAAGGAGAAGGGGAAGTTTAAAGATTCTTTCACCGTGGGCGGACGCGTAACCTATTGGACGCAGCGGTTTCCGTGGCTAGGCATGGCCTTTGATGCCTCGTATTTTAAGGCCGACGCCAAAAACGCCAATATTGAGATTCCCGTTTATGGTATTTCCCTCTTGATGATGATGCGGTATCCCTTGTTTCCGAATGAACAGTTTCCCCAGGGGAGGGTACAACCCTACCTTGGAATCGGTCCCGAATTTGCCTTCGGTAAAACCAAGGCTGAATTCGAAGAGAATGGGTTCAAAACGAAGATTGAGGAAAATGAGGGAGCCTTTGGTGTTGATGTGCGGACGGGACTGTTATGGAAACTGGACCAACATTGGGGGATCTTTACCGAATATCGATTTACCTATTTAAATTATAATACGAAAGATCCCGATGAATTGAGTTGTAAGCCCTATAATGATTGCCCGGATAGTCTAAAGTTTGAGGATTTCGAAGCCAAGCTAACCACGCATCATTTTCTTGCAGGTATTTCCTTTCGCTTTTAGCGATTTCCCATTTCGTTCAAGGTGTTAAAAGGAAAGCGCGCCCTTGAGTAGGAGATTCAACGTAAGGCCTTTGGCACCGCTCAGATTTAAAGTAAACGAGCCTGACTCCACACAGGATTGGGGCTTTTTTTCTTTGCTCAGCATGATTAATCCTTCCCCTCAGCCTCTTTGTTAAAAAGTCTGACGTTTCACAGGATCAAGTTCCGGTATTAGGGATTACCAAAGAGTTCCCAATCAACTGGTGGACGACCAGTACACAATCTAGGACCTCATCCTGCAATGTGCAGCAGGCACCAGGAACCATGGGCAGTTGTGAGTTGTGTGGCTCACCTCACCAATGGGTTGAAAAAAATGGATATGATTAGTGGGGGAGAAAAAGGGACCATCATGAGTTGTGCTGGAAAAGCATCGAGCCCCTAATGTCTGAGAACTCACGAGATGGTTGTTTCGTGTTGGTTTTTTCCCACGGAGAAGGCTGGGCCTGGACCCGGCCTTTTTCGTTTGGGCTTAATAGCCTCACCTTGTCTGAATTCCCTTTATTCACTGAATTTTGTAAGGTGTGCAAAGGTTGAAAATTTCGTTAAGTTGCCAATACTCTCCAAACTCCTCTACCGCAAAATGCACAAGGGCCTCGGGAGATGTCCTATTGTCCTCGAAATGTTTCATGGGAACCTCATTCAGTTCAGGAGCCAAATGCGTATTGCGTTGAAAGCTATAGCAGGTAATGGGTCAAAATGGCTGCTGATGCTCTTGCTGCCATTTCTCCTTTATGCATGTGGTTATAGTTTGCCGGTTTACCCCTTACTTGAAGCTGCAAGCGCGAAACCGTCCGCCATGATGGTTGAAGCTAAGTGGCGCATTGAGGTTCATGAGGGTGAAGTGCCTCCTCCCTTCGTTATCCAAGGAAAATCTATTCATATAGTTCAACACGAAAATCCACCTAATCCCATAATAGAAAATTATGCGGTGGCCAAACTCGAAAAGGCGCTCCAAGCTCAAGGGGCTTTGATAGTGGCAAATCCCTCCAAGGCTGATTTTTTGCTTGAACCTGACTTCGGCCCAAATCATGATGCGAAAATCCCAACATCAGAAATGCCGATCCGATCGAACATTACTTTCACGAAACTTGTACAGTTCCAATTCTATAAGCAAGGACAAAATGATTTTCCTATCGCAAGTGGAAAAATCTATAGTACAGGTTCTGGCGACGACCTAGGTTGGAACGTAAAAATTTTAAGCGATTCTTTGGCAAGAGGCTTGGGGCCGAGAGTCTCCCCAAACGAATGAGGGGTTCTTATGCGTACGTTCAACACTAACCATTCCAACCGCATGATGGGCTTGATTGGGATAGTGGCCCTGCTGCTGGGGTTGTCGGCCACAGCTCTGGCTGCGGAGGCGGAGATCAATCCCGGCCACTGGGACCAGAACCTGCCAAGCGATGCGCGGTTTACGGTGTTGACGGAGTTTAACAATGAGGCCGTGCGGGACAATAACACGGGGCTTGTGTGGGAGGTCTCCCCGAGGGGAGGCGTCTTTGACTGGGCCAGGGCCATCAGCCATTGTGCCACCCGCGAAGTGGGGGGCCGGAAAGGCTGGTCCCTGCCGATGCGGGAGCACCTGGCGAGTCTGGTGGATACCAATTCGGTCCTTTGCAGAGGAGGGGGGCTATGCCTGCCGGATGGCCATCCGTTTCAAAACGTGCAGTCGGCTAACTATTGGTCGGCGTCAACGACTGCGGGCTCTCCCACGTTCGCGTGGCTTGTGAACTTCTTTTTTGGCAGTGTGCTCGTTATGAAGTTGGACGACAACGGCCACGCGTGGTGTGTGCGTTAGGCAGGGATTCCCATTGGTTCGGGCATTGGTATGAGCTTTTCATAACAAACTGATTGCAAGCATCTCCCCACAGAGCCTGACTCCTTATTGAGTCGGGCTCTCGTGTTTGCGGCAACATTGCACCGAGAGCAATCTGTGGCCCCGTCGTAAGCGCATGCTCCGACGTCTCATCACGAGGGCCTCTTTTGAGGATATTAGCCCCTCACGCATGTTCCGGAGGTTATCAATTGATCCAACCATTTCCTCCTTGCACCCGTTTTCGTCTCGAATGTTTTTCAAGTGACTTAATCGCCTCGACTATGAATGGACTGGCCTCTAACGTCAGACATTATTCGCAATCTCCGGGTTGTCTGCTATTTGCAACCAGATTCTTTGTGGGTGGGATTGACGCCTAATCTGAAGCAGTGATTATAATCGGACCTTGTTAACCGGAGAAGACCTAAGAAAATTTCTGTATATGTGAGGAGATTTCTAATGCCGACAGAAGAGATAGCTATTTTCAAGCCTACGGCAATAAAGTGGACACGACGAACATGCTCCCTCATGCTCACCACGCTTCTGCTCACCGCTTGTACGCAATTCTCCCCCTCTCCAGGAACGGGCGAAAAGCCGATTCCTCCAGGCATCGAAAACCAGATCTACCCCAATGCCACCACTCAAGATGACGTATTGGCACTACTGGGAGATCCAGTTGTCCGCCTCAAAACCAAGACCAAAGAGGGGCACGTCCATATCTGGACTTATTCCTATATGGATCTCCAGAGCACCCCGCAAGGCAAGGGGGAATCGCTAACAATCACATTTGATGACAAAAGCTTTTTGGTCCTCAGCGTCACCAGAGGCCCCCTCTAGTTAGAAAAGGAAGACAAGCCGGATTTCATTTCTTCATCGGTAAGGGCTAAGCCGAACTCGCTGCTCCACCGTATTACAAGAATGTACAAACCCGGGCTAGGAGAGAGGATTCATAATCCTCGCTCAAGCCGGACTCCTTAGAGGTCGGGCTTTGTTGTGTGTGAAAATGTCACCCTTCTTCCGAGGGTTCGCCTCAATTGTCAGGATCCGGTTTCATGACTGCCTGCACTCCATGAGCGGAACCGAAGCAACCTCGCAAACAAACAATCGTTTTGAAGAAGGCCGGAGCATCCAGACCTTCTTCGGGCCAAGTGGACCCATCTTATTTTATTCACATTTTCATTGGAAGGTAGCCCTTGGACAAAACGGTAGTTTGTTAAGCTCTCCCGTGTGAGTGGTCTCCAAAGACAAAGGAGAAAACTGTCTTGCCATTAGTGAATAGCAATAACCAAAACTGAGGAACTGGAAGCCTTGCCGGAATGAAAAAGCCTAACAAGCGTGGCAAACCAATCGAAAATCAACAATTTAGCGACTTCATGCCGATCATTAGTAAAATAAGACTACTTCAAATTTTGAGATCGCCCTTATCATGTCATTTTCAAAAGGAGGTGCAATATGAAAACAGGATTACTTTTGACATCTTTCTGGCTGATCTTTTTCTCTGGATTCGCCCTTGGCAAAACGGGTGAGACAGAGGTTCCAAAATGCCAAAAGCTCGCCCATGATTTTGCAGAACATCCAGACTCGCTCAACGAAGACCAATTAAAGCAACTGCAATTCTGTGTGACCCAAACCTTGAAAGAGCGCTATGAGACCAACCCTCCAGAGCTACTGAAAGGAACCATCATTGAACCGCCGCCATCTTCAATTGAAGGACCAGGCACGACACCATAGGCTCCGTCACCAAACCCAGATCTCCAAAAATCAAGAAGAGGCCAGCCATCCTGTTCAGAAAACACCCGAGGAACGTTTCATATTTTCGAGGAGGCAAGGCACCCAACCTTTACATTAGAATAATCACGCGCCTCTTGTTGTCAGTTGCTTAAGATCTTTATATATAGCCGCGAATACTGGACTGGTCCTTTTTGTCATCCGCTTCAAAAAAAAAGCGAACATCCAGTTAGGCCTTTCGAGGAATTGCGATCATTTCTCAGCCTAACCTAGCCTGCCAGGTAAGAAATAGAAAATCGGGAGGCTGCTATGTGGACAGACGAAATGGAAACAATTGAAACGTGGGTGAATGGCAGGGAAGTTATCCTCAAAAAAGTTGGAAGAGCGTATTCATATCGTCCCGCCAATGAAGCCGGCGCTTGGATTCAAGGGCTTCCTGATGGGATGGTGTGGGCCGACGCCCAGGCTCTTTTTGAAGACTCCTTATAAAAACTTCCTCGCGTTGCTCCGGCAAAGACCTCAATACTCTTTCTTCCAGCAGAAGCGGAGTGTTTGCCAAAAAATCTTCTCCGGCATTTCTCGTCCCTCCAAACAACTCTTCTCATATATCAAATTGCACAGGAAAATGATCCGGTTTGATTTGGACTTGTGAAGCGGTCGCACCAAGCAAGGCCAGCTTACTCATGTTTTTGGGCTTGTCCATTTCCTGAAGGCCCTTGACCTCACTGGCCTTTACATCCACATGAAGATGAGTCTGCAACCATTCACGATCCAGCACCACGTTGTACCGCAAGTAAGAAAACAATTCCTTCCCACCCATCACATCCCCCTGCAAATCGCCGATTTCCCGATCAATCTTCCAAACGGTTGGACTGCGAGACATCCACTGCAAGATCGTTTGATTCATCGCATCACAATCATTCATGAGAGAAGTCAGGGCCTGGAGAGACACTTTGGCCGAAGACATGTCCATGATTTCCTGTGTGGACATTCGAATTTCCTGGGCGCCGGTTCCCACCGACACCAATAACAATTGGTCGGCTCCCGTCGGCCATTTGAGGCCGAACCCTTCTGTCGTCGCCATAATCAATAACTGAAGGGCGGGGTTATTGTGTGGGCTGACGCCTCCGTCCACAAAGGCCCCTTCCATAAAAGTTCCATCCGCCTCACTGGAAATTTTCAATCGTTCCGGGTTGAAATAATGAGGAGCAGCCGTACTGGCTCGAACCACTTCCCGAAGTAGAAAATCCTTATTGGGTATCGTCCGGCCCCTTTTCACAACCGGATCAAAGTAACGCCCCTTGGGATTGTTCATCAGCGGCCAGGGACTACCGGTATCCAGCCGTTTCGTCATGATCATTAATCCCGTTTGCAAATCTTCACTGCCAAGCGTTCGATCCTCAAATTGAGCCGTCAGGACTTTCATCAGAGGGGTTCGGGGAAATTTGGCCTGTAAAATTCCGTGTCGCCAGATGGATTTCTGAAAAACCTGTTCGGCAAGTTCGTTATAGAGAGTCTCCAGCTTTTCAACGGACCACCCCAAGGCCAGCCCCGTCGCAATGATCGAGCCAGTCGATGTTCCTCCAATCAAATCAAAATAATGAGACAACCGAAAGGCCGGATCATTTCCTGAACGTTCGCGAAGCAGGGCTTCCAGGCGTTTGAGATATTGCAACGTTAAAATTCCCCTCACCCCTCCCCCATCCAACGCCAAAATCCGTTTCGGACCTGGACCAAACAGATGTTGGTCCCGTGTTCGAATCTGCATGTCCGCCTCCTTTTTATGAAGATGCAAGGGTGAAAATTTCTAAAACAGGCAGTCCCTGGGCGCAAGCCTCCTCCGAAAAATGCATGGTCAGATCTTGTGGGCCACGGGACTCCCCATCCCAGATAATCAGCGCTTTGACCTGCGCTAGCCCTATTCCGCTGCTTTCCCGTCCACGCGCAGACTCTTGCTTTCCCAAGGCCATAGCTTCTGCAACGAGCGCTCGATTAACCGCCTGGTAGCCCAAATGGCTCTCCGGTGTGCCCTTGAGAATTTTTAAATCTCCTGCTTTGCGAACCTTTTCAATCATCTGATCATAGAGCTTTCCCCAATCCCATGCCGCACTTGATGGCCGATCCATGACTGAGTGGCGACGAAATAGTTCGGGTGAAAAGGGCAGAACCACCAGGGTCCGGATTCCTAAGCGATGGGCGACGTGTAATACAATTAAATCTGCTCCGCAAGCGGCTGAACTCACCACAAGGGTGACCCGCTGTGTTCGTAGCACGGCTTCCACCTCCCGGCCAACCCGGTCTGACTCGATTAAAGGAAAGCGACTGATGGAGGCATCTGATGCGTCAATCCGACGTCCGGCACAAGCCAGAATTGTGACAGGTCCAAGTTCCAAGCCTTACCTTGACTTACTTTCCCAATTCGGTTGACGAAAACCCAATCTGATCCAAACCGGGCACAGCACAACGCCTACCACTAACAACCCGGCAATCCACACCTCTCGCCAGGGCATCCATCCAGGCGCGGGGCTTCCCACCAACCAGGACCCAATACCCGTAAGTAAACAAAAGATCGAAAAGGCCGTGAGCCCCATCGCCAGCATGGCACGCCAAAATCGCCTGGCACTATCTCTGTTCTCCGGCCGGACCCGCTGTTCGATAGGTCCCCAAAATCCAGGAGGATGCGCGCGCCGGTAAAAGGTTTCCAAGCGATCGGAATCTTCCGGTCCGGTAAACCACGACACCGTAACACCAATCACGCCGGCTCCTATGCCCATGATCAATAGCCGCATTTCCTCCTGCTGTCCCGGGAAGACCCACAACAACCAGGGCGCCATGATCACCGATGCGAGAATACACGCCAATTCACCCCAAGCCGTCACACGCCACCAGATCCAACGAAGCACCAACAAGACGCCCATCCCCGCCCCAAGCAATAAACTAATTTGCCAGGCAGTCTGAATAGATGACAACCACGGGAGGATACACAGTGCGATCAACAGAATGAGCAAATTACTCCCGCGTGCGACCCAGACCAACCCACGAGGAGAAGGAGAGCGCTTCAGCCAGCCCTCACAAATGAACCGGCGATAGAGATCATTGGTCCAATAGGACGCCCCCCAATTCAAATGCGTATCGACGGTTGAAGCCAAAGCCGCCAACATCCCGACCACCATCAACCCTTTGATTCCCGGCGGCAAGAGGTCATGAATTCCTTGCACAAAGGTAAATTCACGAGCCGCGATGAACTGAGGACCAAGGGTCTCCGGCGGTGGCGGAAACACCACAAGCAATCCTAACGCCAGGGGCAACCAGATCAAACTGCGAAGCATGACTTGGGCGATCGTAAACACCACGGCAGCCACTCTCGCATCGTGATCACTGCGACAAGCCATGGATCGTTGAGCCAGGTAGCCGGTCCCATCCGCATTCATTTGCAGCAACCATTGAAATCCATACACCAATAGCACCATTATGGTCGCATCTTTGGCCCCGAATGGCGTAAAGGCAAGCAGTTCATTCCCGGTCAGCGGATATCCCGCCGAAGCCCCGAACTGTTCCTGAAGGCGTTGCGTCAAGGACGCCAGCCCCCCCACGTGATCTACCACCACCCAGGCAAACGCCAGACTCGCCACGATGCCGATCCCAAATTGCACCAGATCTGTAGCCACCACACTCCGTAACCCGCCGGTGGTGGAATACAACACCGTGACCGATACGATCGCGCCAATCGATAAGAGGTTATTGGCGGAGCGGACCCACACATTTTCCGCGTCCAGCCCGCCAACGGTAAACGGGACACCCGCCCATTTGACGATGTGAACGAACCCCTCAAAGACACCGTCAGGAAGCCACTGGTTCCAGAGAAGAAACGGTTCCGCGAGGCGGGTGGCCGCCAACAGCACCATGGCTAAGACCGTGCAATTGACAATGGTGCCAAAATACATGGCTTTGACGCCCCGCAACACGGCCGCCGTCCCATGCCCATATCGCACTTCCGTCAGCTCGGCATCGGTGAGCACCCCGACCCGCCGCCAACTTGGAGCCAGCAGAAATCCCATCATGAGAAAGGCCAAGGCATAAATCCACAATCGCCACAATGCGAAAATGCCAGCCGTGGCCACCAGCCCGGTCACCAACAATGGGGTGTCGGCAGCAAATTGCGTGGCCGCCATGCTTATCCCGGCCTTCCATCCGGAAAGACTGCGGCCCGCAAGAAAATATTCTTCGAGATTTTGGGACGCTGCCGCCCGTTCTCGAAACCCCGCTTGCAGGGCATAGATCACGAAAGCCGCAAGTATCGCCCAATCCCACCCGGTCATAATTTTTGGCTCATCTCATGATCCTATGTGCTATCGCCCCCCCTCTACCAAAAACGGAAACCCGGTTCATTCGAGAAAAGCATTCCCTAGCTTCCAGCCAACAACCGGCAAGATCAACCCGCACACGACAAGCACGAACCCAAGCCCCATCACCACTGCCCCCAGAAGCAACGCTCGATCGCCCAACAGGACGGGAGCCTTCGCCCGAAATCCCATCCCCGATGGAGGCCATTGTTGCGTGGCACGAATTCTTGATCCGACATACATGACATACGCGCCAAACCCCACAGCCGGCATGCCTGCCAGCATCGTCACGACCAAAATCCACATCCCGATTTGGTGGCTCGTGACTTCAGCTGAGGGGCTATTGCCAGGCTGTGTGACCTGCGCGAGATACTCCATCGTGAAATAGATCAAGGCCCCGCCAAAAATGACCATTGTAATGATCATCACAATGAGGAGCGGTCGATTGGAAGACTTCATCATGATTCAGCGTTTTGAGAAGCGGCCCTTCCCTCTCCCGGCAATGGGATGCTCTCTCCCGCAGGGTGCAACCCTGACCCGCGCGAGAGAGAGCCGGAGAACCGCCCAGAAGTAATCATTTCGTAAAATACTCGACACCGACTCACGTATCCTTCCAAATGGGTTTGGATAAACCAATCCATCTGCCAAACCTCGGAAGAAAGCAGGTGTTGCTGGTCGACGGGTAGGACATAGGCATGAGCCGTCATCTTTGAGCCATCTGCCCGGCAAACTTCAATTAGATTCCGTCGATAAATTGGATCTTCAAATCGATCCAAAAGCTCCCAAGCCTGACGACTCAAAGCCGTATAGACACGTCCCGGGGTCGTCGCACCTTCTCGGGCAACCATCCCCGGATAGATGCGGTCCGTAAAACGGAACTGCGTAAAACCCGGCGCTTCCGCCTCCACCCAGGACAAGACCTGGCCAGCCACAGCTTCCATCACTTCGGGAATTTGCAAGGTTCCATAGGTAAACAGCGCATCGCTCATCTGATAGCTCCAATAGGCTTGTGTAAGGGTAGCAGCTTCAACATTATGCTCTCCCCGCCAGAACCACGGTAGACCCAACCATGCCCATCACCAAACAAAAGCCATTATCCTCGTCGAATGGCTTCGTGCCGTTTTCCCAACCAAATTCCCGTTCCCAGCCAGAGGGCCGCTATCGGCATGGCTGCGAAGGCCATGTGGGACAACCCCATTCCCCACGTATGGAACATAGAAACAATCCCCGTTCCGGTGGCATCTGCGCCTCGGTGGACCACCGTATCAATCACATTTTTGGCTTGGTATTTTTCTTCCCGTGGCACCACGGTAAACAACGTTTCTCGTGTCGGTTTGGTAATGGAGAATTCTCCAGCCCGCCGCAACACTCCAAACCCGATTAAGACCGGCAACACCGTCGCCAGACCAAACACCCCGAATCCAATCAACGACACAATGGGCATCACGGCCAACATGACCACGACCCCGAACCGTGTCAGCAACCATCCTATGGCGAAAAACTGCAGGCTAAAAGCCAGGACATTGATGCCAAGATCGACTGACGCGAACAATTGAATGCGATCTTCGGAATTCGGCATGACTTCGGGAATCAGGATGGTTTGCTGGGAGTACAAAAAAGTGGAAAGCACCGAGTAACACATGAGATACAAGGCAATGCCTCTCAAATAGGGCGAGCGAACAATACGTACCACCCCGACCCACATGCTTGGTGGAGCGGCATCTGTGTCCTTTGCAGTCGACAGATGTGTGCGTCCCAAATCAGTGCCATGGTATGCGTGATACCACTTTAGTAAGGCCACAATGCATCCAACCGCGAACAATAAAAACATCCCTGACACCACCAAGAGGCCCTGAACTCCGACACCTTTCACAAGCATAGCCGTAATAAACGGACCAGTCATGGCCCCAAGACTGCCTCCTGCGGAAATACAGCCAAACAGTCGACGGGCCGCATCTGTCGGAAACACATCGGCCATAAAACTCCAAAACACCGACACGATAAACAAATTAAACACGCTCAACCACACGAAAAAAATCGGCCCGATTGCCTGCAACCCCAATCCACTTTGTAAGGCCACAAAAAACGCCAATAGATTCAGGATGAAAAACCCATACACCGTTGGCAACAACCGACGAATGGGGAAATGGCCCGCCACCCATCCAAACAGAGGGATGACGGCCAGCATGGTAAAAAACACGGCAGAAAACAACCATGGAAGCTTGTGAGCTCCTGATAGAACTCCCATTTCGTCACGAACGGGACGAAGAATGTAGTAGGCCGCCAGCACACAAAAGAAATAGGCAAACGACCACAGCAGGGCAGGAATTTCTTCTCGCTCCACAAGTACGACACGACTCAGCGCAGGATGCAGAACATGTGACAGCGAAAACGTCATACAGAAAAAATACCTATGACTGTCTTTCCCTCTCGTAAAGCCAAAAAGGCTAAAGCCACGCCCCGAAAAATATCCTGATTGCCAATCCCCAGCTCATCATACCGAAAACAAAAGTGGAAACCATCTCCTTATTCTTTTTTTCATTCTTGTGATGTGCTACTTTTTCGGGGATAATAGCGCATAAATATTCCCCTCCTTTCCTGGAGAAGGAAAATCCTTTACCATCTTCTCACTCTGCCCCGAAAGGAAAAATCTCCCGTGAGTCGCCGAACGGTCAATGTCATTATTGTCCTGTATTTGATCGTCGTGTGGGCTGCAGTTATTTTTCGGATCGATCGCTTTCCACTCACCTGGGTTCCCATGTATAGCGTATACGAACCCAGCGAAACGATTTCGGCCAAGGTCTGGGATAACAATAAATATGGAAAAGGGATTTTGGTCACCCATCGCGACGGAACAACGAGCTATGTTTCCTCGAAAGATTTGAATATTCCCAAACCCAATTTTCGCCGGCTGTATTATTCAAGAATTTTTGGCTCCGCCCCCCCTAAACATAAACAAGGCAATACAGAACTGGGGACCATGAACCGGTGGGTCCGCGGATTGGATGAGGATGAGCCAAATTTTTCAGTGGATTGGGAGTGGAGAATGTTTTGGACCCTTAATAAAACATTAAGACATGAACCATCTGACCAGAAGTTTATCGTTCAGATGGAAGCTGATTATCAAAGACGCATTTACCGGAAAGCGGACTTATTAAAAGGCAACATTAGCAAGGTCGAAATCCAAACCCGAAAAGCACTCATGGAATGGAATGACAAATGGTTGCCAAGGTGGGAACATGAGCAGTTGTAAATGGCTCAGCCGAGCCTGGAACCAATTTTTCTTTACCGGCTTTTCAGGAGAAAGCCTTGGTCTGCTGAGAATGTATATTGGATGCGGCCTTCTTTTTTTCCACACCTGGCAATTTGCAACAGTTCTGAGCCTCAACCCGTTCGGATCGATGTATTACTTCCTCGAGCCTATTTGGTACTTCAAAGTCCTAGGCATCCAATACCACATCCCGATCCTATCCTTTATCACCTATGTGGTCCTTATGGCCGCAACCGTCACCATGATCCTCGGGAAATGGACACGGGCATCGATTCTGGTCGTCATCCTGTGTATTTTCTATTTAAAGGGAGTAAGAGACAGTTTTAGTGGAGACGTTCATCATCGTTACATCATCCCCATGCAAATACTGTTTTTATTTCTTCTTTCCAAATGCGGAGAAGTCCATTCTCGTGATGCAAGCCAACACCAATTTGCTTCTGTCCAGGAATGGGAGGCCAGTTGGCCCATCAAGACCATGCAACTGTATATCGCCCTCTTTTATTTTTGGAGTGTGATCGCAAAAGTGCGAGTATCCGGTTGGGTGTGGTTTGCCGGGGAGGGAAGAATTCAGGAAGTGCTCATCAAACGGTCGGTTCGGTGGGGAGTCACGGGTGAAGGGGAACTCGTCAAAAACAGTTTAAGCTTTGAACTGGCCCAGCATCCTGAACTGATCCAGATTTTCTCACATATGGTACTCGTCTTCGAACTGGGCTTCCCGTTAATCCTGTTCATCAAATCCGTGAAGCTGCGTGCATTCTTTCTGGCTGGCGTCATTACCTTTCACATTTCCACCTTTGTTTTGATGGATGTCAATTTTCTCCTGATTCCGTTCGTCTATCTTATCTTCTTTGACCTCGTTCCCATTCACCAATGGCTCAAAACCCGCGCATGGCCATCCTTCCGGCGTCGTCCCTCCATAGCAGGTTAGGTCCTACAGTCTTACCCATGAAAGCATGCCGACCTCTTCCGTATTATAATAAGGTAAGCCGTTCATTGCAGATTGACCAGCACGCCTCACGGTACGATCAGGCAAGAGGACACACGACGTGAAACAGGGATCTCCATTACAGTCCCATCAATGGGGCCAGTACGAACGGGTGATTGTTTTTGATGGGGTTTGTAATTTTTGCAATGCGTTTGTCAACTTTGTGATGGATCGGGATTCACAGGATCTCTTCAAATTCGGAACACTTCAATCCCAACCCGCCCAACAGATTCTTACGCAACTCCAGCTCTCCACACAGGACTATGAAACCTTTTTACTCTTGGAAAAGGGGAAAATCTTCACCAAATCCACGGCAGCGCTCAAAATCCTTCGATGCCTTCCTGGATTCTGGCCATGGCTATATGCCTTCATTATCGTTCCCAGGCCTCTTCGAGATATGGTCTACAGTTTTATCGCCCGGCATCGCTATCAGTGGATGGGCAAGTCGGACACTTGCCGCGTGCCTTCTCAGAAAGAACGGGCCAGGTTTATTTAGACGTTCCTATTTGCCTTCCGGCAGCATCCATTTCTCCCGACTGCGCCTCTCCACCCTCTCCAGGGTTAAAAAGGCCGGAATGACCAAACAGGTCCTCAAGGTCAAAGGTGTTCTGAATGTAGGGAGCACCATATTCGGCGGAGCCGGTGATAACCCGTAAATGAGGTCTCAGTTGAACGATACCGGCATGATGGGTATGACCGCATAACGCAGTGATGTGGCAATCGGGTCGCTCACGCGAAACGTTCAGCAACACCTCCCCAACCGCTTGGCAGGCAAAATACGGAAGCCAGTCATCATTTCCCATTTTCCCCTGATACCAGCAGGCTTCCTTAAACGGCGGGACATGCGTGAGACAAATCACCTGCCGATACGATGCCAAGGCTTTGTCTAATACCTCCCGCAAATACAAAGCCGCCTCATCCCCCAACGCATGAAGCTTGCCTAACACCGCATCGCGATCTAAGTCCTGGAAATCGGCAATCAACTCCTGATCACTAAGCCTGACGGGTGACAAATCATAGTTCCCATAGCGTCCGTCTCCCCAACCATCATGCCCGACTAATGCGGTAGTCGGAGTCAGTTCGACTAACCCTGTTGTCGAAAGATAGACGAGGCCCGACTGTTCCTGACACCAGTGTTCAAGACTGTTCCGGACCTGAGAAATCGATCCATAGTAAAAATCGTGATTGCCCAGAACGAAATACAACGGCATCTGAATGGCCAGGCGCATTTCCTCGAGAAGGCGTTTCAGGGACGGCGCCTCAGCAATATCCCCGGTCACAAACACAGCATCCGGCTGGCGGTCACAGATGGACGAAAAAAATGAGGCCCGCTCCTTGGCACCGAGAAAATTCAAATGAATGTCCGTCGCCCACACAACCCGCATGGAACCCATTCCTCTCAAGCAACTTGGCCGCGTAAAAGAATGTCATCCAAGACTATAAAGAGGCATAGCAGAAAGTAAAGTGGAGAAGGATCAATAAGAAAAGCATCTCCCGTGCTTATCTATCAGTGGCAGTGGCCCAAGAAAAAGTATCGTGGTATAAATCTGTAACCTGGCTCATCGATCTCCCACTTTCAATTTTTTCTTTACTATAAGGAGTTTTTTATGTCTGACTCGCCCACGTCGTCATCAACGGGAAAAGAGCTCGCCACTTTGGGTGGCGGCTGCTTCTGGTGCCTGGAAGCCGTGTATGATCAGGTGAAGGGTATCGAGTCAGTGGAATCGGGTTACATGGGCGGAGGCCGCCCCAATCCAACCTATGAGGCGGTGTGTACCGGCACCACGGGACATGCGGAGGTGATTCAGATTCGATTTGAGCCCGGAGTCATCACGTATCGGGAACTGCTGGAAATCTTTTTCGGCATCCATGATCCGACCACTCTCAATCGACAGGGTAATGATGCAGGCACCCAATACCGCTCCGTCATTTTCACCCATTCATCCCGACAGGAAGCGACAGCAAACGAGGTCATTCGCACATTGACGCAGGAAAAGATTTTCGACAATCCCATTGTGACTCAGGTGGTGCCCGCTTCACCCTTTTACATCGCCGAAGACTACCACCAGGAATATTTTGCGCGGAATCCGTCGCAACCCTATTGTGCTTATCTGATTAATCCCAAGGTAGCGAAGTTCCGGCAACGCTTTACGGACAAACTCAAGCACACCTGAACGTAAAGAGCTGGCTTTCTACTGAGGCGATGGTTATCCGCGACCAGAGAAGAAATGTAAAAGCATGTCGCGCAGGCCACCCCATAGATCCGCCTTTAAGGTCACCTGATGCGCGTGAACCAGGACCGGCATCTTCGGGGGACAAGAAGGTGGGTCAGCGGTTTCAATGGCAATTGGTTCGGCAATCATCGAGCCTTCCGATAAAATCCCGATTTTCTGAACTACTAATTGCACACGTGGCTCCAGAAAACACATCGAAGAATGCTTTCGTTTCCCATCAAACTGAGAATCGATCATCGGTACACGATGACGATCCTTGGCAAAGACGACGTCACCAACCTTAATGGGGCCTTCCGGTCCCACAGAATAGAGAAACACCGGCACCATCAGGACTGCCAAAATCGCCAATCCGATCGAAATGAGTGGGGTACGGGAAGACGTCGAAGGTTCTTCTTCTGATGAACGATCCAAAGGCATCATCGCTCCAGAATCTCAAGATGGTAGAGTCATTGGCAAGTAACCTCAGAGAGCAGAACAGAGTACTTACAAGGTGGGGAGAGAACATCTAGACTGCAATCTCATGACATTTGAGCAGGTACAGGCTCGTTGGCCGTGGCGGCCCATTCGCAATTGTCCGGGGCGATGTGTTTTGGCCCGGCAGGAGAAACCGCTGTCTTTCAATACGCTACTCGGCATACCGTGTTCTCCTCACCCTTTTTCAAGCCCTGGCGCCAAGGATCGGGTGTTCGTATTGCCGCTACAAAACGGTGGACTGATTTCCTACGAACAGTCTGATGGACACTTCATCCATACCCTGAATACCTCTGAGGGATTTAGCCGGAAGCTTGCTCAATTAGGCATTACCTTGCCGGACACGCCCCCTTAACGTGACCAGGGGAGAGCACCAGCAGGGACAAACAATTAATACGGATGCTTACGAATGTGAAGTTTATACAAGAGGCGAGAAAAAATCAGTTCGAGTACCATAAACGCGCCCACCGTGGCCAGAATGCCCATTGCCGATAACGACAGCGGGCCCCACACCCCCAACAGGGGCAAAAGGCTTTCCGGAATTTGGTCCAAGCCCAATGCCATCGCGCCCGAGTCATAACCCAACCGTCGTTTGAGAAAACTGGAGAGGCAATCGCCGGTCATGGCTAAGCTGCCAACCATCAGCCCGATGTCCCACGGCATGCCCACCACATCCGCCGCCAATATCGTGCCCACCAAGGAAAAGGCCACGCCCCGATACGTTTTCGACTTTCCCAGGAGAGGGCGCCCATCCTTAAATGTCACTCCCCCATCAAGAGGAGTACTCCAGCGCCCTTTCAGAAGCCGCCGGCCAATGATGGGTGCTCCATTGGCCGCCATGATTAACAGAAGAACCTGGAGATACACCATCATCATGAGATTAACGTGCTATTTTAAGGCATTGGGCACCAGTTCGAAATACGGTGTGGAAGGAATCGAAGCAGTTCGGCATGTCCGGCAGTCATTCGAACAGGGACAACCGTCAGTCAACTTCAACGGTCAGGGCACTGATAGGTATGAAAATCAAACAGTTGTCGATCGAGAAGATGACTGGGGATGACCTTGGATAAAGCCGCAAACACACTGTCGCCTGAACCGGGATAACGAGTGTCCCATTCCTGGAGCAGGGCTTTCACTTCTTTACGCTTCAAATTTTCCTGTGAGCCACAGAGGTCGCAGGGAATGATGGGAAAGTTTCTCAACTCCGCATACCGGGCCAGCTCCGATTCTTTGACATACGCCAGGGGACGGATCACGACATGTTGTCCATCATCAGATCTCAGCTTGGGTGGCATGCTTTTCAACGTTCCGTTGAACAACAGATTCAGCAACAACGTTTCCATGATATCGTTACGATGATGTCCGAGGGCAATCTTGGTGGCTCCCAACCGTTCAGCTAACCCGTACAGAATGCCACGACGCAAGCGTGAACACAGCGAGCAGGTCGTCTCGCCTTCGGGAATGAGCCGTTTCACCACCGAATAGGTATCGCGCTCTTCAATATGAAACGGCACGCCAAGCTTTGTGAGGTAGTCGGGAAGAACATGTTCGGGAAATCCCGGTTGCTTCTGATCCAAATTGACGGCAATCAGTTCATAGGACACCGGAGCCCGGGACTGGAGAGACAGTAAAATATCCAGCATCCCATAACTATCCTTCCCACCCGAAAGACAGACCATGACCCTGTCGCCCTCTTCGATCATTTTGAAATCAGCGACGGCCTGCCCCACCATCCGGCAAAGACGGGTGTGAATCTTCTCGGTTGATTCCGTGAGATGGGACAATGGTTGTATGGCTCGAATATCTTGCAGCAAGGTCTCGCGCAGGCTCCTCGACTCTTAATGAAGGACTATCCGCTCGTAAACAGGGAGATCCTAAAATTCCCACATTATCACACAGCATTATTCTACCTTCGGAAATCCCAAAGAGATAGACAGAAATATCGGCTGACTGAAGCTTTTCTGTGAAAAGAAAACGCGAGAATACCCCGCATAGATGAATGGAGCTACAGACTCTTCGAAGGCGAAATCCTTACACTACCAATCCGGTTTTATCACGACCATGAAATTCCACGAACGCGAAGGGCTGCTCAAAAAGGCCCGCCTTCTTACACCCGCCCAGCCCCGGCACGCCAGGATGTGCCTCTCCACGGGCAAGGCCGCAGTATGGCTTGCCGTGTCCCGAATGGCGCGACCGTTGTGGCGAGCGGAGTACATTTAGGACGTGAGCCCGACAGAGAGCCGTGAACGAAGCTGATGGACTTTTTCAATGGCCCCTTCTAGGTGGGGTACGGGCAAGAGGACCGGACGGGACAAGTGTCACATTGGGGTGTTCTCGCCAGACACTGTACCCGACCATGGGTTTGCATAAGATGACAAAACCTGACCTTACGTTCATCCGGCACCAACGCATTGAGATCGAGTTCGATCTTGTCAGGGTCGGTCTCGGTGGTGAATCCCATGCGTTGCGCCAACCGTCCTACATGCCGATCAACGCCAATGGCCGGTTGCCCGAATGCATTCCCCCTCAAGACATTCGCTGTTTTTCGTCCAACCCCAGGCAAGGAGACTAACTCCTCGAGAGTCTTCGGCACCTCCCCTCCAAATCGATCCACAAGTTCCTGGCAACAGGCTTGAATGGCTTTGGTCTTATTCCGGTAAAAGCTCACCGATTGGAGGTCCCGTTCTAATGCCCGTCGATCAGCACCAGCCCAGGCCATCGCTGTTTGGTATTTCTTAAACACGTTCGCGGTGACGGCATTCACCCGCTCATCGGTGCATTGGGCCGCCAGGATCAGAGCAATCAATAACTCCAGAGGCGAGGAAAAATTCAGGGCCAGCGCCGTGCCAGGATAGGCCTGATTGAGACCGGAGAAGATGGCCTCCATCCGCCGCCATTTTTGAGACAACGATTCTAGTCCGGGCGGAGCAGGAGCATGCGCTTTCATATCTTCCGTTTAGTCAGTTTCATCATTTTCGCCTTAGGGCTGCTCCCGTTCCCCGAAATCGAAAGGGCTGCTACCGGCAAGACTTGAGATATCAAACTGGACTCACGCTGATAAAAGCCCTGGGTATGGAAGGAATCTTTCAGGCCTAAACAGTCGTAATCCAAATGATGGCAGAACTCATGCAGCAAGGTGCGAAGGAAGGTGCGAAAGGCGACCACTTGACGCCGCTTAGCCGTACGCATCCAGACTTGGATCCTCGGTCTCCGCCGGCCCTCGGTGGGATAATAGAGACCATAGAGCTCCATCCGTGGATTGGATGGCCGGATATCCAACAATTCAAATCGAATCGGCCGAATCAAAAGTTGATTCGTCAACATATTCAGCATGCGCTGAGTCCATTTCTGGGTACGCAAATGACTCTCCGCTTCTAACGCCTCAAAAATTTTCTGGACGACGGGTTGAACAGCAAAGACATCCGGCAATGGAAAGTCCGAAACTTTGTCACTGGCCCGGTAAATGCGCTTGGCCTTGGCGTTAAGCTGATGGTAATAGCCGAATGGCATGACTGATTCCTCACTCTATTTTGGTTGTCATCATCGTACCCACAAAAGGGTAGCACCCCTTCCCTCTGCCCGAAAAGACAGAGAATTGCCTAAGGAAAAATCACATATTTCCTTTTATTTTCATTATGTTAACTAAAATTTTCGCAAATATAGATCATCCTGAAAGATAAGCTAAAATACGTATATTTAAAAACAGAGACTAGGAATAGATTTTTTCGGCTCTCTTCCCCCCTTTAGGCAAAAAGCAAAGACAACGAGCTTGGCCGCAACCAAGCAACCCATAAAAATTCCGGATAGTTCACGGGAAAGAACGTGGTGAACAGGAACACAATGCTTAACTCACAGGAGGGGTTATGATGATGAAGCAAACACGCCAACTCCATGACGGAATCGCCGGTGCGCTCATTACGGCAGGCATCGACCTCGGCAACGA
>Ga0224510_10000531_pt1 | contig 28784 bp, 25 predicted proteins | sample SF_May12_sed_USG_FD_170161 | JGI IMG/M metagenome (GOLD analysis project Ga0224510, IMG submission 170161) | Sediment microbial communities from San Francisco Bay, California, United States - SF_May12_sed_USGS_4_1 | ecosystem: Environmental > Aquatic > Marine > Sediment | place: USA: California... | reverse complement strand
CAGTACCGCGGGCACGCCCGTGCGCTCGGTGGCGCGCGTCGAGAGCACGCTGCCGGCGAGGAGCAGACCGGCGAGCGAGAGGAGGAGTGCGGTGGCGATGGGCTCGTTCATCGCTGCCAATATGCCACGCCGCTCGACCCCGGGCGCGCACGAGCGCAGATTCTTCGCATGCTCACTCATGCACCTTCCTGGACACGATGCGTCGTCATCGCGCTCGTGCTGCTCGCGGTCCCCTCCACGACAACCGCCCAGCAGTGCGACTGCGCCGCGCCGGTGCTTCCGGTGCGCTGGTCGGTGTTCGCCAGCGTCGCCGGCGCGGGGATGCAGACGGCGACCATCAACGCCCACCTCGCGCCGCAGGGCTACTTCGCGCTCTCGAGCGACGCCGTCGGCTTCTCGCTCGGCGGCTTCACGTCGTTCGGCCCGCTGCGACTCGGCGTCGAGCACGTCCGGCTCGATGCGGGCGAGGAGAGCACACCCGGCGGCCGATCGGCGCGGCTCGAGGCACGCTACTCGATGTTCACCGTTGGCTGGGACCTCCGCCCTCGCGGTCGGTTGAGCATCGCGCCAACGCTCGGCGTGGGTCGCGGATCGTACGTGGTGACCGTCGGCGACCGGAGCGGCACCGCGGTGGCGCCGTCGCCGCCGCCGACCTTCGACGAGATCCTCGCCGACCCCGGGCGGTCGAGCCGCATCGGCGGCGCGCAATGGGTATTCGAGCCCATGCTCGCAGCGGACCTCCTCGTCGTACGGTCGGAGCGCGCGGGCCGCGGCATCACGCTCGGACTCCGGGCCGGGTATCGCGTCGCGCCCAATCGTCCGGACTGGGAGTACCGCGGCAAGGCGGCCGCGGGTGGACCGGTGGATCAGGCGAAGGGCCCGATCCTGCGACTCACGTTCGGCGTCGGCGGCCGCTGACGACGGCGGCGAGCACCTCCGCCACGCCGGTGACCATCACGGCCGGCGAGAAGCGCGCGACGGCATCGGCATAGGCGCGCGCCACGATGGCATCGCGCGCGTCGGGTGTGAGCGCGCGCACGGTGCGCACCGCCTCCGCCAGCGTGGCGGGATCGCCCGGGGGCGTAAGCCAGCCGGTGCGGGTGGCTTCGTCGGCGGCGGTGATGATCTCGCGCACACCGCCCGCGTCAGCAGCGATGACCGGATGCCGCGCGAGCATCCCCTCCACCACCACGCGCCCGAACGGCTCGGGCTCCACCGCCGTGTGCACCACCACGTCGGCGGCGCGCAGGAGCGCGGGGACGTCCTCGCGCTCGCCCAGGAACCGCACGCGGTCGCTCACGCCGAGCTCCTTCGCCTGGATGCGGATGGTCTCCGCGTACCGGTCCTCGCCGAAGAGCGCGCGCCCGATGATCCAGGCGGTGGCATCCGGCAGCGCCTCGAGCGCCGCGACCAGCACGTGCTGGCCCTTCCACGGCGCCAGACGGCCGCAGGCGGCGATCACGAACGCCCGCTCGTCATGCGTGGCGGCGCGGAGCGCTCGGCACTCAGCGTCGGTGACCGCGTCATACGGTGCGCTGGGGATGCCGTTGTACACCACGTGCACGAGACCCGCCTTCCCGCCGGCGTCGCGGAACGCGGCTGCCGTCGCCTCCGAGTTCACGATCACCGCGGCCGCGCGGCTGTTCGCGAGCATCACGGCGGCCTTGATGTTCGACGCGCTGAAGTGCGCCGTGGTGAGGATGTCGTGCAGGTGCCAGACCACCGGACGCCGCGCGATGAGCCCCGCTGCCGCCGCGACGACGAACGCCTTCTGCGTGTTCGCGTGGATGACGTCCGCCTCGCGCGCGGGCTCGGCGAGTTTCGTCGCGAGCCGTGCGACGTCGACCAGCGCGCCGATGCCCGGTGCGGCGGACTCGCGCCGTGTGGCGCCCAGCGCGCCGAGCGGCTCGACCGTCACCGGCACGGCCCGCGCCTCGAGCGCGGCGCGGAACGGCCCGTCGGAGAGCAACGCGACGCGCCGCTCCCCATCCCAGCCGCCGACGAGGTCCAGCAGCATCCGCTCGGCGCCGCCGAGTACGGCGGTGTGCGAGACGAAGAGGGCGCGCGGAGCGCTCACGCGAGGCTTGTGTAGAGCGTGGCGACCTGCCGCGCGACGACGCTCCAGTCGTAGCGTTCGCACGCGAAGGCGGCACAGGCGGCGGCGTCGGGGAGCTGCCGCGCGCCCGTGAGCGCCTCGGCCAGTCCCGTGGCGATCGCGCCAGGCGTCGCGTCCTGCAGGATCATCGCCGGCGAGAGGTCCTCGACCGTCTCGGGTAGCCCGCCCACCGGCGTCACCATCACCGGGGTTCCCGCAGCGAGCGACTCCGGCACGATCAGGCCGAAGCCCTCGAGCGCGACGGTGGGCACCACCGTGAGCGTCGCGGCGCGGTATGCGAGCGGGAGTTGTTCCTCGGGCAGGCGCCCAAGCAGGCGCACGGCGTCACCGACGCCGTGCGCCCTGATGCGGGCATCCAGCGCCGCTGTCTCGGGACCCTCGCCGGCAATGAGCACCAGCACATTCGGCACACGCGCACGCAACGCCGGCATGGCCTCGACGAGGCGGTCCACCCCGGTGCGGCGCACGAGACGCCGCACGGCGAGCACGATCGGCCGGTCGGCGGGCCACCCCAGCGCGGCGCGCGCGGCGGCACGATCGGGAAGCGAGGCGAACCGTTCGGTGGACACACCACCCGGGATCACGTGGATGCGATCCGCGCGCACGCCGAACTCACGCTGCAGCAACGCGCTGAAGGCGCGCGAGAGCACCACACACGCATCCGCACGGCGATAGACGGCGCGCTCCAGCGTGCGGCGCATCGCGAAGGAGAGCGCGCCGTGCCCCTCCGCGCGCGACTCGGCCGACCAGGGCCCGTGGAAGTGCACGACGAACCGATGGGCCGGCAGCCCGAGCAGGCCGAGGCCATACGGCGCGAAGTGTGAGACCAGGAGCGCGCCGGGATGTTCTGCCAGCGCCGCGCGCGCAGTCCGTCGGACCGCCCTCAACCGCGTGAGCATCGACGCGCCTTCGGGCGCGAAGGCGCGCACGGCACCGGCGGACTGCTGCGCCACCTGCGCGTTCCCCACCACGAGCCCCTGCGTGCCGATGCCGAGCGCAGGCAGGCGTCGCGTGAGTTCAAGGAAGACCCGCTCGAGTCCGCCGGGGCGAGCCATGTGCCATCCCGCGCCGACCTGCACGGCGAAGAGCGCCGCCTCGCGCGTGGCCGGTGGCGTGCCAGCGACGTTCACGCGACGCACTCGCGCACAACGCGCAGGTGCTCGGCGGCGATCCGGTCCCACGCGTACCGCTGCGATCCCTCGGCGGCCGCCGCACCCATCCTCGCACGGAGCCCCGCATCGTCACGCAACCGGGCGACGTGCGCGCGCAGTGCGTCGGCGCCCCACTCGCTCAGGAACCCGTTCACGCCGTCGGTGATCAGGTCCTCCGTGCCATTGATGGCGTGTGCGACGATCGGCAGTCCCGACGCCGCCGCCTCGAGCGTGACGAGCGAGAACGCCTCGTAGCGCGAGGGAAAGAGGAGGAAGTCCGCGGCCTGGTACCAGGACTGCGGCTCGCGCGACATCCCGGCGAACCGCACCTGCGCGGCCGCGCCCACGCGTGCGGCGTGCTCGCGCATGGGCGCCTGGTTCCCCGCCCCGACCACCACGAGGTTCGAGTCCGGCACGCCGGCGACGGCCGAGATCGCGTCGCGCAGGCCCTTCCGCTCCCAGTCCCCGCCGAGGAAGAGCGCGAGGCACCGGTCGGTGGGGAGGTCGAGGCGATGCCGGAGGGCGCGGCGCGCCGAGGCGTCCACAGGATGGAACACCGCGTGGTCCACGCCGTTCGGGATCACCGTGATGCGCGCCGGGGGGACGCGGTAGTGCTCCTCCAGCTCCCGGGCCACGCCAGTCGACACCGCGATCACGCGACGCAGGCGCTGGGCACCATACGCGCGCCGCTCGTCCTTCACAAAGCGCGCTTGCACGACGGACTGCAGGAGCCCCTTGAGCACGCCGCCGCCGCGGAGCCCGCCGAACCGCGCCGTGAACGCGGCCTGGCAGAACTGCGCCGTGATGAGGTCGGCCTCCGGCGCGGCGGCGCCGATGCTCTGGAGCAGCTGCGATCCCGCGCGCACCGCCGCCCGGGCCGCGGCGCGCGCGAAGAGCGTGCTGCTGAGCACGGCCGGGCGGCCCGGCACCGCCACACGCGAGAACTGCACGCGCACGCCAGGCAGCTCGCAGACCCGTGCGACGACCGTGAGGTCCACCTCGGGGGCGAGGCGGGTGAGCACCTCGGCGGCGGCACGCTCCTGACCGCCGTGCCGGTGCACTTCGTGTGCGACGAAGGTGAGGGAAGGCATCAGGGAAACGTACGGTAGAGGGCGAGTGTCTCGGCCACCATCCGCTCCACCCGGAACCGCGCGAGTCCCTGCTGCGCGGCGGCGGCCCACCGCGTACGCTCGAGGGGATCGGAAAGCAGGCGCTCGAGCGCCGCCGCGAGCGCGGGCACATCGAGCGACGGCACGAGCACGCCGGCCGCACCGTCGTCGAGCGATTCGGGCACGCCGTCCACCGCGGCCGCGACGATCGCGCATCCAGCCGCGCGCGCCTCGCCGATCACGATCGGGAACGACTCGCGTCGCGAGGCGAGCACGAAGATGTCCGCGGCGCGCAGGAAGGGGACGGGATCGCGCTGGAAGCCGTGGAAGGTGATGCGGTCGCTCACCGGCCCCTCGCGTGCGATGCGCTCGAACCGAGACCGCTCGGGCCCGTCGCCCACGAGGTGCAGGTGCGCGCCGGGAACGTGCGCCGCTACCGTGGCGAAGGCCGCGAGCAGTTCGTCGATGCCCTTCCGCGCGTTCATTCCCGCGACCGTCACCACCGCCGGCTTGGCGATCGGCGCCGGCGCGACCGTCTCCGCGGCCGGGAGGCGCGGGCTCCCGATGGTGCCGTTCAACACCACGCGGAGCCGCCCGGCCGGAACCCCCTTGGCGCGCATCGTCTCCCGCACGTCGGTGCCGCAGCAGAGCACCACGTCGGCGAACCCCATCAGGCGCGCGCTGCGCTGGTAGACGTTGTGCACGTGGCCGACGAGGAGTGGCGGCCGTCCGCCCCGCACCGCGCGCGCGAGCATCACGCCGGTCATCATGTGCGCGTGGATCACATCCGGGCGCTCCTCGCGCAGCAGCGCCCGCAGGCGCCGCGTGGCGGCGAGCAGCGTGAGCGGGCGCCGCGTCTGGTCAAGCGCGTGGTGCGGGATGCCCCATTCCGCCAGCCGCGATTCGAACTCGCCGCCGCCCGACGCGACCGCGACCGCGTGGCCGAGCTGCCGCTGGCCCCAGGCCAGGTCCATCGCGGTGTTGATGATCCCGTTGCCGAGTTCACGCACGGTGTTGAGCACGTGGAGGATGCGGAGCGGCCGGTCCGCCATCACGCCTCCGGCATCGCGAAGGAGAGCACCGCGTCGGTCACGCCATGTGCGTAGCGCTCGGCAGAGAAGTCCAGCGCACGGCGGCGCGCGGCGGCCCCGCAGTGCGCCGCCAGCGCGGGGTCGTCGAGGAACCGGAGGACCGCGCGCGCGAGCGCGCCCGCGTCGCCGTAGGCAGCGAGCAGGCCGTCCTGCCCGGGCGTGATGATCTCCGCCGGCCCGCCGTCCGCGCCGGCCACGACCGGCTTGCCGAGCGCCATCGCCTCGACGACCACGATGCCGAACGGTTCGTGGTCGGAGGCATGCACGATCACATCCATCGTCTGCATCCAGCGCGGCACGTCGGCCTGGAAGCCGGCGAAGGTGACCGCGGCCTCGAGCCCGAGCCGTCTCACCAGCGTGCGCAGCGTCTCTTCGTAGAGCGGCTCAGGGTCGTGGCGGCCCCCTACGATCACGAGATGCGCATCGGGATGTCGCTTCCGCACCTCCGGCATCGCCGCGATGGCGGTGTGCATCCCTTTCCATCGCTGCAGCCGGCCGACGATGCCGATGAGTGGTCCCTGCGCGGGGAGGCCGAACTGCGCGCGCAGCGCTCCGGGAGACTCCCCGCGCACCGCCTCGAACCGCTCCAGCGACGCGCCCGGATAGACGAGATGCTGCGGCCGCCGCGGCGCCACGTGTGCCTGCGCCACCGCGACCTCCCTCGAGAGCACGAGGATCCCCCGCGCGGGCAGCCACGTCGCGACGCGGTCGAGCCAGTCGGGGCGCGGCAGGCCCACCTGATACCACGCGCAGGGGATGTCGGCGAGCCACGCGGCGGGGCCGGCGAGCAGCTGCGCCGACGCCATCCACCCGAGCACGAGCGAGACCTGCCGCTCACGCGCGAGCGACGCCAACGCCCTCGTCGCACGCCACCGCCGTGGCAGCTCGCGCATCCGACCCGCCTCGATGAGGTGCGTCTCCACGCCCAGCGCGCGCGTCTCGGCGACCATCGGCCCGTCCTTCGTGAAGGCGGCGATCCACTCGACCCCGCGGCCGCGGCCATGCTGCATCAGGTGGCGGAACATCATCTCGCCGCCGCCCAACTGTTCGCCGAGCGGCATCACCACGAGCACGCGGAGGTCGGTCATGGGCGCGCGACGCCCGCGTGGCCAGGGCGGCCGGTGGTGGCCGCATCAGCGCCCACCTGCGGGATCGTCGCCTGATCCCGTGGTGGGGACTGGGCGAGCGTCCGGCGCGCGAGCGTGCGTCCCAATCGCGCGGCGCGCCACGCGGCCCACGCCCACCGGTGCCCCTGCACGCGCAGCCGCAGCGCGTTCAGCATCCCTGGTGCGTCCACCGTGCCCGCGAGCGCCGCCCACCGTTCGAATGCGAATCGCGCGGCCGGCGACAGGTGCTCGAGCACGAGCAGCGTCTCGTTATGCACCGCGTCGGTGAGCGATGCGGAGTCGAACAGCCCACGATGGAACTGGTCGGCGCCGGTGCGTGGTTCCACGTGGTGCGCCACCACGACAGCGGGATCGTAGATGAGGCGCCATCCCGCGCGTCGGAGTGGGAGGCATACTCCGAGTTCCCAGTGCTGCTGCGCACCGGCGCCCCGCAGGCGCGCATCGAACCCGACGGCGCGCAGCAGGGGGGCTCGGAAGGCGCAGTTCACGCCCTTGAGCACGTCCACGCCGCGCGCGGGACCGGCGCCGAGGTGATGGCGGCCGATCACGCGCCCGAACCACTGCACGCGTCCCACCACGGGCGCCGCTCCCTGCTCGTGCGGCTGGCGGTCGAGCCCGCCCACGCCGCCGATGCCGGCGTCGCCATCCAGGTGCGCAAGGAACCGAGCGATCCAGTCGCGCGCGGGCTCGGCGTCGTCGTCCGTGAGCGCGATCACGGTGCCGGTCGCGGCGTCGAGCCCGCGCTGCATCGCGACGATCACGCCGGCCTCCGCAACCTCGGGCAGCAGCAGGCGCACCGCGACCGGCAGTGCGACGCTGCGCGCCGCCGCCCGCGATGCCTGGTCCTCCGTGCGCGTGACCACGATCACCTCGTCGGGTGCACGGTCCTGCGCCGCGAGTGCGCGCAGGCAGCGTGCGAGCGACTCCGCTCGGCGCCAGGTGGGGACGATCACCGAGATCGTGCTCATCGCGCCGGCGTCCCGGCGAACTCCCGTCGCGCTGCCCGCTCCCACTCGGCGAGGTGCAGCTGCACCGTCCAGAGCTCGCTCGCAAGCGAGCCGAGCGCGCGCAGTGAGTCGCCGCTCCAGGGGAGCGATCGGATGATGCCGAGGCGGAGCGAGGCGATGCCGCGCAGCAGGTGCCACCGGAGCGGCGCGGGCGCGCCATGCTTCACGAGGTACCGCACCTCGGCCCCGCGCAGCAGGCCGAGCGCGCGCCCGGAAGGTTGGCGGCGAGGCGGATGGTCCACCACCGCCTCGGGCACCCAGCGGATCCGCACGCCGGCCGCCACGAGGCGCTCGCGCAGGTCCTGGTCCTCCATGTGGGCGACGGCGAAGCCCTCGTCGAACCCGCCGATGGTGCGGAAGCGATCGGCGCGCACGGCGATGTTGCACGACCAGAACCAGCCGCCCGTCTCGTTCACCGGCGCGTAGAACATCGGCGTGCCGAATCCGGCCGCGCAGGTGGTGCGGCCTTCGAGCGCCTCCGCGCTGACCGCGATGTCGGCCCCGGCGTCCACTGCCTCCTGCTCGGCCTCCGCGACCGCATGAGCGAAGGCGCGCAGCCAGCCGCGGTCGGGCAGTGTGTCGTCGTCGGTGAAGGCGAGCCATTCCCCCTTCGCTTCGCTGGCGCCGTGGTTGCGGTTCGAAGCCGGTCCGCGCGCCGGCCCCGGCGTCCAGCGCGCCCATGGATACCGCTCGGCGAGGAAGGTGCGCGTCCCGTCGCTCCGCGCGTCGTCGGTCACGACCACTTCATAGGCCGCGGCAGCGACGTCCTGCGCACCCGGCGCGAGCCGGTCGAGGCAGGCCGCGAGCGCGTCGTGGCGGTTGAACGTGGGCACCACGACGGACCAGCGCGGCGCGCTCATGCTGCGTCCCCAGCAGCGACGTGCCGAAGCAGCGCGACGTACGCCGGCCGCAGCGCGTCCCAGGAGAATCGCGCGCACACCGACTCGTACCGCGCCCGCGCCGAGGCCTCATCCGTGGGAAGCGCGAGCACGGCCTCGAGCGCGGCACGTCCCGACGCAACGTCGGCGATCGCGTGCCGCACGCCCGCATCTCCCACCACGAACCGTGTGGTCGCGTCGTCGTTCGCGACGAGCGGCAACCCCGCTGCGAGCGCCTCGACGTACGCGAGTCCGAAGCCCTCGTTGTGGGAGAAGAGCGCGAACCGGTCCGCCGCCCGGTACGCCGTCGGCATCTCCTCCGCCGGCAGTGACCGCCACGCCCACTGCGTTCCGCAGCGCGCGACGGCCAGGGCGCGCAGAGCATCACCGTCGGGGCCATCTGCTCCCACCAGGAGCAGGAAGGGCCTCGGCTGCGGCAGTGCCGCCACCGACTCGATCAGGAGGTCGATCCGCTTGTACGCCTTGTCGAGCTTCGCCACGCAGAGCAGGATCTCGCCGGTCGCGGGCAATCCGAGCTGGGCGCGCGCGCGTCCGCGCGCGCCCGCGTCGGTCGGAGAGAACGGCACCGGCAGCTCCACGCCGAAGGGGAGCAGCGTCTGCGTCTCCACGGTCTCGCCGCGCGCGAGCGCCGCGTCGAGCGCGCCCGGCGTCACCTGCTGCACATGGTCGGTGCGCGTGAAGGGCATCGACGTGGGGCCGCTGTTGTTGAAGAGCATCCGGAAGCGGCCGCCGAAGCGGTGCCGCCAGTGCCAGCAGGTGTTCCCGAAGTTCAGGTCCGCGAAGTAGAGCACGTCGGGCGCGCGACGCACCAGCCGCGGCAGGTAGCCGAGGAAGAACGTGACCTGCTCGATGAAGTACGGATCGCGCCGGAGGAGGCGGCCGAGGAACCGCGCGGCACCCGAGGCGCGCGGCAGGTTGGCCACCACGCGCTCGCCCGCGACGTGCCCGTCGCGCCCCCCCGCGTACACCTCGATCGTGAGCGCCGGGTCCCCCACCAGCGCCTTCGCGCAGGCGCGCGTGAACGCCTCGAACCCGCGTCGCTCATGCCCGAGCCCGGTGCAGACGAGGTGGACCCGGAGCGGCCGCGTCGCCGTGGTCGCTGCCGTGGTCGGCGCGGTCATCGCTCGCGCGAGGGACTCACGGGAGGCACGCCGGTGCGGGCGTGGAAGAGCATGCGCCGCACACACCCCAGGCCCGCGCGGGTCAAGAACACACCCGGATGCCGGCGCAGTCCCGAGAGGAATCCTGACCAGGCGGTCCCGAGGTCGCCCGCCTCCGCGGCGACCGCGGCCTCCACCACCATCGCCTGCGCCTTGAGCAGGCCGATGCGGTTCACCGTGCGCCACCGCGTCAGCCGCGGCAGCGAGGTCACGTAGCGCGCGCGGATGATGTCCCACTCCGTCTCGAACTTCGATCCCTCGGCGACCGTCTTGCTCGTCTCGTGGAAACGGTACGCGGCGACCGGGCGGTGCACCGCATGGCACCGCTCCCCGCGCGCGAGGAAGGTCGCGTAGAGGTTGATGTCGAAGAGGTAGCGAAGCGACTCGTCGAACCCGCCCACCGCCTGCAGGAGCGCGCGGTCCCAGATGTTCCCGGGCTGCGAGATCTGGAAGCGGGTCGAGAGGAGGTCGAGCATCGTCCGCGGCACGGCTGGGAGGTGCCAGTCATGGTTCGGCGCGTCCGGCGTGCCGAAGCAGAGCACGCCGCCCACGATCCATCGCGCCTCCGGCGCGCCGTCGAGCCCGCCGAGCAGCGCCTGCAGTCCGCCGGGCAGGTAGACGTCGTCGCTGTTGAGGTACGCGACCCATCGCCCCGTGGCGCGCGCGAGTCCCTTGTTGATCGCGTGCGACTGCCCGCCATCCTGTTCCGAGACCCACCACGCGAGGTGGTGGGCGTGGCGCTTGATGATCTCCACACTCTCGTCGGTGCTCCCGCCGTCCACGATGATGTACTCGAGGCCGGGGATGCCCTGCGAGAGCACGGAGTCGATGGTCTCCTCGAGGTACGCGCCCTGGTTGAACGAGGGCGTGATGACGGACAGTCTCGGGATCATCGGGCGTGGGCGTGGAGTCGCGCCCGGTACGCCATGGTGGCGCCGGAGGCGAGGTTGTGCGCGTGGGCCGAGACGCCGAAGCCGATCAGCACCCAGAAGAGCGTCCCCGGTGCGCCAGTGAAGATCTCGGAGATGAGGAGGCTCGCGAGCAGCGCCGCCGCGCCCGATCGCACGGCGCTGGCGAACTCGTCGAACCGCGCGTCGGCGAGTTTCATCCCCTGCACGACGATCCCGAACACGCCGGCGAAGAAGAGGAGCCCACCGGGCCAGCCGAAGAGGTAGAACACCTCGAGCAGGCCGTTCTCGAAGTTGCGGATGCCGGCGCCGCCGGCCGCCACGGTCGCGCTCCCCGTCGCGCCGAGCCCTGCGCCCTCGGCGTACTCGAGCACCAACGCGTAGCCGGCGCGCGCGACCATCACGCGGCTCCGCACGGACTGGTCCTCGCGCCCGGTGGTCAGCGAGGAGAAGCGCGACGCGATGCCCTCGCGGAAGCGCGGCAGCGTGATCACCGGCAGCGAGAGGAGGCCCACCACGGCGAGCGTGATCCAGTTGCGCGGGAGCTTGCGCACGGGCTGGGTGAGCATCTGGATCACGAGGCCGAAGGCGAATCCGAGCCACGCGGTGCGGATGCGCGAGAGCAGCAGCCCGATGAAGCCGAGCACGAGCGAGGGGAGCCGGCCGGTGACGCGCGCCGAGAGGAGGAGGAGCAGCCCCACCTCCATCACCACGGCGAAGGTGCCGGGCATCGTCATCGAGCCGAACACGCGCACGGAGAACGGCTGCGGCAGGCCGATGGACTTGAGGTCCGTCGCCACCATCCACGCGTAGTCCCACGGCGGGAGGATCACGAACTGCACGATGCCATAGAGCGCCGCCGGGGCGAGGCTCCAGGCGAGCGTCTTGAGGAAGACGTCGCGCATCACGGGGTAGCGGCGCCAGTGCAGTGCGGTGTGGAGTCCGACGAGCGCGGGGGAGAGCCAGGTGAGGTAGGCGTAGAACGCCGGCACCATCCCGTTGCGCAGCACGCCCACGAGGAAGCCGTACGTGATCGCGCCTATCACGAGGAGGAGGGGCGCGAAGAGCACGCCGCGCATCTCGCGCGCCGAGCGCAGCACCGTCAACACCGCGACCGAGGAGGCGAGCACCGGGGCGGCGAGCGCGAGGTTGGCGGGCACGAATCCGTGGTGCAGATCGAGCACGCGCCGCACGAGCGGCGTGTAGAACCAGAGCGAGGTGACGAAGGCGAGGAATCCGGCCGGCGACCGGAGCACCAGCGCGAACGCCGTCACCGCGGCGGCGATGGCCCAGGCCGGCGCGAAGGCCGAGCCGCCCGCCCCGGCGAGTCCGGCGAGCGTGAGTGCGATGAACCCCGCCACGGTCACCGCCTGCAGCGACGGCACGGCGGAGCGCACCTGCGTCGCGGGGACGGGGACCGAGGTGGTGGTCACCGCGCCGCTCAGCGCACCATCGGCGGGATGGACTGGTGCCGCGACGACTCATGGGGCGGGAGGAGCCCCTTGTCGCGGAGCGCCCGGCGCAGCCGGCGGCGCGAGGAGGCGACCGCATACGCGAGCAGGCCGACCGCGATCGTGGAGGCGGCGCCGTGCACGAAGAGCGAGAAGGGCGCGAAGCCCGCGCCGCCGACCGGCACCGCGAGGGTGCCCTGCGGCATGGCCGGACCCGCCATCCCGTTCAGGCGCTCGAGGAGCGAGACGTCCACGCCCCACACCATCACCGGTAGCGTGGTCGTGAAGCCGGAGGAGAGCGCCGGGTCGCTGGCGCGGAAGATGAACATCACGCCGAGCCAGAGGCCCACCAGCATGAGCGTGCTCAGGTAGAGCAGGCGCGAGGTGATGCCGCGGCGCCTGGCGTGCCGCCGGTATCCCGACCAGGGCGCATCGAGCAGCCACCATGTGGCCAGCGATGCGAGCAGGCTTATCCCGAGCACGAGCGGCGCGGCCAGCAGTTCCACCACGAGCAGCACGAGGCCCACCACCGCCGCCGCACTCACCTGCGACGACGTGTGCATCCGATCCTGTCCGCCGAAGAGCTCGGGCGCGAGCTCACTCGTGGAACTGCGGCCCGGCGCCGGCCGCGACCCGCCACGGGACGGATTGGTCATCGTGCGCTCCCCCTCTCGCCGTTCATCGTCCGTAGTCGTAGTAGTAGCTCTGCCCGAGCCGGTAGCGCGAGCTCCGCCGGAACTCGACGTCGTTGAGCACCGCGCCGGCCAGGTTCACCTGCACGTTCCTCAGCTGCGCCACCGCGAACCGCAACTCCTCGCGATCCGTGCGGTCGGCGCGGGCCACGAGCAGGAGCGCATCGGCCTGCGCGCCGATCAGCGCGGCGTCGGTGAAGAGGTTGAGCGGCGGCGTGTCGAGCAGCACGTAGTCGTACTGCTGGCGCAGGCGTTCGAAGAGTGGCTGCAGGCGCTGCGAGACGAGCAGGTCGGCCGGGTTGGACGTCGGCGCGCTGCCGAGCGGGAGGACGTCGATCGTCCCGCCGCCCTCCATCGCCACGCGCCGGATGCACTCGCCTGGCGTCGCCTGGCCGTACATGAGGTCGAGGAAGCCCGGGGCCGGCGGGATGCCGAAGACGTCGTGCACCGTGCCGCGGCGCGTCTCCGCGTCGATCAGGATCACGCGCTGCCCCTGGTGGGCGAGCGTCACCGCGAGGTTCACGGTCGTGGTCGTCTTGCCATCGCCGGGGAGGGCACTGGTCAGGACGATCACGCGCGGCGGCTTGGGCGGCGTGAGGTAGTTGAGGTTCGTGCGCAGCGAGCGGTACGCCTCGGCGGCCGGCGTGTGCGGGTCGCGCCCCGGCACGGGAGTCGGGTGCTTGCCCGCGGCCGCGCCTACGGCGGACGGTGGGCCCAGCCGGTACGCACCGCTCCGCGCCTGCTGTTGGAGGTTCGGGATGATGCCGACCACCGCCACGCCGACGATGGACGCGAGATCGGCCTCCGTGCGGATCGTCGTGTCGAGCCACTCGCGGAGGAAGGCGATGCTCACGCCAACGACGAGGCCGGTGAGCACGGCGATGAAGAAGATGATCGATTTGGACTGCGAGATGTTCATGGGCGCGCCAGCCGCCTCGTCGAGCACCTGGGCGGTCGAGTCCTGCACCGCCGCGGTGATCTCCGCCTCCTTGAGCCGCGACTGCACCATCATCGAGAGGTCCTCGAGCACGCGCCGGTTCCGCTCGAGGCGGTCGAAGGTGAGCTGCTGTTCGGGGATGCGGCGGCGCGCCTCGTCGAGCGAGGCGATCCGGTTCTCGAGCACGGCGATCTGCGCGTTGACGCTACCGAGGAACTTCCGCGCCCGCTCCTCGATCACGTCCTGCACGGCGTCGATCCGGTTGTCGAGCGCGCGCACGTCCGGGTCCGACGGCATCCGGCGCTGGAGCAGCGCGTTCCGCTGGTCGACGAGCAGCTCGAGCCGGCCCACCTCGGACTCCGCGATGCGGGCGTCACTGAAGGCGTGTGTCGCCAGGATGCGCTCGAGGCGGGCCCGGCCCCGCGTGAGGGAGTCCATGCCCTCCGCACCGGCCAGCGCACCGGTCAGCTGCTCCCGGATGCCCCGCAACGAGGCCGCCCCGTCCTTCAGGTTGTTGATCTCGCTGAAGAAGTACGCGGCCTGGTCGGTGGGCGTCGTGATGCCCTGGTCGAGCAGGTAGTCGCGGATCTCCGCCTCGGCGTCGAAGAGCTGCGAGTTCAGCGACTCGAGCTGCGTCTCGAGGTAGGTCACGGTGGACCGGGCGCTCACGCGCTCGAGGTCCATCTTGCGGCGCACGAAGCGGTGCGCGACCACGTTGGGGATGTCGCGCGTGAGCTCCGGATCCGGCCCGCGGAACGTGACGCGCAGGACATTCGCGTTGCGGTTGGTCTGGAGGACCTCGAGCTGCCCGCGCAGCGCGTTCGCCACCGAAAGGCGGGACGCGAGCGCGAAGCGCATCCGGTCCGTCTCGCGTGCGGCCTGCGTCAGTTGGAGGCGCACCCCGGGCAGCACGATCTCGCTGGTGTCGGGGAAGACACCGAGCACGGCGTCGTTCGTTCCCGAGCGCACCTCGAAGCCGCCGGGTGCGCGCGTGAAGCGGTACTCCGCGTCGGGCGCCGTCGCGTCCACCACGGCGTACCGCACGAGCACGCTGCGGGGGGTCCGCTGCGGCTGCACCACCCCGAGCCGGAGCCCGAGCGAGTCCACCACCTCGAGCGCGAGGTTCCGGCTGGTGATGATCTCCGTGGAGGTCGCGAGGAGCTGCTGGTAGTCGGGGCCGAAGTAGTACTGCGCGCCGAGGGTGCTCGGACGCTGCTCGTCGATCCGCACCGTGACCTCGGCCTGGTACGTCGGCTCCACGCGGCGCGCGGCGATCACGCCGGCGGCGACCGCGAGGCCCACGCTGGCGACGATGATCCAGGCGCTCCGCTCGATCGTCGCCCAGCCGCGGCGCAGGTCGAGCGGCGTGTTCGGTTCGATCGGGACCGGGACAGGGAGGTTCGTCATCGCCGGCTCCTAGCGGGAGAGGATGATGACGACGGAGACCAGCGACACCAAGATGGTCGAGACGGCGGCCCCCACGGTGATCTGTCGCTGGTTGCGGAGCCAGAACGACCGTTCCTCGACGTACAGGGCGTCGCCGTTCCGGAGGTTGAACGAGCCCAGCGACTGCTCCATCGAGAGATCGAGCTTCGTTCCATCGTGGCGCAGCAACTGCACCCGCGGCGCCCGCTCGCCACCCGCGGTCCCGCCCGCGCGCGCGATCACCTGGATCGCCGTCGCGGTCGGGTCCACCGGGTAGACACCCGGCGACCGCACGCTGCCGATCACCGGCAGGGGCCGGATCAGCGTCGCGTCCACCGGCGTGTTCAGGATGCGGTCGCGGAAGCGCGCGACGAGCAGGCCGTTGAGCGAGTCGGCGGTGAGGCCGCCGACCTGCATGCGACCGAGCGCGGGGAAGATCGCCGTGCCGTCGTTCTGGACGAACACCTCACCCGAGAGCTCGGGCTCGCGCCACACGTTGATGCGCACCATGTCGCCCGGCTGCGTGGTCCAGGGCTCGAGGACCTCCGGCGAAAGGGTCGCCACGGGCGGGGGGTTCCCCGCACAGGCGGCGAACACGAGCGTGGACACCGCGGCGAAGCGGCGGAAGACGGGGGGCATTGAGGTCGGTCGGTGGGGATCCGCTGCGGGGCGCGCCATCAATAGAGGATACCTGTAGGACGAGGCGGATGGAATCGGGCAACGCATCAGTAGGCCCCCTTCATGCTGATCACCGCGGGCACCGTGCGCGCGAGGATCCGGAGGTCGCGCCAGACCGTCCACCCGCGGATGTAGCTCGCCTCGAGCCGCACCACGTCCTCGAAGTCGGTGATCACGTTCCGCCCGGCCACCTGCCAGGGGCCGGTGATGCCGGGCAGCACCTCGAACCGCACGAAGTGGTGCGGGCGGTATTGCGCCACCTCCGCGGGGAGCGCCGGCCGCGGCCCGACGAGCGACATCTCGCCGCGCAACACGTTCAGGAGTTGCGGCATCTCATCCAGACTCGAACGGCGCAGGAACTTGCCGAGCACCGTGAGCCGCGGGTCCGACTTCATCTTGAACAGCGGGTCGTCCGCATACTGGTTCTGCCCGCGAAGCGCCGGCAGTTGGGTCTCGGCATCGGCGACCATCGTCCGGAACTTGAGCACCGTGAAGAGGTCGCCGCCCAGCCCCACGCGGACCTGCCGGAAGAGCACGGGCCCGCGCGAGGTCAGCCGGATCGCGAGCGCGACGAGGATCCAGACCGGCGCGAAGAGGACGAGGCCGAGCGCCGCGCCGGTGAGGTCCACCGTGCGCTTCACCACGAGCTGGACGCCCACGAGCGCCGGCCGGCTCAGCAGCGCCAGTGGCTCGGCACGGCGCAGCAGGAAGCTCGGCTCGTCGAGCTGCTGGAAGGCGCGCCGTCGGGTGGCGAACACGCGGCACCCGGCGCTCGACGCTGCGATCATGAGGCTCTGCAGCGCGGCGTCCCCCAAGGGCCCGACGAGGAGCACCGCGTCCGCCCGCGTGACGGTGAGCGCCTCGAAGAGCTCGCCCGGCCCGCCCGCCGTGTCCGTCGGCCAGTCCGGTGAGATCTCGAAGAACGACGGGGCGACCGGATCCCCGTCCGGATCCTCCACGCGCCGCTGCCAGTCCTCGCGCACGCCGGCGAGGATCGCGGGCGGCCCCACGATGAGCGTCCGCGCCGGCTCGAGCGCCCGCGGGTCGAGCGAGCGGAGTGCGTGGATGAGCACCCGACGCTGCAGGACCAGCGCCGTCCAGAGGAGCACCAGCACGATGCCCAGGGCGGTCGCGCGCTCGGGAAGGTACGCGGTCCAGATCTCCGTCCACCGCGGAAGCGCGAGCCCGAGCAGGAGTGCGGCGAGGATCCGTCCGCTGTGGAATTCGCGCTCCGTGTACGAGTAGCTCCGCGTGGCCACGAGGCAGAAGATCAACGCGGTGAGGCGGCGCAGCAGGGCGAGCGGGTCGCTCGGCAGGAGGAACGCGAGGAACTGCGGACCGTCGGGGCCGAGCCAGCTGCCGATGGTCTGCACCGGCAGCGCGGCAAGGAGCGCGAACGTGGCGGCGAGCGTGACCAGGTCGGCGAGCGTCATCAACACGCCGTAGCCGACCTCCCGCCAGAAGCGACGCCGTTGCAGACGCACCGCCCGTTGGCGTGCGCCGAGCCGTGCGATGTGCGGCCCCGAGTCGGTCGCTGCGGGTGAGGTCATCCAGTCCGTTGAGGTCTGGAGCAAGCTAGGTCTCTGGATAATTCCCGTCCAGTGTATACCTTCTTGCTCGTGTCCAACACGTCCCCCGGAGCGGATCAGGGAGCAAGCGCTGCGCCCGTCGAGGTCGTGCGGTTGCGCAGCATCCTCGCCACCGCCGTAGCGCACAACGCCACCGACATCCATATCCGCGCCGGTGACGTCGTGTATGCGCGCGTGGAAGGGGAACTCGTCGCCCTCGACACCGGCGTGCTGACGGCCAAGAGCACGTTCGAGATGGCGCGCCACATCCTCGAGACGAGCGCTGGCACGCCACCGATCACCGAGATCCACGACTACTCCGGGCCGTGGAGCGCACCGGGCATCGGGCGATTCCGCCTGAGCCTCCTGCTCCAGCGCTCGAGCTTCATGATCGTGATGCGCGTCATCCCGGACGTGCTGCCGACCTTCGAGTCGTTGAGCCTCCCTTCCTCGCTCACCTCGATCTCGCTCTCGGAATTCGGCCTGATCCTCGTCGCCGGCACGCCGGGCTCGGGGCGCTCGAGCACCGTTGCCGCGTTCCTCAACCAGCTGAACACCAAGAGTCCGCGGCGGCGGCACATCGTCTCGGTCGAGCAGGCGATCCGCTACCTGCACCGCAACAACGTCTGCGCGGTCACGCAGCGGGAGGTCGGAATCGACACCGACTCGTTCCTCACCGGCGTGAAGGCGGCGATGGACCAGGACGCCGACGTGATCGTGATCGGCGACCTGAACTCACCGGACCTCGTGGACATCGCGGTGCGCGCCGCCGAGCAGGGGCGCCTCGTGATCGGGAAGATCCGCGCGACGGACACCACCAGCGCGGTCCGCGCCCTCCTCGGACATTTCCCCGCTGACCGGCAGGACTCGGCGCGACTCCAGCTCTCGGAGCTCCTGCGCGGCGTGGTCGCGCAGCGCCTCCTCCCGCGCTCCGACAGCCGCGGGCGCATCGTCGCCGCCGAGGTGCTGCTCATGACCCCGCTCGTCCGCGACGTGATGACCGACGCCGGCCGGCTCAGCGAGCTCCGACAGACGATCTCCGAGGGGCGCGCGCAGTACGGCACGCAGACCTTCGACCAGCACCTCGCCGACCGCGTGATCGCGGGGCAGGTGACGTTCGAGGTTGCCGTGACGCTGGCGACCAATTCGCTGGACTTCGAGCTGCAACTGCGCGGGCTGCGGCGCTAGCGCCGCGCCCCGCCGAACACGCGCGACCACCACGACCGACGCCGCGACTGGAGCGGCTCCACCGGAAGCGGCGTCTCGCCCCCCAGGATGCGTGCCGGATTCTCCTCGGTGAGCCGGCGCGCCTGCGCCTCCGCTCCCTGCGCGCGCAGCGCCTCCACCGCGCGCGCCGTGGCCGGCTCGCCGCGCGCGTGGTGGTCGCTCGCGAGGTAGTCCACCCAGCCGAGTGAGAGGAGCAGCCGGGCCGTGCGCTCGGCGCGCTCACCGTGCTGGCCGAGGAGCGAGCCGGCATTCACCTGGAGCAGCGCGCCCGCCGTGCGGCAGCGCGCGAGCACCGTGAGCCGTTCGTCATGGTTCCGGTAGCGCTCGGGGTGCGCGATGATCGGGCGCCACCCCTTCGCCCGGATGTTGTGCAGCGCCCACTCCGCGTTTGGCGGCATCTGCATCGCCGGGAACTCGCAGAGCACGAACGGTCCACCCGCGAGGCGGATGCGTTCGTCGGAGAGGTCGGGATCGGGCTCGTCGAGCATCACCTCGGTGCCACGCGCGAGCGCCGGAAGCCCGGGGTCAGCGGCAGCGGCGGCTCCGAGCGCCTTCCATGCGATGTCGAATTCCGCAAGCCGCGCCGCGGCCGCGGCGGGCGACTTCGTGAGCGACCCGTCGAAGTGCGGCGTCGTGAGACAGGTGGTGACGCCCTGGTCGCGGAAGGCACGCAGCGCCGCGAGCGCCGCCTCCGTGTCGCGCGCGCCGTCGTCCACCTGCGGCATCAGGTGGCTGTGGAAGTCGACGATACCGCTCAGGACGCCCCCGCGTCGCGGTACCACGTGACGGTCTTCGCCAGCCCCTCGCTGAAGGCGGTCGCCGCGGTGAAGCCGAAGGCGTCGCGTGCCCGCGAAGTGTCGAGCGCGCGGCGCGGCTGGCCGTTCGGCTTGGTCGCGTCCCACGCGATGCGGCCCTTGAACCCCGTCGCCTCCGCCACGCGCGTGGCGAGCTCGCGGATGGTGATCTCCGTGCCGCTGCCCAGGTTCACGGGCTCCGCACCGTCATAGCGCTCCGCGGCGAGCACGATCCCCTCCGCCGCATCGTCCACGTAGAGGAACTCGCGCGTCGGCGTGCCGTCGCCCCAGATCACCACCTTGGCGTCGCCGGCCTTCCGCGCCTCCTCCATCCGCCGCACCAACGCCGGGATCACGTGCGACGACGCCGGATCGAAGTTGTCGCCCGGCCCGTAGAGGTTCACCGGCAACAGATGGATCGCGTTCATCCCGTACTCCTGCCGGTACGCCTGCGACTGCACGAGGAGCATCTTCTTGGCGAGCCCGTAGGGCGCGTTGGTCTCCTCGGGATAGCCGTTCCAGAGGTCGTCCTCGCGGAAGGGCACCGGTGTGAACTTGGGATACGCGCAGATCGTGCCGATGCCGACGAACTTCTTGACGCCCGCAAGGCGCGCCTGCTCCAGCGTCTCCACGCCCATGACGAGGTTGTCGTAGAAGAAGCGCCCCGGATGCTCCCGGTTGGCGCCGATCCCGCCCACCACCGCCGCGAGGTGCACCACGAGGTCGGGCTTCTTGTCGCGATAGAGGCGCACCACCTGCGTGCGATCGCGCAGGTCGTACTCCTTCGAGCGCGGGGCGAACACCATCGCGCAGCCGCGTCCCTCGAGTGACGCGACCACGCGCCGGCCGAGGAAGCCGGAGCCGCCGGTCACCACCACGCGCGCGCCGCGGAGTTCCATGTCCGAATCTACCTAGAGCTCGCCCAGTTCGAAGCGCAGCGCGGAGGAGAGCGAGGGGTGGAGGAAGGGGAATCCTGCGGCCTCGAGCACCGCCGGCTTCACGCGCTGGCTCGCCAACACCGTGCCGTCGGCCATCTCGCCGAAGAGGGTGCGCAACGCGAATGCGGGCACCGGGACGATCGCCGGCCGGCGCAGCACGCGGCCGAGCGTCGCGGTGAAGGTCGCGTTGGTCACGGGTTCCGGTGCGGTGGCATTCATCGGCCCGCTGATGCCGGGCGACTGGAGCGCGAAGTGCATCGCGCCGATCAGGTCCTCGCGCGAGATCCAGCTCATCCACTGCGCGCCGCTGCCGAGCTTGCCCCCCACGCCCAGCTGGAAGGGCAGCAGCATCTTGGCGAGCGCGCCGCCCCCGGGATTGAGCACGATCCCCGTGCGCACGTGCACCACGCGGATCCCGGCCTGGCGCGCGGGGTCAGCCGCGGCCTCCCACTCCTGCCCCACCTCGGCGAGGAAGTCATCGCCGGGTGTGCTGCGTTCATCGAGCCACTCGTCCCCGCGCGAGCCATAGATGCCGATGGCCGACGCGCAGACGATCACCTCGGGGCGCTGCTGAAGCGCCGCGCAGCGCTCGGCGAGCAGACGCGTGCCCTGCACCCGGCTCTCGCGGATCACGCGGCGACGCCCGGGTGTCCAGCGCTCGGCCACCGAGGAGCCCGCGAGGTGCACCACGACGTCCACTCCCTCGAACGCCCCTGCGTCGAGTTCGCCGCGCGGGGGGTCCCACCGGACGTCGTTCCTCGCCCCGCGCCCCACGCTGAGCACCCTGTGCCCGCCAGTGGTGAGGAAGCGCGCGAGCGCTGAACCGAGGAACCCGCTCGCTCCCGTGATCGCGATGCGCCGCGGTCCGCGTGGGGCGAAGGCCGCGTGGCGCGCGACGTCGGCGCGGGTGAGTGCGTGCCGCCACCGCAGGAGGCGCGCGAGACGTTCGCTGGTGAACGTGCCCGCGACCAGCTTGCCGAAGGGAGCAGCCGGCAGCCGGAACCGGATCGTGTCCTCGAGGATGCTCTCGGTCGCGCTCACCGGCTCCATGCGGTGCAGGTGCTCCCACGAGGCGAACGGTCCCTCGCGCTGCACGTCGCGGAACTCGACCCCGGCCTTGTACCCGGTGTGCTCGATCTCCCACCGTGTGCTGAGCGGCCCGAGCGGCACCGCGAGCGTCACGCGCGCACCGTCGCGGATGCCGCCCGACCGCGCGACCACACGCGCCGGCATCCAGGTCGGGTTGAGCCGGTCGAACGCGTCCGGCCGCTCGTGCCACGCGAAGAGGTCGGCGGCGGAGACGGGCATCGGCGAGCTTAGCGAGACCTCGATCACCGCGCCCGTCGACTCGACGCTCACTGCGGAGGGTCGTCCACTCGACGCCAGAGATACCATGAGGCCACGGTGCGGTAGGGGGCCCAGCACGCGCCGATCTTCGCGACACGCTTGGGGGAGGGGTGCGAGCGCAGGCCGTAGACGAGCTTCACCGCCTTCTGCACGCCGAGGTCGAGCACCGGCAGCACGTCGGGACGCGCCAGCCGGAACATCAGGAACATCTGCGCCGTCCATTCGCCGATACCGCGCACGGCGGTGAGCGTGTCCAGCACTTCCGCATCATCGAGCTCGTGGAGGCGCTCCACCGGCAGCGTGCCCTCGTGCGTGCGGCGCGCGAGATCCTTCAGGTATTCCGCCTTGCGCTCGGAGAGCCCCACCGCGCGCAGCTTGTTGTGCGGCGTGCGCATCAGCTCGGCCGGCGTGGGCGTGCGGTCGCCATAGAGCGCGAGCAGGCGGCCGTGGATCGTCGCAGCCGCCGCGCCGGAGAGCTGCTGGTAGACGATCGCGCGCGCGATGTGGTCGAAGTGGTCACCTTCGGTGTTCCGGCGCCAGCCGCAGGGGCCCACCTGGTCGATCCAGGCGCCGAGCTTCGGGTCCATCGCGCGCAGGTGGCGGAGCGCGGCGGCGTGGCGCGGCGCCATCAGCGGCCCGTCCCTGCGGCGACTGCGCCATCCGTCAGCGCAGCGCGCTCGACGATCGCCTCCGCATCGGGCCCGGCAACGAACAGCAGTTCGGTGTTCCGCACATGACTCACTTCGCCCACACGTTCCCCCTTCGGGTTGTGGATCCCGATCCGCGCGCCCACGTAGCGCGGCGAATCCACCGGGACCACGGCCACCTCGTCGAACCGCTCCGCGAGCAGCGCACGGATCGCCACGTCGGTGAAGAACCCCTCGTTCGAGAACGAGAGCACCACGTGCCGCGCCTGCACGCCGAGCACCACCTCGCACAGCGCCGTCCACGCGTTCGCGCGCTGGTTGAACGCGCTCTTCGTCGTGCGACAGTCCTCACGCTTCCTGGCGACGCCGTACGCGGCCGGCACATCGCCGCGCACGAGCGTCTCCCATATATGATAGTTGGAGAAGTACGAATGCTGGTTGTACGGCGGGTCGAGGTACGCCACGTCGAACGCGTCACCGCGCCGCACGCACGCGCGCGCGTCCTCGCCGAGGGCGCGACCCGCGCCGGCGAGGAGCACCGGCATCCGCAGCTGGAGAGGCCGGTGGCTGCGCGGCGCCCACTGCTTGAGGTACGCCATCTGGAGTCCGGTCGTGGAATCCACCCGGTCGGCGGCCTCGAGGAGCGCGGTGAGCAGGATCGCACGCTCCGTGTCCGACTCCGCCACCCGGTCGATGCCCGCACGGATCGCGTCGATGCGCGCGCCGTTCATCGGCTGGAAGTAGCGCGCCTCCTCGCAGAAGGTGCGCGTCACGTACCCGCGCACGCCCGGCAGCGCATCGAGCGCCGCGAGCTTCTCTTCCAGTGCGCCCACATCCACCGAGTCCGCGTCGGTCGCGATGTACGCGGTCGCGAGCACCTCGCTGTAGGTGGCCAGGTCGTTCGCGGTCACGCGGAACCCCGCCGACTTGAGCCCCTGCGCCACGCGCGTCGAGCCGGCGAAGAGGTCGAGCACGGTGCGCGCCTCCGGCACGGCCGAGACGAGCGCGACGATCCGCGGCACGAGCCGGCGCTTGGATCCCAGGTACTTGATCAGCGCGCGCTCCGCGGCCGCTCGATCACGAGCCGCTCGGCCAGCTCCTCGACGAGTGCTCGCTTCGCGAGCCGCATCCGCCACTCGGCCGGGATCGCCGCCGTTCCGTAGTAGGCGCCAGCGAGCTGTCCGTAGATCGCCGCAGTGGTGTCGGCGTCGTCGCCGAGGTTGACGGCCGCGAGCGCGCCGTCGGCGAAGGTGTCGGTGCACGCGAAGGCCCAGAGCACCGCCTCGAGCGACTCCACCACATAGCCGCGGCCGCGGATCTCGGGCGGCGTCCGTTCCCTGAACGAACCCGACGCCACCGCCGCGATCGCAGGGGTGAGCGGCTCCGCGTCGAACACCTCGGGCGCCGGTGACCACAGCGGCGAGAGCAGGAGGTCCTTCGGTACGCCGTCGAATGCGCCGAGCAGGAGTCCGGCGAAATAGCGGCAGGCGTCGACCGACGTCGCGGCGCCGTGGGTTGTCCGCGAACTCGCGGCGGCCTGCTGGATCGCCTCGGCAGGATCCGCGGCGTGCCAGACGACGACGGGCGCGAGCCGCATCAAGGAACCGTTCCCCGCCGACTTCGGATCCGCGTTCCCGCTGAACGGCTCGCCGGTCTTCTCGTACCGCTCCAGCGCGTCGCGCACCGTGCCGCCGATGTCCACGCACTGCCCGGTGCTGCTCAGATGGCCATGGCGATACCAGCGGAGGTAGCGCTCCATCTGGTCGCGCGCATCGAAGCGGCCGCAGGTGACCAGCGACTCGGCGAGGCAGAGCGCCATCGACGTGTCGTCCGTCCACTCACCCGCCGCGAGCCCGAGCGCGCCGCCGCCGCGCATCCCCGTCACCGGCTCGAAGGAGCCCGGCGCCAGGAACTCGACCGCCGCGCCCAGCGCGTCGCCCGTCGCGAGTCCCAGGAGGGAGCCGCGGGCGCGGTCGAGCACGCTCAGGTGGGGGGCGAGGTCGCGGAGCATCGGGCCGGAACGAGGGAAGAAGGGTGTCGCGCCAACCTAGCCCTTGTCCGCGACGCCGACCAGCACCGGGGCGGCACGCTCTCGGATCACCGGCGGACTCGCGGGAGGGGTGCGACGGATGCCTGGGCAGCACCACGCGATGCGAACAGCCCCCGCGCTAGCTTTCCCCCACGGCCCGAGCCCTGCGAAGGCCGGAGTGGCCACTGGGCCGCTCCTCGACGCACCACCAGACGGAGCCCGCATGCGAATCACGAAAGTAGGAGTCATCGGCGCCGGCGCGATGGGCGCCGGGATCGCCGCCCTCGCCGCCTCGGCCGGCCTGCCGGTCGTCCTCCTCGACATCCCGGGCGCGGACGACCCCAAGTCGCCGGACCGCTCGAAGCCCGCCCGCGACGGCCTCGAGCGCGCACGGAAGGCCAAGCCCGCCGCCTTCCTCGACACCTCGGCCAGCTCGCGCATCACCACCGGCAACACCGCCGACCACCTCGGCCTCCTCGCCGACTGCAGTTGGATCGTCGAGGCGATCATCGAGCAGCCCAAGCCGAAGCAGGAACTCTTCGCGAAGCTCGAAAAGGTGGCGCCCGACGCGATCGTGACGTCGAACACCTCGGGTATCCCGATGTCGATCCTGCTCGAAGGCCGTTCCATCAGGTTCCGCGAGCGCTTCCTCGGCACCCACTACTTCAATCCGCCGCGCTATATGCACCTGCTCGAGATCATCCCCACGCCGGAGACGGCACCGGCGGTGGTCGAGGCCGTGCGGCACTTCCAGGAGCGCATCCTCGGCAAGGGCATCGTCATCGCGAAGGACGTGCCGGGCTTCGTCGCCAACCGGCTCGGCGTGCACGGCATGGTCGTCGCGGGGCGGCTGATGGTGACGCACGACCTGACGATCCCCGAGGTGGACACGCTCACCGGCGCGCTCATCGGCCGCGCGAAGACGGCGACCTTCCGCACCGGCGATCTCTCGGGACTCGACGTGCTGGTGCACGTGACCGCCGGCCTCTCGCAGACCACCGGCGAGGACCTCGCCCTCGTGCCCTTCGTGCACGAGCTCGTGAAGTCGGGACGGCTCGGCGACAAGACCAAGGCCGGCTTCTATAAGAAGCAGGGTAAGGAGATCCTCGCGCTCGAGTGGAAGACGCTCGAGTACCGCGACATGGGGCGGTTCAGCAACGCCAGGATCGACGAGTTGCTCAAGCTGCCGACCATTGAGCGCGTGGCCGCCGCCGCCAAGCTGCGCGGGAAGCTCGGGGCGTTCCTGCGCGACTTGCTCGTGGAGCAGTTCCACTATGCGTGCACACTCGCCCCCACGCTCGCGCACGACCTCGCCGCCATCGACCGGGCCATGGAGTGGGGCTACGGCTGGGAGCTCGGGCCGTTCCGCGCGATGGATGCCATCGGCCTCGCCCGGCTCCGGCGGTGGATCACCGAGTCGGGCCGGGAAGTGCCGCCGTTGCTGGCCGGTGCCGGCAGGTCGTTCTACGCCGTGCGCGCGAAGGGCGAGACGATCCCCGCGATCGACGGTGGCAAGCGCGTGCCGGTGCCGCCGGTGCCCGGACGGATCTCACTCGCGCTCCTGCGCGGGCAGCAGAAGGTGCTGCACGAGAACCACGAGGCGCGTCTCGTGGACCTCGGCGACGGCGTGCTCTGCCTCGAGTTCTGCGGCAAGATGAACACCTTGGGCCCCGGCGTCATGGACCTCACCGCGCAGGCGATCGACATCATCACGAAGGGTGCACATCACGGCCTCGTCGTTGGCAACGACGATCCGCGCACCTTCACCGCCGGCGCCAACCTCGCCGGTGTCGGCCAGCTCGTGCAGGCGAACGACTGGAAGTCGCTCGAGGCGCTCACCAAGCGCTTCCAGGACACCGTGATGTCGTTCCGCCTCGCCCCCTTCCCCGTGGTGGCCGCACCGTTCGGCCTCACGCTGGGCGGCGGCACGGAGATCTCGCTCCATTGCGACCGCATCCAGGCGCACGCCGAGTTGTACATGGGGTTGGTGGAGGTCGGCGTGGGGCTCATCCCCGGTGGGGGCGGCACCAAGGAACTCGCCTTCCGGTTCACGAACGCGCTCGCGGCGTACGAGGAGGCCGATCCGTTCGAGGCGCTCAAGCGCGCCTTCAAGCTCATCGCCCTCGCGCAGACCAGCACCTCGGCGCACGAGGCGCGCGCGATGGGATTCCTTCGCCCGATGGCGGACCGCATCTCGATGAACCGCGACACGCTGATCGCGGACGCCAAGGCGCGCGTGCTCGACCTCGCACCCGACTACGTCGCCCCCACGCCGCGCACCATGCTCTCGCTCGGCACCGCTGGCGTCGGCAACCTCGACTACGCGCTCTGGTCGTTCAAGGAGGCCGGTCAGGCGAGCGACCACGACGTGCGCATCGGCCACGAGGTCGCCGTGATCCTCTCGGGCGGCGACGGGCCGCCGCGCGAGGTCACCGAACAGGACCTGCTCGACCTGGAACGCGACGCCTTCCTCCGGCTCCTCGGCACCCCCGAGACGCAGGCGCGCATCGCGCACATGCTCACCACCGGCAAGCCGCTCCGCAACTGAGCGGCCTCACATCACGGAGACTCGACCCATGAAGAACGAAGTCGTGATCGTGAGCGCCGCCCGCAGTGCGGTGGCTCGCGGCAAGAAGGACGGAGCGCTCGCCTCGGTGCACCCCATTGACCTCTCGGCCGCAGTCATGCGCGCCGTCGCCGAGCGGGTGAAGTTCGACACGGCGCTCGTCGACGACGTGATCTGGGGCTGCGCCATGCCCGAGTCGGGGCAAGGCCTCAACCACGCGCGGCTCGATGCTGCGCGCCGGCTTCCCCGTGGACGTCTCGGCCATGACCGTGAACCGGTTCTGTTCGAGCGGGCTCCAGACAATCGCCCTGGGTGCGCAAGCCATCCTGAGCGGGATGAACGATGTGATCCTCGCCGGTGGCGTGGAGATGATGAGCGCCGTGCCGATGTCGGGATTCCACACACGGCTCCACCCGGACATGACGGAAGCGAACATCGGCATGGGCTTCACGGCGGAGCGCGTCGCGAAGCGCTGGAACATCACGCGTGAGATGCAGGACGCCTTCGCACTCGGCTCGCAGCAGAAGGCCGCCGCCGCGCTCAAGGCGAAGAAGTTCGACACGCAGATCGTGCCGATCCCCGTGAAGCGCGTGAGCTGGGAGGGGGCGAAGAAGACGGTGGAGACCGTGCAGTTCGCGACCGACGAGCTGGTACGGGCCGGTACCACCACCGAGGGCCTCGCGAAGATCCCGCCCGCGTTCAAGCCGGGCGGTACCGTCACCGCGGGCAACGCGTCACCGCTCTCCGACGGCGCGGCCGGCGTGCTGATGATGACCCGTGCCAAGGCCGAGGAGTTGGGCCTCAAGCCACTTGCCCGATTCGTCACCTTCGCCACTGCTGGCGTCGAGCCCGACGTGATGGGCATCGGCCCCGTGAAGGCGGTGCCCAAGGCGCTCAAGCGCGCCGGCATGAAGCTCGGCGACATGAAGCTCATCGAGTTCAACGAGGCCTTCGCCGCGCAGGCGCTCGCCGTGATCCACGACCTCGAGATGGATACCTCGGTCACCAACGTGAACGGTGGCGCGATCGCGCTCGGTCACCCGCTCGGCGCGACGGGGGCCAAGCTCACCGTGCAGCTCGTGCATGAGCTCGGTCAGCGTGGCGGCGGGTTCGGGATGGTGACGATGTGTATCGGTGGGGGGATGGGGGCGGCGGGGATCTTCGAGGTGTACGCGGCATGAGGGACGAGGAGTGAGGCGTGCGGTGGGAGGAACGCTGTTGCCTCCCACCGCACGCCTCACACCTGCCGTCATTTGATCGGCCGCTGCTCCGCGATCCCGATCATGTTCCTCTCTGGATCCCGGCAGAAGCACATCCAGATCTCGTGCGTCGCCGTCTTCCCCACCAGGTGCGGCTCGTCGTCGAACGGCACGCCCCGCTTCTTGAGGTCCGCGTGCGCCGCCTTGCAGTCGGGCACGTCGAAGTAGAGGATCGAGTTCGGGTGGTCGAACTCCTTGTGGCTCGGCTTGGAGAGCATCAGCCGCACACCCCCCGCGTCGAAGAAGGCGAGCCCGTTCATCTCGAACGACAGCGTCAGTCCCAGGCCGTCCCGGTAGAACGGGACCGCCTTCGCCACGTCGTGCTGCACCAGCGCGATCTGCTGCAACTTGCCCAACCGGATGCCGTCCACACCCCCTCCTGTGAGTCGCTCGATCCGGCACCGACGGACGCCGGTATTTGCCAGATAGATAGCATTGCTAGATATTATTGGACATGCCCTCACGGAACGCAAGTCCCGCCCGTGCTACCCCCCTGCCGCCGAGCGTCGACCCGCTCGCCGAGCCGCTGCATCGGTGTGCGCTCCACCTCCTCCGGCTGATCCGCCTGGCTGACGAGGAGTCCGGCCTGAGCGCCGCGCGCCTCTCCGCGCTCTCGGTGCTCGTCTTCGGTGGCCCCTGCACCGTGGGCGCACTGGCC
>Ga0224510_10000527_pt1 | contig 28985 bp, 29 predicted proteins | sample SF_May12_sed_USG_FD_170161 | JGI IMG/M metagenome (GOLD analysis project Ga0224510, IMG submission 170161) | Sediment microbial communities from San Francisco Bay, California, United States - SF_May12_sed_USGS_4_1 | ecosystem: Environmental > Aquatic > Marine > Sediment | place: USA: California... | reverse complement strand
CTATCACACCCACCGGCCCGGCCTCATCGCGTTCGAGGGGGCGTTCCACGGACGGACGATGGGCTCGCTGTCGCTGACCAACAGCAAGCTCAAGCAGCGCGCCGGGTTCGGACCGCTGCTGCCGATGGTCTACCACGCCCCGTTCCCACGGGTCCGTGCCTGGCGCGAGGGGAGCGGTGGTGACGGCAGCGCCGAGCTGGAGGTGCTGCGTCGCAGCATCCTGGGTCGCCTCATCGCGCCGAGCGACGTGGCGGCCATCGTCATTGAGCCGATCCAGGGCGAAAGCGGCTACTTCCCCGCCCCTGCCGCCTTCCTGCGCGGCCTCCGGGAGATCTGCGACGAGCACGGCATCATGCTGGTCGCCGATGAGATCCAGTCGGGCATGGGCCGCACCGGGCGCTGGTGGGCGATCGAGCACGCGGGTGTCGAGCCAGACATCATCACCACCGCCAAGGGGATCGCCTCGGGCATGCCGATCGGCGCCTTCGTGGCCCGCGCATCGGTGATGACGTGGCCGGTCGGGGCGCATGGGTCCACGTTCGCGGGCAACCCGATCTGCGCGGCCGCCGGGACAGTCACCATGAAACTGATCGAGGGCGGCTTGATGGAGAACGCCGCACGCATGGGCGCTCGTCTTCGGGCCGGCGTCGAACGCGCGGCCGCCGACCACGGGGGCGTGCGGGACGTGCGGGGCGAGGGGCTGATGATCGGCATCGAGTTCGCTTCTCACGACGCTGCGAACGCGGTCGAGCAGGCCGCCTTCCGCCTGGGCCTGCTGGTCCTCGAGTGTGGCGAGTCCACGATCCGGCTCTGTCCTCCACTGATCGTCGATGAGGAGGCGGTAGACACCGCCATTCGCCTGCTCGGTGAGGCGTTCAGCGCCGCGGCGCGACCCGTGGAAGGGATGGACGAGACGGGGGGATGAGCCTACTCCTGGTCGGCGTCGCGGGCCGCTTCGAAACGGACAAGTCGCCCTCGAACTGATGACCGAGGGCACTGGCGGGGCTGGGCGCTCGCTGGGCAGCATCGGGGTGACAGGTCTCGGTGCAGATCAGGAGGTGAAGCATGACCCGCCCGGCCACCTCGTCGGCGGCCGTCGAGTCCCGGACCGTGGTCTGGATCGACTCGAGGCGTGCACTGCTGGTGCGCTGGGACGGCACGCCGCACGTCACGCGCCTGGAGAGCGAGGTGCCACCTCGTCGCCGCGGCGGTGAGCACGTCACGCACGATGCGATCCTGCGCACGATGGGCGCACCTGATCCCGACGGACATCGGTCGGAGCACCTGCGACAGTTCCTGCAGCAGGTTGCCGCTTGCATCGACCCGCGTGACCCCGTGGAGATCGTGGGCCGCGGGCCGGTGCACAAGCGGCTCGCGGACCTCGTGGTGGAGCAGGATGGGCGGCACGGCCGCGCGCGGGAGGTGACCGCCCGACCCGCGAAGGCACTTACCGAGGCACAGCTGATCGCCCGGGTCCGCGAGATCGCCGGTGATTCCGCTCCGCGGGTTCGTCGCGGCGTGCCAGCCAGCCGCTAGACCGCCCGGTTGGCGACTCGCAGCGCCAGGCGAGTCCAGGCCACCAGTTGCCGGAGGCGGCGCGCGCTGAGCCGGTCGCAGGCCCAGTTCCAATGGATGGCGATCATGTCGCCGGGTTCGACGCCGTCCACGAAGCCGGTGCCGCCGAGCCAGCGCGACACCATCTCGACGCGCGGTTCGGCCAACCGCAGCCGGCCGTCGCTCAGTTCGAGCGGCACCACCGAGACGAGCAGCGAGTCGCCGACCACGGCCTCGACCTGGCCCCACCGGATACGGCACGAGTCGATCGTGCGCAGCACCTCATCGACCGCTCCCCCGCGCAGCAGGCCCACCCGGGGCAGCACGTCGAGTACGTGGAACGCGTGCACCGGGCGTGCACCGGCGACCACTGCCGCCTCCAGCCAGCGCCACGACGGCGGTGCCAGCCGTTCGCGGAATCGATCCTCGACCGACCGATGCATGGCACCGGTGCGCACCGCATCGGTCAGACGGTTGCCGAGCCAGTAGGCCTCCACCACCGACCGATCGAGCGGATCGGCGATCCCGTTCGCGGCCGCGATCAACTCGAGGTACGGGTAGGCACCCTCGAAGCCCCTGGCGAGCTCGCGCAGACCGCGGTGATCGGCGCCCGCGGCGGCGTACTCGAGCAGGGCGCGTGGTTCGTCCGGGCCGCAGTAGCCAAGCCGATTCGGCCCATACGCGTAGCGACCGAAGAGTACGGGCCCTGGCGGCGGGGCGACCCGCGGCGGATTAGCCGGTGTGGGCGTCGTGGAGACGGTGGGTCCAATCATGGGGTAGCTACCCGGCGACGGCGGGCACCGACCGAGAACGCAGCGTGACCACAGCCACGCCGCCTGCGGCGAGCAGAATCATGGCGTTGCCGGCCAGCGGCCCGGCTGCGGGCAGCGCGCCGGAGCTCAGCAACTGGAGTATCGCCGTGATCGGTGCGCCGATGGTCAGGACGGCGGCCACCATGGTCGCCGGCGCTCGCCGCAGCGCCCCGTACCAGGTCGCCACGTACCCTGCCAGCAGCACACCGGTGCCCAGCACCCACGCCCATTGCTCAGCGCCGAGTTGCACCACCGCGCTCGCCTGCCCGGTGGCAAGCAGGAAGCCGATCAGGACCAGCAGACCGAAGCCCATCCGTCCCGCGCCCGCGACGAGCGGCGGCACCTCCGCGAGCAGCCGCTTGGCGAGGATCGTCTCCACCGCCCACAGGCCGGTCGCGAGGGCGATGAGCGTCTCGCCGCCGCCCCAGGCGACGCCGTCGGGCGGCTGGACCAGCAACTGGGCGGCGAGCAGCACGACCAGGGCCCCGAGCAGCCACGCGCCGGGGCGCTCGCGGAGGACCACCGCGGCCAGCAGGGCGACCCAGATGAAGAGCGTCTTGTGGATCACCGCAGCCGCGGGGGCGCTCGCCTCCGCGAGCCCGGTGAAGAAGAGCAGGAACGGGACGCTGCCTCCGACGAGGCCCAGTGCGGCGACACCGGCCCATCGACGCCCGCCGAGCCGCCGAGGCACGCCACCAACGGCCACAGCCACGCCCAGCAGGACAACCGCGGCGACCGCATTCTTGAGCACTGTGAACGTGGCAGGGTCGCCGAACTGGCGAACCGCGTACCCATTGACGAAGACCGCGACCCCGCTGATGACTGCCGTCCCGACCGCCAGGCCGATACCGGTCGCCACCGACGTACCGATGCGTGGCCCACGCATGCTCATTGCTCCTTTCCGTATGCCTTGCCGACCGCGACGGCGAGCCGCCGCGCCTCGTCGGCGTCAAGCCGTTGCAGGATTGTCCCGGCGGCGACGATGACCCAGTCCCCGATCTCCACCTCGGGCACGACGAGGGTCGAGGCGCGGCGTTCGCGGCCGCCGAGCAGCACCGTGGCACTCCCTTCGTCCAGCGCGAGCACGCGAGCCGGGGCGGTCAGGCACATGGCTCACTCCGCTCCGCCACCGCAACCAGCCGACGCGCGAACTCGTCGAGGGCTCCCTCTACCGCGGGTGTCAGGCCACGGCCAGAGCGGAATGAGCTCCCGCCGATCCCGATGAATCGATCGTGCTGCCGCACCGCGCCGAGCGCCGCAGCCAGCGCCACTGCGCCGCCCGGACCCAGCGCGTGGCTCGAGGTGGATTTCGAGGGTGCCTCAAGCTTGGGTAGCTCCGCCAGGGGCAACTCGGTGATGTCCCCGGGCGTGAGCCCGGCCACGCAGTCGATCACCACCCGTCGCGTGTCAGGCGGATCGCCGATCAACTGCTCGGCCGAGAGCTGTCCGACCTCCTCGACCTGCCATCGTCTCCGCGTCACCGCCGGGACGAGCCGCAGGGCACGCAGCGCAGCTCCGTCATCGCCCCGATCGATGGCGCCGCAGGCCAGCACGCGCACGGAAGGTGACCTCGATGCGCTCATCGGGCGTGCTCGATCTTCAGTTGCAGGAAGTGCGTTGCGCACGAGATGCAGGGGTCGTAGCTGCGGATCAACTGCTCCATGCGTCGCGTCGCCTCGTCGTGCGGCAGGTGGAGCACCGCCGGCGCGAAGAGCGCCAGGTCGTGCTCGATGGCCGCCTGGTTCTGGCTCGTGGGCGCCACGATCTGGGCGTCGCGAATGAGGCCCTTCGCGTCGAGCACGTACCGATGGAAGAGGAGCCCGCGCGGCGCCTCGGTGGCCCAGGCGGCGACCCCGGCCTTCGGCTTCCACGCCGCGGCGTGCCGGGCCGGCGGCGCGTAGCTCGCAACGATGTCGGCCGCCTCGGCCAGGGCATGCAGCAGCTCGACGGCGCGCGCGACGATCGAGAGGAAGACGTTTCGCCGAAGCGCCTCCGGAGAGATGCGGGTCGCCTTGAGCGCAGCCGCCGCTCGCGGATGCAGCTGGTCGGCGGCCAGGGCGACCCGAGCGGTCGGGCCGAGCAGGTAGGGCACGCCGTCCACGGCACTCGCCTGCAGGGCGTGCGACCAGGGCACCTGTACCTCCTCGAAAGCGCTCCCCCAGTCGTCGGGCGACAGGTCGATCCCGTCGCTCGACACGATCCGGCCGTCGTTCATCGGGTATTCAGTCGGGTGCCGAAGTGAGACGAGGCGCGGCTCGCGGTCCGACGGCGGCGTGTCGAGCGAGGCGGCCCACTTCACCGTCGCCTCCGCGTCAATGATCGCGGCCTCCAACGGGGCTCGGAGCTCAGCGAGCTCCTGTGTCCGCGGGGCGCGGGAGAAGCCGCCGACCCGGACGCTGAGCGGGTGAATGGCCCGGGCGCCGACGATGGCCACGATCCGATTGCCCAGTTTCTTCATGCTGAGCCCACGGCTCAGCAGCTCGAGGTGGTCGTGCACCATCTCCAGGGCGCTCGGATAGCCAAGGAAGTCGGGTGCGTGCAGCAGGAAGATGTGCAGGGCGTGGCTCTCGATCCATTCGCCGCAGTAGAGGAGCCGACGCAGCAGCCGGACTGCCGGATCGATCTCGACCTCGAAGAGACGCTCGAAGGCATGCACGGCCGACATCTGGTAGGCGACCGGGCAGATCCCGCAGATGCGGGCCACGATATCGATCACCTCGTCCGGGGTGCGCCCCACCACCAGCCGCTCGAAGTAACGCGGCGCCTCAAAGATCCGCAACTGCGCCGCCACCGTCCCGTCTGCGGCCACCCGCAGGTCGAGCGACCCCTCGCCCTCGACGCGGGTCAGCTGGCCAACTTCGAAGTGCAGGTCACCGCCCTGTGGGGTGTCGGTGTGCATCAGGTCGCCTTGCCCTTGGTCCGCCGGCGTCGGGCGGCCGGCTGCATCGCCTCGACCGCCCGGCGGCTCGCCTCGCGGAAGGCCGGTGCATACCCGGTGAAGCCGGCGAATAGCCGGTCGACCTCGGCTTCAGTCCGATCCCGGGCGAGCCACCCCGCAAGGCTGTTCGTGTTCGCAGCGTCGCGCGGGCCAAAGCAGGCGTAGCAGCCACGCAGGTAGGCCGGGCAGAGTGCGCCGCAGCCGACCTGCGTCACGGGGCCGAGACAGGCGGTCCCGCCCGCGACGAGGACGCAGATCCGGCCAAGCCGCTTGCACTCGGCGCAGACGGCCTCGTCGGGCAGTTGGGGCCGACGACCGATTCGCAGGGCGGTCAGCAGCTCGAGCAGCTGATGCGGATCGATCGGGCAGCCCCGGAGCTCCGCGTCCACCGTGACGTGCTCGGCAATCGGGGTGGAGGTGGCCAGCGACTCGACCTCCTCGGGGCGGGGGTAGACGGAAGCGCGCCACTCCGGCTCGTTCGACCAGTTGCGCAGTGCCTGGATCCCGCCTGCTGTGGCACAGGCGCCGATGGTGACCAGGCGCTTGGTCCGCGCCCGCAGATCGACAATCTGCTCGGCCTGCTCCGGGGTGCTCACCGACCCCTCCACCAGCAGCACGTCATATGGACCCATCGATCTCCGCGATGTGGCCTCGGGGAACTCCACGATGTCGAAGCGCTGCCCGATCGCCAGGAGCTCGTCCTCGAGATCGAGGAGGGTCAGCTGACAGCCATCGCAGGACGCGAGCTTCACGACGCCGACCCGTGGCAGGCGCGTGGCGACCATCACACACCCTCGCGGGTGAAGAGGGCGCCGAGCTCGGTGAGCGTGAAGACCGGTCCGTCGCGACAGACGAAGAAGGGGCCCATCTGGCAGTGACCGCATAGCCCGATGCCGCACTGCATATGTCGCTCGAGCGAAACGAACAGGCGCTCCCGTGACACACCCGCGTCGCGCAGCACGGAGGTGGTGGCCTGCATCATCCGCTCAGGGCCGCAAACAAAGGCCACCGTCGGCCGCGAGGCAAAGTCGCGATGGTCGAGCAGATTGGTCACGACGCCGACGCGTCCGGCCCAACCGGGACCGGAGCGGTCGACGATCTGCAGCACCTCCACGCCGCGGTCAGTCCACGCGGTCAGCTCGCCCGTGAAGAGGCGGTCGGCCGGCGTGCGCGCCCCGTACGCGAGCAGGATCTTGCCGAACCGACCTCGGTCGGCGAGAAGCGCATCGACCACCGGCCGCAGCGGTGCCAGACCGATCCCGCCGGCCACGATCACCACATCACGTCCCAGGGCACGGTCGATCGGCCATCCGGTGCCAAGTGGCCCGCGCAGGCCGACCTGCCCGCCGACCGGGGTGTTGAGCAGGGCCGCCGTGGCAGGTCCGGCTCCGCGAACGGTCAGCAGCAGGTGATCGTGCGCGTACCGCGAAACGGAGATCGGAAAGGCCGGGAAACCGGGCATGTCGACCATCACGAACTGGCCCGGCAGACCGGCGAGGAGCACCGGCTCGGTCGGCACGAGGGTCAGCGTGGCGGTATCGGGCGTCTCGGGGTGGCTCGCGCGCAACGTGGTGATCTCGAAGCGCCCCGGAGTCGCCGCGGCCGGACGGATGAACGGCCGCTCGGCCGGGAGCGCGGGCGGGGCGATGGCGGCCAGCTCCTCGCGAACATCGATCCCGACCGGACACCACGTCACACACCGACCGCAGCCGACACAGCCCGACGTGCCGAACTGGTCGATCCAGGTGGCGAACTTATGGGTGAGCCACTGGCGGTATCGGTCCTCGCGCTTCGGGCGGAAGTTGCCGCCGGCGACCCTGGCGAAGCCGGGGTTGAAGCACGAGTCCCACCCGCGCTCGGTCACGTTGACCGCTCCGCCCAGGTCCGAACTGATGCTCGTCGAGGTGCAGAAGCAGGTCGGGCAGACCATGGTGCAGTTGGTGCAGGCAAGACAGCGATCTGCAACCTGCCCCCAACGCGGGCTGTCGAGCTGGTCCATCAGCCGGTCCCGCAGGCCGTCGGTCGCCACCGGATCGCCGATCGCGGCGCGTGTGGCGGCTACCGCCGCGGAGGCAGCTGCCTCTTCCCCGGGTGTCGCCAGGCGTCCGGGGAGGCGCGCGAGCAGACGCTCGCCGGCTGGTGACCCGGCATCCACCACGAATCCGTCGTCCAGTTCGGTGAGCACGAGGTCGTGCCCGGTCCGGACCTCGGGCCCGGTGCCCATCGAGGTGCAGAAGCAGCCACTCGCGGAGCGCGTGCACTGCACGGCGACGACCAGCGCCGCGTCACGGCGCGCGCGGTAGTCCTCGTCCACAAACGTCCCGCCGGCCAGGACGCGGTCATGGATTCCCAGCGCGGCCAGCTCGCAGGCGCGCACGCCGAGGAATGCAAGGCGCGGCGGGTCCGGTGCGCTGGGCTGGAACGAGATGCTGCCGTCGACGGCGAATCGGTTCATTTCGCCCACCTTCTGGCGCGGTGGGAAGGTGAATTGCTTCCAGCTCATCTGGCCGTTGACGATGTCGAAGACGCGATCACCGTGGCCGTCGCTGAGTCGATACCGGCCGGGCGACTGCTCGTCCCGCCAGCCCGCCGGCAGGTCGGCAACCGTCGCGATCTCGCCCAGCACCGGCATCCCGTCGCGGACGGTCGGACCGATGACGGTGCGCCCCCCTTCCCGCAGCAGATCGAGCAGCGCGTCGAGCCGCTCGCGCGGCAGGAAGGCGGTCCCGGCCGCCGTCACCATGGCTCGTATTCGCGGTCTCGCGCGTAGAGGTCGAGCAACTGCGTGCGCGTGGCCGTGAGGCGGCGGCTGACGCTCTCGAGCAGGCGCGGGTAGAGCGCCAGCATCAACTGTTCGTCATCACGAAGCAGGTCGCGCAGCGCGCCTGACTCGAGGAGAAGCACCTGGCTGGCCTCGAGCGCCACCACCGTGGAGGTCGCACGGTAGGGCGGTACGGCGGCCGACCAGCCGAAGATGTCCCCCGGCTCGACGGTCATCAGCGTGGCAGTGCCGCGGCCGGCAACCCCGACGCGCAGGGCGAGCAGCCCACGCAGCAGAACGCCGAATCGCTCCGTATCGGCGCCCTCGCGCAACAGGACCGCACCTGGTTCCACCTCGCGCAACTCGGCCAGGGCGGCCAGCCGCTCTCGAGCGTGAATCGAGAGACCGCTGCCGAACCAGGTCGATCCGAGACGCGCCGCGAGAGACCCTGGAGCGGTCACGACTCAACCTTGCCAGCGGTAAGCGAGGCGCGAGAGTGCCATTGGCCGCGCAGCGGCATGCCGTTCGGCCCGAGCGGAGTCAGGCCGAAGGCGTCTCCGCCAGGATCCGTCCATCGGCGAGCTTGCCATGGTGCTCCAGCGCCAGTTCGATCTTGCGCCGCAGGGCGGGCGGATCGGTCTCCACGAGGTCGTAGCGAACGCGGACGACCGGCTTGTTGAGGGTCATCAGGCGGGTGAGGTCGATCGGTGTGGCCGCCAACACGAGGTCGGCGGGCACCGCGTTGAGGGTCGCCTCCAGCTCGCGCACCTGCGCGTCGCCATACCCCATCGCCGGCAGGAGCGGGTCGAGGTGCGGCCACCGGGCGAGCACATCGGCAATGGAGCCGACCGCGTACGGCCGCGGGTCGACGACGGTGGCACCCCAGCGACGCGCCGCTACCATCCCCGCCCCAAAGCGCATCTCGCCGTGGGTCAGCGTGGGGCCATCCTCCACGACCACCACCTCGCGACCCTCGATCGGTTCGCCCTCGAGTCGCAGCTCGCTGCGCGCCTCGATGATGGTGGCCCGTGGGTTGAGCGTCGCGATGGTGTGGCGCAGCGCGGCCACCGACTCCGGGCCGGCGGTATCGATCTTGTTGATGACCACCAGGTCGGCGCGACGCAGGTTCGTCTCGCCGGGGTGGTAGCGGGTCTCGTCGCCCAGTCGCAGGGGATCGGCCACCACGATCAGCAGGTCGTGACGGTAGAACGAAAGGTCGTTGTTGCCGCCATCCCACAGGACGACATCACCCTCCTGCTCCGCCTCGCGCAGGATCGCCTCGTAGTCCACGCCGGCGTAAATGGCACGCCCGGCGGCGATGTGTGGCTCGTATTCCTCGCGTTCCTCGATCGTCGTCTCGTGGCGCTCGAGATCCTCCAGCGACCCGAATCGCTGGACCCGCTGCTTCACCAGGTCCCCGTACGGCATGGGATGGCGAACGAGGGCCGGGACGCGACCGGTGTCGGCCACGATCTCGGCCACGCGCCGGGTGGTCTGGCTCTTGCCGGCACCGGTGCGTACGGCACAGATGGCGATCACCGGCTTGTCGCTGGCAAGCATCGTCCGATCGGGGCCCAGGAGCACGAAATCGGCGCCGGCCGCCAGCACGCGCGAGGCGAGGTGCATGACCGTCTCGTGGCTCACGTCGCTGTACGCGAAGACGACCGCATCGGCGCTCATGCGTCGGATGATCTCCTCGAGGTCCTCCTCCGGGAGGATCGGGATCCCCTCCGGATAGCGGTCACCGGCGAGCTCGACGGGATAGCGGCGCCCGGCGATGCCGGGAATCTGGGTCGCTGTGAAGGCCACCACCTCGGTCTCCGGATCGTCGCGATAGACGACGTTGAAGTTGTGGAAGTCGCGCCCAGCGGCTCCCATGATCACCACGCGCTGGCCCACGGCTGCAGCCTCCTTTGCATGCGGAGCGCGGCGACGATGTCTCCCACCGTGCCGGCTACCCGACGCTACGGCCGCGACCTGCCGACGGACGAGTGCCATTCGGGGGGCATGTGGAGGGCCATCCGACCCGCGCAGCTACGGGCGCCGCGTGACCGGCGGGTCAGTTGAGCAGGTCGGAGAGGCTCGTGAGCAGGAGGCCCCGATCCCGCAGGCCGGGGATCATGATGTGGAGGGCGTCAAGGGTCTCGTAGCCGCCCAGGTGCATGAGCACCACCGAGCCATCAACTGCGCGACTGATCACCTTGGTGGCGATCTGCTGGGCCGTCGGTCCGCCATCGGCGATCGGCTTCCAGTCGATGGTGTCGACATCCCAGCCAAAGGTCTTGGTGTATCCGACCGATGCAACCGCGCTCAGCACGGCGGCGTTGATGGCGCCATAGGGCGCCCGCCAGTACGGGATCGGATCCTGGCCGGAGTACTGCTTCAGGATGGTGGCGGCATCGGTCAGTTCGTCCTTGATGAACTGGGCCGATGGAGCTCCGCCGATGGCGCACGGCGCCGCAGTTGGCGAGCCGCCGCCGCCGCTGACCAGGTTGCAGTGGTGCATGGTGTGGTTCCCGATCTCGAACAGTTCGGGGTGCGCCCTGATGATCGCCATCACCTGCTGGCCCGCGGTGGTCTGCGCCATCGCGCCGGTCGGGAAGATGGTTGCGCAGACGCCGTTGGCGATCAGCAGGTTGAGGATCTCCACGCCCGGGTCGAGGCGGCCACCCATGTCGAAGGTGAGGGCTACAGCGTGGCCCGCTCCAGGGATGGTGGTGAAGGTCTGGGCGCTTCCGCCGGGGACGCGGTTCCCCGCACTGCATCCGGTCGCCGCGGGCGTGGCAATCGGCGTCGGGGCGATGGTCGGCAGCGGCGTGGTGGCGGGGCCACCCGAGACGATCAGCACCCATCCGGCGTGCAGTGTGTTCGGGTCGCCGGCCAGGGATGGGTACTCGCCGGCATTCCACGACTGCAGCTGCTGGACGGTCGTCCCCCAGGCTCGCGCAATCGAGGAGAGCGTGTCGCCCGCCCGCACGACATAGCTCACACCGGCCGGGGAGGGGCTGGCGGTCGGTGCCACCGTATCGGTCGGCGACGTTGTTCCGAACGGCGTGGCGGTCGCGGATGGCCGCCCGCTTGCCGATCCCGATCCTGACGCGGACGGCGACGGGCTCGGCGTGGTGCTGCAGGCGGCGACCGTGAGAACGAGCGCGAGAAGTGCGCGGACGCGGCGGCCGCTCATCGGCGCCTCCTGGTCAGTTCCGGTTGTAGCGGACGTCATTCGCGCCGAGCGGCGGCATCGAGCCCTCACCCAGCAGGACGGTCTCGCGACGCAGAAGATCCAGTTCGGCACGCAGACGTGTCGCTGCGTCCGGGAGCTCCAGGAGGCGCTGCTTGCGCCCCAGCTCGATTTGGAGCATTCCCCCGATGGCGTAGCTGGCTGCCAACGGATCCTCGGGCAGCCGGAACGGCTTGAGGATCTCGTCGAGGGACGCGGTCACGCGGCTGATCTCCTGCACATCTCCACCTACGGACGCGGTGGAGGCGACGAGGCGTTTCACGGTCTCAAGATAGCGGTCGAGAGCTACCTGGACCGCAGGGAGCAACCGGTCGTCATCGGTGTCGCCGACCAGCTCGGGGAGGGCTTCGGCCTCCACCACGGCGTAGGGTCCGGTCCGATCCGCCGGGCCGAACCTCACGCGCTCGACCCCCACCGCGAGGAGCGCCCAGCGGCCATCGGCGAACTGCTCGGCATGCCGGACCTCCGCGACGGTACCGATTCGCGCAGCGATGGTCGGCTGCGCCGCCTCCCGGCCGACCGGCTCGATCTCCGACCCGTCGGTGATTGCCGCCACCACGAATCGCCCACCCCACGCGGAACCATCGGCGACCAGGTCGCGCGTCATGGCCCGATACCGCTCCTCGAAGATCTGGAGCGGCAGCGGCAGGTGCGGGAAGAGCACGGTGTGGAGCGCGAAGAGTGGCAGCCGCATGGTCGGACCATGCTGGCACGGGCGCAGCCGTCGGGCAAATCGCAGGACCGCGCGGGCCCGACGCCCCTAACTCTGGTCGATGAACTCCATGTCGATCTGCGCCCGCTGCAGCTTCCCGCTGTAGTCGATGTAGACGCTCTTCCACTCGCTGAAGAAGTCGAGCGCAGCCTGGCCCACCTCGCGGTGACCATTGCCGGTCGCCTTGGTGCCACCGAACGGCAGGTGCGCCTCCGCTCCGATGGTGCCGTGGTTCACGTACCCGAGGCCCGACTCGAAGTCGCGGATGCTGCGGAAAGCGAGGTTGATGTCGCGGGTGAAGAGGGACGTCGAGAGCCCGTACTTGACGGAGTTCACGATCCGTACGGTCTCCTCCCAGTTGTCGACCGCGATGACCGATGTCACCGGCCCGAAGATCTCCTCCATCGCGATGCGCGCGTCCGGCTTGACCTCGGCAAAGATGGTCGGCTGGAAGAAGCTCCCCTTCCCCAGGGCACCCTCCCGGGCCGGCTCGCCGCCGATCACCAGGTCGGCCTCTCCGCGTCCGATGGCGGCGTACGCCGCAATGCGCTCGACCGCGGTCTCGTTGATCACCGGTCCGACATCGGTCTTGTCGTCCAGGCCGTCGCCGAGCACGAGGCCGGCGACGCGCTTGCGAAGCGCCTCCACGAACTCGTCGTGGACCGCCCGGTGCACGATCAGCCGGCTCGCCGCCGTGCAGCGCTGGCCGGAGGTCCCAAACGCGGACCACACCGCTGAGTCGAGGGCGAGGCCCAGGTCGGCGTCCTCCCAGACGACGATCGGATTCTTGCCGCCCAGCTCCAGGCTCACGCGCTTGAGCGTCTTGGCGGCACGGGTGCTGATCTCCACGCCGGTATCGGTGTGGCCGGTGAAGCTGATGACCTTCACGTCGGCGTGTTCGACCAGCGCGTTCCCGACCTCGGTTCCGGAGCCGGTCACGATGTTGACCACCCCGTCGGGAATGCCGCCCTCCATCAGCAGCTCGACAAAGCGGATGGCACAGGCCGGGGTGTCGCTGGCGGGCTTGATCACCGCGGTGTTGCCACAGATGAGCGCCGGGAAAAGCTTCCAGCCGGGAATCGCCACCGGGAAGTTCCAGGGGGTGATGATGCCGACCACGCCGATCGGCTTGCGAATCGCCATGGCGAACTTGTCCGGCATCTCGGACGGGACGGTCTGGCCGAAGAGGCGCCGTCCCTCGCCGGCCATGTAGTAGGCGACGTCGATCGCCTCCTGCACGTCGCCGCGCGCCTCGGTCAGCACCTTGCCCATCTCGCGGGTCATGAGCCGCGAGAGCTCTTCCTTGTGCTCGGCCAGGATGCGCGCCACCTTGAACAGAATCTCGCCGCGCTTGGGTGCCGGCATCATCGACCAGGCGGGGTACGCGCGCTTCGCGGCCTCGACCGCGGCGTCGACATCGGCGGCGCTCGACGACGGGAAGGTACCGACCACGTCGGTGTGATTGGCCGGGCTGACGCTGTCGAAGGTCTTCCCGGACTGGGCGGCGACCCAGCTGCCGCCGATCAGGTTCTGGTACGTGGTGGACACGATTACAGCTTCTCCTTGCGCGCCGTGGGCGCGGACATTCGATGACCGAAGATGGCGGGCACTAATTGTACGCTGCAGGCGCGCCCGAAAACTTCGGGCCAAATGGCCCTATCGGGTCTTCGCGCCCGCCGCAACGATGGCGCCACAACTGAACAGCCCCGACGGCGGGGAGAGATCGTTTCGTAGCAATACGGGGCTGAAATCGTGGCGCCCTCGCCGTCGGGGCATCGACTCGGCAACGCCGGTCCGATGTGGACCGGCGTCGTCGTAGTTGCCCGCAGGCTGTACGACGGCGGAGGCATCGCGCCGGGCCAGGCGAGAAGGCCACACGGCACTTCCGCCATTCGCCGCCCTAGTACGATGATCGCCGCGCAAGGATTCGTGGAGGTGAGGATGACCATGCCCGCTTCCGGCGCCAGCCCGGTGCTCGAGGCTCGAGACCTTCAAAAGCGATTCGGCGATCGCGTGGCTGTCGACGGCGTCGGATTCACCATCGCACCCGGCGAAACGTACGGTCTGCTCGGCCCCAACGGCGCCGGCAAGACGACCACCATCAGCATGATCTGCGGCATCCTGGCGCGCGACGGCGGCACGGTCAGCGTGGCCGGGCAGCCGGTCGACGTCGGCACGCCGGCCGCCAAGGCCACCATCGGCTACGTCCCTCAGGACCTGGCCATCTACCCCGACCTGACCGCCCGCGAGAACCTTTCCTTCTTCGCCCGCCTCTACGGTCTCAAGCGTACCGACGCCAAGGCGCGCATCGACGACGTCCTCGAGGTGGTCGGCCTGGCCGATCGCGCCGGGGACCGTACTGACCAGTACTCCGGCGGCATGAAGCGCCGCCTGAACATCGCCATCGGCCTGCTCCATCGGCCGCAGCTGCTCGTTCTCGACGAGCCGACCGTCGGCGTGGATCCACAGAGCCGCAACGCGATCCTCGAATCGGTCGAGGCGCTGGGGCGCGAGGGGATGGCGATCCTGTACACGACCCACTACATGGAGGAGGCCGAGCGCCTCTGCCACCGGGTCGGGATCATCGACACGGGGAAGATCCGCGCCGAGGGCACGCGCCGCGAGCTGGTGGCGATGGTCGGGCAGCGGGACAAGGTGAAGTTGTCAGCCACTGGTGACCTCGGAGCGGCAGCGCAGACGCTCGCACGAGAGCCGGGCGTCGCGGACGCCACCGCCAACGAGAACGGACTCGAGCTGATCGTCGACGACGCGCGCGGCTTGCTGCCGCGCCTGCTTCAGGCTGCCGCGGACGCCGGCCTGACGGTGAGCACCGTCGAGGTCGTCGAACCCGACCTCGAGGCGGTCTTCCTGCACCTGACCGGCCGCGCGTTGCGCGACTGACACAGGACCGATACCGATGCATGCCGCCCTGCTTATCGCCGCCAAGGACCTCCGACAGCGGGTCCGCGATCGCTCGGCGATCGTGGTGGCGGTGATCGCCCCGTTCGCGCTGGCCGCCATCTTCGGCATGCTCATACGCGACGGCGGGACCGAGTTCACGGCGCACTACGCAATCATCGATGACGATGGCGGACCGATCGCCGCCGCGTTCATCGATGGCCCCATGGCAGCCCTGGCCGATCCGGAGACCGGCGTGGCCGAGATCGTCGACGTCGCCTCGGAGGCCGAGGCGCGTGAGCAGGTCGATGCGGGCGAGCTGGATGCGGTGATCCTCATTCCCGCGGGCTTCAGCGACGCGGTGCTTGCCGGTGGCGGAGCGAAGCTGGCGATCATCGGCAACACCGATTCCACGCTGGGGACCGAGGTCGCCCGGGCTGTTTCCTCGGCCTTCATGGACGAGCTGGCTGCGATACGCCTGTCCGTCGCCGCGGTCCTCGAGGCCCAGGGCCGGACTCCCGACCCGGCCTACGCCGCGGAGCTCGCGGAGCGGGCGCAGCAGTCGGCAACCCCTGTCACCCTGGCGGGCACCCTCGCCGACTCGCGGCAGATGGGCGCCACCACCTTTTATGCCGCCTCGATGGCGATCTTCTTCCTCTTCTTCACCGCGCAGTTCGGTGCGCTGTCGCTCCTCGGCGAGCGGCGCGGCGGCACGCTCCCCCGCCTCGTCGCAGCGCCCATCCCGCCGTGGGCGATCGTTGCGGGCAAGGCGCTCGGCAGCTTCGTGCTCGCGGCGGTGGCGATGGCCGTGCTGGTGGCGAGCTCCACCGTCCTCCTCGGCGCGACCTGGGGGGATCCACTCGCCGTCGCGACCCTTGTCCTGGGTGCGGTGGTGGCTGCCATGGGCATCACTGCGCTGATCACCACCCTGTCGCGCACCGAGGAGCAGGCGGGGAACTTGAACTCGATCGCCGCGGTCAGCCTGGCGATCCTGGGCGGCGCTTTCTTCCCGCTCGGGCGCGGTCCCGACATCCTTCAGCAGGTCAGCCTGCTGACCCCGCACGCCTGGTTCCTGCGCGGCATCTCGGACCTCGGGCCAGCCGGTACGGGAATCGGAACCGTGCTGTTGCCGATCGCAGCCCTCTTCGTCATCGGCCTGGGGACCGGTGCCATCGGTCTCGCCCGGGCGGGACGCCTGGTGGTGGCGCGATGAAGGCGCTTGCGATCGCGGGGGCGAACCTGACCCGCATGGGGCGGGATCGTCTCGGCCTCTTCTTCGTGGTCCTGCTGCCGATCATCCTGGTGCTGTACCTGGGCCTCCAGTACGGGTCGAGCTTCAGCCCAAAGATCGGCGTGCACGCCGAGGTTCCGGGAGTGCTTGGAGACCAGCTGATCGCAGGCTTCGGCGAGATCGAGCCGGAGGCTTGGGGCGTGGTGCGCTTTGCCGACGAGGCCGCCCTGCGGGATGCTGTTGAGCGCGGCGCCGTCGACGCCGGACTGGCGCTGCCGGACCGCTACGACGAGCGAGTGCGGGCCGGTGAGACGGTCGAGGTCGAGTTCCTCTCCCCGGCGGGGAAGGTCGGGATCGGCATCCAGGAGACCGTCCGGGGGATCGTCGCCGAGCAGGCAGCGCGTGTGCGCGCAGCGCGCTTCGCCGCGGCCGAGACGGGTGGGTCGGTGGGCGACCAGCTCGCTGCGGTGGCGGAGATCGAGCCGACCTTGCCAGACCTGTCGGTCAGCACTGAGACCGCCGGGAGCGAGATCTTCCCCCGCGAGCTGCTCGGCTTCGCCCTCGGCGCGCAGAGCCAGCTGATCCTGTTCGTCTTCATCACCTCGCTGACCGGCGCCACGCAGCTGATCCTGACCCGAACGCTCGGTGTCTCGCGGCGGATGCTCTCAACCCCGACCTCATCCGCCACCATCCTGCTCGGCGAGGCGCTCGGGCGCTTCGGCGTGGCCATGATCCAGGCACTGATCATCGTGATTGCGTCGGCGCTCGCCTTCGGTGTCGCGTGGGGTGATCCGCTCGGTACGGCGGCGGTGGTGATCGCCTTCTCCCTGGTGGGCGCCGGCGCGGCAATGCTCATCGGCGCCGTCGCGTCCAACCCCGAGCAGGCGGGCGCGATCGGCCTGGTTGGCGGGCTGGGATTCGCGGCGGTGGGTGGCTGCATGGTGCCGCCGGAGGTCTTCCCGCCGATCATGCAGACGATCAGCCACTTCACACCACACGCGTGGGCGATCGATGCGCTGCGCGCGCTGGCGGTACACGACGCGAACCTCTTCGGGGTGCTGCCACAGGTCGGGGTGCTGGCGGCTTTCGCCGCGGTCCTGCTCGGTTTGGCGACCTGGCGCCTGCGAGCCGCTCTCGCGGGTTGACTGCTAGCGCCGGCTGCCCTATCCCGCAGGGGCGCGGCTAATGATCGCGAGCCCTGCGTCTTCGCGGAAAGAGCTCCTCGATCGGGAACAGCCGTTCAAGCGCTGCCGAGAGAGACGAGACGTACGCGGCCTCAGCGCCCACCGGCAGGTCGCCCTGCGCCGAGCGCCGGATCACCGCCACCAGATCGGTGGGCAGACTGGACCCGGACTCCTCCCGATCGGTGAGCTCCTTGGCGAGAGCGGAGAGGATTGACCTCGCCTGCCGGAACGTCTCGTCCTCGACGACGTACATCTGCTGGCTCCTGGTTACTCCGCGGGCTGGGTCATCCGCAGCACATCGAGTGCGGTGTCGAGCTGCTCGAGGGTGAGCTTGCCGGCATCGACGTAGCCGCGCTCAAGGACCACCGCGCGAATCGTCTTGCCCTCGGCGAGGGCCTGCTTGGCGACCTTCGCCGCCTCCTCGTAGCCGATGAACCGGTTGAGTGGCGTGACGATCGACAGGGAGCTCTCCGCGTAGCCGCGGGCACGCTCGGTGTTGGCGGTGACGCCGTGGACGCATCGGTCTGCAAACAGCCGGGACACGTTGGAGAGCAAACGAATCGACTCCAGGATGTTGCGCGCCAGCATGGGGAGCATCACGTTGAGCTCGAAGTTGCCGGCAGCCCCGCCGAAGGCGATCGCCGCGTCGTTGCCGATCACCTGGGCGCAGACCATGCAGACCGCCTCGGGGATCACCGGGTTCACCTTGCCCGGCATGATCGATGAGCCAGGCTGGAGGTCCGGCAACGCGATCTCGGCCAGGCCGGCCGACGGTCCGGATCCCATCCAGCGCAGGTCGTTGGCGATCTTGTAGAGGCTCACCGCCACGGTCCGCAGCTGGCCCGATGTCTCCACCAGGCCGTCCTGCGCGCCCTGCGCCTCGAAGTGGTTGCGCGCCTCGGTCAGCGGCAGGCCGGTGTCGCGGCGCAGCTCGGCGATCACCTTCGCGGCAAAGCCGGCGGGCATGTTGATGCCGGTGCCCACCGCGGTCCCACCCAGAGGCAGCTCGGCCAGGCGCGGCAGCGCCGCCTGCAGCCGCTCGACACCGGTGCGGACCTGCGCCGCATAGCCCCCGAACTCCTGCCCGAGGGTGACCGGCGTGGCGTCCATCAGGTGGGTGCGTCCGGACTTGACGACCGATGCGAACTCGTCGCGCTTCGCCTCAAGCGCATCGGCCAGGTGGTCCAGAGCGGGGATCAGCTCGTTGACCACTCCGCTCGTGGCAGCGAGGTGGATGCTCGACGGGAAGACGTCGTTGCTCGACTGGCTCGCGTTCACGTGGTCGTTCGGGTGCACCTCACGGCCAAGCCGCTCGGACGCCAGCGAGGCGATCACCTCGTTGGCGTTCATGTTGCTGCTGGTGCCCGAGCCGGTCTGGAAGATGTCGATCGGGAAGTGCTTGTCCCAGCTGCCCGCGGCCACTTCCTCGGCGGCCCGTTCGATGGCGCCGGCGGTATCCGCATCGAGGATGCCCAGCTCGCCGTTCACCTTGGCGGCCGCCGCCTTGATGCGTCCCAGCGCCTCGATGTGCGCCCGCTCGAGTCCACGCCCGGAGATCGGGAAGTTCTCGACGGCGCGCTGCGTCTGTGCGCGCCACCTGGCGCCGGCCGGTACCAGGACGTCGCCCATCGAATCGTGCTCGGTGCGGAACTCCCCTGGGGGTGTCATCGGTCGAAGTCGGTGTCCACGACCCTGGCCTCGGTGAAGCGGATCACCGGTGGAACGAGGTACGGAAGCCGCCCTTGCTCCAGCGCGCCCACGATCAGCTCCGACCGACCGATCAGCTCGCTCAGGAAGATCCCCCGATGCGCCGGCTCGTAGGGGCGCAGCTTCGCCAACCCCTCGGCGAGCTTGTTGCGCGCTCCGCGCGCGTTACGGCGCTGGAGATGGAGCAGCCCGGCCGCGACCTGGATCAGCCCCTGGTAGAAGTCGCGCTGCTGATCGGGCGCTGCTCGCCACAGGGTCTCCCACGACTCGTGCGCGTGCCAGTAGCGGCTCGCGTTGAAGAGCGCCACGCCCTCGCGGAAGAGCGCGTCGGCCTCCGCGTCGCCGAGCGGCGCGGTGCGTCCGCGCGGGAGCTCCGGCTCGATCGGAGTCGGCGCCTTGGCCGTGGTCTTTGCCATCGGACCGATGATAGCGATGCGTCACTCAGGGCGGAGCCAAACGTGCCGACGACCCAGGTCCGGGAGTTACTCCGCCAGCCGGCAGCCGGCGATGACCAGGACACCAACTAGGGCGGCCAGACTGCGACGGGCCGTGGCGCGAAGCCCTGGCATCAGCCCTCTGGTCATGGTCCAGATGCTACGCCCGGCAGACTGCGGTCAGACTGCGCCACAGTCGCCGGGATTGAATCTGCGCCATCGGTAACCGGTCACCGTCTGGGACGGCGGGTGTCACGGGTCCGGGGGGTAGTTGAAGTCGGGATCGGTTCCGGTGACCTCGAGGGCATCGACCACGAACGCTTCACGGCACCACAGTTCGGCCACGACCGGGCCGACCGACCATGATCCCAGTTCGATGGTGCAGGTCGTGGAGGCCGGGTCGCTGAAGTGTCCCGTGACACGCACGATCGACGCGTTGGGCAGGGCACTGAGCCCCGCCTCCGGCGGGAGGTGGAGGGAAAGGGCGTCGGGCCATCCCAAGTAGTTCAGGTTCATTGGACTCGCCAGCCAATACGGCTCCCAGCTCCCTGGGGCCCACTCTCCACAGACGGGGCAGCCGTATGTGCCTGTCACCGTGAGCAGACGATCGCCGAAGCACGCGAGCCGCTCCCACGGAGTGAGGCGCACGATGGCCGCGAGGTCCGGTTCCCCAGCCTCACAGCGTGGTGGCACCAACTCGAGGTAGCGAGCTTCACCTGATCCCATCGCGACATAGCCGGCCAGATTGGCGTCGTGGTCGACCACCAGGTACCAATCGATTCCATCAACCACAGTCGGTCCCCATCCATCGACTTCGACCACAGTGTCCGCGGCCAGCGTGTCGTACACCACGCCGTCGAGGCCCGGTGCGCCTCTCATCCGAAGCCCATCTAGCGTCACAACGGCGCGGCTGCCAGGCGGCAGGATGTCAGCGGGCGCCCCGAACGCGGGTGTCGGCCCCGGCGCGCTCGATAGGGAGCCGGATTCGACTGGCGGTGTCGCCGATGCCATTGCGGTCGCGCTCGGGATCGAACGGCCGGATGGCGAGACGGACGGAGCCAGGCTCTCCTGCCCCGCGGCGGCGCAGCCAGCCACGATCAAGGCGGAGGCGAACACGCCCAGGCGGCGAGCAGCTCGGCGGTGATCGGATGGTGATTGCCTCGTCATCGGCCACACGCTACGCCCGGCAGACTGCGGCCAGACTGCGGCAGCCGTGCCGATACGAGTCTCCACCCCCGGGGTTTATGCGGGCGACGACAATGGCGACGTGCCACTCATCGGCGAATACGAACCTGGCGCCTACCCGCGGTCGCGCGAGCCTGTGGCGCGATACGAGGCGACGGACGGCGAGCAGGGCGGGGATCGGTTGGGCAGGCCCATCGTCGTCCTGACCTCGCTCGGCGCGAGGACCGGCAAGCTCCGCAAGACTCCGCTCATGCGCGTCGAACACGAAGGCTCCTACGCAGTGGTCGCCTCGCTCGGCGGCGCCCCGAAGCATCCGAACTGGTACTACAACCTCGTGAAGAATCCGCGTGTCGAACTCCAGGATCGGGCCACCAAGCGCGACTTCCTCGCACGCGAGGTCACGGGGAACGAGAAGGCCGTGTGGTGGGAGCGCGCCGTGGCAGCATGGCCCGACTACGCGGGATACCAGGCGAAGACAGACCGCCAGATTCCGGTGTTCGTGCTCGACCCGGCGGAATAGTCACGTCGTCGCGACTGGCGGGCATCGCCTCCGCGGTCGGCCAGGCGATCGCTTCCGGGGCGCCCAGCGCGGCCGGGCAGGACCTACAGCTCCCCCGCCTCCATCATCCGCTTCAGGTTGACGAGGCCCTGCTCCCAGCTCTTGCCGTACCGACGGGTGAACATCCCCGCGAAGAGCTTCGCAGCACCGGTCATGAGGAAGTCAATCTGCGAGTCCACCCGTGTGCCGCCCTCGACCGGCTCGAAGGTGAGCATCGCCTCGAACGGAGCGGTTTTCGACGTGCCCTTCAAGCCAGCCCTATGCGGCGGCTCGTAGACCGTAGTCACCGCGTCGTTCTCGGTGGTCACCAGGCCCATCTTCACCCGGGCGTGTCGCGTGGAGCCGACGCCGTGCGGTGGCGGCGACGTCCACCACTCCTTCACGTCGCCGGGGAACCACTTTCCCGTGTTCTCGACATTGGTCAGGACGGCCAAGACGTCCTCGATCGGCCGACTGACGACAATTGAGCTGCGAACCAGTGACGCCACGACCCGCCTCCAGAACGGCCTTGACTGCGGAGCGGTTGCTGCGTTCAGGGCGTGACTGGCGCCGGCCGAAGGCTGTTGCGCCAGTCAGCCGAGGCGGGCGTCAGGCGCCCCATCAACTCCATCCTTCTACTACGCGATCTTGGGCCATCACGTGCTTGATGACGCGTGGACCTCAGCCGATGCGGATCATCTTCTTGTTCACGAACTCATCGGCGCCAAAGCGGCCGAGCTCGCGGCCCGAGCCCGAGCGCTTGATGCCGCCGAACGGCAGTTCGGCGCCGTCGGCGAGCACGACGTTCACGAACACCATGCCGGCCTCGATGCCGTCGGCGACGCGGAGCGCCTGCTCGGAGTCGGTGGTGTAGACGTAGGAGCCCAGGCCGAACGGGGTGTCGTTCGCGATGCGCACGGCGTCGGCCTCGTCCTTTGCGCGGTACACCTGCGCGACCGGGCCGAAGAACTCCTCCTGAGAGGCGGGGTTCTCGGGAGTGACATCGGTCAGCACGGTCGTCTGGAAGAACGCGCCGTCACGGGTGCCGCCGTGCACCAGCGTCGCGCCGTGCGCGATCGCGCGCTTGACCTGCTCGTCGAGGCCCTCGGCCGCTTTCAGCGAGGACAGGGGTCCAAGCGTCGAGTCGGCCGACGTGGGGTCGGTCGCCTCGATCTCGGCGATCTTCGCGGTGAACTTCGCCAGGAAGGGCTCGTACAGCTCGTCCACGACGATGAAGCGCTTGGCCGCGTTGCACGACTGGCCGCTGTTGTCGAGGCGGGCGTCGATCGCGTTCTGCACCGTGGCGTCGAGGTCGTCGGTCGAGAGCAGGATGAAGGGATCAGCGCCCCCGAGCTCGAGCACGACCTTCTTCAGGTGGCGGCCGGCGAGCTCGGCGATCTCGGCGCCGGCACGCTCGGAGCCGGTGAGCGAGACGCCCTGTACGCGCCGGTCCGCGATGACCTTCTCGATCTGGTCGTGCGAGGCATAGATGTTCACGTAGGCGCCGGCCGGGAAGCCGGCGTCGAGGAAGATCTGCTGCATCGCTGCGGCGGATTCGGGGCACTGCCCGGCGTGCTTGAGCAGGATCGTGTTGCCGATGATGAGGTTCGGGCCGGCAAAGCGGGCCACCTGGTAGTACGGGAAGTTCCAGGGCATGACGCCGAGCAGCACCCCGAGCGACGAGCGGCGGATGACCGCGGAACCCTCGCCCGCCAGAAGCTGGATCGGCTCGTCCTTCAGGAAGTGGGGCGAGTTGTCGGCGTAGTACTCGTAGATCGCCGCGGCGAAGTCGACCTCGCCGAGCGACTGCCCGATCGGCTTGCCCATCTCGCGCACGATGAGCTCCGCCAGCTCCTGGCGGCGCTCGGTGTGCAGTTCGGCGACGCGGCGGATGAGGGCCGCGCGCTCCTCGACCGTGGTCGACTTCGACCAGGTGCGGTGCGCTTCATCGGCTACGGCAATCGCGGCCTCGAGCTCGGCGTCGGTGATGGTGTCGTAGGTCTTGACCATCTCGCCTGTCGCGGGGTTGGTCACGGCATAGCTCATCGTCTGGGTCTCCTTGTCAGTGCGCGCCCAGAGCCGGTCTGCCGCGGTGCGCCCGACGGGGAGGCAGGCTGGTGGGCTGAGGCCGATTCTACCCCCGGGTCAAGCGCTCAGATGTCCGCTCCGACGTCCTCGCGCACGGGGCGGAACCCTCCATCGGCGGCCCGCGCCAGCACGAAGAGCAGGTCGGCGAGGCGGTTGAGATACGGGACGACCTGCGAGTCGGGGAGGCCACCGTCCGCGGCCAGCGCCACCGCTCGCCGCTCGGCCCGACGGACCGTTGTGCGCGCCAGGTCGATCGCCGCGCCGACGAGCGACTCCCCGGGGAGGACGAACTCAACCGGCATCGGGTGAACGGCCTCGAGCGCGTCGATCTCACGCTCCAGCGCAGTCACCATCTCGGCGGTCACGCGGGTTGAACCGTCGGTCAGCCGAGAGCGGCGCTCCACGTGAGTGGCCAGCTCGGCGCCGACCACGAACAGCTCCCGCTGCAGGCGGAGCACCAGCTCGGCGAGTGATGCTGCCTCGGTGCCGGCCAGGGATGCGCGGGCAAGTCCCAGCGCGGAGACTGCTTCATCGGTGGTGCCGTACGCATCGGTGCGCAGGTCCGCCTTGCTGATGCGGGCGCCACCGAACAGCAGGCCCGTGGTTCCGGTGTCGCCCTTGCGGGTGTAGATGCGCATCTCGCCGGGATGGTACGCGCTCGGCAAGCCGAGGGGGTATTACTCATGGTGCTACTTGCGCGCCGATCCAGCTCCTGACGTGACGCGGCACTGCGTGAAGTAGTAGGGCAACGTGTTGACGACACACCCAGGCCCCGACACGGGCGAAGAAGCGCGGACATGGCACCATCGGTAATACCGTGGGGGGTGACGGGATGAGCTGGGAGCCGCGGCTGGGCAGTTACCACTTCCCGTGGTTCAACAACGTGTGGGGAGCCCAAACGGTACGCCGATACCACCCTGCGTGGTGAACCCACACCTGAAACGGTTGCCGCGGGGCAGATTCGGGCCGAGAGGTGCCCTTGAACCACGGGACGTGGTATCGCACCACGACCCGGCGGAATTCACCCGACGACGAGGCGCGCGAACGGAACCCTAGAAGAGGCCGGGCGGGGGCTCCCAGCGATCGGCCAGCAGGGTCACCTTGACCGGCGGCCCGACAACTTCCTCGGTCTTGGCCTTGACCGACTGGATCAACTCACCGGCCCACGGGCAGAAGGGGGTGGTGAGGACCATCTTGATCTCGGTCGGGGCGCCATCGGTCCCGATCTCGACGCCCTTGATCAGGTCGAGGTCCACGATGCTCATCCCGATCTCCGGATCGTGGATGTCGTACAGCGCGGTCATCACCTCGTCGACCTTGGCGATGGTCTGGTCTATGCTCATATCCTGACCAGTCTAGCAAGGATTCGCGGGAGAGCTCCCGGGGGCCACCCGTCCGCGGCCCGACGCCTCGAACCAGACCCGCGCATCAAGCGCGGTGAGTGGCGCAGCTCCCCTGCGTCAGTCGATCGCGGCGTAGAAGGTGGGACGCGCCAGCGGAACGGTGGGGCGGACGCGCGTGTAGCCCTCGTACAGCACGCCGTCGGCGTCGATCGCGGCGCGCAGGGTGGCGATCTCATCGGCGACATCGGGCTGACTGGCGTGGCAGGCCAGGGCGGCGAGCTTACGGCCGGCCACCGCGGTGATATCGATCCGGTGACTCGCCGCTCCCTCCTCGGGAGAAAGGTCGAAGCGCCGTTCACCCGGCCACAACACCGGGGAGATGACGTAGACCGCGTTCGGCGCGATCCCCGACTCGGCGAGGCGCTCCACCGCCCAGCGCGTGGCCGCGCCCACCACCACGTGGTCCGGATCATTCGTGACGCCATGGGCGCCAAAGGTGATCACCGCGTTCGGCCGCCGATCGGCCAGCCAGGCCGCGATCTCATCCACCAGCGTCTCGAACGGCACGTCGGCCAATCGCCCGTCGGGGTGGTCGGCGACCGTCACCTCGTCCATCCCGATGTGGCCGGCGGCGCAGCGCATCTCCTCCTCACGCAGATCGGCCAGGTCGAGATCCGGGGTGCGCTCCGGGTTGCCGGCTTCGCCGCGGGTCAGCAGCAGGAGGCGGACGGTGCGACCCGCGTCATGCGCCATCGCCAGCGTGCCGGCAGCGGCGAAGCTCTCGTCATCGGGGTGCGCGAAGATCGCTGCCAGGCCACCGTCTCGTTCGTCCGGGCGATAGGTCACCGGTCCTCCTCGTCGTCACTCAGCCGTCGCCAGCCGCGTTGCGCAACGGCGACCCTCATCGTACGCAGGACGGCCAGCTTGGCGCTCGCCACGTCCGCGATGAAGCGGGCGGTGCCGGCCTCGTCGAGCTCCGACCCGGGCGGTGCCGAATCGCGGCCGACGTTCAGCCAGGCGAGGTGGTATCGGTCCATGCGGCCCCAGACCTTCTCGAGCAGCTCGTCGGAGCTGAGCAGCCAGGCGCGAAACGCATCCCAGCCCGGATCGGCCAGCAGTGCCTCGCCATCGACGAGGAGCCGATCGGTCAGCTCCAGGAAGCGGACACGTGACATGACCATGCCACGCGGGTGGGAAGCGGATGTCGCCACGGCGCCGAGGATAGAGCACGCTGCTCGTTCGTACTATTGCCGCTCGGCGGCGCAGAAGCAGACACTGGTGGTGCATCGCCGCACCGCGAAATGAGCTTGGACCGATCCGGAGTCCGTTCCCTCGCGATCGCCGGAGCCCGCCTGCTGACGGCGCTCCTGCCACTGCTTGCGCTGGGTGCACTGCGCCTCTTCCCGGAGATCAGCTCCGGAACGCTGCAGGATTGGGTCGAGCCGTCGTTCATGCTGGCCGCCATGGCGGCCTGCGGTGCCGCGCTCATCCTGCTCATGGCCGACGCACTCCGGTCCGGGCGCGTGCGGACCCTGGCCGACGCCACCGGCCTTGGCCTGGTAGGTGTCACCCTCGCAGCGATCACGCTCGACGGCTCCACCCTGATCGCCGCTGCCGGGGCCCTGGTGGCGGGCGTTTCGGCCGCAGGGGTCGTGTTCCTGGCGGGGTCCCTCTTGGGCGCATTCTCGGCAGACGGCCCACGCGGTCGGATCGCCGGCGTCGTGGCCAGCCTCGTTGCCATTCAGGCCACCCTTGTCCTGGTCCTTCTCGCCGGCGGCATGGCCATCGATGATCGGATCCTGCCCCTCCTGCTGCTCGGCCCGGCGGTCCTGCTGGGGCTTGCCGCCGTCACCAGCAGCGACGCCCCGGCGCGCGCCGTGGCCCTGGGGCTGGCCGCCACCGCCACCCTTGCCCAGGCCTTCGCCACCCCAGGGATCGAGATGCTGCCGGGGATGGTCGGCCTCGTCTTGGCGGCCGCGGTCCTTGGCGTGTCCGCTGGTCTGCGCCTCCGCGGCGAAGATCAGGCACCGGCGCTGCCACCTGCCTTCCCGGTGACGCTGCCGCTGCCGCTGCTCCCGCCCTCAGCGCCCGTCGGCCTGCTCGAGGCGCGCGCCGACGCCGAGGACTCTGAACCCGCGCGTCTCGCGCGCGAACTGCGTGCCACGCTCGAGGAGCTGATCACGACCCGTCGTACGGTGGGCATGCAGCGCGCCGAGATCGAGCGAGCCTCGGCCGTCGACCAGCTCACCGGGGTGGCAAGCCGCGCCGCCGTGCTGGAGCGGCTCCGACTCGAGGCGGCCGAAGCGCGCCGCTACGACCATCCGCTGGCCGTGGTGCTGCTCGATGTGGACGACTTCGCCGCGCTCAATCACCTCCACGGGACAGCCACCGGCGACACCGTGCTTCGCGAGGTGGCTCTGCGCCTCCGCCTGCGTGCGCGCGAGGCTGATGCGCTGGGTCGCATCGCTGCGGACGCGTTCCTGGCGATCCTGCCGCACACCGACGAGCTCGGCGCGATCGGCTTCGCCGACGCGGTGCGCAACCGCCTCTCCGCCCGGCCGATCCTGACCGATGCCGGCGAAATGCCGATCACGCTGTCGGTGGGCATCGCGCTGATGCGCCCGGGCGCGGCACTGTCCGAAGATGAACTGCTGGCCGCCGCGGAGGAGGCGCTCGCCTCGGCACGCGCGGCTGGCGGCAACGTGATCGCGTTCGATCGGGCACATGGACTCGCCCGCATTGACGACCACCGCGGGCCGCCGCGGACGCCGGAGGCCGAGCCGGAGGTCGAGGATGACGGCACAAGATAGCGGCCTGACACTTATCCACACCACTACAGGTTGTGGATATCCAGCGCTGTCGCATCGGTCCGTGGATGGTATTCTCGCCGGACCATGCCAGCCTCCTCGACCCTCTCCGCCAAGCTGATCTTCCCGACAAAGGAGATCGTCGAGGAGTACTACCTCCCGATCATCTACACCGCCTGCCGGACCTGCTACTCCGAGCAGGTGCCGGATCAGATCTGGGACAGGGCGGTGTCACGCGCCGTGGCCGATGAGAAACAGCAATCACTCGTGCGAAAGGTGATGGAGTCGGGGCACGGCTCGACCATCGAGCACGTCAACTTCACCTTCGCCATCAGCGGCGTGACCCGCACCCTCTCGCACCAGTTGGTGCGCCACCGTGCTGGAACCGCTTTCGACCAGCAGTCGCAGCGCTACGTGAGCTTCAAGCAGCGGGACAACTACACGATCCCCGCCAGCATCGCGAACGGTGACCTGCCCGATGACCTGGCCGGCCGCTTCCAGGCCGCGGTCGACGAGAACATGGACCTGTACGGCCAGCTGCTGCAGGCCGAGGTGCCGGCCGAGGACGCTCGCTTCATCTTCCCCAACGCCATGCAGACCAACCTGATCATGACGGTCAACCTGCGCCAACTGATCCACATGTCGGGGCTGCGGCTGTGCACCATGGCCCAGTGGGAGATCCGCCAGCTCTTCAAGCAGATCCGCCACGAGATCTTCCGGGTATCGCCCTTCTTCGGGTCGTTCCTGGCACCCAAGTGCGTACCCCTCGGCTATTGCGACGAGATGGGCAACCGCGACGAGCACTGCCGCATTCGACCGCACCGCGACACGGTGATGGCCGTCTGGGAGGCATATCGGTCAGGCGACCTGGCCGAGACCGATGGACCGATCGTCCCCGAGACCTCCCCGTTCCGCCCACGCAAACGCCGCGTGCCGGTGGACGGCGGCGAGCCGGAGACGATGCCGATCGCGATCGAGGCGCCCGAGGCCGCGGTCGGCCAGGCCGGAGGCTCGGACCGGGTCTGACGCCCCGCCAGAGGCGACCCGCCGGAAGCGTTCGCTGGGAGCAGGTCACTCGGCCACTCAGGCCCGCATGTCCGGCTAGGCGGTGCCCACGCTCCGTGAGGCGGGCCGCGATTCGCTCGCCTGAGGCACCCTCAGCGGGAAGTACACCCGGGGGGAGTACCGTCGAGCCAGATGGCGTGCCCCGGGTCGAGCGATAGCCTCGCTGCAGGTGGCGAAACGCGTCATCACAGGCGAAGGCCTGAAAAAGGCAAACCCACTGCGAGGTGGGGACGCAAAGCTTGGGATCTCGGCCTACCTGGCCTGAGATAGCCCGGCTGCCAGAATGCCCTCGCATCATCTCCGTGAAAGGGGACATGATGCAGGCACTCGGAAGGGCAAGCACGGGTTGGCGTGGTCGAGATGACCGAGCCGACGACCGTGCTTTTGTTTTGCCCGCATCTGCCGATCGCGGCTGGCTGCGGCGCATCTCCATCCAGCTCGGCGTCTCGTGGGCGATCTCGTGGGCGATCTCGTGGGGCACCACCCC
>Ga0224510_10000526_pt1 | contig 29028 bp, 18 predicted proteins | sample SF_May12_sed_USG_FD_170161 | JGI IMG/M metagenome (GOLD analysis project Ga0224510, IMG submission 170161) | Sediment microbial communities from San Francisco Bay, California, United States - SF_May12_sed_USGS_4_1 | ecosystem: Environmental > Aquatic > Marine > Sediment | place: USA: California... | reverse complement strand
CGGAAACCATCAACCGGCAGCCGGTGCAGTCGGTGGTGAGCGCGACAACGGTCATCGACGCCGATCTCTCCGCCCGGGTGCAGGCGGAGTCGGTGGTCGAGGCGCTGGTGCTGAAAGCGAAACAGCGTCGGGGAGAGGAGGCGCCATGCCCATCCCTGCCGCCCAAGTGTGATTCCTTTTCCGATATCAGTAAATGAGGCCACCCCTTACCGGGCTGTTCCGTTTGGGGGCCGCCCGGTTATCCCTTAAGTTCATCATCCATCGTGTCCCGCTATGAATTCATTGCTCTCCTTTATCGTGCTGCTCGGTCTGCTCATCTTTGTCCATGAGTTGGGTCATTTTCTGTTCGCCAAGCTGTTCGGCGTCAAGGTGCTCAAGTTTTCCCTGGGGTTTGGCCCCAAGATTTTCGGCCGGCAGCGCGGCGAGACGGAATACCTGATCAGCGCCTTTCCGCTGGGGGGCTACGTGAAGATGCTTGGCGAGCAGCCCGAGGATGAGGTTGCCGCCGAGGACAAGGCGCGTTCCTTCTCCGCCAAGCCGGTCTGGCAGCGGATGATCGTGGTGGCCGCCGGGCCGCTGTTCAATCTGTTCTTTGCGGTGCTGTTGTTCTGGACCATATTTGCGGTGGCGGGATTGCCCGATCTGGTGCCGGGCACCACCATCGGCGATGTATCGCCGGATTCGCCAGCCGCGGCCGCCGGCCTGCAGGCCGGAGACACCATTGTCGCCATCGACGGCACCCCCACCCTGAAATGGGAGGATGTTTCGGCGATGGTTGCTGCCTGCGAGGGGCGGCAACTTGCCTTGACGATCGATCGTGGCGGCAAAACCCTGGAACTGGTCGGGCAGCCGACGACCCAGCCGACACGCAACATCTTCGGCGAGGTGGTGGGCGAGCGCTACCTCCTCGGGATTTCCCGCCTCGATCATCTGGTCTACCGGAAGATCGGCCTTGGCGAGGCCTTTGTCGCGGGATGCAGCCAGACCTGGACCTTCATCTATCTGACCATCATGGGCATCGTCAAGATCATCCAGAGCGTGGTGCCCGCCTCCGAGTTGGGGGGGCCGATCCGCATCGCCCAGTTGGCCGGGGAGCGGTTGCAGGCCGGGATGCTGCACTGGCTGCACTTCATGGGCCTTCTCAGCATTAACCTGGGCGTGTTGAATCTGTTGCCGATCCCGATTCTCGACGGCGGCCATCTGGTTTTCTACAGCCTCGAGGCGGTGCGGCGGAAGCCCCTCTCCCTTTCCGCCCAGGAAATCTGGCAGCGTTTCGGCCTGATCCTGCTCGGAACCCTGATGATCTTTGTGTTTTATAACGACATCGCCAGACTCTTTGGGATGGGCGGCTGAAATGGCGCGCCATGGCGAAATGCTTGCCCCGAAGACGCCGCTGCTCCTTGCCATCGAAACCACCGGCCTGTGCGGCAGCGTCGCCCTGGTGGCCGACGGCTGCTGTGTCGGCGAGTTTTCCCTGCAGACCAAGGTGACCCATTCGCGCCGGTTGTTGAGCGCCATCGACTATCTGCTGGCGCAGGCCGAATGCGACTGGGATGTGATCTGCGGCATTGCGGTGAGCCTGGGGCCGGGAAGTTTTACCGGCATCCGCATCGGCCTCAGTACCGCCAAGGGTCTCGCCATGGCCACCGGCAAGCCCCTGATCGGTGTCTCCACCCTGGATGCCCTCGCAGGGCAGTTTGCCTATCTGGACAAACCCCTGTGCGTGATACTCGATGCCCGCAAGAAGGAGGTCTATGCCGCCTTCTATCAATGCCTTGGCGACGGCACGGTCAAACGCACCAGCGACAACCTGGTCCTGCCTCCGGCACAGCTGGCAGCGGCCATTGCCGTGCCGACGGTGCTGGCCGGGGACGGGGCCGTGCTGTATCGTGATTTGTTCGCGGCGGCGGTTGCCGGTAACGCCTTGCTGGTCGATGGCGGCTGTTGTTTCCCCCGCGCCGCCGCGGTCGGCAAAACGGCTTGGCCCTGTTGGCGACGCCAGGAATACCTGGACCCCGCCCTAGCTGCCCCTCTCTATATCCGTGCGTCCGACGCGGAGTTGCACCTTTCCTCCCCATCCGCGTAATTGCTTAAAATCTTTGTATCGGTGACCTGTTTTTTGTTGAAATAAAGGTTATCCTTTATTTTCTCCTTGAAAAGGTCAGGGTGAGATATTAGTAGTTACTGAGTTTAAGTAAATTCTTCAATGGTTGCCAGTTGATGCATTGTTTTGTTATGTTTGGTTGGCGGTTTGCATCGATTTGCAATGGAATTGCTGGCGTATGTTGAATATCAAAAGAAAGACGACCCTCATCGTCATGTCCATCATCGTTGGCCTCAGTGCCGTGCATGCCGGTTCGGCGATTTATTGGAGCCACCGCAGTGCGGTGGAGGAGCAGGCCGAACAGCGGCTTCAGTTTGAGCGGAGCTACGAGCAGATTGCCTCCAGGCTCGACAACTATCTCTCGAAGCGGGTGAATGGGCTGCTTGTCCAGGATGACATTCTGAAAGCCTTTCGGGACCGTGACCGGAATAAACTCTATTCGCTCACCGAGAAAAAATTCGAGGTGATCAGAAAAGAACTCCCAGGGTATCCCATCCTGCATTTTCATACCCCCGACCACAAGAGTTTCCTGCGGGTGCACAAGCCGAATTTTTTTGACGATGAACTTAAAGCTTTGCGACCCATGGTTACCAAGGTTATCCATACCCGCAAGGAGGAAAAGGGATTCGAGGTCGGTAAGTTTGCGATCATTTATCGGGTGGTGCGGCCGGTTTTTTACGAGGGTGAATTCCTCGGGGTTCTGGAGATAGGCGGGGATATCGGTTTTGTGATGAACGAGTTGCGCTTGTTGTTCGGCCTGCCGAGCGCCTTTTATGCCACGCCCGAATCGCTTGCCACGTACAAGTTGGGTAAGGAGTTCAAACAGGTAAGCGGCCGGCTGTTGTATTCAACCAACAATGAACCGCTCTTTAATGAGATCGAACAGATCAATTTTAAAAATGGCGGCAAGCAGGAGATCGACGGTAAGCAGTTTGCGCTTCTGGTCTCCGACCCGATTGTCGATACCAACGGTAGATTGCTAGGCAATATCGTTTCCCTGCATGACCTCAGCCGGATGAATGCCTTGCAACGCAAGAGCATCGTGCAAACCATGGTCATGACGGTTTTCCTGCTTCTTCTGGTGAGCGTTGTTCTGGAGAAAAGTTTCGGGCGGATGGTGGCGGATCTTGAAGCAAGCAACCGATTGGCGATGAAGGCGGAGAAGGCCAAGGGCGAATTTCTCGCCAATATGAGCCATGAGATCCGGACGCCGATGAATGCCATTGTCGGCATGACAAGACTCGCGCTCAAGACCCCTCTCGACGAGCGGCAGCAGTACCTGATCGGCTCCGTCAAGACCGCCTCGGACAGCCTGCTCGGTCTGCTGAACGACATCCTTGATCTCTCAAAGATTGAGGCGGGTCAGCTGCAGCTCGACAAGCATGTTTTCGCCATCTCTTCCCTCCTCGATTCGGTGCGGTCGATGCTGACGATTGCCGCCGTTGACAAGAATCTAGAACTGCGGGTGGCGGACGAGTTTGGGGATTTACCTGAATTTGTCGAGGGCGATGAGTTGCGGCTGCGGCAGATTCTGGTCAATCTGGTCAGCAACGCGATCAAGTTCACCCCTCGCGGCAGCGTTGAGGTCAAGGTGGGGCGGGAATCCGCGGATCTCGGTGCCGGAATGGTTTTGGCGCGGTTCAGCGTTATGGATACCGGCATCGGCATCCCTCTTGAGCATCAGGATGCCATCTTTACCATCTTCCGGCAGGGTGACAGTTCAACCGCTCGCCAGTTCGGCGGCACCGGCTTAGGTCTTGCCATCTGCAAGCAGCTGGTGGAGGTGATGGGGGGCCGCATCTGGCTTGAGAGTGAGCCGGGCAAAGGCGCAAGCTTTCATTTCAGTGTGCCGCTGGCGGTGGCTAAGAAGATCGATCAGGAGCGACAGGAAAAATTGTTCGACGTAGGTGTTCGGCAGCTGCGAATCCTGCTGGTCGAGGACAATATGGCCAACCGCGAATTGGCACGGATGGTTCTCGAGGAGGCAGGGCATGCGGTGGCGACCGCCGTCGACGGCCTCGACGCCCTGCGGGTGGTGGCCGAGCAGGATATTGACGCCGTGCTGATGGATGTGCAGATGCCGGTCATGGACGGCTATGCGGCCTGCGGCATCATCAGGGATTGCGAACAGGGGAAAGAGGTCGGGGACGTGCACCCCGATTTGGTGAATAGATTAACCGATCGTCTCCGCGGCGGCCATCTGGCTATCATCGCGATGACCGCCAACGCCATGCAGGGTGATAAGGAAAAATGCCTGCAGGCAGGCATGGACGATTACCTGACCAAGCCATTTCTGCCCGATCAGGTTGCGGCCGCTCTTCGGCAGGCCGGCAACGCGGGCATCATTCCTTCCTAAAGTCCGAATTCGGCCATCAGGTCGTCAACCAGATTCTGCTTGAGCGGGGTCTCGTCACCGGGTTGCGCCATCTCACGCAGCAGGTCCGTCTTCTTTTGGATATTCTCCGGCGAGGTGTCGCGGTTGATGTTGAGCACCACCAGCGCCTCAAGCAGCCATGTCCGAATCTGGTTGAGTTCCCGGATCAGTTTTTCCATGTTTTGACGGGCCGCGTCCTGATAAGACTGCGAGGCGATGATGTCGTAAGCGGCTGCCTTCATCTTGTTGAGGGTGGTTTCCAGCGTGTCGTCGTCGGCCGTGGCCGGGAGGCGGGTCTCCAACACCGCCAGCAGGTCAATCAACTTGTCCGCCTTGTCGAGCACGACATCGGTTGACTGCGCCATCAGGTCGACAACGTTGCGGGCCTGATCCACGGCGGTAGGCGCATACTGTCCCGCCGAGGTCAACGGCGCCTCTACCGTTTTCAGGTTCGTCATCATGGCGTTGATCTTCTGCGCCAGGGTCGAAAGCAATCCTTCCGTGTCGATGGTCAGTTTCTGGTGACTGAAGTCGCCACGCAGTATCGCCTCGGTGATCTCGACCAGGGAGGCGATATTCTTGTCCATGTTGGCGGGTGACTGTGGCATCGGGTCGGCTCGGAAACAGGGTGCTGATTGCCGGCTAAAGGCAAGGCGGATGTTGCATCGTTTGTCGGACAGGTTAGCAGAAAAGCGGGTAATTACAATGAAAACTTTTTGTCGTTGCCCTTGTCGGCAGGGGGCGGAATGGGCTTGGTGCGGCGTCGATCAGGGTATTGTTGATAGTATTTTTCTTTCTCGATATACATCCGCCGATCCGCCTCCTTGATGATCTCCTCGGGGGCGAATTCATCGGTTCCCGCGCAACCAAGGCTTATTTCCAGCGGGAATTTTACGCCATCGGCAAAGGTGACCAGCGTTCCTTGGATCATGGTGTCGGCGAGGCGGCGGATGAAGGCGGCGGCGCCATCGCTGCCGGTGTTGGTCAAGAGGATCAGGAATTCGTCGCCGCCGGTGCGCGCCACTACATCGCCGTTACGGACGGCCTGGCTGAGGAGGGCGCTGGCGGTGACGATCAGCGAGTCGCCTGCCTCATGGCCGTAAAGGTCGTTGGCGTGTTTGAGGCGGTTGATGTCCGCCACCACCACCGCGTGATGGAGGTGGAGTTTCTTGAATTTTTCCTGTTCCATTTCCAGGACGCGGTGAAAGTAGCCGCGGTTGTAGATGCCGGTGAGGGGATCGGTGTTGGCCTTTTCTTCAAGCTTCATGGTCAACAGTCGGTTATGGATGCAGGCGCCGAGCGGTTCGGTGAAGAGCTTGATGTTTTCCTCATGTTCGCCGTCGACGTCCTTGAGGGCGAGCAGGCCTACCCGGCCGCCGTCGGTGCCGAGGAGGGATATCTGGCGGCATTGCGGCCAGGGCATGGCTTCCTGCGGGATGGCGTTGAGGCGGTCGGTCTGCATGTCGCGGGAAAGATAGGCCCTGATCAGGGCGGTGATCTCCGCTTCGCCGATCCCCTGCTGCACATGGCAGAGGATGTTGCCGGGCCGGATGTCGTTGACCACGATAACCCCTGCGTCGGCATGGATCACCGGCAGAAAGAGTCTTAGAAAGAAATCCACCACATTGCTGAGGCTTGTTTCCTGCTGGATGTAGGTGCCGAAGCTGGCCAGCCCGCTCAGGATTTCGTTCTGGCGGGTGATGTTTTCCTGCTGCTCCCGGATCTGTTCCACCAGTCTGATCTGCCGGGTGGTGTCGCGGAAGAGGAGCAGGCCGCCGTCTTCGGTGGGTGATTTGGAGATGGTTTCGGTAAAGTAGAAGCCGCCGACGGTGTGGCTCTTGATGTGTTCGGTAACGGCGCCGAAGCCCTCCTGGGCCGGGCAATCCGCGCACGGGGCGGTGCGGCCGACCAGGTGGAAACAGCGTTGCGCCTTGGCGCTGGTCGGGAAGGCGTCGGCGGCCTTGTTCTGCTTGAGGATGAAAAAGGATTCGTCCACGGAGAGCACCGCCTCGGGGATGTGGTCGATCATCTGCTCAAGATGGCCGAGGGTCGCCAGCACTTCCCGTTGCCGCCGGTCCTGCATCACCAGTTTGGCCTGTTGTTCCTTGTTTGCCAGATCGATTGCCCGTAACAGCTTGATTTCCCGATTGACATCGTAAAGGGTCAGGAGGTGATACCCTTCCCACCATGCACATTGATACTTGAGAAAGTTGGAGTTGTCGTCATGAAGTATGGTTGCCGAGCGGATATCGGGCGCGGAATCGATGCCAGGCTGCATCGCGCAGTCGTCGCACGGGGAGTCGCTTTGGTGCAGAAGGGTGTGACAGGTAAGCTGTGGGTTGTCGAGGGCGCTGCCAAGCAGAGCGACAGCCGCCTTGTTGCAGATGGCGATACGGTGGTCGACCGGTGAAATCAGAAGGGCCGGGGCGGGCAGGGAGGCAAAGAGTTGTGCCGAGGCCGGGGTGAGTTGTGGGTTGGTCGCGCTCTCTTGCACGGTACGGTCTCTTGCGTGTAGGGGGCTTGATGCGTGGTCTGCCCAGTTAAGCGGTGGTGCCGATTCGGCAGATGGCCGGTGTGTTGCGGCAGGCGCTTTCGGTTCACCGGTATGACATTCCGGTGCTAATAAGTACAGGGCGGCGACATGTTAGTCAATGCTTAAAATACCTGCGAGGCAGCAGAGACGAACTGAGCCTGGTCTCGGTTCGCGGCGGCGTTTGTAGCGGCTACCCCTGGCGCTTCGCAGATCATGACTGACGGAGCAGTTCCTGCCATTTGTTCTCGAGTCTTTTGGCCGAAACCGGGAGCGCGGTTTTTATCTCCGGGGCGAACAGCGAGACCTTGAATTCCTCAAGCATCCGGCGATATTCGGCCTCCATGAGTCGCCGATCCGGACTTGTGCGTTTGTCCTGCGGCAGCAGGGCGAGCCTCTCCAAAAAGGGGGCCACCTGGGCCGCTTTTGTGGCATCCTTGGCCGGGTCGACATGGGCGCGCTCCATTCTGATCCTGAGCGCCCTGAAGTACCGTTCGGCACCGGCCAGATAGGTTTCAGTGGCTTCGTTCAGGAAATCCGGCGGCAGGATCATCTCGGCCTGTTGCCGGAATGCGTCGAACCGGCCGTTGTCTTTCGCGCTGGCCCCCTTTGCCCGGTAGCTGCGGAGCATGTCGAGGGTTTCCCGCCGCGCGATCAGGATCGCGAGCACCATCTCCACCCGCGCCTTGGCGGCGGGATACAGGCCTTGCCGGCGGATTTCCTCGACCTTGGCAGTGAAATCCGCCAGGGGCGGGATGCGACCGTCTCGGCAGTCGAAAACGGATTCCAGGGCAAAGGAGAAGAGTTGCTCGTTGATGCTTTCCTGGGAACCGAGACCTTCATAGAGCTGCCATTGGCGGTGTGGCAGGGTGAGGTCCTTCTTGGCTGCCTTGAGCTGTCTGGCAAACTGCAGTTGATAGAGGAGGCACAACCCCTGGCGGGTGAGGCGGCGGCTTTCGGATTCGCTGGTGGTCAGGGTAATGGCGACCTTCCCGGTGCCGTCCGGGATGATGGCCGGATAGGCGAAGCCGCACAACTGCCCGTCCCGACCCGACATGGCGATGCGGTCCGGCAGATCGGCGAAATCCCAGGTGGTGATCCCCTGCCGTTGCCATTTCCGTTGCAGGGCGGCCAGTTCGTCGCTGGCCCTGGCCAGGGAGGGAGGGACGATGAGATCGGTGAATGCGCGGCAGCTGGCCAGCGTTTTGCCGGCCGGATCGACGAGCAGGTAGCGTATCTTGAGATGATCGGGGATGCTGTCCGGTTGCCATTCCAATCGGTCGATCTTGAGCCGGAATCGCTTCCAGATCGCCTCTTCCAGCGCCCCGTAAAAGGAACCGCTCGGGGAGGGGAGATCCTTGACGAGGAGTTCGGCGGTTTGGGGAACCGGGATCAGCTTCTTGCGCAGGCTTTTGGGCAGGGTTTTGAGCAGTACGGTGACCTTGTCGAGCAACAGACCCGGCACCAGCCATTCGAAGGCATCCGGGTGGATGTCGGCGAGCAGGTGCACGGGGATGGTGACGGTGACCCCGTCGTCCTCGGCGCCGGGGGCGAAGGTGTAGGAAAGCGGCAGGGTCAGTTCGCCGCAGGCGATGGTGGTTGGAAATTCCTCCAGGGTGTCGCCGGCCACGGCTTGGCGGAGAATGTCTTCCCGCTGCATCCTGAGGCAGCTGTCGTCCCGTTTGCCCTTGATGAAACGATTGAGGCTGGCCTGGTCGACGACCTCGGCGGCCAGCCGTTCTTCGTAAAAGCGGAACAGGGTCTGATCATCGACCAGGATGTCCCGCTGCCGGACCCGGTCCTCCATGTCCAGCAGGTCTTTCACCAGTTGCCGGTTGTGATCCAGGAAGGGGTAGCTGCCGTTCAGCTCGCCCTCGATCAGGGCGGCCTGGATAAAGATTTCCCGGGCTTCCCCGGGCTTGATCCTGGCATAGTTGATCTTGCGGCCGTTGACGATGGTGAGGCCGAAGAGGGTGACCCGTTCACTGGCCGTCACCTGGCCGCGTTTCTTTTCCCAATGCGGGGCCGAATAGGTCGAACGGCAGAGATCGCCGGCCAGTGGTTCCAGCCATTCGGGGGCGATGGCGGCCACGGTGCGGGCAAAGAGCTTCGAGGTTTCCACCAGTTCCGCGGCCATGATCCACTGGCCGCCCTTGTTGAACTGGCTGGAGCCGGGGAAGATCATCAACTCCTTGCCGCCGCCCCCCAGGTAGATGTTCTTGGCCTTCCGGAAACCGATATTGCGGAGGTTGCCGCTCAGGATGGAGCGGTGGATGGCGTCGTCGCTCGCGGCAACGGCATTGATGAGGAAGTTTTTCTCCTCGGCGAGGATGGCGTGGATTTGGTCGTGGATGTCACGCCATTCCCGCATCCGTTGGTAGGAGAGGTAATGGCTCTGGCAGAATTTTCGCATCCGGCCGCTGCTCTGGACCTTGGCCTGGGTTTGCTGGAAGAGGTCCCAGAGGGCGAGCAGGGAGAGGAAATCGGATTTGCCGGTGTCAAAGCGGGCGTGCGCCTTGTCCGCCTCCGCTTCCTTGTCGGCCGGCCGTACCCGTGGGTCCTGGATGCTCAGGGCGGCGGCAATCACCGTTATCTCGCGCAGGGCGTTCTGCTCGCCGGCCTCGATGATCATCCGGGCGATGCGCGGGTCAAGCGGCAGTCGTGCCATGATCCGGCCGCGGTTGGTGAGCTTGTGGTGTTCGGTGAGGGCGCCCAGTTCGTGGAGCTGGGCGTACCCGTCGCGAATGGCCCGCGGCGACGGTGGATCGATGAAGGGGAAGGTCGCCGGGTTGCCGAGCTTGAGGGCGGTCATCCGCAGGATCACCTCGGCCAGGTTGGAACGGAGGATCTCCGGCCGGGTGTATTCCGGGCGGTTCAGGTAATCATCCTCCTGGTACAGCCGGATACAGACACCGGGGCCGACGCGCCCGCATCGCCCTTGGCGCTGGTCGGCGCTGGCGTGTGAAATTTTAGCCACCGGCATGGTGGTGGTCCGTGCCCGGACATTGTAGTTGGTGATGCGGGCCAGGCCGCTATCGATGACATAACGGATGCCGGGGACGGTCACCGAGGTTTCCGCAACGTTGGTGGCGACAACGATCTTGCCGCCGGCGTTTTGCTGAAAAACCCGGCGCTGGTCGGCGGCGGAGAGTCGACCGAACAGCGGCAGAATCGTGGTGGGCGAGGGCCAATGCGAGGGCTCGGGCGAACGGTTGCGGAAGAGCTCGGTGAGGTTGTCCACGGTTTCGCGGATATCGCGTTCCGTGGGCATGAAGATCAGGATGTCGCCGGGGCGTTCGCTGCGCCTGAGGTTCATCACCGCCTGGGTGGCCAGATCGATATGGCTTGCGTCGTCGTCTTCGCCGCTGGAGGGTGGCAGGTATCGGGTTTCGACTGGGTAGGTACGGCCTGCAACCTTGATGATGGGGGCGTTGTTAAAGTTTTTGGCGAATTTTTCCGTATCTATGGTGGCGGAGGTGATGATCACCTTCAGATCGTCGCGTTTGCCCAGCAGCCGTTTGAGGATGCCGAGGAGAAAATCGATGTTGAGGCTGCGTTCGTGGGCCTCGTCGACGATGATGGTGTCGTATCCGTGCAGCATCCGGTCATGCTGCGCCTCGGCAAGAAGGATGCCGTCGGTCATGAACTTGATGCGGGTAGATGGGCTGGTGCGGTCCTGGAAGCGGATTTTGTAGCCGATAACGGCCTTCCCGTCCGGCCCCAGTTCCTCGGCGACCCGTTCGGCGATGGACACGGCGGCGATCCGGCGGGGCTGGGTGCAGCCGATCAGCCCGTTGACGCCGCGGCCCGCCTCCAGGCACATCTTGGGGAGTTGGGTGGTTTTGCCGGAGCCGGTGTCACCGGCCACCACAACCACCGGATGGATTTGGATCGCCTTGATGATTTCTTCCCTGGCGTTGACAATGGGAAGCGCTTCCGGATAATTATATTTGTTGATCATTCTTGCTAACTTGGTAAGTTATATGAAATAATTGCTGACGAAAAGGCGGGGGATGGAGTAGAGTCTTTTCAAGCAAAAATAGATAGTAACAACTTTACCGGAAACGTCCAAGGCCTGAAATGACTCAGGATGTAATGGGGGCACGAGAGGGTCGGTTAACGGAATTGTAAACGGTTGCCTGTTCAGCTTATCCGTCTGTATTTGTTGCGGAAAGTTTAGTCGTCGTAAATGACCGGAGTCGGCCATCCGCAGGCCGGCCGAATGTCGGACGGGGTTTGACTTGTGAAGAATCGAGGGAATAAGGGGAGGAAAGGCATGGCGGATGAATTGGAAAATATTGAAACAGCCATCGAGGCGTCACAGAAGGCGGTAGTCTCCCGTGAAAAGGAGATCGGTGAGGATGCCGAACAGCCTCGCGGCCCGGTTGGTCTTGATATCGGCACCAGCCATATCATCATGGCCCAGAACAAGGGAAAGCAGATCCATACCGTCAAGCAGTTGAACGCCTTTTTCACCATCCCGTATTCGCAGTTCACCAAGAAGATACTGAAAGAGAACGAGATCACCTTCTTCGAGAAGAACGATCAGTTCTACATCCTTGGCTATTCGGCGCAGAATTTCGCCAACATGTTCAACACCAATACCCGCCGCACCATGGAGCGCGGGTTGTTGAGCGCCAAGGAGGATGAGGGTATCACCGTTCTGCAGGCGTTGATCAATACCCTCATCGCCAAGAACAAGAAAAACGGCGAAACCATCTGCTTCAGTATGCCGGGTGAACCCCTCGGCGGCACCAAGTCGGTGGTTTATCACGAGTCGATCATCAAGATGTACCTTGCCGGCCTCGGGTACAAGCCCATCTCCATCAACGAGGGGCTTGCCACCGTGATGTCGGAATTGGCCAACGATAATTTCACCGGCATCGGCATCAGCATGGGCGGCGGCATGTGCAACGTCTGTCTCGCCTACCTGTCCGTACCGGTTATCACCTACAGCATCCAGCGGGGCGGTGACTTCATCGACTCCATGGTCGGCAGCTCGGTTGGTGAGCCCGCCACCAAGATCAAGACCGTCAAGGAAGAGGATCTCGATCTCAACGTTGCTCCCAAAAACCGGGTTGAGACCGCGCTGCACATCTATTACGACGATCTGCTGCAGCATCTGTTGCAGAGCCTCTCCGAGGTTCTCCACTCATCCGACAAGATTCCCAAGATCGCCGAGCCGATTCCCATCGTCCTGAGCGGCGGCACGGTGATGCCCAACGGGTTCAAGCAGAAATTCGAGAAAACCCTGGCCAACATCCATCTGCCCATCAAGATTTCCGGCGTACGGCTTGCCAGCGATCCGTTGAATACAACGGCCAAGGGCGCGATGGTGATGGCGCTTTCCGAGGAGATGTAACGACAGGCTCTGATCGGTCGAGAGATTTACAAACAAGAAAGGCGACGCGGGGAACCGCGTCGCCTTTCTTGTTTGGAGCAGACTGCCGGGTATCTTGGATGGTCGCGGGAACCTACGGCTTGCCTGCCGGCGGGCGAGCTCTTTATGAGGGGAGTTTGTTTTTACGGGCGGCGGCAGCCTCGGCGTCTCGGCGGTGCGTCTGATACTGCTCGGGCTTCAGCAGTCGCATCCGTTGCTCACCGATTTTTTTCCCACGGTGCAGAAATTGAATCTGCCATTCGCCGAGGCGGTTTTGTTCGGGGGTGGGCAGGGTGTAGGCCGCCACCACCCGTTGCGTGGCGGTAATCTCATAGGTCGTTGAGGAGACCAGGGCGCCGTCCGGGGCCAGCCATCTCACCTCGACGGGGATTCGTTCCGAAGCCGGGATGAAGTTGACCGTGAAGAGGATGCCGAAGGTTGCCCCGCTCTTGGCCGGCATGGCGTTGCCACCTTCGGCGAACATCTGGTGTTTGAGGAGATTGGCCTCAACATCGCTGATCATGGTAAAGGTGTTGGTCAACTCCGATACATTGTTGAAAGCAGTCAGCACCAAACCGACCCGTTCGATTTCCATCCCCCAGATTTTGACCTCTTTTTTGGCGACAAAGGTCTTGCCGGCAGCGGCATCGCCTTTCTTCCCTGTTTTACTCTCCTGTCCACCATTAGCCCTGGCCGTCGCCATCTTGGGTATACCCTTGCTGCCGGCGATGTTTTTAGCCCGGTCAAGATTCTTGACGTTCTCCATGACCGCCCCGGAAAAATCCGCCTGGTCGAGATTGGCTCGGCTGAAGTTGGTTTCGGTGAGGTTCGCCCCGTTGAGCTTGGCGCCGGAAAGGTCGGCGTCGCTGAGATTGGCCCAGCGCAGGTCGGCGTCGCTGAGATTGGCGCGCGCCAGGCTGGCGTTGGTCAGATCGGCGTTGGTGAGATTGACGTTGCGCAGGTCGGCATGGGAGAGATTGGCGTTGGTGAGGTTGGCGTTGCGCAGGTCGAAACGGGTCAACTTGGCACCGTCCAGGATGGTGAAATGCAGATTCTTGAAGGCGAGATTGCCGGCCGTGGTGAGGTTGATGCCGGTAAGGTTGGCGCCTTTCATGTCGGCGTTGGTCAGATCGGCGTTGGTGAGGTCGGCGCGGGTCAGGTCGGCGTTGTTGAGATAGGCGTGGTTGAGGCGGGTTTGGGTAAGATTCGCCTCGCGAAGATCGGCGCCGGTAAGGTTTGCCTTGCTGAGATCGGCATGTTTGAGGTTCGCCTGCTGCAGATAGCAGTTGGTGAGGTTGGTCTCGATGAGGATGGTCTTGCCGGTGAGGTCTGCCTGATGGAGATTGGCGCCCGTCAGGTTGGCGCCGGACAGGTTGGCGCCGCTCAGGGTCGCCCGGCTCATGGTGGCGTTGGTGCAGTTGCTTTCGGCAAGATTGGTTTCTGAAAGTTCCGTTTCCTTCATGCTGCTATCGGTGAGGTTGGCCTGCCGCAGGTCCGATTCGTTGAGAAGGGCGGCCGACAACTCGGCGCCATGCAGGTTTGCGCCGATCAGGATCGCCTCTTCGATGTTGGCGCCGGTCAGTTGGGCCTTGCTGAGATCGCTGCTGCTCAGATTAGCGCGATTCAGGTTCCCGTTACGCAAATCGCAACCATAGAGAAGCGCCCCTGACATATCCGCCCGCTGCAGGGAGACGGTACGCAAGTCGGCGCCGCTGAGTATGGCTTGCCGCAAGATCGCCTCGGAGAGGTCGGCGTTGTGCATGAGCGTGGTGGTGAGGTTTGCTTTGGCGAGTTTGGCTTGCCGCAGATCGGCTTGGGACAGATTGGTCCTGGTAAGGTTGGCGTTGTTGAAGTCGGCATTGCGGCAGGATGTGGAGCTGCAATCCGCTTCCGAGAGAATGGCGCCCACCAGGGAGGCATTGTCCAGTTTCGCTCTGTTGAAGTTGGCCTTGTCGCAGTCGGCGCCGTTGAGATTCGCCTGGGTGAGGTTGGCGTCTGCAAAGACCGATTTCTTCAAATCGGCCTCGATGAGTTTGGCTTTTTCAAGATTTGCCCCGGTGAGGTCGGCAGACATGAGGTTGGCGCCGGTGAGGTCGGCGCCGGAGAGGTCGGCCTTGCTCAGGTTCGCCTTGTGCAGATCGGCGTTGCGAAGCTGGGCATTGCGGAGATTGACCATCCGTAAATCGACGGCGTTCAGATCAAGCCCGCTCAGGTTCCTTCCTTGCAGGTCACGGCTGGTGGCGAGGATGCGTTCGATTTCAACCAGGCGGGCATGGTTTTTGTCTTCCGGGGCGAGATGGCGTGAGAGTTGCGGAGTGACGTATTGGACCGGTTTGGCGGGGGTGAGGAATCTGTTCTTTATTGCCGGGGCAAAATACCCCGCCACGGCAATGAGGACGAGCATGGTGACCCCCAGGCCGATGTTGCGGGCTAAACCTTTGCGGCTTGTTGGCTGCGACCGGGTAGGAGCCGACGGCTTGCCGGCGGCGATTTTCTTGATGGCGTTGTTGGTGCGGCACACCGGGCAGGGCGCGGATTTGCCGACGAGATTGACGGGCGTTTGTTTTTTGAAGCCGCAACCGCTGCACAGGTAGTAACCGATGGATCCGTCCGGGGCCTTGGCGGTTAATGAGTCGGCGCCGATGCGGACGGATTTTTTACAGCGCGGGCAGGCAACCTCTTTGCCCCGGTGTTTTTCTGGTACCTGGCGTGAAAAGCCGCAATGGGAGCATTTAAACAGCATTCGTTATCCTTTCACTGCGGGGCGTCGTTGGCCCGCGCGATGGTATTTGATATCCTTGCAGTACTCTATCGGTCTTGTGAGAGTTTTTCTTCAGTATTTTTCAACTGTTGTTTTTCATTTGAAGTTGTCGGTGCGGCACGGTAAAGTAGCACACATGTGCGTGGGGGCGTACAGTATGGCCTCTCTGGTTCCGATCCTTTTGGCTATCAAGCATCCGCCGTGCAGAACGTCCGGGGCCGTTCCGGTGTTCTGGGGGAACTTGTCTGACATGCAAATATGACTGAGAAGAACGGGAAAGACAGCAAGCTGTCGGACGGAGAGGGCGAAGTTCGCAACGATTCCTTTGATCCCGAGCAGCAGGCAATAAAATATAAGGCCTTCTCGCATATCTTTTCATCCAAGGATGTCGAGAGCGGCCTTAACCAGAAAGCCATCCTCAAAAAGCTGAAGAAGAGCAGGAAGCTTGAAGGGTCGTACGCGGAATATCTGGAAGGGGTGAAGAAGAATCCAGATAAGAAAATGGTTTTTCCGTGGGACAGTCCCTACCGCCGGTTCTTCTTCCTGCTGCGGATCGGTTTGCCGGTGGTTTGCAAATGGTGGGGACTGGCTTTCGCAGGACTTTTTCTCCTCAACTACATGCCGGGTCCGACCCAGCATATCGTCGAGCTTTTTTTCGCCCGCACCCTCTACGATACCACCCGCGGCATCGATCGTCTGCCGCAAAATCTCGAAACCTACGCCCACTCCGCCAAGATCGTCGATGCCCAGAACGCGGTGATCAAAACCTACGGCACCCGGCAGGTTACCCTGATGATTCCCGATCGGGCCAAGCGGGTTCTGCTTGCCTGTGAGGATCATTATTTTCTCCCCCATGATCGTAATCCCTGGTACGTCAACGCCTTTCTCATCCATCCGGGGGTGAGCTGGCTCAACCTGGCCGGCGCGGTAAAGGATTCCCTGCAGGGCAATACCCGTGGCGCCAGTACCATCGTGATGCAGAATGCCAAGAAGATACTCGGCAACCGCGATCGGACCATTGCCAACAAGCTTGAGGAGATCATCGTTGCCTATATGATGGTCTCCCGTTTCGGCAAGGAGCGGAACCTTGATTTTTATATCAATACCGTGCCGGTGGGCAGCAATATTTACGGATTTCCGGCCGCCGCGCAAAACTATTTCAAGCATGACCTGGGCGAGCTGAACGAGTTGCAGTTGGCGGCGATCGGCTCTTTCATCCCCAATCATCACCGGCAGCGCGCCTTTTACCAGATTGTCCAGGGCAAAAACTTTAACGAGCTGACACCGGCCCTATTGCAGCATGCCAAAAGCGCCATCAACAAGGTGAACCTGGCCTTGGCCTTCCTTCATGACCGGGGCGAGATCAGCGACGACGATTATTACAAGTGGCGGCTTTCCGACGAGGAGTCCATCCGCCGCATCGGTTTCCGCAATTTCCAGTCGCCTCTGTACGGCGAGGAGGAATGGGCGGCCTGGAACGTTATCCGTGAGGTCTGTTCGCGGGAGTATCGGGTCGGCGAACATACGGTCTCCGGCGCGCAGTTGCTGCTCGACGAGCGTGGCGATGTGGTGATCGAAACCGGCGTCAACCTTGATCTGGTTGCGAAGATCAAGGAGGTGGTCAGCGAATTTTTGGACAGCCCGAAATTCAAGTTGGAACTGCAAGGCCGCAACCGTAATTCCTGGCAGAAGGACCTGGCCTCATACAAGGCCCGGAATATGGAGCCTCCCTACCGGGATTTCGACGGCTTCATGGAGTATCTGTACCGGCATATCAATGTCGGCGTGGTGATCATCAATCAGGATGGCGAGATCGTCGCCTATATCGGCGGCAAGGAGTTCTTCCAGGGCGAAAACGATGAGCCGGGGAGCGTCGAGAGCGATGAGCCGAAGATCGTCATCGATTTGATGAACAAGCAGGCGACCATCACCCCCTCCTCCACGATCAAGCCGATTATCGCCTACTACGCGATGGTTGCCGCCAACGCCGACCTGGAGACCGACTATGCCGACAAGCCGCTTGAATACAAGTATGTCGAGTCGGCGGGCCGGGAGGTGTGGCTGCCGCGCAACTGGTTCCCATACGACCAGAATCACTTCATGGGCCGGAAATACAGCCTGCTGGAGGCGCAGGTGTTGTCAGTCAACACCATCTTCGCCGGACTGTATAGCAATCGGGCGGTGCGGAGCTCCATGCTGCTCGGTTTGGATAAGATTGGTCTTGCCTATAACAAGGAAGACGCCAAGTACTGGCCGTTCGGTATCGGTGCCTCCGATGTGCCGGTACGGCCATGGCTGGGAATCTATAACGCCTTTCTGGACGGCTATTATCGTCAGCCGGCGTTCGTCAAGCGGATCACGGTTGACGGGGTGGCCGTTTACGAGCGGCAAAGCGACCCCGCCCGGCAGCCGGTGATGCTGTTTGACTCCAAGCAGGAGCGCGAAAACGAGATGTACGCCCTCTATGAGGTATGCAATCGGGGCACCGGCGCCAGCATGAAGAGTGAGTTCAAATACCACAAGAACCTTGTTTCCGGGAAAACCGGTACCGCGCCCACCGGTCAGTCGGCTCTTTTTGTCAGTCATTTCAACCCGTATCGCGACCGGCAGACCTTCCGCGACAAGAACATGACCATGATCGTGGCCATCAAAACCAATACCGGCGGCGAAAAAAGCGTCGGCACCTCCACCCAGGGTCCGACCATCATTGCCGGCCGTATCTACGATTACATGTTCCGGAAGGAGTTGCAGACGATAATGGACGAAAAGATCGAGGCGGCCAAGCAGAACAACCCCCATTTCCGTGACAATCATCTCTACTGGGCCAATGTCAATAGATACATGGAGTATCTTCTCAATGATGAATTTGAGAAGAAGCCGATCTACAAGAGCATCATCGGCGTCGACGCCTACCGCGAGGTTCTTGAGCAGATACTGAGCCCCAGCAACAAGATCTACACCGGTCGCGACGATCTTTTTGCGCAGCTGGTGCAGTACTACTGTGATCAGGACCGGGTGGTGCGGATGCAAACACCGGTCGCCCGCGAGACCGTCGAGCAGGAGGGCAATCTCGACGAGTAGGGGGGCAAACCCTTTGCCTCCACCGTGGGTTTGGCGGTGGCTCGATGCGGCGGGGCAAGGATGGCTTGTCATATTCCGGGTTGTGATTCGATTATCCGTCTTTACAAACGTGATGGCGCGTGTAATATTCCCTGACTGCAAATCGGGTAAACGATAACTGGTCGGGTTGCTTGATAACGGCCTCTGGACATACAACAGGGTGTGCAAATGGTAAAAATCGGACGGAATGATCCCTGCTCATGCGGCAGCGGCAAAAAATTTAAGAAATGTTGTTATGGCGCGGCCGGGCAGGGCCAATCGGCCAAGACCACGCCGGGGCAGCTTTCCTTGACCGGTGAGGTGCAAAAGATTCAGCAGGCAGCCGTGGCGGGCAAGAGCGAGGTGCGCACCATCGGTGTATTCGTGCTCTTCTCGTCCGATGCCGGCGATGCCTGGCTGCTTGAGCTTACCGAAATGGACGCGCTGCTGGTGGCGCGGGGCGGCAAGGCCATCGATGTGGAGATCGTCGAGTCGCCGGAAACGCTCGAGATCAACTGGAGCCACCGGTTTGCCGTCAAGGAGAAGCAGTTGCATGTCACCGCCTATGCCGACAAGAAGGAAGAGGTGCTCGTCGGCTGTCCTTCCCACAGCATCCGGGCGGCGATCAAGAAGATACGCAAAAAATTCCCGCAGGAGCTGCTGGACAGCATCCACCTGGATGCGCCTTCGGCTGCGGCCTCTGCATCCGGCAGTGCCGAGTAGGTGAGCGTCTCCGCGCCGGCCCGCCGGTACGCCGGATGATGCGGTCTGTGGCGTGGTTAAAAGGATTCCTCCGTTATTCGCCGATGCTGGCGGTGATGGGAGGAATCTTTTTTTTGTCCCATCAGCCGGGCGGCAGCCTGCCGCTGCCGGCGCTGGCGGGGCTTGACAAGGTGCTGCATGCCATGGCCTATGCGGTTCTGGCGTCGACGGTACTGCATGCCTTTCCCGCCCCGGCCGACCGCTCTGCCGGGCGATGGCATCGGGTGATGGTGGTGCTCTTCTGTGTACTGTATGGTGTCGGCGATGAGATCCATCAGTCCTTCATCCCGGCCCGTACCGCTACCGGCGGCGATTTGCTGGCCGATGCCGCGGGCGCGTTGTGCAGGGTGCTGGCGGTGCGGCACCGGGAAGCAGGGCCTGTCGCATAACCGCCGTGTAAAATCCATACGCTTTTGCTTGCGAAACAACCGTTCCGTGGGGTATTACCATTTTCCAATATCCGTCCCTCATGGCGTGGGAACGGAGAGCTCATCGCAATGCGTCGCAGAGGGTCAGGAGGGTTCGATGCCGATCCATGAGTTTCGCTGTCAGGATTGCAAGGCCTTGTTCGAGGATACGGTTGCCGACTCCTTGGCGGTGGATGCCGTTGTCTGCAAAAAGTGCGGCAGCGGCAGGGTCAAGGGGACGATTTCCGCATCAAGCTTCAAGATCGCCGGTTCCGGTGGCTCCATTCCGCAGGGCGCCCTCTCCGGTTGTTCCACCAGGTCGGGGTTTTCCTGAGCCTGAGCCATGGCGGCCCGTGCGGCCGCAACGAATTATTGCCGCCACCCTTTGCCCGTTTGCCGGGGAAAGGGTGGCATTGTTTCCGTCGCCGCGTGAGCGCCACGATGACGCAGGTGGGTGGCGCGCATCCGTGGCACCCGGCAACGCTTGTCGTCAAAAGGATTAGTTGACCTTTGCGACAGATTAGCGATATAGTATGAAATTTCGTGTTAATCAGACTTTATGACACATCTCTCGGGACATTAAGATGAATCGTGGCGGCAAGCGTGAACTCATAGGCAACGAAGGGATAGTGATACTTGACACTGTCCGGCGCTTGAACCGACGCAATGCCGTTGATCATCTCTTGAAATTGGTCCGCAAAACCCATCCTGCCGATTTGGCGTGGGTTTTTCGCCACCTAAACCCGGTTGAGCGTCAGAATATTTTCGGGATTGTCGCGCAGACGGCCATGGTCGGCGAGTTTCTGAGCGAGCTTGACGAGTCGATCATGCTCGAGTTGGTGGAAGGGTTGCCGCCCCGCTTCATGGTAACCATCATCAACGACATGGCCTCCGACGACGCCGCCGACCTTCTCGAGGCGCTGCCCGAGGAATTCGCCAACAAGATCCGCGACCTCATGCACAAGGAGGATCGCAAGGAGGTTGACGACCTCCTCCAGTATCATCCCGAGACCGCGGGTGGGCGGATGTCGCCCGATTTCATGGCCCTCGACGAGAACCTGAGCGTCGGCGACGCTATCAAGCGGGTCCAGGAGCGCAGCGAGGAGATGGAGATGGCCTTCTATCTCTACATCACCCATGGTGACAACAACCGTCTGGCCGGGGTGCTCTCCCTGCGTGAGCTGTTGATGCACCCCTCCTACCGGCTGCTGAAGAACATCATGAACCCCAAGGTGATCGCGGTCAGCACCGATACCGACCAGAACGAGGTGGCGCATATCGTCTCCCAGTATAATATCCTGGCGGTGCCGGTGGTCAACTCCACCTATAAGCTGGTCGGCATCGTCACCGTCGACGATATCATCGACGTCATCCGCGAGGAGGCCACCGAGGAGTTCCTGCAGATGGCCGGTGCCGGTAAGGACCGTGAGATTCTCCTCAAGCCGACGCTCAAGAACGCCGTGATTCGCGCCCCGTGGCTGTTCGCCACCTGGATCGGCGGCGTCATCAATATCTTTGTCATCAACCACTTTCAGGGCGAGTTGATGAAGGTGCTGGCGCTGGCCTCCTTTATCCCGATCATCGCCGGCATGGGCGGCAACATTGCCACCCAGTCCAGTACCATCGTCGTGCGCGGGATCGCCACCGGCCGCATCAATATGCAGCAGGTGGCCAGGCTGGTGTTCAAGGAGATGCGGGTCGGCTTGCTGCTGGGCGGCGTCTATGGGGTGTTCCTCGGTCTGTTCGCCCATTTTGAGGCGACCGGTCCCGGTCTGCTCGGGTTGGTGGTAGGCTTGGCGATTTTCTTTTCCATGACCCTGGCCGCAACCATCGGCACCCTGGTGCCGGTGGTGCTGCGCCGCCTCGATATCGACACCGCGGTCGCCACCGGCCCGTTTGTCACCACCACCATCGATATCATTGGCGTATTTACCTATTTCATGATTGCAAAATTTTTCCTCAACCTGTAGGCGATGCGGCAATACTATCCGAATAATTCATATCGGCGGCGAATCCCCTCCTTTCTCGTGCTGGTGGCGATCCTGTTCGGCGGCTGGTGGTTTTTCGGGCGGCCCAAGAACGTACCGCTTCCCCCGCCACAACCGCCGCGCGCGATAACCGCCCGCGGCGATCTTGCAAGCGATGAGCAAAACACCATCGAGCTGTTTCGCGCCGCTTCTCCCTCGGTGGTCTATATCACCAACATCGCCCTGCGACGGAACCTGTTCAACCTGAACGTCGACGAGATCCCCAAGGGAACCGGTTCCGGTTTCGTCTGGGACAAAGAGGGGCGGATCGTAACCAACTTTCATGTCATCGAGGATGCCAACAGCGTCGAGGTGACCCTGGCCGATCATACCACCTGGAAGGCCTCGCTGGTCGGGGTGGCGCCCGACAAGGATCTGGCGGTGCTGCAGATCGACGCGCCGGCCGCGGCGCTCGCGCCGCTCGCCATCGGCGAATCACATAACCTGCTGGTCGGGCAGAAGGTGTTCGCCATCGGCAACCCCTTCGGCCTCGATCAGACCATCACCGCCGGTATCGTCAGCGCCCTCGGCCGCGAGATCCAGGCGGTTACCGGGCGTACCATTCAGGGGGTGATCCAGACCGACGCCGCCATCAACCCCGGCAACTCCGGCGGTCCGCTGCTGGACAGCGCCGGGCGGTTGATCGGCGTGAACACGGCTATCTACAGCCCCAGCGGCGGCAGTTCCGGCATCGGCTTCGCGGTGCCGGTGGACGAGGTCAGCCGGGCGGTGCCCGAGATTATCAGCTACGGCCGGGTGATCCGGCCGGGGCTTGGCGTTACATTGGCCAGCGAGAGCATTACCCATCGCCTCGGGATCAACGGGATGTTGATCATCAAGGTGCGGGAGGGCAGCAGCGCCGCCAAGATCGGGCTACGCGGCATCCGGCAGAGCGGCAACGAGATCATCATCGGCGACGTCATCACCGGCGTCAACGGGGTGGTGGTGAGCAGCTACGATGACCTGCGCAATGAACTCGACCGGCATCGGGTTGGCGAGGAGATCGAGATCGAGATCCTCCGGGAAGAGAAGACGATCCGCATGCGGGTAACCTTAGAGGAGGTTGCATAGGCGCATTGTGACTTGGTGGACGCGCGCGTTACGGAGCCTGATCTCCTCGGGAGAGGAAGGGCAGCTTGATCTTTTCCGGATTTTTCCCGCCTTCCGGCGGTTTCTGGCGGCAAGGCACCATTACGCCTACCTGCGGACCTTTGGCGATTTCCTGTTCGTGGTGGTTGTTATCTCCGGCCTGTACGGACCCCAGGAGGCGGATCGCAATGTCGCCGTCTTCCTGACCTGGGGGCTCCTCTGGCCTGGAATCGTGCTCTCCTGGTTCTTTGTCGGCCGGATGTGGTGCGGCATCTGTCCCTTCCCCGGTCTTGGCGTCTTCCTGCAGCGCAAAGGGCTGACCCTGGCCCTGCCGGTGCCGAATTTCCTGCGTAAATACGGGGTCTACACCTCGGTCATCCTGCTCGCCCTGATCATCTGGATCGAGGTGGTGGCCGCCCTCGACTACTCGCCGGCCGGGACCTCCTGGCTGGTGCTGTCCATCCTCGGCGGCGCGGCCCTGTTCAGCATCTTCTATCCCGGCCAGGCCTGGTGCCGGCATCTTTGTCCGCTGGGCCGGATCAGCGGCGCCGCCGCCACCTTGTCCATCACCGAATTCCGTCCCGATCACGAGAAGTGCCGGGGCTGTGAAACCTTTGCCTGTCAGAAGGGTAAAGAAGGCAAAAAGGGGTGTCCGGTGTATCTGGGGGCGTACAATGTCAGAAACAACCTGCACTGTCTGGTCTGCGGCCACTGCCTGCCGTTCTGTCATCGCGATTCGCCGCAGTTTCTGCTCCGCAACCCCTATGCCGAGTTGATCCGCAACAAGGGGCGGTACATCACCTGCACCTATATCGTGCCGTTTCTGATCGGCTCGCAGTTGGCCCGCTTTCTGCGCGAGAAGCCGCTTTACCACGCCATGGTGGACAGTATCAATTTCGGTCCGTATTCGGAGGCGGTGATCTTCAGTATTCTGCTGGTGGTGGGTTTTTCGGTGGTTCTGGGGGTGATTCGTTACGGTACGCATCTGTTCGGGATCAGCGAGGATCCGATGTTCGGCCGTTTTGCGCCGCTGGTGCCGATCTTCATCCCCATGGCCTTTACCGGTGAGCTTGTCTACCGGATGAGCTATTTCGCCGACGGCATCGGGGATTTCATCCCCACCTTCGGCCGGCAGGTCGGCTTTGACTTCCTGGAATATCTCTCCTTCACCATCCCCGACTTTCCGGTGCAGATCCTCTCCGCCTTCTTCCTGCTCAACGGTGCCATCGCCGGCTGCTATATCTTCTGGCGGCTCTGCCTGGAGGATTTCGAGGGGATGGTGTCGTTTAAGAACTTTCTCGGCATCAACCTGCTGATCGGCGGTCTGCTCCTCGCCTATCTGACCGTCCTCTTCTAGGAGGTTGCGGACACCCCTTGTCGCGGTGGCCGCAACGTCTCCCTTACTTGCCGTCGCCGTTGCCGTTTGAGGTGCGGGCTCGTTTCTTGAGCCGTGCCAGTTCCCGCATGCTCTTGATCGGGTCCGACTCGTCAAGAATCTCCTGCCCCATGATCTCCTCAAGAATATCCTCAAGGCTGATAACGCCGGTGAAGCTGCCGTATTCGTCCACCACCACGAAGAGGTGATGCCGGCGTTCGAAGAATTCGATCAGGGTGGTGTTGAGCGGCGCCGCCTCCGGAACGAAGTGCACCGGCCGCATCAGGGCACTGAGCGGGCGTTGTCCCTTGTCCTCGGCGGAACTCAACAGCACGTCCTTCCTGAGGACGATGCCGACGATGTCGTCGGGGTCCTTGTCGTAGACCGGCACCCGGCTGTGCAGATGCCAGTTCTCCTTCGACTGGATCGCCTCGTCGACGGTGAGATGCTCGAGCAGGGTGAAGGTGACGGTGCGCGGGGTCATCACATTGCGGACGGTCTTGTTCTTGAGGGAGAGGATGTTGCTGATCACCTGTTCCTGCTGCGGGTCGATGGCGCCGGTTTTCCTGCTCATGATCGCCAGCGCCTCCAGCTCCTCAGCCGAGACCAGCGCGTCTGAGCCATGGCCGAAGACCAGGCGGGTGATGGTCTGGATGATCCAGGTGATCGGCGACAGCAGCTTGACCATCCCCAGCAGGGGCAGGGCGATCCAAGGGGCCAGGGTCCGGTAGTAGGCGACGCCGGCGGTCTTGGGCATGATCTCGGAGAAGAAGAGGATGGCGGCGGTGAAGACGATGGAGAAAAGGCCGAGATGCTGCTCGCCGAAGACCACCGCCGCCGACGCGCCGGCCACTGCCGCGCCCATGGTGTTGGCGATGGTGTTGAGGGTGAGGATGGTGATGATCGGCTTGTGGATATCCTTCTTCAGTTTCTTGAGGATCCGGCCGGAAAGCTTCCCGGAACGTGCCAGCACCTCGATCTGACTTCTGGGGATGGAATAGAGTACCGCCTCGAAGATGCTGCAAAGGGCGGATATGGTGATTGCCAGGCCAACCGCCATGATGAGTTGAAAGGTCAAGGTAACTGCCTCCGTGGTGAGCGCGTACCGAGGCCGCGTGGATAGCGGATCGGGGTTGTTGATGTCCGGAAATATCGGTGGTTGTATTTTAGTCTATCTGTACAGGAAAATTGTGGGCAAGACAAACTGTTTCGGCCGCTTGCCTGGATGGATTGTTTCATAGTATGGTTATCGCGGTTCCGGCCTTGCCGGGCCGTTTCCGTATCCACGAACCCATCAATGGGATGTCAATTCCCGGCAGCGATCAAGGAGTGCTCCATGAAACTTACGGTTGTGCAGACGGCGCCGCAGCAATGCAAGAGTGACCTGGCGGTTTATTTTGTCCGGCAGGCTGAAAAGAAAAAGGCGCCCGCCTGTCACGACAAGGAGGTCGTCGCCATGATCGGCCGCGCCTTTGCGGCCGGGGATTTTGTCGGCAAGGAGGGGGAGACCCTTCTCTACTATCCGGCCGGCGCTGACCAAAAGAACGGGCCGACCAGGGTGCTGGTGGTGGGGCTCGGCAAGGAGCTGCCGGGGCGGGAGACCATCCGCAAGGCGGCCGGCACCGCCGTTTCCTGTGCCGTCAAGACCAAGGCGGGCAGATTGCTGCTGGTGGTGCCGGCGCTTGCCGGGATGAAGCCGGATGAGATCGGCGAATGCCTGGCCGAGGGGGTGGTGCTGGGTGGCTACCGGTTTGAGAAGTACAAGAGCAGGCAGGAGGATGACGAGGCGCCGGGACGGATCGAGACGGTTTCCTTTTACGGCGGCAAGGATGCGGCGGCGACCCGGCGCGGGGTGCGGCTGGGCAGGGCTGCCGCCGAGGCGGCTTGCGCGGCCCGGGAGATGGCCAACGAGCCGGCGAATTTCTGGACCCCTACGCATTTCGCCGAGTACGGCAAGGATCTGGCGGCGCGCTACGGCTTCCGCTGCAAGGTGCTCGACAAGGCGGCGATGCAGAAGCTGAAGATGGGCGGCCTGCTCGGCGTCAACCAGGGCTCGGCCGAGCCGCCGCAGATGGTGGTGCTCGAGTATCGCACCGGCAAGAAGGTGCCGACCCTGCTCCTGGTGGGCAAGGGGCTGACCTTCGATTCAGGCGGCATTTCCCTGAAGCCTTCCGCCGGCATGGGCGAGATGAAGTACGACATGTGCGGCGGCGCGGCGGTACTCGCGGCCATGGCGGCGGTGGGCGAGGAGCGGCCGAAGCGGCTTGACGTGGTAGCCATTGTCCCGGCCACCGAGAATATGCCCGGCCCCGGAGCGATCAAGCCCGGCGACGTGATCACCCAGTACGGCGGCAAAACCGTGGAGGTGCTGAACACCGATGCCGAGGGGCGCCTGATCCTCGCCGATGCCCTGGCCTACGGGATCGAGAAGTTCAAGCCCGCGGCGGTGGTCGATCTTGCCACCCTCACCGGCGCGGTCATCGTCGGCCTCGGGCATCACCGCACCGGGTTGCTGAGCAACGACGACAAGCTGGTGGAGAGGTTGCTTGCCGCCGGGGAGCGCAGCGGCGAGCCGCTCTGGCGGTTGCCGTTGGCCCCGGAATACAGCAAGCAGATGAAATCGACGGTGGCGGACCTCAAGAATGTCGGTAATCGCGACGCCGGCACCATCACCGCCGCCGCCTTTTTGCAGGAGTTTGTCGGCAAGACCCCGTGGGCGCATCTGGATATTGCCGGCACTGCCTGGGATTTCACCGAAAAATCCTATATCCCCAAAGGGCCATCAGGGGTCGGCGTACGGTTGCTGGTGGAGTTGATCAGGAATTGGCGGTAGTCTGCCGGGGCGGGCTCAGTCGGTTTCGTCGTCCATGGCGAGCACTTCCCGGATGACCCGGAGCAGGGTGCCGGCCTTGTAGGGTTTCGGCACCACCGCCACGAAGCCGTGGCTCGCGTAATCGGACATGGCGGCATCCATGGAGTAGCCGCTGGAGACGATGGCCTTTATCGCCGGGTCGATCTGGCGCAGCCTCTGGATCGCCTCCTTGCCACCCATGCCGCCGGGGATGGTGAGATCCATGATCACCACGTCAAACGGGTTTCCTTCCCGCATCGCCTCCTGATAGGCGGCAATGGCCTCATTGCCGTCCCTGCTCACCGAGACATCGAAACCGTGACTGAGCAGCAGTTCACGGGTCAACTCCAGGATCATCTCCTCGTCGTCCATGACCAGAATCCGGCCGGTCTGTTCGCACCCGTTGTCCTGGGCTTCCTCCCGGTGGTCGGCCAGCCGTGCGGTTGAGGCGGCCAGATAAAAGGTGAAGGCGGCGCCGCGGCCATTTTTTGATTCGACATGGATAAAGCCGTCATGCTTCTTGATGATGGCGTAGCAGGAGGCCAGGCCAAGGCCGCTGCCGGTCTTCTTGGTTGAGAAGTAGGGGTCGAATATCTTGTCGATGTTGGCGGGATCGATGCCTTCGCCGGTGTCCTGTACGGTTATCTTGAGGTAGCGGCCGGGCTTGAGAGGCAGCTGCTTGCTGTTTTTGACCTGCGCATTCTTGGCGCTCACGGTGAGGATCCCGCCATCCGGCATCGCCTGATCGGCGTTGATCACCAGGTTGTTGATGACCTGGGCGATCTGTCCCTCGTCGATCTCCGCCGGCCAGAGATTGTCGGCGATCTCGAAATGACACTGGACGTTGGAGCCGCGCAGGGCAAAGAGGGCGGTTTCCTTGAGGAGGTCGGTGATGGCGGCGGTTTTCTTGACCGGCGCGCCGCCTTTCGAAAAGGTCAGCAGCTGCTGGGTGAGGTCGCGGGCCCGCATGCAGGCCTTCTCAGCCCGGCTCAGCTTTTCGACCACCGGCGTTCCCTGGTCCGCGGTCATCTTGGCCAGGGTGATGTTGCCGAGGATGCCGGTGAGCAGGTTGTTGAAGTCATGGGCGATGCCGCCGGCAAGGATGCCCAGGGATTCGATCCGGCGGGCATTGAGAAGCTCCTCCTCGATCCGCTTTTCGGCGGTGATGTCGCGAAAAACCATGACCACGCCGACAATATCCCGCTCATGGTCGTAGATCGGCGCCGCGTTGGCCGAGATGAGTTGTTCGTAGCCGTCACGGGCGATGAGCACGGTGTCGTCGGTAAGCGAGATGTTCTCGCCGCCGGCCATCACGTCCAGGGGGAGATGGATGCACTTTGAGCGGTTTTTTTCATCGACGATCCAGAATACCTCGCAGGAGGGCAGACCTGTCGCCTCTTTCTGGGTCCAGCCGGTCAGTTGTTCGGCAACCCGGTTCATCAGAACGATATTGCCGGCCACGTCGGTGGTGATGACCCCCTCGGCGATACTGCGCAGGGTGACGGCAAGCTGCTCCTTTTCGGCGGCAAGGGCCGTCGCCGCCTGTTTTTGAAAGGTGATGTCGTGGTAGAGAAGCACCCCGTACACCACCTTGCCCTCCTTGTTCTTGACCGGGGTGGCGACGATGTCGAAGGAGCGGTCGCGCACCTGCCAGTCCGGGAAATGCACGGGCTGGCCGGTGTCAAGAACCTTGCGGAAGGGGCATTCCTGTTGCAGGCGGCTGTCGCGGCAGACGATCTGGTGGCAGGAGGTGCCCTTCCATTCCCCCTGATAATCGATGAACAGGCGCTGGGCGTGTTCGTTGTAGGCCTGGACGTGCATGTTTTCGTCGACCACCAGCACACTGCAGCCCACCGCGTCGAAGATCGCCTTGATCTCCTCCATGGTCAGTTCGAGTTTCTTGTTGGTCTCCCGCTGGTGTTCCAGGATCTGGATAAAGGATTCGGCCACCACGCCGATGGGATCGAGGGTGATGAGGGTATCGTCTTCAAGCTCTTCCGGGCGTAGCGGCAGAGTACCGATGACGTTGAGCAACTGGTCGGTTTTTTTGCGGATATAGTGGTTTGCCTTGCTGTTCTTGCAACGCAGGGCGCGGTTCTCACTGATCAGGGCGTTGATGCTGTCAAGCAGTTCCCCGGCCTCGCCGGCCACCTTGGCATCCGGCAGCGGCGCATCCGCTTTTTTGCACGCCTTCTTGATCGCCTTGATGAGTTTGTCGTAGTTCATGACAGCCCTTGGGGAGGAAGCGGCAAGCCGACGAGGATCTCGT
>Ga0224510_10000523_pt1 | contig 29109 bp, 29 predicted proteins | sample SF_May12_sed_USG_FD_170161 | JGI IMG/M metagenome (GOLD analysis project Ga0224510, IMG submission 170161) | Sediment microbial communities from San Francisco Bay, California, United States - SF_May12_sed_USGS_4_1 | ecosystem: Environmental > Aquatic > Marine > Sediment | place: USA: California... | reverse complement strand
GTTTACACCCCATGGCCCGAACCGCCAGAATCGCCGCCATGGCATTTTCGGTGTTTGGTGCCTGGGCAAGCGGAGTTCCCGCCAACTCATACTCCTCTTCAAACCGTCCCGACTCGTCCAGCCTTGCAATACAGACCTTTGTGCCGTTGAGACACGCAGCCATCCCTGCTTTGCAGCTGGAACCGTATCGCCGCTGCTCAGCCCGCAATGATCCAAAACTTTCTCGATCGCTCTCTTTGGCAAGCCATTCGACAATGGCAGGATCGTCTCCATTGATTACCGCAACGTCTCCAGGCTCCTGATTTTTGAATAGCGACATCTTGGAATCGACATACTCCTTATAGGAGACATACCGATCCAGATGATCAGGGGTGATATTGAGCAACACCCCTACCTTGGGCCGAAACTCTCCGGCGCTGTCCAGCTGAAAACTGCTCACCTCAAGAACCACCGCTTCACAATCTTGCGGCCCGGCCAGATACTCAGCCAAGGGAGTCCCGATGTTCCCGCCGACAAAAACCTTATTGCCGCAACCTGCAAGCAAATCGCCGATCAGGGTCGTCACCGTACTTTTGCCGTTGGTGCCTGTCACCGCAACCATGGGGGTTTTGAGAAAATCCTTTGCCAAGGCCAGCTCGCCCACCACCGGAATACCTTTTTGCCGCGCCGCTGCAAGTGACGCGATGCCGAGCGGGACACCCGGACTTACCAAAATACAATCTGCCGAAGTTAAAAGCTCAGAGGTATGGCCGCCAGTTTCTACAAAAACTCTTTTCTCCTTCAGCCACCGAACCAAGTCTCCTTCAAGGTTCTCCTGACGGCCACCCTCTGAAACCGATATTTTCACGCCAAGCTTGAGCAGGAATCGCACTGCGGAGACACCGGACTTGCCAAGGCCCACCACAACGACGTGGGCTCCGGGCTGCAGTATTTCCTTAAGATTCATGCACATCTTTTCATCTTCCGTTTGTTTGTCCTACCGCAACTTCAAGGTTGCCAGGGCACTCAAGCCCAGAACGATGGCGACGATCCAGAATCGAACCACCACCTTCGGCTCCGTCCACCCCTTTTTTTCAAAATGGTGATGAAACGGCGCCATAAGAAAAATTCTTTTCCCACCGGTCATCTTAAAAAACCCCACCTGGAGAATGACCGAAAGCGCCTCCATGACAAAAACCCCACCGACAATGACCAGCAACATTTCCTGTTTGATAATGATCGCCACCATTCCCAGGGCACCGCCCAATGCCAGTGACCCAACATCTCCCATGAAAATCTGGGCCGGATAGGCATTGAACCAGAGAAAGCCGAGGCTGGCCCCTACCAGGGCGCCGCAGAACACTGCCACCTCTCCGGCTCCCGGCACATAAGGGATCTGCAGATATGCCGCCAACCCGGCATGTCCGGCCAAATAAGAGAAGAGCAGATAGACACTGCTCGTCACTACCGTTGGGCCGGTGGCCAGTCCATCAAGCCCATCGGTGAGGTTCACGGCGTTGGAGGCCCCCACCACCACTAAGATGGCGAAAATCACATAATAGGTGCCAAGATCCGGATGGATATTCTTCAAAAACGGAAAGCTCAGGTGCCCGTCAAAATTCGGATTGTAATAGATGAGCAACCCGGCTATCAAGGCGCCGAGTACCTGCCAGCAGATCTTGCCCCGCGCACTCAAGCCCTTGCTGTTCTGCTTTTTTATCTTGCGGTAGTCATCGTAAGCTCCGATAGCCCCGAACCAGAGGGTTATCCCAAGAATAATCCAGACAAAGGCATTTGACAGGTCAACCCAGAGCAGAGTGGTGAGGGTTACGGCAAAAAGGATGAGCACCCCGCCCATGGTGGGAACCCCACGCTTGCTGAAATGGCTGGCCGGACCGTCCTCCCGAACTACCTGGCCGATCTGGTTTTTCTGCATCATCTTAATGAACCGATTGCCGCACAGCAGAAGGATAATGAAGGCCGTCAGCGTCGCGCCGATGGCGCGAAAGGTGATATAGCGAAAAACATTCAGCGCGCTGAAATAGCTGTGGAGCGGATAGAGAAGATGGTAGAGCATTTCGTTTATCCTTAACCCTGCTTCTCAAGCAGATCGTGGGTTATTGTTTCCATCCGCATACCGCGCGAGCCTTTTACCAACACCCAGTCTCCCTGGCGCAGAAAACCCTCGGCGATACTCTCGCGCAGCCAGACAGTGACCTGCTCCTTATCTTTACATACAAGAGCCTTTTTCCGACTCATCCCACCCTTCCAGGCATCGGCAACCAGGGCTTCAGCAAACTCTCCGACGGCCAGCAAAGCATCGAACCCGAGACGCGCCACCTGCCTGCCGATTTCCTGATGGGCGGCAACACTCTGCTGACCAAGTTCGAGCATATCCCCGAGGATGACCACCTTTTTATGAGTCTTATCCATCTGGCGCAGGGTCTCGAGCGCGGCCAAAACCGAAGAGGGATTGGCGTTATAGACATCGTTTATCAACCTGATTCCACCGGTGAGTTTCTGTACCTGGAGTCGTTTTTCAAAGGGTGCGAAGCTCTCAAGTCCGGCCACGATATTCTTAAACTTCACGCCCGCTGCATGAGCCATAGCCGCCGCCGCCAAGGCGTTTTGCACATTATGCGCCCCAAGGCCCCTGATTTTCACCCGGGCCTCATTGCCGCCTATCTGCAAGGTAAAAGCCATCCCGCGTTCACCCAGACTGCGCAGTCGAAGTCCACGAATATCCGCCTTGGGGTTACGACCGAAGGTGATTTTTTTCTGACTGCAACGCCGCGCCAATCCCCGGACCCTCTTATCATCCGCGTTAACCACCAGCCTGCCCCAGGCCTTGATTCCGGCAAAGAGTTCTCCCTTGGCCCTTGCCACTCCGGCGATATCACTGAGTCCGGCAAGATGGGCATCCTGAACATTGGTAATGCAGGCGATATCCGGATCCGCGATTTCTGTAAGCCGGGCAATCTCGCCCGCTTGATTCATGCCCATCTCCATCACCGCGAAATCGTGGTGGTATTCAACCGGCAACAAAGAAAGCGGCAATCCGATCAGATTGTTAAAATTTCCCTTAGTCTTCAACACGTTATATTCTTTGTCCAGGATCGCTGCGATCATCTCCTTGACCGTGGTTTTGCCGCAACTGCCGGTTATCGCCACAACCTGGAGATCCGGCATCAACGATCTCCGGTAGGCAGCCAGATCTCCCAAGGCGCGGAGGGTATCCGCCACCAGCACCACCGGAACCGGCGGCAATTTCTCCGGAATCGTATCAATCACCAGGCCTGCAGCCCCTTTTTCCACAGCTTGAGCAAGATATGCATGGCCGTCAAAATTCTCCCCGCGCAAGGCCACGAATAGATCCCCAGGCTCCACGGCCCGACTATCGGTACATACCCGACGAAATCCCGCCTCGGTCCGGCCGGAAAGAAATCTGCCGCCCGTAGCCAAAAGAACCTGGGAAAGCGTCCAGACAGGATTCTGCATAACGCCGGAACCTGATCCGAAATATTTTTCCGCTCTCCCATTGTTCATGCAGCAAGCACCTGTTTTACGCACCGTTGCCAGTTCCATCACCCCTCCCCCTCGCTGAGAGTTTGCCAACTTCTTCCGACCATCACCAGTTGATCACCGCCGCCTGGGCTGCGGCTTCAAGCCTGTCATCGAAAAAAAATCTCCCCTTTGGGGTTATCTGATACGTTTCATGCCCCTTGCCGCACAGCAGAACCACATCGCCGGGCCGGGTATGGCGGATGGTTTCCCTGATCGCCTCCCTGCGAGAGGGAACAATATCATAGCCCTGGATTGCTTTTCTCTGAAGAATAGCTTCCAGACGCTGCCGCGGCAGGCCGGTTTCCAAGATCCCCGCCTCAATGTCCTGCAGAATTGCAGCCGGGTTTTCACTCCTCGGATTATCTGAAGTGAGCACAACCACATCGGCCATCGATCCTGCGACCTTGCCCATCAGAGGGCGCTTCCCACGGTCGCGGTCTCCGCCGCAGCCGAATATCACGATCAAACGACCCGGCGTGAGGCGGCGCATGGTCTGAAGCACGTTGGCCAGCGCATCGGGAGAATGGGCAAAATCAACAAAAACACCGACCCCTGCCGGGCTCTGGACCTTTTCCAATCGGCCGGGTGCAGCCGGAGCTTGTTTCAGGCCGACAACAATTTTTTCCTCAGAAATTCCCAGTCCCACCGCTACCCCAACTGCGCCAAGAAGATTTTTCAGGTTAAACGTTCCCACCAGACCTGAACGGATTTGCAGTTCCCCAGCCGGGGTTGCCAAAGTGGCCACCGTCCCTTCCAGACTTTCACGCGCCTCACGAACAGCCACCTTGGTTCCGGAAAAACCGCAATCGAGCAAGGTCCGTCCTTTTTTCTCCGTGTAGCCCAACGCCTTGTCTGCCCGGAGTTCGTGCAGCAAACGCCGCCCCCAGTCGATATCGGAATCATCGCTGTCATCACAGATGACAACCGCCTTGCCATCTTCTTTCAGGTACTCGGTAAAGAGCCGTTTCTTGCTGGCGAAATAGCTGCTCATATCACCATGAAAATCGAGGTGATCCCGGCTCAGATTTGTAAAAAGAGCCACATCGAACCGAATACCGGCCACCCTTTTTTGTTCAAGGGCATGGGAGGAGGTCTCCATGACCACATGGCTGACGCCGTTATCCGCCATTTCTGCCAGAATTCGGTGCAGGCTTACCGGATCGGGCGTGGTAAACGGCGCGGGAATTTCCACCGTGTTATATCGATAATTCACCGTTCCGATCACCCCCGGGTTGCCCCCGGCCTGTCGGATGATCGACTCGAGAAGGTATGTTGTCGTCGTCTTGCCGTTGGTGCCGGTGATGCCGATCATGGTCATCCGCCGGGCAGGATGCCCCTGAAAACTTGCCGCCGCCTGCCCCAGAGCCTTTGCTGTATCAGCACTCTCCAGACAGACGACATTGGCGTGCTTCCATCCTCGACAACGCCCCTTGCCAACCAAAACAGCTGCGCAACCTTGAGTTACGGCAGCCTCCAGATAGTCATGACCATCCACGGTTAACCCGGGAATCGCAACAAACAACGACCCGGATCCGGCCTTACGGGAATCGGCGGTAAGGCTGCGTATCGATTTGTCCTGCACCATATCCGGATTCACGATCTCCATATCCTCGGCCAATTTCCGTAAAGATACCGCGGCAAGGCTGTTGTTTTTTCCCATGTCCAGGACCCGGCTCTTCCGTTACTGCATCGTTTTCAGATGCAATACGCACTTTTCAACACCCCTCAGGATTGCTCCGGACAGGGGATACTGGCTCGCCACCTGGCCCGACCCGCTGATCTGTAATCTCACACCATACGGCTGTAAAACCTGCATCGCCTTTCGCCCGCTCATGCCTCGCACATCGGGCATGACAAGCCCCTGCGGACCTTGGGCCAAAGCTGCAGGCAACAAGCTGGTTTTGGCATGAATCATTTCCATCTTTTTGCTGTAACCGATTTCACGCACCGCCAGTTCCCTTGCACTGGGAGGGATCACCTTATGCTGCAGAGCGGTTCTGGCATGCGGCATCATCTCTTCGGCAATGTCCCGAACCGGCGACTTGGCCGACGGATCGATATGAGCGCCTTCAAGCACGACAATCATGGCTATTTCCGGGTGTTCCAACGGGGCCATACCCAGGAGGATACTCTCCATTACCGGCTGCCCCGCGGCTGCGTTTTCATCACCCTCTATTGCCGGCTGCGGCCCGCTCTCCCCAACTGTTTTAAGCTGACTCGACTGGGCAATATTTTTTTGCAGCAGCGATTCGATGAGATAATTATTTCGCCCGGTCAGCGCAGCCTTTTTTATTTCACTCCGCATGGCCGCGCTTACCTCGGGCCGCACAACAAATTCCCCTATCCCCTGCCGGACCGGCACATCCCAGACCTGATCATCCTGCCAGACTGCGCGGAGCACATGGGGGGTCATAACCTTTCCGCCGTTGATCAACCGACAAAATGCCGACAGCAACGCCAGAGGTGTTGCTGTCGGAACAGAATCTTTGTCAATGTGCGGCATCATTATCTTTACCGAATCGGGGGGTGGACCCGGCTGACTCCCGGAGATCATCTTGCTCAATGGCCCGGCAGATACATCCTTTATTGCATACAATGCCTCAGGCAGATCCACTTCACCTTTAACTGTCAGGCCGATCCTGTCCGCAAAGACATTAAAATCGTCGTGTCCAACAACGGTTTGCCCAAAACCAACCCCCTCCGAGGAAATATATCTGCCATCCTGCACCACATTCCAGGCAAGCCGCGTAACCGCTTCCGGCTCAGGGAGGGGCTCGCTTTCCGACAATGCCCCACTTTTCTCCTTAACAATCTTGCGATCAATGACAGCCGCTGCCTGGAAAATGCGCTCCATTGCGCCAAGGTCGAGAATATCCTCAATGGCCCGGTTCCTTCGTGCTTCAGCGCTGAATTCCCAGAAGCGATTGGGATCATAATCCGGAAGACTGGCCAAGGCGATAATCTCGCCGGTATCCGGCGCCATGAGCACCGCCACCCCTGCTTTCGCCTGCGTGCTTTCGACAAGACCTTTCAGTTTCTGCTCCAGAATATTTTGCAGATGAATATCAAGGGTCAGGATGAGGCTGGCGCTGTCGCTTCCCTCGGCTATTTTCCTGCTCACCCCGGCAGCCGCCAGTCTTGGGTCATACACTCCGCCGCCCCGCAGAACACTGTCATAATAAAACTCGACCCCGGCCAAGCCCTGTTCATCCTTTAAAAAACCTATTACATGGGCGCCAAGCTGGTTTCCCGGATAAAATCTCTGCACCTGATTAATGCGGTAAACCCCTTTCAGATTAAGATCGGCGATCTTCACCGCTTTCTCGCGGGAAAGATCCCTGCCAAGCCAGGCAAAACTTCTTTCTCCCTTGAGGGCGGAAAGAATATTTTTTTCATCCAGTTCGAGAATCTTCGCAACCTCACGGGCAACTTTCTCGGGTGCTTCCAGTTCCAAAGGCCTTGCATACAGGGAACTCCGCTGAAAACTCACGGCCAGTTCCATGAAGTTACGGTCATAAATATTTCTCCGACCGCCTCCTGTCACGATACTGCTCTGTTCTTCCTTTTGCCCGTCGCCTTGCGCCTTCTGACCGCTGTCCCCAAAAAACTGACTTCTTATGGCAACCACCGCAAACACCACCGCCAACACCAGGAAAAATCCCCCCACCAGGGCAGGGCGCCGGTCTCTCCCCTCAAAAACCCGTTTCTTCATCCCGGGCATCATGGCCTTCTCATCTGCTTTTCAGAGGGCGGAAACAATCCCAGTCCCCCTGCCGCAGCTTCGATCTTTTCCTGTTGCAACAGCGCTTCCTTTTCCTCGGAAAGTGCCAGATTAGCGGCCATGAGTTCTGTTTTTTCCAGCTTGCCTTTAGCCAGACTGCCAAGACCGTTCTGCAAGGCAACGCCGAACCAAAAACTGCCGGCTACCCCCAGCAGCATGGCGACAACCGCTACCACCCCAATAATCTTGAAAGGCCGATCCTGATCCGACCCCGCACCCTTTCTGCCGAAAACCTTTTGCCTGGTGCCGCCTGCGCCGGAGTATTTTTTCGCGTAATCCCGCATCCTAAGTTCTTCCTCTTGCCGCGACTCGCAGCTTGGCGCTTCTTGCCCTGGGATTACGCGTACATTCCGCGAGCCCAGGAGTTAGGGGCTTCGAGGTGATTACCTCGAGCAGGGGATTTTCTCGAAAAGCCTGCTTTACCAAGCGATCTTCCAGTGAATGAAAGGAAATGACACAAAATCTGGCGCCGGGCGCGAGCAGGGTGGCACCATCGGCCAAAATCTGTTCAAGGCTGTCAAGCTCCCGGTTCACCGCGATACGCAACGCCTGGAATACTTTGGTGGCCACATGAATCTTCTTCGGATGATAACGTTTGGGAATAGCCTGATCCACCAAGGCCACCAGTTGATCCGTGGAAACAATTTTCTCTTTCCGCCGCTCCTCGACAAGCCTCTCGGCAATCCTTCTCGCCTGGCGCTCTTCGCCATAATAGAAAAAGATATCCGCCAGCTCTTCCTGGGATGCCTCATTGACAAGTTGGGCAGCCGTGGTGGCCTGACGCTGGTCCATCCGCATATCAAGCGGCTCGCTGCCTTTAAAACTGAAGCCCCGACCACTTGCATCCAGCTGCAACGAAGAAAGACCCAGATCGAGCAGCAGGCCGTCAATTGTGCCAATGCCAAGCTCCATCAGGGTCTCCTTTATCGAGGTAAAATTCTCGTGCACAAAACGGACACGCCCAGTAAACCGGGCCAGCCGTTCCTGCGCCATGCTCAGCGCCGCAGCATCCCAGTCAAAGCCAATAACCTGACCGGTGGGGCCGCAGGTCTCAAGGATCCTTTCCGTATGCCCTCCCAGGCCCAGGTTGCCGTCAACGTAGATACCACCATCCACAGGGGCCAGAGATCTGACCACTTCCTCGAGCATGACCGGGAGATGAGATGGCTGCATACCGTATCAGAACAGCCCCATTTCCAAAAGAACCTGCTCAAAATTCTGAAAACTCTCCCCGGTCGGTTTATTTTCAGCCTCCCAGATTTCCTTATCCCAAATCTCAAAATAGGTAATCATGCCGTTGGCTACGACTTCCTTTTTAATGCTGCAATCTTCCCGCAATGTTGCAGGAAGCAGAATCCTCCCTTGCTTGTCCAGAACGCATTCCTCGGCGCCGCCGATCATGTAACGGATCAGCTTGACTGTTTCCGGCCTCTTCTGGCCTTGCGCCAACAGGGTCATCTCCAATTCTTCCCAGTGCGGCAGCGGGTAAGCCCGGATACAGTTGTGCCAGGGCGTGACCATGAGCCGCTCATCTCCCTGACTGCGCAAGGATTCGCGGAACCGGGTCGCGATATTCAGCCTGCCCTTCGCATCGAGAGCATGCTCGGAGCGACCGCGGAAATGACAGACTGGATTTTTCACACCCCCCTCAACCACACGCAGCTCCTTATTGCTCCCCAATTACCCACTTTGCACCACTTTATGTTCGTTATAGTGAAAATAAACGATCAGTGTCAAGAAAAAAACAAGCGTCACCACTTATTTTGCGCCCTTGCTCCGACAACTAAAAATACCATATACAGGTGCACATAACGAGCAACAACACCACATAAAGTATTACCAAGGCAAACATGGAGAATATCAACCAACTAATTATTTTTTTGTGGGCCACGGTGGGGTGAAATTTCGCCACAAACCGGATTTTCCCCCCAAAAAAACAAATATCCCGCCAAGGCCATACCACGACACGCCCCAGCTCTTTATCTTGCTGATTTTTTGGTTTTTCCTTGCCTTTCCCCCGACTTTCATTTAAGGTGCCTCTTTTTTTCCCCAACCGGGAACGAATCCTTTTTCATGGGAAGTCAAAAAGTTATGGATCAAAGTAAAATCAGAAACGTTGCCATTATTGCCCATGTTGACCACGGAAAAACCACCCTGGTCGACCAACTGTTCCAGCAAAGCGGCATGTTCCGGGAAAACCAGGAAGTTGCCGAACGCCTCATGGACTCCATGGACCTGGAAAAGGAACGCGGCATCACCATCACCGCAAAAAATGGCTCATATTGCTACAAGGATTACTGGATCAACATCATTGATACCCCCGGACACGCCGATTTCGGCGGTCAGGTGGAACGGGTCCTGCGCATGGCGGACGGCTGCCTTCTTCTGGTGGACGCCCAGGAAGGCCCCATGCCCCAGACCTATTTTGTTTTGAAAAAGGCGCTGGCCGCAGGGTTGCGCATCATCGTGGTGATCAACAAGATCGACAAGCCCGCCGCCCGTTGCGAATGGGTGGTTGACCAGGTTTTCGACCTGTTCGTCAAGCTTGAGGCCCCGGACCACCTGCTGGATTTCCCTGTGGTCTATGCCTCGGCCAAACAGGGCTACGCCAAGCATCACCTCACCGATGAATCCACCACCATGGAGCCGATCTCCGAACTGATCGCCGCCAATGTGCCGCCGCCATCCGGTGACCCCAATGCGTCCTTGCAGATGCAGATCAGCTCCCTGGACCACTCCCCCTACCTGGGGCGGCTCGGCATCGGCAAGGTGACAAACGGCACCTTGAGCATCAACAAACCCATCGCCGTGGTCAAGCGAGACGGTAGCGTCTCCCCTGCACGGCTCACCAAGATCTTCCGCTTTGAATCCGACAAAAAGGTGGCCACCGATACGGCCGGGGTCGGAGAACTGGTTGCGGTGGCAGGCATGGACGATGTTACCGTCGGCGTGACTTTCACCGATGCGGACAACCCCATGCCCATGCCCCTGATCGAGATCGATCCGCCGACCATCTCGATGAATTTTATCCCCAACGACTCGCCTTTTGCCGGACTGGAAGGAAAATTCGTCACCTCCCGTCATATCGAAGACCGCCTCAGAAAAGAGACCCTCGCCGACGTGGCCCTCAAGGTCGAACCCATGACGGAAGGTGTCGGCTATGTTGTTTCCGGTCGGGGCGAGCTGCATCTTTCCATTCTTATCGAAAAAATGCGCCGCGAGGGCTTCGAGCTTCAGGTTACCCGGCCCCAGGTCATCATGAAACAGGAAGGCGGCGTCACCCTTGAGCCTTACGAGGAGCTGACCATTGACGTGGACGAGCAGTACGCCGGGGCGGTAATCGAACGGCTGGGCATGCTCAGGGGCCAGATGCAGGAGATGAACCAGGCAAACGGGATGAACCGGCTGGTCTATAAAATTCCCACCCGAGGCTTGCTGGGCTACCGTTCGGAATTCATGACCGCCACCAAGGGGTTGGGCATGATGAACTACGTCTTTGCCGAATACGGTCCCTATGCAGGAGACATCATCAACCGGGTCAACGGGGTACTCACCAGCATGGAAACCTGTACCACCGTGGCCTACGCCCTGTTCAACTTGCAGGATCGCGGCCGGTTGTTCCTCGGCCCGGGCAACAAGGTGTACACCGGCCAGATCATCGGCGAAAACGCCCGGAACCAGGACATGGTGGTCAACCCGGCCAAGGGCAAGAAGCTCACCAACATGCGCGCTTCCGGCTCCGATGAAAACGTGGTCCTCACCCCGCCGGTGCAGATGAGTCTGGAAGATTGCATCGCCTATATTAATGATGACGAGCTGGTGGAAGTAACCCCCCAGTCGATCCGGCTGCGCAAGAGAAAGCTCAGCGGCAAATAAGAAACGGGCAGGCTCTCTGCCTGATCTTGCATAAAAAAAGGCCATGCCGGACGATGTCCGGCATGGCCTTTTTTATTTTTTCCGGCAACGGACCCGACTACAACACCACGGTCCGCTTGATGTACTGCACGACCTCATCCGGATCATCCATGACCTGAAAATAGAGCATATCGTCCTCTTCGATGTACTTCTCCGCCAACAGCCGCTCCTTGATCCAATCCACCAGACCGCCCCAGAAATCAGAGCCCACCAGAATGACCGGAAAACGCTTCACCCTCCTGGTCTGGATCAGAGTCAACGACTCGAACAGCTCGTCCATGGTGCCAAAGCCGCCGGGCATTCCGATAAAGGCCATGGAATACTTGATAAACATCACCTTGCGCACAAAGAAATACTTGAAATTAAGCGGCACGTTGGCAAAGGGGTTGGGTTCCTGCTCAAAGGGAAGGTTGATATTGAGGCCGATGGACAACCCTTCGGCGATGGCCGCTCCTTTATTGGCCGCAGCCATGATCCCCGGGCCGCCGCCGGTGATGATCCCGTACCCGGCCGTAGCCAGTTCAAGGGCGATATGTTCGGCCAGCTTATAATAACGGCCTTCGGGGCTGGTGCGGGCAGAGCCGAAGATCGAGACCAAGGGACGACCTATGCTGGCCAGGGTATCAAAGCCCTCGACAAACTCGCTCATGATGCGAAACAGCCGCCAGGAATCACCTACCTTAAAACTATCCAGCGAATACTGCTGCCGTTCGTCAACAACCCCGGCCTTGGTCACCCTCATATCCAATCTCCTCTTTTATAAATCTTGCCTGAAAACTACACATCCAACAATGCCGCAGCCAGACAAAAACGTAGGGTGTAACTGCTCAGGAAAGAGCAGCCAAGGCCGCCTGGGCCGGGGCATACTCCGGGAAATAACGCAATACCTTGCCATAGAGCTTTCTGGCCTTGCCGGGCCTGGCCTGCTGCTCGAATATCCCACCCAACAACAGCGCCGCTTCCGCTTGACGCGGGTCAAGGCGGAGGCACTCCGCCAGAGACTCCATTGCCCCATCCTGGTCCTCATTCATGGCCTGCACTAGCCCCAGGCGATACCAGTGGGAAGGGGTGCTCCCATCCAACTCAACCGCTTGTCCGCACAGGGCCAGGGCAATATCATGGCCCTGTTTTTCCAAGGCATAGAGCCTGCCGAGCCTGCTCAACGAACCGGCGTCCCTGGGGTTACCACTGACCGCACGCTGATAGGCGGCAATGGCCAAAGCGTGCTCCCCCAGGGCCTCACAGGCCCGGCCAAGCCAACGCGCCACAACCATGGGCTCTCCTCCCGGAGGGGAATCCTTTTTGATCAATCCATCACAACGCTCCAAAACCTCACGGGCCTCGCCGTATCTTCCCTGCCGACAATAAAGCATGCCAAGATGCTGCAAGAGATCGGGATGCTCACCGTCCACTGCCAATGCCCTTTCCCAAAGCGCCAGAGCCTCAGCGACCTCATCGCCTTCAAGACAGATAAAGCCCAGATTGAACAGAGCCATGAAATTTCTTGGCTCGATGCCGAGCGCCTTTTGAAAACAGGCCCGGGCGGCCTTGGGACGATTGAGCTGAATGCTGACAACCCCCATGCTGTTCAGGATATTGACATTGCCCGGTTCAAGGAGCAGACCCTGCCGATATTCCCCAAGCGCCTTGACCAGATCGCCTTCGTTATAATAGACATCCCCGCTGATATTGAGGCTGACTGCGTCAAAAACAGCCAGCGAATCCGGGCCGGAAAAGGTTGCGTGCTGCAAGGCCTTTCGGCAATTCAAGGGCAAGATCGATTTCTTGAAATCATGAAAAGGAAAGGTAGCCACCCCCATGGAAAAAGAGCTGCCGCCGATGGACTCCATCTTGTCCCGAAAATCCTTAAGCCAGGCTCGGGCCGCTTCGCCATCAAGCCCATCCAGAAAAAGAAAAGCCTCCCGCTGATTAAGGAGCACCAGACTTTTCTCTTGCCCAAGCAGCGTCCTGAGCCGCTTGGAAAAATGGTTGCTGGCCGGTTCCTGATCCATCCGGAGCAAGACCAGGGAGAAAAGGGATTTACCGCGATACAGGGCGCGTAATTTCCTGAGGGTCGATTCCGGGGTTTTCCGGAAGGGATGGGATTCGATATCCTTGGCGGTGACATGACCGCAAAGACTGAAAGGCCCCCGTAACCGGGCGGTGCGCAGAGCCTGCCAGGCCTGCTCCAAAAGTTGCTCGGGAGCACCGCTCTCCTTTGGATCATGGGGCGTCACCGTGGTGATCCCGAGCCGGGCCGTAACAAAATTTTCCCGCTTAAGCCGCAGGAGAAGTGATTCGCCGAACTGGCGGGCCTGTTCCATGTCCACCCCGTACCAGAGCAGACCGAAGATTCCGGCGCCGAGATGGTGCAGATGCATTTCCTCGCCGAGCATGGAGGCAAGACAGCTGCCGGCGCGGACGATGTAGCGAAGACTGCGGTCCGCGTCGCGGGTTCGCGGATAAACTTCAAGCAGGGCGAGGGTGGCAGGAACCAACGGCCCCGAGGACTCGGCCTCTTCCTGACCCAGCGCCTCAAGCTCCCCCCGCAGATGGAAACCGTTGACCAACCCGGTGGCAGGATCCTGACAACTCTGCTTGAGCAGATAAAACTCCCTGGAAATGATATGGCTCTGCTCGTCAAGCCAAACCATCGGCATCCCGTAGAGCTCGGCCTCGCCGCCCTGGATCACCAGCAAGCCGCAGAGCACTTCCCCACCCCAGATGGGCAACAGCAGCTCCTGGCGCTGGGTATCGACCACGGGCAAATGGTTGTCGCGAATCTGCTCAAGCGCATCCCTAAGCTCCACAGGCGGCTCGCCCTCCTCTTCACCCAGAGGTACAAGCTCAGCAGTTTCACAAGGGAAAAAATCAAAGGCCGTCTTGGTGAACAGCGTGGAAAAACGGCGAAGATCGGCAGGGGTCAAAGGCCCGGCCGCAAAAAGCAGAGGTATGGTCATCTATTCTTAGCCTCGAAAACTTCTTTCAGACAATTGGCCAACAGCACCACTTCCTTGTCGGCCACGGTACGCAGATCGAGCAGCAGCCGGTCATCCTCGATGCGGCCAAGCACCGGCAGCGACAACTCCCGCAAGCCCTTTTCCAATTCATTGACACTTCGATCCATGGGCGCAAGAACCACACCCCGGCTGGGCAGGGGCTGTTCCGGCAGCGAGCCGCCGCCCACCATGGAAGTAATATTCTTGAGCTCCACCCGGCAGACCGGAGCGAGCTCCTTGGCGATCAAACGCCGCAACCGTTTGGCCCGCCGGTCGATGGCGACAAGGGGCATGGCCAGCATGGCCAGGGTGGGGATGGCAGCGATGGCCTTTTCCTCGTCGAAGTACAGCCGCAGCACCGCCTCCAGCCCGGCCAGGGTGAATTTATCGATGCGCAGCGCCCGGTTCATGGGGTTCTGCTTGATCTGCTCGATAATCTTCTTCTTGCCCACAATGAGCCCGGCCTGGGGGCCCCCCAACAGCTTGTCCCCGCTGAAGGTCACCACATCGACCCCGGCCCGGATCACCTCGCCCACCGTGGGCTCCTTTGCCAAGCCGAAGCGGGAAAGATCCACCAGACAGCCGCTGCCCAGATCCTCCATCACCGGCAGGTTGTGCCTGGCAGCCAGCCCGACCAGCTCCGTAAGCGGAACCTCGGAGGTAAAGCCGATCATCCGGTAATTGCTGGTGTGTACCTTGAGGAGCAAGGCGGTTTCTTCAGTGATGGCGGTTTCATAATCACGGAGATGGGTGCGGTTGGTGGCGCCCACCTCGACCAGCTTGGCCCCGGTTCGGCTCATCACCTCGGGAATCCGGAAGGAACCGCCGATCTCCACCAACTGACCCCGGGAGACGATGACCTCGCGCCCCTTGGCCAGGGTGTCCAGCACCAGCATCACTGCGGCGGCGTTGTTGTTGACCACCAGTCCGGCCTCCGCCCCGGTCAGCTCGCAAAGGATATCCTCCACCAGACTGTAGCGGCTGCCCCGTTTACCGGTGGTCAGATCAAGCTCCAGATTGGAATAACGGCTGCCCACGGCGAGCAGACTCTCCATGGCCCCTTCGGGCAGCAGGGAGCGGCCGAGGTTGGTGTGGATCACCACGCCGGTGCCGTTGATCACGGTACGGAAGTTGGGACGGAGCCTTGCCGCAAGCAGCTTGTGCAACCGGGGAAGCAAGGCGGCTTGCGCCAGATCGGCGGGCTTGATCGGTGCGCCCTTGAGGATATCCTGCCGGAGAGACTCCAACAGTTGACGCACCGTGCTTTTCACCAGAAAAGCGGGCAGATCTGCCGAAGGATCCAGCCAGCCTATGAACTCGTCAACCTTGGGAATGGCCCGGAGCAAATGTTGGGTGGAAGCTGCCGGTTGTCCGGCGGATTCAGGTTTTGTGGTCATTCACTCCCCAGTTCAGGCAGAAAACAAAAGAGGAAACGGCAATTTAGCATCGTGAAACCCATAACATACTGAAAGGACTTACCGTTTTTCCTGAAAACTGTCAAGGACAGTGATAGATCGAGCCCAAGGAAACAACCGCATGCCCTTCCTTCTCTCCAGGCCACTGCGGGGAAACAGCTCGCTTCCCTTATTGACAGAGGCATCACGCCTTAGTATATTTTTGGCTCATGCGATCACTCAATCTCCGGCCCATAGCCTTCGCTGTCCTGCTCCTCACTTTTCTCTCCGTGAGCGGAGCAACTTTTACTGACGCGCCCCTCTCCTCTCCCGGAACGACTGATTCCTGCTGTTTTCCTTCCGGCCAGAGCGAAGAGTCGCCCCACCCCCCCTGCGCAACTCCGGAGTGCTCTTGCCTTTTTTGCTTAAATCTGCACCCGCCTCTTTTTACTGATATTTCCCCCCCGTCACTTTTCACAACCGGGCAGGCTTGCCACCATCTTCCGCATCCCCTTGCCACCTTTGCTTCTTCCATCGACTACCCCCCAGAGTTCTCCTGACTTTCCCGCTTTTCCACCACAGAATTACACGCCACGGGCATTCCTGAAGAACCCACGGGTCTCCCATTGCTCCGGGCAGATATTTCCACATCCACCGGTAGGGATCATCGCACTCCACCGACTTTGGAGAACAGTATACATGACGCATTCAGACAATACGTCCAATGCACATTGGCCCATCCTTTTCGTCTGCTGGCTGGTCGTCACCACCTCAACACTGGGGAGCTTATTTTTCAGCGAAATAATGCAGTTTGCTCCGTGCATCCTATGCTGGTATCAACGGATTTTCCTGTTTCCCCTGGTTTTCATTTTTGCAACCGGGCTCTTTTCCTGCGATAGAAGCGTGGTGCGGTATGCCGTTCCCCTGGCTGCGGCTGGATGGCTTGTCGCCCTGTATCACAATCTTCTCTATTCCGGAATCATCCCGGAAAAACTGCAGCCTTGCACTAAGGGTGTATCCTGCACCGAGGAGTATATAAACCTGTTCGGCTTTTTTTCGATTCCGATGCTTTCTTTTCTCTCATTTTCCGCCATTTTAGCGCTGTTATTCATACTCAACCGGAGGTTTTCTCGATGAAAAAACAATATCTCGTTATAACTTCAGGACTTTTCCTGGTTTTTTTATTCGTGCTGGGCGGCTATTTTTACAAGACCCAGCAGACAAAAAAACTCGGCTTTCTGGCCCAGAAACAGACTGAAATCTTTGTGCGCAAACATTCCCCAACCCTGGGCAGCGACAAGGCCAAGGTCTTTCTTGTGGAATTCATGGACCCTGCCTGCGAAACCTGCAGCGCCTTCTATCCATTCGTGAAAAAGCTGATGGCGGACCACCCGGGTCAAATCAAACTTGTTCTCCGGTATGCGCCGTTCCATGACGGAGCGGATTATTTTGTCAGAATTCTAGAAGCAGCAAGTAAACAAGGGAAATACATGGAAACCCTGGAGATCATGTATCAATCCCAACCCTACTGGGCGAGCCACCATAACCCGCAACCGCAACTGGTATGGCAATTTCTCCCAAGGGTCGGCCTTGACTTGGAAAAACTTAAAAATGACATGAATGACCCGGAGATCGACAAGATCATCGCCCAGGATCTTGCCGATGCGAAAACCCTCAACGTCATGAAAACACCTGGTTTTTTTGTTAATGGCAAACCGCTGGTAACCTTTGGCGATAGAGAGCTGCAACAGTTGATCGAGTCGGAAATTGCGGAGCAGTACCCGAGATAGTCTCTCGGACAAAGAAATACCGGCGCTTCCCGTTAAAAAACACTGATAAACCACGCCATAGTGCGTACTTGTTTGGAGATCACAGATTATGAAAAGATTTTTTTACCCTGTCGCGATACTGTGCCTCACCTTTCAGCTTGTCGCCTGCGGGCCACGAAACGACGTGGCGGAAGTCGGCAAGCCGGCCCCGCAATTCACTCTTGTGGACACCAAAGGCAAAACCTGGAACCTGGCCGAACTCAAGGGGAAGGTGGTGTTTCTCAATTTCTGGGCCACCTGGTGCCCGCCTTGCAGGGAAGAAATGCCTTCCATGCAGACGGTTCACACCCTGATGCGGGAAGACCCATTCGTCATGCTGGCAGTACTCAGCAATGACACCCCTGCCCTTGCCGATGCCATGGCCGAAAAAATCGGCACGACCTTTCCCATTCTTATTGATCCGAACAGTACGGCGTCCAAAGCTTACGGCCTCACCGGGGTGCCGGAAACCTATATCATCGACAAACAGGGGGTGATCCGGGAAAAATTCCTCGGCGCGGTCAACTGGAATTCCATCGAATCCATGCAAATGCTGAGGAAATACCTGGCCCAGTGACAGAACAGCGGAAGATGTTCAGAATTCCTCGATCCGCTTTCTAAACCGACGGATAACTGCCTCCTCCTTCTCGGAGATATCGATCTCATATATATCCTGGGGAAAAGCAGTCCTGTCCACCGGTATCGCAAATGCGCTTGATCAGGGTGAGCTTCCGGCTGGTCTAGCTTTTTTTACTATGGCCGGACCTGCACCCGACTGATGACCATGTCCTTGGCGCAGAGGTTTGCGTCAAGGGCATGGTCGTTCAGCAATGAAGAAAAACACACTGAAACAAGATCACACTTTCGCGCAAATCGATCATCCGCCATTGCCGTCCGCTCATCACCCAGACACCGGAAGATACCGCTTGACATCAATATATAAATTGATACTTATACAGTAATCCGACCCGGCGCTTGGCCTTATCTTCCTTCAACCCAGACGAAGGCCCCCTGTCACCCTGCCAAGACAACCACGAAAAACGTCCGGCCTTGGCATGGACCAAACAAGAACCCCTGCTGGTCTGCGAGGATTACCACAACTGCATGAACGCCCCTGAATACGAGATAAACCTCCAGGCCCTTGCCTTCCTCGCCAAGTGCCTGGCCGACGAGAACCGCCTACGGATTCTGCTGTGCATCAGTGACGGGAAAAAATCGGTCTCCAAGATCGTTGAGGAACTCGGGTTGTCACAACCCCTTGTTTCCCACCATCTGAAGGAACTGAAGCGCTCCCTGCTGGTGCATGTCGAACGGAGCGGCCCTTTCGTCTATTACGAGATGGCGGATGCGCGAATTCTCACGATTTTGGAAAATCTCGACGTGCTGGGAAGGGAGTTAATCAACAAAAGAACAACTTTTTAATTTGGGAGATTGTCGGTTCACATGGAAGAAATCCAAAAAATAATAGCCCGGATGGACCCGGAAGAGGCGTTGACCGAGATGGCGAAAGTTGCCAGCAAACTTTTTCCCCAGGTAAGCGAGGAGGCCCGACTTCATTTTGTGGTAGGTCTCGTCGGGGAGGCCGGGGCCGACAAGGTGGCCAGTCTCGTTCAACTCTGACTGGCGGAGTGCATGGGCGAAGGTGTCGACCCAACCAAGATGTGTCAAAGCCTGGTGGACAAGGTAGCTCGGTCCAAACAACTGCGCTCCGTCACCGATCCTGAACTGCTGGTTCTTTTTGAAGACTGGCTCGACGAATTGGAAGACGAGGTGACGGCGTATCAGGAACAACATCCCGAAAGCGGCGAGGCCGAACTTGCGGACAATCTCGGACTTTCCCGCAGCGGCGCCGCTTTCCTGATCGCGAAGTTACGGCAAGAAAAAGAAATCTAACCCAAAAAAAGGAGATTCAAACCATGCGGATACGTTTTTTTCTGAACGAGCCGAACGGAAAGACCTGAAGCCATTTTCTGGAAATGATGCCCAGGTTGGGCACCAAGTATGATATCGACATTGAAGTCATCTCGAAACCCAGAGCCGAATACCAGAGCGAGGCATACCATAGCCTGGATCTGCCGGTTGCCCCGGCCATCATGGTTGGCGAGGAGATCGTCATCGAGGGCAAGGACGTCGACGATCAGGAGGTCGAAAAGGTTATCTGCCGTCATCTGGGCCTGCCGGGGCCTTTGCCCTGAGAAACAAGCACGCTCCTGGTTCCCACCACCGGCCACCGGGAAGCCGCTCGGCGACGCCTTTAACGGCCCGGAACGAAACGGCAGGGCAAGTAAGAAATCAGCTACGATTGGGAGAAAACAGCATGCTTAAAAAAGTCTTGGTGCTCGGCGGCTCTTTCGGCGGCCTGACTGCGGCACTCGAAGTCAAACGGAGGCTGGGTGGACGGGTCGAGGTAACGGTCATCAGCAAGGAAGACCGCTTTGTTTTTCTGCCATCCCTGCCCTGGCTGGTCACCGGCCACCGACAAGCGGCGGCGCTCACCTTGCCGATAAGCGCCATCCTGGCCTCGCGCCGGATCAATTTTATCCACGGAACGGCATGCGGCATCGATCCGGTGCGGATGTGCGTAACAACGGAAACCGCTTCGCACGACTACGACTACCTGGTCATCGCCACCGGACCGCACCTCGCCTGTGAAGAGATCCCCGGCCTCGGCCCGCAACAGGGCCACACCCATTGCATTTTCACCCTGGAGCATGCACAAAAAAGCCGGGAGGCCTGGCTGAAGCTGCTGGCTGCACCGGGACCGCTGGTGCTTGGCTCCACCCAAATGGCAAGCTGCTTCGGACCCTATTACGAACTGACCTTTGAACTCGACCACGAGCTGCGCCGACGGGGCATACGCCACAAGGTGCCCATCACCTATCTCACCTCGGAATCCTACCTCGGCCACATGGGCATCGACGGCCTCGGCCCTTCTCGGCGCTTCATCGAGGATGAATTCGCCAAACGCGATATCAAGGCGATGGTGAGCCAGGCAGTGGCGGCAGTTGATCCGGAAAACATTCATTTGCAAGACGGCCGCAAGCTGCCCTTCAAATTGGCCTTGCTGGCGCCGCCCTTCAAGGGGGTGGCCGGGGTGGCCGCCCTCGGCAATCCCCGCGGCTTTATCCCGGTTGACAGCCATTATCGCCACCTGCAATATGCCAATATTTACGCAGTGGGTGTCGCCGTGGCCATGGCGCCGCGAGAGCCGACGCCGGTGCCGACCGGCGTGCCGAAAACCGGGTACATGACCGTGCGGATGGCCAAAACGGCAGCCTTCAACATCGCCGCCGATTGCAACAATACCGCCCCGCTCGCGCTCGAGGATATCAACATCCTCTGCCTGCTGGACATGGGAGGCACGGGTGCGCTGATGTATGCGGAACCGATCCTGCCACCCAGGCAAAGATCATTACTCAAGAAAGGGCACTGGGTGCCGTGGGCCAAGGCAGGCCTTGAACGCTATTTCCTCTGGAAGATGCGGCACGGCTTGAGTCAATTGCCGTGAACTGCGAAAATAATGCTGCCGGAAAAAATGATTTTTCATGCGCGAGGAGAGAACAACCATGCAAGATGCCGATACCTTGATCGAACCCCATAAAAAGATGCGATTATGGCTCAACCTGGGCTTTATCGCCTTGCTCATCGGCGGCTGGCTTTATTATCCCTTGGGATATTTTTTGCTGGTCTGCATGGTTGGCGCAATGGGAATCGGCATGAGCAAAGGTAGATACTGGTGTGACTGGATGTGCCCCCGCGGGAACTTTTTAGACACGTTTCTCAAGCGAGTCAGTTTTCGCAAGGATGTCCCGTCTCTTTTCCGTCACCCCGCCTTTCGCCTGGCCTGGCTGCTCATCTTGATGACCATGCTGGCCACCAAGCTCCCCCCTGTCTGGGGCGACTTTTACAAAATGGGCAAACCCTTTGTCATGATACTCACCGTGACCACCGTGGTGGGAACCGTCTTTGGCATCATCTATCACGAACGCATCTGGTGCATGTTTTGCCCCATGGGCACCATGGCCAACTGGCTGGGCCGGGGCAAGATGCTCCTCAAGGTCGATACGGCCTGCATCAACTGCGGGATATGCAAAAAGGTGTGCCGGATGCAGATCAACCCCGGCTCGTACCGGGAGAGCGGCCTGGTAACCCACGGCGATTGCCTGAAATGCTCATACTGCGTGGAAAGCTGTCCGCAAAACGCCCTCGGTTTCAACGCGACCGGATTAAAATAGGGGTCCCCGCCGAAACCGAGGAGGCGATCATGATCGAAATGGCTCTGCTCCAGCGCGACAAGCCGACTTCCGGCCCGTGTCAGAACTCCTCGATCCGCTTCCTGAACCAGCGGATCACCGAATCCTTCTTCTCGGCGATGTCGATCTCGTAGATATCCTGAGGGAACAGCAGCTCCGCCACCCCGGAATCGAAGATCCGCCTCACCTCGTATTCGTCATGGGAGACCTCCCGCTCATACATATAATTAAGGTACGAACGGTTGGTGTGGACGATAAACTCGACACGCATCCCGCCCATGCGGGCAAAGAACTTGAGCATCTGGGTCTTGGCGGAACTGCCGATACTGCCGCTGCGATGCCCGCCGCTGGACAGGGTGTCGGTCACCTCCTCCAGGGTCATCAAGGAGCCGGCCTTAGCAGCGCTCTGGGTCAGGTGTCCCTGAAAAGCCTTGACCTCGGCCACCGAATCAACCACCCCCATGAGGCCCAGCTCATCATCCACCGCCACGGCCGGATTCTCCTCGCCCTTGCGCAGCAGCTTGAGCACCTTGGCCTCGGACTGTTTCTTGCGGATGGAGACATAAATCGGCACCTCAACCCCGTTGACCTCAAAGCGGCGACGCTTGATCAGGGTGAGCTTCTGATTGGCCTTTCTTTCCACAACGCGAACCTCCTTACCGAAAACCTTGGGCGCGGTGTGACCGTAAGCCCAGTGACCCTGACCGATGACCTCAACCTTGGTGCAGGCAAAAGTCTCCGGATCATGATCGCTCAAGAGGTAAACTATCTCCAACTCGCCGATCCGGTTCTTTTTGCTCCAGACATGTTCATTCAAAAAGTCGAGAAACTGGCCGAACTTGCCCTCCACCTCAGTTTCCCGCTCGCGCTGATCGATGGAAGCGGCAAGGCTCATGAGGATCAGCTTGCGCTTGGCCTCAAAACGCGCCTTCTTGTGATACCGGTCATCAAAAAGGATGAGCATCAGATCCACCGGGGACTTGCAGGAGTCGATCTCGTTGGTCATCTCGATGTAGGAGGCGTAATTGGCCAGCACCTTGCCCTTGAGGTAGTTGATCACCCCGTCTGCGGTGCGGGAATAGGTGTTGACCCGCAGGATCACCTCCCGGGCATTGCCCTCGATGCCGAACATATTGCCCAGCAGCCGATAAGCCCGCTCGTTGGCCATCTTCCGCCGAACCGGGTCAGCGATGATCGCCTGGATTTCGCGAAAAGAACGAACATCGAGAAACTCGAAGATCTGGTTGCGCAGAATCCGGTAGCGGGTGCCCATGCCGGCCTCGGCCAGCCCTCTGGCGAACTGCCGTGCCTCGGAGGAAAGCGGGGCCAGGCCCGGAGGGTAATCCCCGGTGGCGAACGGGCCGGTGCGGTCCAGCAGCGAAAATATATTGTCCTTGTTCATAACAGGCCTCTTTGCAATCTCCTTCTCCAAGGGCGGAGCACCTCTTGCAGCTTAGAGCCGGAAGGGGAAATGTTCAACCATTCTGTTGACCGGAAACGAATATGTAAAAAAACGACTTTTAGCCAAGCACAGACCGCACGGACCATGCCTCCTGTTCGGCAACCAAACGCAACACCTCCGGATCATGGAGCGGCCGCCCCAAGGCCCGGCACTGACTCCGAAAAGAATCCGCCAACCTCCCCACCTGCGCCTCCTGCACCTGCACCCCAAGCTGACGTAGCCGTTCAACCATCCCCCGCCGACCGATCTTGGTGCCGTAGATGAGTTTCCGTTCCGCCCCGACCAGACTCGGGGCATAGGGCTCATAGGTGGTCGGGTTCCGGGCCAGACCGGCGAGATGCAGCCCGGTTTCACAGGCAAAGATCTCCGCGCCGACCACGGGATGATGGGGGGCGATGCTTCTGCCCGCGCATTCCCCGGCCAAAAGGGCCAGCGACCGGAACAGCGTTGTATCGTAAGGCCTGGCGCCCTGCAGGGCCAGATAGCCCGCCACCTCTTCCAAGCGGCTGTTTCCAGCCCGTTCACCCAAACCCAAAACGGTAACGTCGGCCCAATGGGCTCCTGCCTCCAGGGCCGCAATACCATTGGCCGTGGCCATGCCGAAGTCGTTGTGCATGTGTACCCCGATCTCCACCTTAAAGGTCCGCAACTCGCGGACCAGGGCCGCAATAGAGCCGGGGGTGGCAATCCCCACCGTGTCGGCAATGCGGATGCGGTCCGCGCCGTTTGCACAGGCAACAGCGATGATTTCGCGCAGGAACCCCGGCTCAGCCCGGGTTGCATCCTCTAACCCCAGGGAAACATAGGGTACAGCTGCCCGCGCCCTGGCAACCGTTTTGGCCACCATTTTGACCACCGCCGTGCGATCCAGGCCCAGCTTGACCCCGATATGGAGGTCGGAAATCGGCACGGAGAGGGAAAGGACATCCGGGGCCAACCTGAGCGCGCAGGCAAGGTCATCCTCTTGGCAACGGCACCAGAGGGAGAGGCGGCTCACCCCCGCCTCTTCCCGGCAACGGGCTACCAGCGCCGGCAGTTTACGGTCCAACGGGGAGGCGATACCCACCTCCACCTCTTCGATCCCCACCCGCACAAGATATTCGGCAATGGCCAACTTCTGCTCCAGGGTAAAGGCAACACCCACGGTCTGGCTGCCCTCGCGCAGGGTGCTGTCCACCAAGCCTTTCACATGTTCCATGGCTGTCACCTCAGATCCCGGCTGCCGGCACAAAACGGTGTGCGGCAAGATGTTCCTTCTTCCACTGGGCCCGCCAACAGACCTTTTCGCGCCAGCCTTCGACCTCCGGCGCAGCACTCTTCGCTCTACTGCTGACCTCTTCCACCCTGCCGTCGGCAAAGATAACCAGGGTGTCGCCAAAGACCTCCACATCGGCCGGGTCATGGGTGATAACCACCAGGGGCACGGCGAACCGTTGCCGGATCTCCAGAAGTTCCATGCGCATCCGGTGGCGGAGCATGGAATCGAGAGCCGAAAAGGGCTCGTCCAGCAGGAGGATGGAGGGCTTCTTGATCATGGCGCGGGCCAAAGCCACCCGCTGCTTCTGCCCCCCGGACAACTCCGCCGGATAACTTCCGGCCAAATGGGTGATCTCAAAGGATGCCATAATTTCCGTCACCTCTTGCCGAGCCTCGGGCAGGAGATTGAAGCGCCACCCCTTTTTCAATGGATAGCCGATGTTTTCCCGTACGGTAAGATGGGGAAACAAGGCATAATCCTGAAAGAGATAGCCCACCCTCCGCGCTCTCGCCGGGAGATTGACCCCCTGGCGCGCATCGAAAAGCGCTTCGCCATCCACGGCAATCCTGCCCTGCTCGGGGGTGACCAGCCCGGCAATGGCCTGGACGGTGAGGCTCTTGCCCGAGCCGGAAGCGCCGAAGATCACAGTGAGATCATCCTGGGAGGAGAAAGCCGCCTCCAGTTCAAAACGCCTCGCCCCAGAGTGCAGGGTTTTCCGGATATCAACCTCAAGCCTCATCGCCCTGCCCTCCCTCTGCTTGCCAGCTTGTTGATTGTGACGAGAATGGCGACGCAGACCAACGACATAATGGCCACCAGGGTATTGGCCAGGGTGTAATCCCCGGCCTGCACCGCATCGAACACCGCCATGGAGGCGGTCTGGGTCTTGCCCTCGATATTGCCCGCCACCATCAGGGTAGCGCCGAAATCCCCCATGGCCCTGGCAAAGGCGAGCATGGTCCCGGCCAGCAGCCCGCGCGCGGCCAGGGGCAGGGTGATGCGGAAAAAGACCCGCAGCTCGGTGTCGCCCAGGATGCGGGCGGCCTGTTCGTATTCGGTGCTGACCCCTTCAAAGGCGGCCCGGGCAGACTTAAAAAGCAGGGGGAAGGCCACCACCGTTCCGGCCAGCACCGCGCCCTGCCAGGTGAACATCAGGCTGATCCCGAAATGCGCATTGAGCCGGCTCCCCAGCCAACCATTTCTGCCCCAGACCACGATGAGGTAATAACCAAGAACCGTGGGCGGCATGACCAGGGGCAGGGTCAGGATGGCGTCGAGAAAATCCCGTCCCCAGAAGGAAAAACGGGCGGTGAGCCAGGCAAAGGCCACACCAAAGACAAAGGCGATCGCCGTGGCAAAAGAGGCAATTTGCAAGGTGAGCCACAGGGGGGTGAGGTCGGGCATGGTTGTTTCCTTAAAGGGTCAGCCGACTATGGCCTTTTATACCCACCGGGCATAAGTTTCGTTTGAGCAGGCAAACTGCTCAACTCAGCTTTAAAGCCGTATTTTGCCAAGATGGCCTGCGCCTCTTTGGATTGCAGGAAGCGGACAAAGGCCAAGGCTTCCGCTTGCAGGCGACTGCCCGCCACCACCGCCACCGGATAGACAATGGGGGTAACGGTGGGGATCTCCGCCGCAATCCGTACCCGTTCTTTCGCCGCCGCTGCATCCGAACCAAACACAAAACCCGCCTCCACCTCACCCCGCATTACATACTCAAGCGCCTGTTTCACCGAGATTCCCATGACACACTTAGGGGCCAAAGCCTGCCAGAGGCCCTGCTTTTCCAGGGCTGCCTTGGCATATCTTCCCGCCGGCACCGAGTTGGGGTTACCCATGGCAATTCTGTGCACTTGGCCTGACTTCAGATCAGCAAGCCCGGCAACCTGAACCATCTTCACCGGGGTGATGAGCACCAAGGAATTGCCCACGAAATTGATTCTGCTTCCGGCGACAATAAGCCCGCCCTTTTCCGCCCGGTCCATGGTCTCCTTATCGGCGGAAACAAAGACATCCGCCGGTGCGCCCTGGACAATCTGCTGCATGAGGGTGCCGGAGCCTCCAAAATTACAGCGAACCTTCACCCCGGGGGTTTTCATTTCATACGCCTTGGTGAGCTCCTTGAACGACTCGGTCAGGCTGGCTGCGGCCGAGACCAACAGCTCCGTTTCGGCACCGACAGGATTTGCGGCCCAAGACATTGAGGGAAGGGCCGCTAACAGACAGATCAGGATTTTCAAAATCATGGCGCACCCCCCTTTTAAGAAAAAATGAAATACCTTAAGGCGTGGAGCCCTGTTTAAAGGCCAGGTTCACCATTGCCTGAATCAGCAACCTCCCCCAGCTTTGCACTCATTTCCGGCAAAACCGTTTGGAACCTGGCATGATAGTCCAGGAAAACAGCGGCGGCCAGGTAAATTGCAGGCTTGCGTCCCTCGGCGCAAGCCATTCCGAAAACATGACAAGGCCCAAACCCGCCTTTTGCAACCTCTGTTATATCAACTTCCATGCCAACACCACCAAAAAACACACAAAACGCACAACATACCGAAACAACAAAGATTAACAAAAATTGACCCGCCGGGACTGCTTACATTTTTGTACATCATCAATTATCAAGATACCAAAATTGTGCAGCTTTTATTTTTTACAAAAAGGGGCACGCCCGAAGACAACAGAAGGACGTTTCTTCAAATTGTCGGGACCTGCGGATATTGGTTGCGTATTATAGACCAATTCAACCACCTGCTCTAACCTGAAAACCACCACCGCACCGATTCCTGCACAAACCAACCGGTTCTTCTTGTGAGGTACAAGACAAAGAGGCATATTGCTCAATATCGCAGTCCCATTTCATAGAGTGAAACAAGATGCACTACGCAATTCTCTCCGCAATTCTGTTTGGCATGTCTCCGGTTGCATGCAAGGCTATCGTGGGACAGATGCCCTCATCGCTCCTTGCCGGGCTTCTCTACATAGGCTCGGGCTTGGGCTTGACAGGGGTGGTCTTCCGCCAAACGATCCCGGCTTACGAGATTTGGGGTTCTCTTTCTTGGCGACAGAGGGCTAATCTTGCAGGCGCAATTGTCTCCGGCGGGGTGGCCGCTCCACTCTTCCTCGCATACGGCATTCGTTTCGGGACGGCATCCGAGGTGTCGCTGCTTCTTAATTTTGAGGCCGTTGCCACCACTCTTCTTGCCTGGATCTTCTTTCATGAACACATCGGGCACAGGGTCTGGATTGGGAAACTGTTTATCATCGGCGCTTCGATTCTGGTCATTTTCACTGGCGGCACTGACATACAACTGTCAATTCCCGGGCTCTCCGTACTCGTCGCCTGCATCCTTTGGGGAATCGACAACAACCTGACACGGGAACTGGACTCCATCCCCGCCTCCCTGCTGGCATGCATAAAGGGCTGGAGTGCCGGTATATTCAACGTCCTTCTCTCCCTTTTTCTCTTCAAAAATCAGGTCACACCTCTCCAGGTATCAGGAGCTCTCGTCATCGGGGCACTCAGCTTCGGCGCAAGTCTGGTTTTCTTCATTCATGCCCTGAGACAGATCGGGGCGGCGAGAACCAGTACATGGTTCGCATCAGGACCGTTCATCGGCACGATCCTCGCCGTCATAGTTCTTGGAGAGCGCCCGCCCGCAGAGTACTGGGCCGCAGCGGCGATAATGCTTTCGGGAATGTTTTTTCTTTATTGGGAAGTACATTTGCACTTTCACCAGCATGAACGACTTGCCCACAGCCATCCCCATGAGCATGAGGAGCACCATCTGCACGAGCACAACGATGAAGAAAATGAAAGGAAGCACGATCATCTCCATGTGCATGAAGCGATCTCGCATGCTCACATGCACTGGCCCGACATTCACCATCGCCATATTCACTGAGGTGAAACACCTTGAGGAGTTGATTGATGTCGAACTCGCTGTTATTTCCCGCCCAAATCCTTTTCACCTCTGATGGGCGAAGAAGTGGAGGTTTTCAAGTCATAATTTCCGGATGGGTTTCGGGCAAGAATCGATGGTGGGTTTGAGATGGAGAACAGGCAGCGGGTTTGCAACAAGAATGAGTAGAGACTTTCTCTTCAGCATGGATGCTGAATTTTAGCTGAATACGTATATCTCAAGCAAAAAAACTCTTACGCCATGGCTCAACTTATCCCAAACCGCCTTCGGCAGGACAGGGTCCGAACAAAACAACCGAGCGGGCTGCCGGAGGAAAACGACAACCCGCCCGGACTTCTTGCTTAATATCGGCCGAACTCTTTATCATCCAAGGCAATGATGCTGCTCGGCTTTACCTGGGCCGCACCGCGACTTAGTCCCCCGCCCCAATCGCCTTCGCCGTATTCAAGCTGCGGCCTGGGGGCTTGCTGCTGCGGCAGCGAGGCGAACTGTTGACGCTCGGCAGCCATTTTCAGTTTAAACCGTGCCAGCATTTGCCGCAACTGTCCGGCCTGGCTGGAAAGCTCTTCCGCTGCGGCCGCGCATTCTTCCGCGCTGGCCGTGTTCTGCTGGGTGACCTGATCGATCTGGCTCAAGCCTTCGTTCACCTGGGAAATACCCTGGGCCTGTTCGTTGGAGGCGGCGGCAATCTCGCCCACCAGATCCGTGACCTTGCCCACCGAGGTGACGATCTCACCCAAGGCCTCGGCGGTGCGGTCGGCGATCTCAGAGCCCTTTGC
>Ga0224510_10000522_pt1 | contig 29194 bp, 29 predicted proteins | sample SF_May12_sed_USG_FD_170161 | JGI IMG/M metagenome (GOLD analysis project Ga0224510, IMG submission 170161) | Sediment microbial communities from San Francisco Bay, California, United States - SF_May12_sed_USGS_4_1 | ecosystem: Environmental > Aquatic > Marine > Sediment | place: USA: California... | reverse complement strand
ACGAAGCTCTCGCCGGCGCTCGGGATGTCGCGCGCGATGAACGGATTGGAGGTGTCCACCACCGGCACACGCTGGAAATTGATGTGCGTGCGCCCGAACTGAGGCGTGATGTAGTGCACGTAGTCGGGCATGCGCCTGAGAATCGTGTCGGTGACCGCCTCGGTCGAGTAGCCGCGCGCCGCGCGGTCGCGGTGCAGCTTCTGGATCCATTCCAGGTTGATGACCGGCACCACGCCGATGAGCAGGTCGGCGTGCTGCGCGACGTTCACCTGCTCGGTGACCACCGCGCCGTGCAGGCCCTCGTAGAACAGCAGGTCCGTGCCCGCCTCGATGTCCTCCCAGGGGGTGAACGTGCCCGGTGGCTGGGCGTAGGGCGCGGCTTCCTCGTCGTTGTGCAGGTACTTGCGCACGCGGCCGCCGCCACTGGCGGCATAGTCGCGGAACAGCGTCTCGAGCTCCTCGAACAGGTTGTTCTCGGGCCCGAAGTGGCTGACGTGCGCGTTGCCGCGCGCCAGCGCCTCGCCCATCTTCTGCTTCATTGCCGCGCGGTCGAAGCGATGGAAGGCGTCGCCTTCGACGAAGGCCGCCTTGACGCCCTCGCGGCGGAAGATGGCGTCGAAGGTGCGCATCACCGAGGTGGTGCCCGCCCCGGACGATCCGGTGATGGCGATGATCGGATGGCGCTCGGACATGAGACCCCCTGTCAGTGGCCGTGCGCGGGGCGAAACAGCCCGCGCGCGCCAAAGAGCGGCGCGTCGTACGGCCGCTGGTTGTAATCGCGGTGGTACTGCTCGATGCGCTCGACCTCGTGGCGCGCGCCGAACACGAAGCCCGAGCGCTGGTGCAGGCCCGCCGGCTGCACCTCGAGCACCGGGCCGTAGCCGGTGCTCGCGCGCCCGCCCGCCTGCTCGATCACCATGCCGATGGGGTTGGCCTCGTAGAGCAGCCGCAGCCGCCCGCTGCGCCCCTGCTCGCGCTCGTCGCGCGGATACAGGAACACGCCGCCGCGCATGAGGATGCGGTGCGTTTCCGCGACCAGCGAGGCGATCCAGCGCATGTTGAAGTCCTTGCCGCGCGGCCCGCTCTTGCCCGCCAGGCACTCGTCCACGTAGCGCTTCACCGCCGGCTCCCAGAAGCGCGCGTTCGAGGTGTTGATGGCGAACTCGCGCGTGTCTTCGGGAACGCGCAGGCCCGGATGGGTGTGGATGAACTCGCCGATCTCCCGGTCGAGCGTAAAGCCGTGCACGCCGCGCCCGAAGGTGAGCACGAGCATCGTGGTCGGGCCGTAGATCGCGTAGCCGGCGCACACCTGGCGGCTGCCGGGCTGCAGGAAGGCGCGCTCCTCCTCGCCCGCCACGCCTTCCGGGCAGGCGAGCACGGAGAAAATCGAGCCCACCGGCACGTTGACGTCGATGTTGGAGGAGCCGTCCAGCGGATCGAAGGCGAGCAGATAGCGCCCACGCGGGTGCGCGTCGGGAATGCGGTAGGGCTGCTCGAGCTCCTCGCTCGCCATGCCCGCGAGGTGCCCGCCCCACTCGTTGGTGCGCAGGAAGATCTGGTTGGCCAGGATATCGAGCTTCTGCTGCTCCTCGCCCTGGCTGTTCGTCGCGCCGGCGGCGCCGTACACCTTCGCCAGCGCGCCCTTGCCGACCAGCGTGGCGATGCGCTTGCAGGCCAGCCGAATGTCGTTGACCAGCGCCGTGAAGCCGCCGGTGGCGCCGGGGTGGCGGCGCTGCTCGCCGATGATGAATTCGGTGAGGGTGGGCTCAAGCTGAGGCATGGGCCTCTCCCAGCAGCTTCTCCAGCCGCGCGAGCTCGAGCCCTTCGAGCGAGGGCAGGAGCAGGTCCGCGTCGGCGAAGTCCTCTTCGGCGGTCCAGCGCGAAGGCGTCACGACCGTCACGAGGCCCGCGGCCTTGGCCGCGCGCAGGCCGTTCATCGAGTCCTCGAAGGCGATGCAGGCCTCGGCCGGCAGCCGCAGGCTGGAGAGCGCCAGGTGGTAGATGTCGGGCGCCGGCTTCTTCACGGGCACCTGGTCGCCGCAGGCGATGACCTCGAAGGCGACGTCGGGCGCGCGGCCGAGGTTCGCCTCGAGCAGCGCGCCCACGTTGGCCGAGGTCGTGGTCGAAGCGATGGCGAGTTTGAGATTCGCCGCGCGCGCCGCGCGCAGCATCTCCGGTACGCCCGGGCGGAAAGGCCGCTGGCCGCGCACCAGCAGCTCGGTGTAGATGCGCGTCTTGGTCTCATGGATGCCGGGCACCAGTTGCAGCAGCCGCTCGCGCTCCGCCGGCGCTACGCGCAGCGTGCCGATGTAGTGGCGCAGGCGTTCCTTGCCGCCCGACACCGCGAGCAGGCGCTGATAGAGCGGCGGGCCCCAGTCCCACCACAGCCCGAGCTCGATGAAGGCCGCGTTGAAGGCCTGGCGGTGCGTCTCCTCAGTGTCGGCGAGCGTGCCGTCGAGGTCGAAGATCAGTCCTGCGAGCATCAGTGCGTCTCCCCTGCGCCGCCGCGGAAGACGCGGCTCGCGCGAATGTCCTCGGCGCGGATCGCGGTGAGATCGGCCGCGGTGAGCGGCTCGCCGCGCCGCTCGAACAGGCGCTTGGCCTGCCGCAGCCGGCCGCGGTCGAGCGCGTTGCGCACCGAGCGCGCGTTGGCGAAGCGCGGTTGCTGCCGGCGCAGCGCGATGTACTCGCGCAGCGCCTGCGCCGCGTCGGCGTCGAGCGCGTAGTGCATGCGCTCCAGCATGCGCGTCGCGATCTCGAACAGCTCGGCCTCGTCGTAGTCCGGGAAGTCGATGTGGTGGGCGACGCGCGAGGCCATGCCCGGGTTGGAGCCGAAGAAGCGCTCCATCCGGTCGCGGTAGCCGGCGAAGATGACGACCAGGTCGTCGCGCTGGTTCTCCATCACCTGCAGCAGGATCTCGATCGCCTCCTGGCCGTAGTCGCGCTCGTTCTCCGGCCGGTACAGGTAGTAGGCCTCGTCGATGAACAGCACCCCGCCCATGGCGCGCTTGAGCACTTCCTTGGTCTTGGGTGCCGTGTGGCCGATGTACTGCCCGACGAGGTCGTCGCGCGTGACCGCGACCAGGTGGCCCTTACGCACGTAGCCCAGGCCGTGCAGGATCGAGGCCATCTTCATCGCCACCGTGGTCTTGCCGGTGCCGGGATTGCCGGTGAAGCTCATGTGCAGCGGCGGCGTCTCGGCCTGCAGCCCGACCTGGCGGCGCAGCTTCTCCACCAGCAGCAGCGCGGCGATCTCGCGCACGCGCGTCTTCACCGGCGCAAGGCCCACCAGCTCGCGCTCGAGCGCATCGAGCGCGTCGCGCACGTTCGACTCGCGGTACAGCGCGTCGAGGTCGAGCGCGGCGCCCTGCGCGGCGATGGCGTCGCGGTTCAGTAGCGCTCTCCTTCGGCGCGGTCGGTGGCGTAGGCGTGCGTCGTGTAGGCGATGCGGCGGCCTTCGCGCTCGGCGCGCGTGAGGCCGAAGCCGGTTTCGGTGCGCGGGCGCTGGACCAGGAACGACAGCCGCAGCGACTCCCAGCCCTGGGTCGAATCGAAGGCGTTCAGCTTGATGTAGTGGCCGGGAAAGGTCTTGCGGCAAGCGTCGAGCTCCGCCATCAGGCCCGCGGCGTCCTTGAGGTCGAACATCGGGTTGCCGTACATCTCCCAGTAGGTGTTGCGCGGGTGCGGGTCGTCGGTGTACTCGAGCGACACCGCCCAGCCCTGCTGCAGGCAGTACTCCACCTGCGCGCGGATCTGCGCGTCGCTCAAGTCCGGAAGGTAGGAGAAGGTCCCCTGTGTCAGTCTCATGGCAATGTCCTCTAGGACGCGGTGGGCGTGGGCACGAAGTCGGGCGTGTCGGTCGAGGCGTAGTTGAAGGTCACGTCGCCCCAGACGTCGAGCGCCGCCTTGAGCGGCGCGCAGTGGCGCGCGGCGGCGGCGAGGATCTCGGGGCCCTCGTTCCAGATGTCGCGGCCTTCGTTGCGCGCCAGCACCATCGCCTCCAGCGCCACCCGGTTGGCGGTGGCGCCGGCCGCGATGCCCATCGGGTGCCCGATGGTGCCGCCGCCGAACTGCAGCACCACGTCCTCGCCGAGGTAGGTGAGCAGCTGGTGCATCTGGCCGGCGTGGATGCCGCCCGAGGCGACCGGCATCACCTTGCGCAGCCCGCCCCAGTCCTGCTCGAAGAACAGCCCTCTTTGCAGGTCGACGGCGTTGTGCTCCTCGCGCAGCACGTTGTAGAAGCCCTGCACCGAGTTCGGGTCGCCCTCGAGCTTGCCGACCACGGTGCCGGCGTGGATGTGATCGACGCCTGCGAGGCGCATCCATTTCGAGATCACGCGGAACGACACGCCGTGCGACTTCTGGCGCGTGTAGGTGCTGTGGCCGGCGCGGTGCAGGTGCAGGATCATGTCGTTGCGCCGCGCCCACTTCGACATCGACTGGATCGCGGTGTAGCCGATCACCAGGTCGATCATCACGATGTTGCTGCCGAGCGTCTTGGCGAACTCGGCGCGCTCGTACATGTCCTCCATGGTCGCCGCGGTGACGTTGAGATAGTGGCCCTTCACCTCGCCGCTCGCCGCCTGCGCGCGGTTCACCGCCTCCATGCAGGCAAGGAACCGGTCGCGCCAGTGCATGAAGGGCTGCGAGTTGATGTTCTCGTCGTCCTTGGTGAAGTCCAGGCCGCCCTTGAGCGCCTCGTAGACCACGCGGCCATAGTTCTTGCCGGACAGGCCGAGCTTGGGCTTCACCGTCGCGCCGAGCAGCGGCCGGCCGAACTTGTCCAGGCGCTCGCGCTCGACCACGATGCCGGTGGGCGGGCCGTCGAAGGTCTTCACGTAGGCGACGGGGATGCGCATGTCCTCCAGCCGCAACGCCTTGAGCGGCTTGAAGCCGAACACGTTGCCGATGATCGAGGCCGTGAGGTTGGCGATCGAGCCCGGCTCGAACAGGTCCAGGTCGTAGGCGATGTAGGCGATGTACTGGCCCGGCGTGCCCGGCACCGGTTCCACCTTGTAGGCCTTGGCGCGGTACATCTCGCACGCGGTCAGGCGGTCGGTCCACACCACGGTCCAGGTCGCGGTCGAGGATTCGCCCGCGACGGCGGCCGCGGCCTCCTCCGGATCGACGCCGTCCTGCGGCGTAATGCGAAACAGCGCCAGGACGTCGGTGTCCTTGGGCTGGTAGTCCGGCTCCCAGTAGCCCATCTGCGCGTACTTGAGCACGCCCGCCTTGTAGCGCGTGCTGCCTTCCGAAACGGTCGTCATCTGATCACGCCTGCCCATGCATCCTCCGTGGTCGGGCGTCCTTTGTAGGCGGTTCGAGCTATAAGGGCAATTCATAGTTTTTTATCCGTGCTATAAGATTTCCTCGAAATGTCCCTGCGCCACACCAGCCTGCGCCGCCTGCGCGTGTTCGAGTCGGTCGCGCGGCACGCCTCGTTCTCGCGCGCCGCCGCCGAGCTGCACCTCACGCAGCCCGCCGTGTCGATGCAGGTGCAGCAGCTCGAGGCCGAGATCGGGCTGCCGCTCCTCGAGCACATGGGGCGCCGGCTCGATGTGACGCCCGCCGGGCGCGAGGTGGTGGCGTGCACCCGCGACCTCCAGGAGCGCCTGCGCGTCGCGACCGAGTCGCTGGAAGCGCTCAAGGGCACGGGCGCGGGCGAGCTCGCGATCTCCACCGTGAGCACGGCCAAGTACCACGTGCCCAAGCTCCTGGCCGAGTTCCGCCGCACCTACCCGGCGGTGCGCGTACGCCTCTCGGTCAGCAACCGCGAGGCCGTGGTGCGCGACCTCGCGGAGAACACCGTGGACCTCGCGGTGATGGGCGCGCCGCCGCGCGGGCTCGATACGGTGGCGGTGGCTTTCGCCCGCCACCCCATCGCCATCGTCGCCGCCCCCGACCATCCGCTCGCGCAGCGCCAGCGCGTGCCGATCGAGCGCCTGGCGCAGGACACCTTCATCATCCGCGAGCGCGGCTCCGGCACGCGCAACGCCATGGAGCGCTTCTTCGGCCGGCAGCGCTTCGTGCCGCGCGAGACCATCGAAATGAGCTCCAACGAGACCATCAAGCAGGCGGTGATGGCCGGCATGGGCGTGAGCTTCATCTCCATGCACACCGTGGGGCTCGAGCTGGCGGCCCGGCGCCTGGTGGCGCTCAAGGTGACCGGCACGCCGGTGATGCGCGACTGGTACGTCATCCACCGCGAGCGCAAGCGGCTGTCGCCCGTGGCGCAGGCCTTCAAGGCGTTCCTGATCGAGCGCGGCGCGCGCATGATCGCGCTCGCCTTGTCCTGAAGACCTAGAATTCCGCCATGGACATGCCCTTCATGGCGCCGCCGGAGTTCGAGCCCTCGCCCCTCGGACCCCCGGGCGCGGGCGACACGGCGCACTGGTTCGTATTCAGCGCAGACCGCCTGCTGGTCGAGCTGGGCCCGCCCAGCCCGCTGCCCACCGACGACCCGCGGGTGCGCGAGCGGCCATCCTGGGCCCGCCTGCCGTTGCAGAAAAACAACAACCCATTGTGGTCCAATCCGGTTCGCACCCTATATTTAGGGGCCCTGGGCGCCGCCGAGTGCTGGGCGACCGAGGTGCCGCCGGCCGAAGCCCCACCAGGCCACGGCTGGATCAGCCTGCGCGCGCTGTTCTCGGTGCTCGAGGATGCGCATTTCGCGCTCGCGGGCCGCGCGCTGCAGCTGCTGCAGTGGGACCGCGACCACCAGTTCTGCGGGCGCTGCGGCACGCGCACCGCGCCGCAGGCCGAGGAGCGCGTGCGGCGCTGCCCGGCCTGCGGCCTCTCGGCGTACCCGCGCGTGGCGCCCGCGGTGATGGCGCTGGTGAGACGCGGCCGCGAGCTGCTGCTCGGGCGCAGCCCGCACTTTCCGGCCGGCATGTACAGCGCGCTCGCCGGCTTCGTCGAGCCCGGCGAGACGCTCGAGCAGTGCGTGCGGCGCGAGGTGGCCGAGGAGGTCGGCGTGACACTCGGCTCGATCTCGTACTTCGCCAGCCAGCCGTGGCCGTTTCCCCACAGCCTGATGATCGCGTTCGTGTGCGAGTGGGCCGGCGGCGAGATCCGGCCGCAGGCGGGCGAGATCGAGGCGGCAGATTGGTTCGATGTATTGCAATTGCCTAAACTTCCAAGCAAAATCTCGATCGCGCGGCGCCTGATCGACGCGGTGAGTGCGGAGATCCGGCGCCAAATTTGAATCGGCGCTTAGCTTTGCATGTGTAAGTGCGGAGCGGCCCAAGCGGGGTATTGCACGAATTGAACGATTTTGACCAGCTCGGTTTTTCGCCGCAAGGCGGACACGCGTGGGCGCAGCCTGGAGTACGTGCGGGGCTGCGCCTTCTCGTTTTTCGGGGGGAACGGACATGAACGGTCTGCATCTCATCGGTGATCTGGGCGGTTGTCGCTGCGACCCGCGCCTGCTGCTCGACAGCACGGAGTTCAAGGCCAAATGCCTGGATTTCGTGCGCGACGCCGGCCTGACGACGATGGACGCGAGCTTCCACCAGTTCGACGGCTCCGGCTTCACCGGCACCGTCGTGCTCGCCGAATCGCACATCGCCATCCACACCTGGCCCGAGAAGCAGGGGTTGACGCTCGACGTCTACGTCTGCAACTACAGCGACGACAACAGCGCCAAGGCGAGGAAGCTGTTCGATACCATCGTCGCCTACTTCCAGCCGACCGAGGTCGCGCGCCACGAGGTGGACCGCGGCGGGCACCTGCTGATGGAGCCGCTCAACGACTCGACCGGCTTCTACATCAAGGCGACCCGCCAGGTCGGCGATTGGCAGACGCGCTTCCAGCACCTGCAGATCTACGACACGCCGCACTACGGCAAGATTTTCCGCCTCGACGGGTACAACATGACCTCCGAGAAGGAGGAGTTCGTCTATCACGAGAACCTGATCCACCCGGCGCTCAGCGCGCATCCGGCGCCGAAGAAGGTGCTGATCATCGGCGGCGGCGACGGCGGCTCCTCGGAGGAGGCGCTCAAGCACCCCTCGGTCGAGCAGGTGACCATGTGCGAGATCGACGCCGAAGTGATCCAGGTGGCCAAGGCCCACTTCCAGGCGGTGCACAACGGCGTCTTCGACAACCCGAAGCTGCGCGTGCTCGTCGGCGATGGCATGAAGTTCGTGCGCGAGACGCAGGAGCGGTTCGATCTCATCGCGCTCGACCTGAACGACCCTATGGGACCCGCCGAGACGCTGTATTCGGCCGAGTTCTTCCAGCAGTGCCGCCACGCGCTCGCCCCGGGCGGGGCGCTGGCGCTGCATATCGGTTCGCCCGTGGCGCAGCCCGAGCGCGTGGGCGAGCTCGCGCAGCGCCTGAACGGCATCTTCCGCATCGTGCGCCCGTACACCCTGTACATCCCGCTCTACGGCTCGCTCTGGGCGATGGCGGTGTGCTCGGACAAGCTCGATCCGAAGGCCTACACGGCCGACGAGATCGACCGGCGCATCGAGCAAAGGAAGATGACCGAGCTGCGCTACTACAACGGCGAAACCCACGAGGGCGTGTTCGCGCTGCCCAATTTCGTGCGCGACCTGGTGACCTCGCCGCGGCTCAAGCAGCAGACGCGCGGGCGGCGCCTGGGCGTGGTCCGGGCTGCAGCAAAGTAAGCCTAGTACCGCGCCCCGGCCTTTAGCAGCAGCGACTCGCTCGCGCCGTCGCCGTTGCGCCGCGCCATCTCGAGCGCGACTTCCCCGCCCGGCGCCTGCGCATTCGGATCGGCGCCGCGCTCGAGCAGCAGCCGCACCATGTCCGCGTCCCGCGCCAGCGCCGCCGCCATCAGCGGCGTGAGGCCGTTCGAGTCCGGCTTGTCCACCCAGCGGCCGAGGTCGAGCAGCTGCGTCACCGCATCGCGGTCACTGTAGAGCACCGCGGTCATGACGTCGTTGTACTTCACCGTGATCGGCGGCGGTCCAAGCAGCGGCGCGACGACGGGCGTCGCGACGGCGGGCGGCGCCGCCAGGGGGGCGGCGGGCTCAGGTTTGGCCATCGGCTCTGGCTTGGCCATCGGCTCTGGCTTGGCCATCGGCTCTGGCTTGGCCATCGGCTCTGGCTTGGCCATCGGCTCGGGCTTGGCCATCGGCTCGGGCTTGGGTGCAGGTTTAGCCAATGGTTCGGGCTTGGGCTCGGGCTTGGCCACGGGCTCGGGCTTGGCCACGGGCTCGGGCTTGGCGGCGGGCGTGGGAGCAGGCGTCGCCGCGACCGGCTCGGGCGCCGCCGGCGCCTTCGCGACCGGGACCGGCTTCGGCTTCACCTGGGCGGGCATCTGCGGCGGCGCCGGATCGAGCAGCGCCGGAAGGTATTCGTAGGCGAGGTACCCCAGCCCGGCAACCAGCGCCACGCCCAGCACCGCCACCCGCGCGCGATTGGACGACAGTCCCCCGCCTGCCGCGCGATCGTCCGGCGCTTCAGAAGCGGGCGCCTCGTCCTTCTTCTTGCCAAAGCCGAACATGTAACCTCCCTTATCCGCGGCTCAGTCGGTCGACTTGAGAACGCCGCGCACGATCTCGAACAGCTGGTCGATCTCGCTCTTCGTGATGATGAGCGGCGGCGACAGCGCGATGGTGTCGGCCGCCACGCGCATGTACGCGCCGCGCTCGAAGGCCGCGATGTGCGCATCGAGGGCGCGCGCGCCTGGTGCATCCTTGCGCGGCGTGAGCTCGATGGCGGCGATCAAGCCGATGTTGCGGATGTCGATGACGTTGGGCAGGCCCTTCAGCGCGTGCGCCTGCTCCTCCCAGTAGGGCCAGAGCTCGGCGGCGCGCGTGAACAGCCCCTCCTCTTCGTACACTTGCATGGTCGCGAGCCCCGCAGCGCAAGCGAGGGGGTGCGAGGAATAGGTGTAGCCGTGCGGCACCTCGATCGCCTTCTCGGGCCCGACCATGAACGCCTGGTACAGCCGCTCGCGCATCAGCACCGCGCCCATCGGCACGGTGCCGTTGGTGATGCCCTTGGCGGTGGTGATCATGTCCGGGATGACGTTGAAGTGCTGCGTGCCGAAGGTCTTGCCCAGGCGCCCCCAGCCGGTGATCACCTCGTCGAAAATGAGCAGGATGCCGTGCTTGTCGCAGATCGCGCGCAGGCGCTCGAGGTAGCCCACCGGCGGCACCAGTACGCCGCCCGAGCAGGCCACGGGCTCGACGATCACGGCGGCGATGGTCGAGGGGTCGTGCAGCGCGCACAGGCGCTCCAGCTCGTCGGCGAACTCGGCGCCGTGCTTGGGCTGACCGCGCGAGTAGGCGTTCCTGTCCAAGTCGTGGGTACTGCGGATGTGATCGACCCCCGCCACCAGCGCGCCGAAGATCTTGCGGTTTGCGACCATGCCGCCGACCGCCGTGCCGCCGAAATTCACGCCGTGGTAGCCGCGCTCGCGGCCGATGAGGCGCACGCGGTGGCCCTCGCCGCGCACGCGGTGGTACGCGAGCGCGAGCTTGAGCGCCGTGTCGACCGATTCCGAGCCCGAATTGGTGAAGAACACGCGCTTGAGGTCCGCGGGCGCGAGGCTCGCCACCTTGTCGGCGAACTCGAAGGCGAGCGGGTGGCCCATGTTGAACGGCGGCGCGAAATCGAGCTCGGCGACCTGCTTCTGCACCGCCTTGACGATCTTCTCGCGGCAGTGCCCGGCGTTTACGCACCACAGGCCCGAGGAGCCGTCGATCAGCTTCCTGCCCTCCGGGGTGTAGTAGTACACGCCTTCGGCGCGCGCCAGCAGGCGCGGCGCCTTCTTGAAGTGCCGGTTCATGCTGAACGGCATGAAGAAGGCGGAGTTTTCGAGGCTGGGAAGGGTGGCGCGATCGTTCATGTCGGTTCTCCTAGGCTGCGGCGCGGGCCGCGCCCGCGATTCCCGCCTTACGCAGCGCCGCGTGCAAAAGCACGTTGCCGCCGGCGGTCAGATCCGCCAGCGCGGCGCTTTCCATCTCATTGTGGCTGATACCCCCCTCGCAGGGAATGAAAATCATCGCCGTGGGCGCGACGCGCGCGACGTACACGGCGTCGTGCCCGGCGCCGCTGACGATGTCGCGATGGCTGTACCCGAGCGCGCCGGCCGCCTCGCGCACGCTCGCCACCAGGCCGGCGTCGAACTCGCAGGGCTTGAAGTACACCGTCTCGCGCAGCTCGATCGCCACCCGGCATTCGCCTTCGATCACCCGCGCCACCCGCTTGAGTTCCTCGCACATCGCGTCGAGCGTCGCGGCCTTCGCGTTGCGGAAATCCACCGACGTGCGCACCTCGCCGGGGATGACGTTGCGCGAGTTCGGCTTCACCTGCATGAAGCCGACGGTGCCGCGCGCGTAGTCCGGGAAGGTGCGGGCGATGCGGTTCACTTCCAGCACAAGGCGGCTGGCGCCGATCAGCGCGTCGCGCCGCAGCTCCATCGGCGTCGGGCCGGCGTGCGCGTCCTGGCCGGTCACGGTCACGTCGTACCAGCGCTGGCCGAGCGCACCCTGCACCACGCCGATGGTCTTGTTCTCGTTCTCCAGCACCGGGCCCTGCTCGATGTGCGCCTCGAAATAGGCGCCAAGGCGGTGCGGCCGGGCGGCGCCGGCGTAGCCGATGGCTTGCAGCGCGTCGCCGACCGCGACGCCGTCGAGGTCCTTCTGCGCGCGCACGTGCTCGAGGGTAAAGACGTTCGCGAACACACCAGAGCCCATCATCACGGGCTGGAAGCGCGAGCCCTCCTCGTTGGTCCAGGACACCACTTCCATCGGCGCGCGCGTGGCGACGCCGGCGTCGTTCAGCGTGCGCAGCACCTCGAGCCCGGCGATGACGCCGTAGGCGCCGTCGAATTTGCCGCCCGAGGGCTGCGAGTCGAGGTGGCTGCCCATGGCGACCGGCGGCAGCGACGGATCGGCGCCTGCGCGGCGCGCGAAGATGTTGCCAATGGCGTCGACTTCGACCGAGAGGCCGGCCTCGCGTGCCCAGCGCGCGAACAGGTCGCGGGCGCGCCGGTCTTCCTCGGTGAGCGTCAAGCGTCTTACGCCGCCCTTGGGAGTGGCGCCGATCTCCGCCAGCTCCGTGAGCGAGCCCCAGAGCCGGTCCGCGTCGATACGCAGGTTGTCCATGGCCGCGATTGCTGTGGGCTAGCTTACCCCATTACACTTTTGGCATGAATCCCTTTGATCTGAAAGGCAAGACCGCCCTGGTGACGGGCGGCAACGGCGGCATCGGCCTGGGCATCGCCAAGGGCCTCGTGCAGGCCGGGGCGAAGGTGGCCATCGCCGGCAGGAACGAGGCCAAGAACCAGGCTGCAGTGAAGGCGCTCGGCAGTAACGCCATCGCCTTGCAGGTCGACGTGAACGACGAGGCCGCGGTGAAGCGCATGGTGGCCGACACGGTCAAGGCCTTTGGCGGCCTCGACATCCTCGTCGCGAACGCGGGCATCAACGTCCGCAAGCCGCCGCAGGACTACACGATGGAAGAGTGGCACCGCATCATGGACACCAACCTTTCATCGGTGTTCGCGTGCTGCCAGGCGGCCTATCCCGAGATGAAGAAGCGCGGCGGCGGCAAGATCGTCACCATCGGCTCGATGACCAGCATCTTCGGCTTCGACGTCGGCCCCGTGTACGCGGCGAGCAAGGGCGCCGTGGTGCAGCTGACCAAGAGCCTCGCGTCCGCCTGGGCGAAGGACAACATCCAGGTCAACAGCATCCTGCCCGGCTTCATCGACACCGATCTGACGCGCAACCTGCGGCGCAACTTTCCTGAGGCGCACGAGCGCGTCGTCGCGCGCACGCCGGCGCGGCGCTGGGGTGAACCGGCGGACCTTGCCGGCACGGCGGTGTACTTCTGCAGCCCGGCGAGCGACTTCGTCACCGGCACCGCGCTGCCGGTGGACGGGGGCTTCTCCAGCTCGATGTTCTAGCCGGCGCTCAGCCCGGCCAGGCGACGACCTTCTGCTTCTGCTCGCCCAGGCCGCGGATGCCGGCGGTGATCACGTCGCCCGGCTTGAGCCACACCGGGTTGGGCTTGATGCCCATGCCGACGCCCGGCGGCGTGCCGGTGGTGATGATGTCCCCGGGCAGCAGCGTCATGTACTGGCTGACGTGCGAGACGATCTGCGCGACGCTGAAGATCATGGTGCGCGTGTTGCCCGACTGCATGCGCTTGCCGTTGACATCGAGCCACATGTCGAGCGCCTGCGGGTCCTTCACCTCGTCGGTCGTCACGAGCCACGGCCCTATCGGCCCCGCGGTGTCGAAGCCCTTGCCCTTGTCCCACTGGCTGGTGGCCATCTGGAACGCGCGCTCGGAGACGTCGTTCACCACGCAGTAGCCGGCGACGACATCGAGCGCTTTGTCCGTCGGCACGTACTGCGCCTTGGTGCCGATGACCACGCCGAGCTCGAGCTCCCAGTCGAGCTTGGTCGAGCCCTTGGGCTGGATCACGTCGTCGTACGGCCCGCTGATGCAGCTGGTCGCCTTCGAGAACACGATCGGCTCGGAAGGGACCGGCAGGTTCGATTCCTTCGCGTGGTCGCTGTAATTGAGGCCGATGGCGATGAACTTGCTGATGCCGATGTAGGGCACGCCCAGGCGCGGGCTGTTGGACACCACGGGCAGCGACTCGGGCTTCACCTTGGTGAGCATCTTCAGCCCGCGCGGCGAAAGCTCGTTCGGGCCGATGTGCGCGACCACCTTGGAGAGGTCGCGCAGCTTGCCCTCGCCGTCGATCATGCCGGGCTTTTCGAACCCGTCCTTGCCGTAGCGGCACAGCTTCATATGGTCATTCCCCCGTCAATCGAATACATGTTTCCCGTCGCGAACAGCGACTCGTCGGATGCGAGGAACACCAGGATCCCGGTGATGTCCTCGACCGTGCCCAGGCGCCCCATCGGCTGGCGGGCGATGAAATCCTTCTTCGCCTGCACCGGATCGGCGAAGGCATTGATCCGGTCGCCGAGCGAAGGCGTGTCCACGGTGCCCGGACCGATGCAGTTGCAGCGGATGCCCTGCTTCACGTAGTCGGCGGCGATCGCCTTGGTGAGACCGATGACCGCCGCCTTGGTGGCGCCGTAGACGAAGCGGTTGGGCAGCCCCTTTACGCTCGAGGCGATCGAGGACATGTTGATGATCGAGCCCTTGCCCTTTTTCAGCATGCCGGGCAGGAACGCCCGCGTGACCAGGTACATCGACTTGACGTTGAGGTTGAAGCTGAAGTCCCAGTCCTTGGGCGTGCACTCGAGGATCGTGCCGTGGTGCACGAAGCCCGCGCAGTTGAACAGCACGTCGATGGCGCCGACCTCGGCGGCCGCCTTCGCGATTGCCTGCTCGTCCAGCACATCGAGCACGCGGGTGCGGATGCCGTCCTTGCCTTCGAGATCAGCGAGCGCCTTGGCGTTGACGTCGGTGGCCCACACTTTCGCGCCTTCGCGCGCGAAGGCGAGCGCGGCGCCGCGGCCGATGCCCTGCGCGGCGGCGGTGATGAATGCGGTCTTGCCTGCGAGTCGGCCGGCCATCGCCTTTCCTGATCGGGGTATGCGCGTCGCGGGGAGCGGATTATAGCCGACCGGTGCGCGGCGCCGCAGGCCTGCGATCGGCCCGACCACTTGACCGATCGCGCCGCCGGTCGGTACCCTGCTCGGCTTCCACGCATTGCCTTCCGCTTGCCACCCGCACCTAAGCCACTTGAGGCCGTCGCGCCGCGATGCGCCACCCCATGCATCTGACAAGACGTCGCGGCGCCCGCGACTGGAAGGAAACGGTGCACTAGCATGGCTGCCGTCGCCATCAGCGCCGCACGCAAGTCCTTCGGCCACACCGAGGTGCTGCACGGCGTCGACATCGCCATCGCCGACGGCGAGTTTTGCGTGCTGGTCGGGCCTTCGGGCTGCGGCAAGTCGACGCTGCTGCGCATGATCGCCGGGCTGGAGAACATCAGCGCGGGCGAGATCCGCATCGGCGAGCGCGTCGTGAACAACGTGCACCCGAAGGAGCGCGACATTGCCATGGTGTTCCAGAACTACGCGCTCTACCCGCACATGACGGTCGGCGACAACATGGGCTTTTCGCTCGCGCTGCGCGGCACGGCGAAGAACCTGATCGCCGAGCGCGTGCGCGTCGCTGCCGAGATCCTCGGCCTGGTGCCGTACCTCGAGCGCTACCCGCGCCAGCTCTCCGGCGGCCAGCGCCAGCGCGTCGCCATGGGCCGCGCCATCGTGCGTAATCCGCAGGTGTTCCTGTTCGACGAGCCGCTCTCCAACCTCGACGCCAAGCTGCGCGTCGCCATGCGCACCGAGATCAAGGAGCTGCACCAGCGGCTAAAGACCACCACCGTGTACGTCACCCACGACCAGATCGAGGCCATGACCATGGCCGACAAGATCGTCGTCATGCACGACGGCCGCGTCGAGCAGATGGGCGCGCCGCTCGAGCTCTACGACCGGCCGGCGAACCGCTTCGTCGCCGGCTTCATCGGCTCGCCGGCGATGAACTTCCTCGAAGGCGCGGTGCAGGGCGCCGAAGGCAAGCGCGCGGTGAAGATGGCCTCCGGCGCGCGCCTGCCGGTGGCCGACGCCGGCGCCGCCGCCGAAGGCCAGCCGGTGATCTACGGCATCCGCCCCGAGCACCTCGAGCTCGCCGACGACGGCTTCGACGCCGAAGTGATCGTCATCGAGCCGACCGGCTCGGAGACGCAGCTCTTCGCGCGCGTCAGCGGCCAGGAGATCGTCGCCGTGTTCCGCGAGCGCCACGATTTCGCGCCCGGGCAGAAGATCCGCCTGCGCCCGCGCCCCGACATGGCGCACCTGTTTGATCCGTCGAGCGGCAACCGCATCTAGAGGCCGCCCGTCGTTACTTGCATGCGAACCACAACCAGGAGGAGACGCACATGACTGAACGCAAAACCACACGCCGCGACGTACTGAAAGGCGGCGCCGCGCTCGCCGGCGCCGCCGCGCTGCAGGCGGCCCATCTCGAGCTCTTTGCCAAGGCCTGGGCGCAGAGCGCGCCGTGGAAGCCGGAGAAGGGCGCCAAGCTCCAGCTGCTGCGCTGGAAGCGCTTCGTGCAGTCCGAAGAGGACGGCTTCATGGCGCTGGTCGCGGCCTTCACCAAGGCGACAGGCGTGCAGGTGACGGTGCTAAACGAGTCGCTCGACGACGTGCAGCCGAAGGCCTCGGTCGCCGCGAACACCGGCCAGGGGCCGGACCTGTTCTGGGGTCTGTACTCGCTGCCGCACCTGTTCCCGGCGAAGTGCATGGATGTCACCGACGTGGCCAACTACCTCGGCAAGAAGTACGGCGGCTGGGTCGACAGCGCCGTGGTCTACGGCAAGTCTGGCAACAAGTGGATCGACATCCCGGTGGGCTACAACGGCAACGTCATCAACTACCGCCAGAGCATGATCGAGAAAGCGGGCTTCAAGACGATCCCGCAGGACACCGCGGGCTTCATGGAGCTGATGAAGGCGCTGAAGGAGAAAAGCCAGCCGGGCGGCTTTGCCCTGGGCCGCGCCTCGGGCGACGGCAACGCCTGGGTGCACTGGTGCCTGTGGGCGTTCGGCGGCAATCTCGTCGACAGGAAAGACAAGGTGATCATTAATTCCCCCGAGACCGCGAAGGCGCTGGAGTACGCCAAGCAGATGTCCGGCTACTTCGCGCCCGGCACCGCGGCCTGGAACGACGCCTTCAACAACAAGGCCTTCCTCACCAGCGAGATCTCGCTCACCAACAACGGCGTGTCGATCTACGCCGCCGCCAAGGCGGGCGCCGCGAAGGGCGACGCCAAGATGAAGGAGATCGTCGACGACATGAACCACTCGCTGTGGCCGGTCGGCCCGGTCGGCAAGCCGACCGAGTTCCACATCGCCTACCCGATGCTGGCCATGAAGTACACCAAGGTGCCGAACGCCTGCAAGGCGTTCATGGCGTTCACCATGGAGGCGGAGAACTACAACAAGTGGCTCGAGGCGGCGGTGGCCTACATCACGCATCCGCTCAACGCCTACGACGCCAACCCGGTCTGGACCTCGGACCCGAAGCTCTCCATCGTGCGCGACGCGGCCAAGCGCACGCTGACGGCGGGCGGTTTGGGCTCGGTGGGCGAGAAGGCAGCCTCGGCGCTCGCCGACTTCGTGATCCTCGACATGTTCGCCACAGTCTGCACGGACCGGGCGAGCATCAAGGACGCGATGGCGGTGGCCGACCGCCAGGCGCGGCGCATCTACCGCTAGGGCGCGCGGGCGGGGGCAGGCGGGCATGGCTCTGAACTGGACGGAGCTGCGCATGAACCGGAACTGGCTTGGGTTCTGGTTCATGCTGCCTGCCGCCGCGTTTCTCATCGCGTTCCTCGTCTACCCGCTCGGCCTGGGCATCTGGCTGTCGTTCACCGACGCGCGCATCGGCACACCGGGCAAGTTCATCGGTTTGGAGAACTACGAGTGGATCATCGGCGACTCGAAGTTCCAGACCGCCGTTTTCTTCACGCTGCTTTACACCTTCGTCGCCAGCGTGTTCAAGTTCGCCATCGGTCTGTACCTGGCGCTGCTGCTCAATCAGAACATGCCGTTCAAGGCGATCATGCGGGCGATCATCCTCATCCCGTTCATCGTGCCGACGGTGCTCTCGGCGATCGCCTTCTGGTGGATCTACGACCCGCAGTTCTCGATCATCTCCTGGTCGCTGAAGCAGCTCGGCTGGATCGAGGGCAACATCGACTTCCTCGGCGATCCGTGGAACGCGCGCTGGAGCGTGATCTTCGCCAACGTCTGGCGCGGCGTGCCGTTCATCGCGATATCGCTTCTCGCCGGCCTGCAGACCGTGCCGCCGTCGCTGTATGAGGCGGCGACGCTCGACGGTGCGTCGCCCTGGCAGATGTTCGTGCGCATCACCTACCCACTGCTCACGCCGATCATCGCGGTGGTGATGACCTTCTCGGTGCTGTTCACCTTCACCGATTTCCAGCTGATCAAGGTGCTCACCAACGGCGGCCCGGCCGGGGCCACCGAGCTGATGGCCACCATGTCCTACAACACCGCGATCCTCGGCTCGCGCATCGGCGAGGGTGCGGCGGTGTCCACGGCGATGGTCCCGTTCCTGCTCGCCGCAATCATGTTCTCCTGGTTCGGCCTGCAGCGGCGCAAGTGGCAGCAAGGCGATAGCGATGACTGATCCAAAGAGTACGCTGGCAGGCGGCGATGAGTCGGAGGGCATGAGCTACCTGTCGACGCTGCCGCGGCGCCTGGTGACGCTGTACCTGCCGCTGTCGATTATCGTGATCGTGCTGCTGTTCCCGTTTTACTGGATGACGGTGACCGCGGTGAAGCCGAAGGAACATTTGCTCGACCTCGAAACGCACAACCCGTTCTGGACGGTGAGCCCGACGCTCGAGCACATCAACGACCTGCTGTTCAAGACCGACTATCCGCTGTGGCTGTGGAACACCATGTTCATCGCGGTGTCGGCAACCATCCTGTCGCTGATTGCCAGCGTGTTCGCCGCCTACGCCATCGTGCGCATCCGCTACCGCGGCGCGCAGACCGCCGGCGGCCTCATCTTCCTCGCCTACCTGGTGCCGCCTTCGATTCTGTTCATCCCGCTCTCCACCGTGGTATTCCAGTACGGCCTGTTCGATACGCCCTTCGCGCTGATTCTCACCTATCCGACGATCCTGATCCCGTTCTCGACGTGGCTCCTGATGGGCTACTTCAAGACCATCCCGTACGAGCTCGAGGAGTGTGCGCTGATCGACGGCGCCACGCGCTGGCAGATCCTGTGGAAGATCGTGCTGCCGCTCGCCATCCCCGGGCTGATCTCGGCGGCGATCTTCAGCCTGACGCTGTGCTGGAACGAGTTCATCTATGCGCTGACCTTCATCAACTCGACCGAGAAGAAGACCGTGCCGGTGGCGATCCTGTCCGCGTTCACCGACGGCGACCAGTACCGCTGGGGCTCGCTCATGGCGGGCGCGCTGGTGGGCTCGCTGCCGCTCGTCATCCTGTACGCGTTCTTCGTAGAACACTACGTTTCTGCCATGACTGGAGCCGTCAAGGAATGAACCAACTCGACCTGAAGGGCCGCACCGCCATCGTCACCGGCGGACTGATCGGCATCGGCGCGGCGATCGTCAAGCGCCTCGAAGCCTCGGGCGCCAAGGTGCGCATCTGGGACGTGGGCGACAAGGCCGACCCGGTGGACGTGACCGACCAGAAGGCGATCGAGCGCGCCACGGCGAAGGCGCTGGCCGAGCTCGGCAAGATCGACATCCTGGTCAACAACGCCGGCATCGCCGGCCCGACCGTGCCGGTCACCGAGTACCCGGTGGCGGAATGGAAGCGGGTCATCGACATCGACCTGAACGGCCCGTTCCTGTGCTGCCGCGCCGTGGTGCCCCACATGGTGAAGGCGAAGTACGGCCGTATCATCAACATCGCCTCGATCGCCGGCAAGGAAGGCAACCCCAACGCGGCGGCCTACGCGGCGGCCAAGGGCGGCGTCATCGCCTTCACCAAGGCGCTCGGCAAGGAGCTCGCCAAGACCGGCGTGCTCGTCAACTGCATCACCCCGGCGGCGGCGCAGACCGCGATCCTCGACCAGGTGACGCCCGAGTTCGCGCAGTTCATGCTCTCCAAGATCCCGATGGGGCGCTTCGTGACGGTGGACGAGATCGCGGCGATGGCCTGCTGGCTCGCGACCGAGGACTGCTCGTTCACCACCGCGGGCGTGTTCGACATTTCCGGCGGAAGGGCAACGTACTGACATGGCGAAAAAGAAAGTCATCCCCCTTCGCAGCGTGCAATGGTTCGGCCGCCAGGACATCTACGGCTTCATCTACCGCAGCTGGACCAAGAACCGCGGTATCCCGCAGGACCAGTTCGACGGCCGGCCGGTGATCGGCATCTGCAACACGTACTCGGAGCTCGTGCCCTGCAACTCGCACTTCCGCACCATCGCCGAGCACGTCAAGGCGGGAGTGCTCGAGGCGGGCGGCTTCCCGCTGGAGTTCCCGGTGATGTCGCTCGGCGAGACGCTGCTGCGTCCTACGGCGATGCTGTATCGCAACCTCGCCAGCATGGACGTCGAGGAGTCGATCCGCGCCAATCCCCTGGACGGCGTGGTGCTGCTGGTCGGCTGCGACAAGACGACGCCCTCGCTCCTCATGGGCGCCGCCAGCGTCGACCTGCCGACGGTGGCGGTCTCGGGCGGGCCGATGCTCTCGGGCAAATACCGCGGCACCGACATCGGCTCGGGCACCAACACCTGGTCGATGTCGGAGGAGCTGCGCGCGGGCAAGATCACGCTCGAGGAGTTCCACGAGGCCGAGTCCTGCATGCACCGCTCGCACGGGCACTGCATGACGATGGGCACGGCTTCCACCATGGCCTCGATGGTCGAGTCGCTCGGCGTCGGCATGCCGGGGAACGCCGCCATTCCCGCGGTGGATGCGCGCAGGAACGTCCTCGCGCGCATGGCGGGGCGGCGCGCAGTCGAGATGGTTAAGGAGAACCTGCAGCTCTCGAAGATCCTCACCAAGCAGGCGTTCGAGAACGCGATCCGCGTCAACGCGGCGATCGGCGGCTCGACCAACGCCGTGATCCACCTCATCGCCATCGCGCGGCGCATCGGCGTCGACCTCAAGCTCGCCGACTGGGACTGGCTCGGGCGCGGCGTGCACACGCTCCTCAACCTCATGCCCTCCGGCAAGTACCTGATGGAGGATTTCTACTACGCGGGCGGGCTGCCGGCGGTAATCCGCGAGCTGGGCGAAGCCGGCAAGCTGCACAAGAACGCGCCCACCGTGAACGGCCGCACGCTGTGGGAGAACAATAAGGACGCGCCGTGCTGGAACCGCGACGTAATCCACACCTTCAGGAAGCCGTTCAAGAAGGACACCGGCATCGCCGTGCTGCGCGGCAACCTGTGCCCCGACGGCGCCATCATCAAGCCCTCGGCGGCGACGCCCAAGCTCCTCAAGCACCGCGGCCGCGCCGTGGTATTCGAGAACATCGAGGACTTCCACAAGCGGATCGACGATCCGAACCTCGACATCGACGCCAAGTGCATCATGGTGCTGAAGAACTGCGGGCCGAAGGGGTACCCGGGCATGGCCGAGGTGGGCAACATGCCGCTCGCGCCCAAGCTCCTGAAGAAGGGCATCACCGACATGGTGCGCATCTCGGACGCGAGGATGAGCGGCACCGCCTACGGCACCGTGGTGCTGCACGTGGCGCCGGAGGCCGCCGCGGGCGGCACGCTCGCGCTGGTGGAAAATGGCGACATGATCGAGCTCGACGTCGCCAAGCGCCGGTTGCAGCTCCTCGTTTCGCCGAAGGTGCTGGCGAAGCGGCGCGCACAGTGGAAGAAACCCAAAGCACCGCTCGCGCGCGGCTACTGGAAGCTGTACTTCGACCACGTGCTGCAGGCGCCCGAAGGCGCCGACCTCGATTTCCTCGTCGGCCAGAGCGGCGGCTTCGTTCCCAGAGACAACCACTGAGGAGGCGCGACATGCTGCAAGCCGCCGAACTCACCATCCGTTTGCATCCCGAGGACGACGTCGTCATCGCGCGCGTCGAGATTCCCGCCGGCACGCTGGTGCAAAAGGAGAACGTGCGCGCCGGGGCGATGATCCCGGCCGGGCACAAGCTCGCCACGCGCGCCATCGAGCCCGGCAAGGCGGTGCGCCGCTACAACCAGGTCATCGGCTTCGCCACCCAGGCGATCCGCCCGGGCGATCACGTGCATGTGCACAACCTCGCCATGGGCGAGTTCGAGCGCGACTACGCCTTTTGCGCCGGCGTGAAGCCGATCGAGTACGCGCAGCCGCCCGCCACCTTCCAGGGCATCGTGCGATCCGACGGCCGCGTCGCCACGCGCAACTACATCGGCATCCTCACCAGCGTGAACTGCTCGGCGACCGTGGCGCGCATGGTGGCCGATCACTTCAGGAACAACCTCGCCGACTATCCGAACGTGGACGGGGTGGTGGCGCTCACGCACAAGACCGGCTGCGGCATGGCCTCCGAAGGCGAGGGCATGGAGCTGCTGCGCCGCACGCTCACCGGCTACGCGCAGCATCCGAACTTCTACGCCACGGTGAGCATCGGCCTGGGCTGCGAGGCGAACCAGCTCAACACCTGGATGGGCAGCGCCAAGCTGAAGGTCAACGAGAAGCTCCAGGCCTTCACCATCCAGGAAAAGGGCGGCACCACCAAGGCGGTGAAGGACGGCATCGCGCGCATCAAGGCGCTGCTGCCGGAAGCGAACAAGGTGAAGCGCGAGCCCGTGCCCGCGAGCCACCTGATCCTCGGCCTCGAATGCGGCGGCTCGGACGGCTACTCGGGCATCAGCGCCAATCCCGCGCTCGGCGCGGCGGCGGACCTCCTGGTACGCAACGGCGGCACGCCGATCCTCTCCGAGACGCCCGAGGTGTACGGCGCCGAGCACCTGCTCACGCGCCGCGCGGTGTCGCGCGAGGTGGGCGAGAAGCTGCTGGCGCGCATCCGTTGGTGGGAGGACTACACCCGGCGCAACAACATGGAGATGAACAACAACCCCTCGCCCGGCAACAAGGCGGGCGGGCTGACCACGATCCTGGAAAAGTCCCTCGGCGCCGCGGCCAAGGGCGGCACCATGAACCTGACGGACGTGTACCAGTTCGCCGAGAAGGTGACGGCCAAGGGGTTCGTGTTCATGGATACGCCCGGCTACGACCCGGTTTCGGTCACGGGCCACGTCGCGGGCGGCGCCAACGTCGTGTGCTTCACCACGGGCCGCGGCTCGGTCTATGGCTGCAAGCCCTCGCCCTCGCTCAAGCTCGCCACCAACACGCGCCTCTACCAGCACATGGAAGAGGACATGGACGTGAACTGCGGCACCATCGTCGACGGCACGGAGACCGTGGAGCAGGTCGGCGCGCGCATCTTCAAGCTGATCCTGGAGACCGCGTCGGGCAGGCGCACCAAGTCGGAAGCACTGGGCTTCGGAGAGGACGAGTTCGCGCCCTGGGTCGTGGGCGCGACGATGTGACCGGGCGCTCGCGCGCCTTCGCGTACGCCGGTTCGGCGCTGGTCCTGGTCCTGCTCGCGGCGCTGGCCTTTGCGCTCGGGCGCTTCCCGATTTCGCTCAGCGAGCTCCTGCAGATCGCCGCCAACAAGCTCTTCGGCACGGACTACGCCGTCGCCCCGTCGGCCGAAACCGTGGTGCTGCAGGTGCGCGGGCCGCGCATCCTGGCCGCGCTCCTCGTCGGCGCGGCGCTCGCCGCCGCCGGCACCGCTTACCAGGGCATGTTCCGCAATCCCCTCGTCTCGCCCGATATCCTCGGCGTCTCGGCCGGCGCGGCGCTCGGCGCGGTGCTCGGCATCTTCTTCTCGCAGAGCGCGCTCGTGATCCAGCTCGGCGCCTTCGCCGGGGGCCTTGCCGCCGTGGGCCTGGTGTACGCGGTGGGCGCGAACGTGCGCCGCCACGACCCGATCCTGTCGTTGATCCTCGCCGGCATCGTCCTCGGCACGCTGCTCGGGGCGCTGATCGCGCTGCTCAAGTACCTCGCCGACCCCTACAACCAGCTGCCGGCGATCACCTACTGGCTGCTCGGCAGTCTCGCCGCCGTCTCGCCGGGCGACCTGGCGCTCGCGGCGCCCTTCGCCCTCGCCGGACTGGTGCCGCTCTATCTCCTGCGCTGGCGCATGAACCTGCTTTCGCTCTCCGACGACGAGGCGCGCGCGCTCGGCGTGCCGGTGGCGCGCCTGCGCATCGCGGTGGTATGCGCGGCGACGCTGATGACGGCGGCCGCGGTGGCGATCTCCGGCATCATCGGCTGGGTCGGGCTGCTCATCCCGCACGCCGCGCGCATGCTCATCGGCCCCGAGTTCTCGCGCCTGCTGCCGCTGTCCATGGTGCTCGGCGCGGCTTTCCTGCTCGCCGTGGACACGCTCGCTCGCACGGTGGCGCCGATCGAGATTCCTCCCGGGGTGCTCACCGCGCTCATCGGCACGCCGTTCTTCCTGTGGCTCTTCGCCACCGCGAGGCGCGCATGGCAGTGAGGGTGCAGGCACGCCAGCTCGGCTACGGCTATCCGGGGCGGCCGGTGGGCCGCGATCTCGAGCTCGAGCTCGGCGCCGGCGAGGTGCTGTGCGTGCTCGGGCCGAACGGCGGCGGCAAGACGACGCTCTTTCGCACGATCCTCGGCCTGCTCGCCGCGCAGGCGGGCGAGGTGCGCCTGGAGGGGCAGCCACTCGAGGCGCTCGCCCGAAGCGAGGTCGCGCGCCGCGTGGGCTACGTGCCGCAGGGCCACGTCGCCCAGTTCGCATTCACGGTGCGCGACGTGGTGCTGATGGGGCGCACGGCGCACGTCGGCCTGTTCGCCGCGCCCGGCGCCGCCGACCGCGAAGCCGCGGAGCGCGCGATCGAGGCGCTCGGCATCGGCGCGCTCGCCGAGCGCGTGGTCACGGAGCTCTCCGGCGGCGAGCGCCAGCTCACCATGATCGCGCGCGCGCTGGCGCAGGGCGCGCGCGCGCTGGTGCTCGACGAGCCCACCGCGAGCCTCGACTTCGGCAACCAGGTGCGCGTGCTGCGCGAGATCCGGCGCCTCGCCGCCGAGGGCTACGCGGTGGTGTTCTCCTCGCACGACCCGAGCCAGGCGTTCCTCGCCGCGAGCCGCGTGCTGCTGCTCGCGCGGGGCGGCGCGTTGCGCCAGGGGACACCCGCCGAGGTCATTACGGCGGAGAACCTGCGCCTGGTGTACGGCGTCGAAGTGCACGTTGCGCCGCTCGACGGCACCAGCGTGTGCCTGCCGGTGCTCTAGCGCGCGGCGAAAGGATTGTCGCGCTCGCCGCCCAGGGGCCCGTAGAACATCACCCAGGTGGCGAAGTCGCCGCTCAGCTCCTCGAAGCGGTGCTCCATGCCCGCGGGCACGAACAGCAGGTCGCCCGTGCCCACGGCGACGCGCTCGCTGCCGCGCACGAAAGCGGCGCGGCCGCTCGCCACAACGTAGACCTCGTCGCGATCGTGCGGCGTCTGCGGGTCCGAGCCGCGCGGCGCGTACCAGCGCACCTCGAGGCTGCCGTTCCTCAGGATCTCGGCTGAGCGCCGCCCGTCGGGGATGGGGGCGGCGGCCGCGTCGCGCGTCGTCGCGTGCCAGGAGTGCTTCATGCAGAATCCGAGTATGCATGAAAAGCCCGGGCGCGTAGCGCGCTTCCATACCGAGAACCCGTTGCGTGCCGGCGGCGTTTCGCTCCTGCCCGAGGATGCGGCACATCATGCCGTGCACGTGCTGCGCCTGCGGCTCGGGGACGAGGTGGTCCTGTTCAACGGCCGCGGCGGCGAGTACGCGGGACGCATCGCAGCCATGGACCGCCTGCGCGTCACGGTCGATGTGCTCCAGCACCTGCCGCTGGAGCGCGAATCGCCACTCGCCGTAACCCTGGTGCAGGGCGTGTCCGCGGGCGAGAAGATGGATTTCACCGTGCAGAAGGCGACCGAGCTCGGCGTTGCCGCGCTGCAGCCGGTGCTCGCCGCGCGCTCGACCGGGCGCATCAGCGGCGAGCGCGCGGAGCTGAAGCGCGCGCACTGGCGTCGCGTGGCGATCGCCGCGTGCGAGCAGTGCGGCCGCAACCGCATCCCCGAAGTGCTGCCGGTGCTGGCGCTCGCCGAGTACTGCCGCGTGCCCACTGCCGGCGGCATGCGCCTGCTGCTCTCGCCGCCGGCGCAGCTCGGGCTGCGCGAGGCCGCCGCGCGGCTCGACGGCGCCGCCACGCTCGCCTCGGGACCCGAAGCGGGCTTCATCGCGGAGGAGGAAGCGATGCTGGTGGAGGCCGGCTTCGTGCCGGTGCGGCTCGGGCCGCGGGTGCTGCGCACCGAAACCGCCGCCATCGCGGCGCTGGCCGCGCTCAACGCCCTCGCGGGCGATTTCTGAGCCTTGCCTTAGAATCGCGCGCGAGCCCATGACCGCGCCCGTCAAGCCCGAAGAGTTCGTCCGCTGGCTCCGCCAGACGGCGCCCTACCTGCACGCCTTCGGCGGGCGCACCTTCGTCATCGGCTTCGGCGGCGAGCTGATCACCGAGCGCGCGCGTTTCGCGCAGTTCATCCAGGACGTGAACCTGCTCGCCGCGCTCGACATCCGCCTGGTGCTGGTGCACGGCGCGCGCCCGCAGATCGAGGCGGAAATGAAGGCGAAAGGGCTGCGCTCGCGCTACGCCAGGGGCCTGCGCGTCACCGACGCGCAGGCGCTGACCGCCGTGAAGCACGCGACGGGCGCGCTGCGCGTGGAGATCGAGGCGCTGCTTTCGCAGGGCCTGCCCAGCTCGCCGATGGCCGGCGCCGAGATCCGCGTCGCCTCGGGCAACTACATCGCCGCGCAGCCGATCGGCGTGCTCGACGGCATCGACTACCAGTTCACCGGCCTCGTGCGCAAGGTCGACGCGATCGCCATCGCTCGGCGCCTGGAGGCGGGCGAAGTGGTGCTGGTGCCGCACATCGGCTACTCGCCCACGGGAGAGGTCTTCAACCTGTCGTGGGAGGACGTGGCCCAGAACGTCGCCGCCGCCCTCGGCGCGGACAAGCTGCTGCTGTTCGTCGATCGCCTGCCCGCGGATCGCAAGGGCACGGTGATCGGCGAGATGACGGCGCGCGAAGCCGAAGCGCTGCTGAAGAAGAAGTCCGACCTCGGCGCGCAGGCGGCGGGCGCGCTGCGCCACGCGCTGGCCGCGCTCGCCGCGGGCGTGAGGCGCGCGCACCTGATCTCGCGGCGCACGGCCGGGGCGACGCTGCTCGAGCTGTTCACGCACTCGGGCGTCGGCACCATGATCACCGCCGAGCCCCTGCAGCGTCTGCGCGAGGCGCGCATCGAGGACGTCGGCAGCATCCTCGGCCTGATCGAGCCGCTGGAGGCCGACGGCACGCTGGTGAAGCGCGGCCGCGAGCGCCTGGAGCGCGAGATCGCCAACTTCGTCGTGCTCGAGCACGACGGCACGATCCTCGGCTGCGCGGCGATCTATCCGCTGCCGGAAAAGAGCGCCGAGCTCGCCTGCCTGGCGGTGGCGCCGGATGCGCGCGATACGGGCCATGGCGAGCGTCTGCTGCAGGCGTGCCAGGCGCGCGCGCGCACGATGAAAGTGCGGCGCCTGTTCGCGCTCACCACGCGCGCGGCGCACTGGTTTCTCGCGCAGGGCTTCAAGGCCGCGGACCCTGCGGCGCTGCCCGGCGAGCGCCAGGCGCTCTATAATTGGAAGCGCGGCTCCAAGGTGTTCCTCAAGCGGATCTAGATCGGACCTTCCACGTCATGACAAGAACGGTGAAATGCATCAAGCTCGGCCGCGAGGCCGACGGCCTCGATTTCCCGCCCTACCCGGGCGAGCTCGGCAAGCGCATCTTCGAGAACGTGTCGAAGGAAGCCTGGGCGCAGTGGCTCAAGCACCAGACCATGCTGGTGAACGAGAACCGGCTCAATCTCGCCGACATCAAGGCGCGCAAGTACCTGGCCGAGCAGATGGAGAAGCACTTCTTCGGCGAAGGCGCCGACACCGCTTCGGGGTACGTGCCGCCGACCAAGTAAATGGGGACAGACCTCATTTTCCTCGCTTGCGCCTGGTGCGCAGCTGGGAAAATGAGGTCTGTCCCCATTTACTGCAGGATTTCCTTCTCCACCTCTTCGATCGCGGTGTGGCGCACGTCGCGCCCCTTGACCATGTAGATCACGTACTCGGCCATGTTCTTCGAGTGGTCGCCGATGCGCTCGATGGCCTTGGCGATGAACAGGATCTCGAGCGAGCGCGTGATGGTGCGCGGATCCTCCATCATGAAGGTGATCAACTGGCGCATGATGGCGCGAAAGGCATCGTCCACCTCATGGTCCAGCTTCACCACGCGCATCGCCTCCGACACGTCGAGGCGCGCAAACGCGTCGAGCGACTGGCGCAGCATCGACAGCGCCCGCTCGGCCACCGGCGACAGGTCCATGCGCGGCATGTGCTGGCGCCCGGCGGTGTGGATGAGCTTCGCCATGCGCCCGATCTTTTCCGCCTCGTCGCCGATCCGCTCCAGGTCGGTGATGGTCTTGATGACGGTGATCAGGAGGCGCAGGTCGACGGCGGCCGGCTGGCGGCGCGCGATGATGTGGCTGCACAGCTCGTCGAGCTCGACCTCCATGGCGTTGACGCGGTGGTCGTCGGCGATCACCTTGTCGATCTGCGCCATGTCGCCGGCGGCCAGGGCCTCCATGGCGCGGATGATCTGCTCCTCCACCAGCCCGCCCATCTGCAGCACGCGCGAGCGCACGCTTTCCAGCTCGGCGTCGAATTGCTTGGAGGTATGCTCGTTCATCGCCGCTCAGCCTGTCATGTTGATATGACCGGGATGTTACGCCCGTCCGGCGCGAAGCGTGCGCACCCCACCCGCCTCCGCCAGCAGCAGCAGGTCGGCCGGCCGCCGCGCGAAGAGGCCGTTCGTGACTACGCCGGCGATGTTGTTGAGGTCCGCTTCCAGGCGCGGCGGATCCATGATCGTCAGACCGCGGCAATCGATGACCAGATTGCCGTTGTCGGTCTTGAAGCCTTCGCGCAACTCGGGCCGGCCGCCCAGCCTGAGCAGCTCGCGCCCCACGTGGCTGCGCGCCATCGGGATCACTTCCACCGGCAGCGGGAACTTGCCGAGGACGCCGACCAGCTTGGAGGCGTCGCAGATGCATACGAAGGTCTTCGCCACGGCAGCGGTGATCTTCTCGCGCGTCAGCGCGCCGCCGCCGCCCTTCACCATGTAGAGGTGCTCGTTCACTTCGTCGGCGCCGTCCACGTACACCGGCAGCTCGTCCACCGAATTCAGGTCGAAAACGCGGATGCCGTGCTTCTTCAGGCGCGCGGCGCTCGCCTCGGATGCCGCTACCGCGCCCTCAATGCGGCCCTTCATGCCGGCGAGCGCGTCGATGAAGAAGTTGACCGTGGAGCCCGAGCCGACGCCCACCACCGTGTCCTCGACCACGTACTTGAGCGCCTCGCGCGCGACGAGCTGCTTCAGTTCGTCCTGCGTCATTTTTTCTTCTGCGGCGGCAGGTCGGTGCACACGCCTTCGAACAGCTCCGCCGCCATGCCGATCGACTCCGACACCGTCGGATGCGGGTGGACGGTCTTGCCGATATCGGTGGCGTCGGCGCCCATCTCCACGGCAAGCGCCAGCTCGCTGATCAGGTCGCCTGCGCCCGTGCCGACGATGCCGCCGCCGAGGAGGCGGTGCGAATCCGCATCGAAGATC
>Ga0224510_10000520_pt1 | contig 29281 bp, 34 predicted proteins | sample SF_May12_sed_USG_FD_170161 | JGI IMG/M metagenome (GOLD analysis project Ga0224510, IMG submission 170161) | Sediment microbial communities from San Francisco Bay, California, United States - SF_May12_sed_USGS_4_1 | ecosystem: Environmental > Aquatic > Marine > Sediment | place: USA: California... | reverse complement strand
CAATGCTTTACTCGAAAAGCTTGTAGCGCATCTTTACTATTTCATAGTGACGCGCTACCTGAGCTGTCTCAAGCGACAGCTTGGTTTTTCTTCGAAAAACTCCGTGAATGGCTAGCAGGGTCACCGTCAGTGACCCTGCTAGCCACTTTTCGATCGCATTGAACTTTTTCCTCTGCCAACGAAGGGAGTTCCGGCCTAAGCTCTGCCCACAGTCGTAAATTGTAACCCTGTCGAAGAAAACTTCTTTACAGGTTCAAAGAAGATTCCAGTCTTTTAAAGTATGTTCTCCCTCTGTCCATTTCAAACGAAGCGCGCCGCCTGGCTTGCCATCTACAGCCTTTTGCTTACGACGCTCGTTTTTACGTTTCCTGGTTGTCAAACTGGTAGCGTTCGCGACGATAATGCAAAATCCCCGATAGACGGGGACGAACCCGTGCCGCGCAAATACAAGTCTATTTACATTCACAACTTTGAAAATGCCAGTTACGAGGGCGATTTAACGGGGGAAGTTAAAGATCTCCTGACCCAGAAAATGGGCCTTCAACAGCGCTTTAAAATCGAACCGGAAAAGGCAAATGCCGACGTATGGCTTTATGGAAAAATTGAGTACTTCAAGTTAATACCCCGTGATATGGACCAGTTCGGAAGACCCAGCCGGTACAACATGATCCTGATCGTGACCATTCGGGTTTTTCCCAATAACAAAATTTCTGATGAGACGATATTTGACAAAAAGACGATTCGCTTTGATACCTTTTTTTCCCCCCAGCAGCCTCCCTTTGAAACAGAGTTTACGGCAAAACAACGTCTCGTTGAAGGCCTGTGCGATCGAATCGTCAGCACGGTAATTACAGGGTGGTACAGCCAATTGAAGAGCAATGACGAACTTGGATACGATCCCGATAAGCAAAAAAAGGTACCGGCAAATTAAATTTTTCGTTAAAGCCTGTACATACAACCTGTAGCGCTTTATAATTTATCCCCCGGGAAAATTCTTTAAACAAATTACCCCGAAACATTTAAAAAAGGAGTTCTCATGATACCACGAATGGAGTTTACCGAGATACAGTTACAGAGTATTGGCCAATACGTCAACAGCCATCTCGACGAATCGATTCGGTGTCAGTTTAATTCGAGCCTGCTATTATGGAATTTAACATACCTTTAGTAACCATAATCTTAAGTATCGTTGCCGGGGCCTTTGGCGGCGCCATTGCCGAAAGAACCAAGACCCCGTCGATTTTATACTATTTTGCCGCCGGTCTTCTCTTAGGAAAATTTGGTTTCAACGTCATACAACCCGACAGTCTCGGCTCGGGTTTGAACATTATCATAAATCTTTTTGTCAGTATTATCCTTTTTGAAGGCGGGTTGTCGTTGAATGTTTTTCACCTGAAACAAATCAACAAGGCTCTGGTTCGGCAGATCCTGCTGTCGCTTCTGATCGGCTTTCCCCTCTCGTTTATCATCGTGAAATACTTCATGCACCTTTCTACGGAGCTGTCGCTGATCTTTGCCTCTCTCTCGATCGTTACCGGGCCGACGGTGATCAAGCCGATCCTTCGGCATATTCCCCTGCGAAACCGGGTAAAGACGTTCTTAAACGGGGAAGCGGTTATCATCGACGCGGTGGGCGCCGTGGTCACCATTTTACTCCTGGAGTTTATATTATCCCGGCAATACATTCATAACGCCATCGCGGGTTTTGTTCTGTCCATTTCAGCCGGCGTCATAACCGGAATTTTATTCGGCCTGGTCGTACGGTACCTGTTGAAAAAGACCGAACTTATCCCGGAGTCGGCCCGGAAAAACTTTCTTTTTGGAACAATTTTTCTAAACTACATTGTCGCCGAACTTATCGCCTCGGAATCCGGGTTGATGTCGGTGGCGGTTTACGGGATCGTTCTCAGCGCCATTGCCTATAAAGAAAAGTCAAAGCTGTTGACCTTTAACGAGGACATTACCCGTATCATCATTTCGATACTGTTTATTTTGCTTTCGGCCCGGTTTGACGCCCTGTTGCTTCCGAGCGTTTTTTTCCAGGGAATGCTGGTGGTGATTTTCCTGATCATCCTGCGGTTCCCGATCGTTTATTTAAGCGGAATCGGGAGCGAATTTACGCTGGGGGAAAAAACCTTCATGGGATGGATCGGGACAAGGGGAATCATCGCCCTGTCGGTGGCCTCGATTGCCGGCCTGAAAATGAAAAATGCGGGCTTTGAAAATACCCAGACCCTGGAGATCCTGATCTTTATGCTGATTTCAGTTACCATTGTTTTACAGGGTTTTTCGGCCAACTTCGCGGCCCACAAGTTAAAAGTCCTGGCGCATGGCGATCGCAACCTCATCTTGCTCGGGGTCAATGAAATATCCCTGGCCATTGCCTCGGTCTGGTCAAGGCACCGCAACAAGGTATTGTTCGTAGATTCGAACATGAACTTTTGTACGATGGCCTCCGAAAAAGGGTTTGCCTACGTATGCGGCAACGGCTTGATTTCGGAGACCTACTCGGGGGTCGACATGGGGGACTTTTCTTCCACCCTTGCCGTAACGGCCAACAATGAAATCAATGTCCTGTTTTGCCGCCACATGAACGAAACTTTTGGAATCACCAATCTCTACAGCGCCCTTTCACAGACCGCCGACAACCGCCTTGGCGAGGTCATTTTCGAAAACAAAATCAAGACGATTAAAATGTTCGAGTCCGGTAAAAAAGCCGGAAACATATTCGATACCCTTTTGAATTATTTTAACAAAAAGAAATTTTTAATCCACACCGTACCGGTAAGAAACAGGGAACTGTTAAGTCTTGAACCGCCCGATTATGCTTTTCCCGAAGATACCCTTATCCTGTCGGTTGTGCGAAAGGGTAATATTTGTTATGTCTATCATTCCGGCTTTAAACTGGAGTATGACGACGAGATTCTTGTGATGTCGTCCCGCACCGACCTGAAATTTCTAACCGGCGAAGGAAAAGTTTCTTGAAAGAAAAAATCGACCGGGGCGGCAAACCCGCATAACGGGCAAACCATACTTTATGACGTTAGACGAAGAATATATGTTGAAACTGGTCCGCTTCAGAATGCCCTTTGGAGCTTTCAAAGGCCGCCTGTTGATTGACCTGCCCGAGCCCTACGTGGTATGGTTTCACCAGAAGGGTTACCCACCCGGCGAACTCGGCGAAATGCTGGCAACGGTTTACGAGATAAAGCTCAACGGCCTGGAGTATCTTTTTCATAAGCTGAGGGAGTGAAAAAATCGCAGGGATTCGTTAACGTTTGTAGAAATTAAAGAGGGGGGTCGACAAAATTTCCCGGAAATGAAAATAAGTTGTTTTCGGCAAACAGTTGTCGCACAAGCTCCAGGCCCCCCTGGGCATAAAGGGCTACGCCCTTATCGCCCCGACAAGAGCATAGCGCATAAGTATTTGACGATGCGTCGCATGATCCTTTTTTGACACCCATGAACGCAAAAGAAATAATCTTAACACAAGTCACACCGTCTACCGGGGTGATCAACAAAACAGAAACCCAGGTGGGCGCAGCCAATACGCCCGGCGCCGTTAAACCGGAACCGGTCAGCCCTTTTATGACCCTGCTTATGCCGATCTTGCTGGTGGTTGGTTTGTACATGCTTTTCATGAGACCCCAGTATAAGAAAGAGAAACAACTTCGAGAGTCCCTGAAGAAGCTTGCAAAAGGCGACCGCGTGGTAACCCGCGGGGGAATCTGGGGAACCGTGGTTGGGGTTAAAGACGCCGAAGGCATCGTGGTGGTAAAAATTGCCGAGGATGTCAAGGTCGAGGTCAGTACCTCTGCCATTGAAGCGATCAACCCCCTGACAAAGACCCAGGAAAAAGCAAGCGAAGCGGCAAAAACCGCCGAAAAGGCTTCCAAAAAAAGCAAAAAGGCTTAAAGCAAGCATATAACGCATTTACCATGGCGAATCCTTGTTTTCATAGAAGTCTGTGCAAATTACAATCCGTCGTGATCGTGTTAACAGCCTGTTGCCTTGTCGGCGGGTTGAATTCCCAAAACATTGAAAACAAGGAGGCCACGGTAAAAAATACCGCCCCGGGCCAGAATGACGAACCTGGCGGGTCCCAAAAAGACGGTGCCGCAGGGGAAAACCCGTCCGCTTCGAATCTAGCCGAAACCCCGGGCGAGAACAAGACCGAGGTTGCCCAGCCGGTACCGGCTTACACCAACCCCGCAATGCAGGCCAGGGTAAACGAGCAATACCGCTGGACACCGGAAGACCCGTCATTTTTGTACGAAACCCGTAACATCCCCGACCATAAAAACAACCAGGAATTTTTACCCGCCGAACTTGAGAAGGTTGAGGTCAAGGAACAAATCAAAGATGAAATTAACTTTAGAAAAAGTCTGGGTAAAATAAAAATTAGACTTCCCGATATGACTCAGACGCTCGTTTTAGTCACCATCATTATTGTAGTTCTCGTATATCGAAGTCGGGTGCGAAAACACCATGATCCAAAAAGATAAACTTGAAAACTTTTTAAGGAGCGAAATTTGAAAAGTAGCAGGTCGGCATTTTTTGTAATCTTATCCGTTATCACAATATCCGTTTTGTTTATCTGGCCCAACATCGGGACCAAGACAATCGAGGTACACTTTCTTCCGAACCTTACCGAGGACCAGGTCAAGTCATCAGCCGATTCGCTTAAGTCTTACCTGGAACGTTATTATAAAGACAGGTATACGGGCAATCTTGTTGAAGTTAGCGGCGATACCTCCAGGACAACCCCGGAAAAAGACGCCGGTAAAGAAATCGCCAACGAAGGAAAGTCCTATGTGTTTAAAATCACGGGAAACTTTGTTCAGGCGGCTTTTATAAACGAACTATATAGACAACCCGGCGTAGATTCGGAGAGAATCGAGGTTAAAAAACTCTGGGTTGAAGAGAACCTCAAAGCAAAACCCTTTAAACTCGGTCTTGACCTTCAGGGCGGTATGAACCTTTTAATGGAAGCCGATTTTGCAAAATTAAAAAAGCAACTTGAAGAGCATTATTCCCCTACCTATATCGCCGAGTTAAACGCCAAAATCACCCAGCAGCAAGACAAAAAAGAAAAAAAGAAACTTGAAAGCGAGCTGGCCCAGGTAAACAGAATTCTTGAGCTTACCTCGGAACAGAAAAAAGAATACGTTCAAGGCGCCCAGGAAATCATTCGCTCCCGAATTGACAAAACCGGGGTTGCCGAGCCGCTGATTCGTATGCAGGGCGACGACAAAATTGAAATATCTTTGCCCGGCGTTGCCTCCCCGGAGCAGGCCAAGAAAATCGTTTCGTCGACAGCCAAGGTTGAATACCGCCTGGGTGAACCGTTGGTAAACGGCGAGGCAAAATTACAAAACGCCGCCAACGCCTATTTTGGTAAATATATCGCCCTTGAAAGCGATACGATGCGAGAGGCTTACTTAAAAGAAATTGAAAAGCTTACCAACCTGCCGCCGCAGTTTGGCATTTATGTTTCCTGGAGCAAAGACCCCCAGGGTAAAACCAAAAACCTGGTTCCCCGGCATTTTCTTGTCCTGGAGCGAAAGGTATCGATGTCGGGCGACGATATTTCGCCCAATACCTACGTAGGTTTTGACCAGGAAAGCGTTCAAAATACGGTAAACTTTCAGTTGACCCCCGAAGGTTCCAAGAAGTTTGCGAAAATAACCTCTGAAAATGTGGGGAAATTTCTGGCAATCTTGATTGATGACAAGGTCCGTTCATACCCTACGATTCGAAGCGCCATCGTTACCGGCTCGGCCCAGATATCCGGCGACTTTTCGCCCCAGGAAGCAAAAGACCTGGCCATGATTATTAAGGAAGGTTCTTTACCTGTGCCCATGAAGATCGTTGAAGAACGCTCTATCGGGCCTTCGCTTGGCAAAGAGTCGATTAAAAACGGCGTACTGGCCATTCTCCTTGGTATGGTCTTCGTCGCCATCTACATGATAATCTACTACCATATTCCGGGATTTATTTCGATTATGGCTCTTATGCTGAATGTTTTGTTCATGTCGGCCCTCCTGGCCATGATCGACTACACCATCACGCTGCCGGGTCTGGCCGGGGTGGTCCTTACCTTTGGTATGATCGTCGACTCCAACGTTATTATTTACGAGCGGGTTCGTGAAGAACTGCACAGGGGCAAGTCGTTAAAACTGGCCCTGGAAATGGCCTACGACAGAAGCGCCATGACGATATTTGACAGTAACTTAACCACGATTGTAGCGGCTATATTGCTGATGCAATTTGGCGTTGGCCCGATAAAGGGATTTGCCGTAACCCTTTGTATCGGAATTTTAACATCGCTTTTTACGTCTCTTTATGTGAGTAAGGCGTTTTTTGCCTTTATACTTTATACCCTGAACGTCTCCAAAATGTCTTTCGGGTGGGGCAAGTACAGAAAAGCTATCGTAACGGGAGGTGAAAAATGATCCGTTTCATGAGACTAAAGTGGGTCGCCCTTGCCGCCTCAATTACCGTAATTTCAGGCATGATGGCCTATACCTTTATTGAAAAAAAAGGCTTTCGAAAAGGCATTGATTTTTCGGGGGGTATAAAGCTGGAAATTGAACTCAACGAGAAAGTAACCGTTGAGAAACTTCGCGAATCGTTTAAAAAACTCAAGATCGATGCGACGGTTTTAAGCGCCGGTAAGGGTCTTGAAAATATGTCGAAGGTAGAGATCGGTTCGCAAGACGGTGTCACGCTGGAACAGAATGCCGAAAAAGATGAAAAATTCCTCGGCCTGGGGAAGTATTCTGCCAATTCGGTCGACTATCTCAACTATCTTTTATCAAATGAAATTTATGGCGATAATGAAAATCGGGTAAACTTTGTTTCATCGAGTCATGTCGGGCCCACCGTCGGCGATTACCTGCAAAAATCGGCGATCCGGTTATTGTTGATGACGGTTTTATTTATCACCATTTACATAACCATTCGTTTTCAATTTGATTATGCCATATCGGCCATGGTCGCCCTGTTTCACGACATGTTTATCACCCTGGGATTTATCGGGGTTTTCCAGATTCCCCTGTCGATTCCGGTAATTGCCGCCCTTCTTACGATTTTAGGGTATTCGATTATGGACACGGTGGTAATTTTTGACCGCCTGCGTGAGAACCTGAAAAAAACCGGCACCAATGTGGCTTTTGAAAAGCAGGTGGATATTTCCATAAACGAAACGCTTTCCCGTTCGTTTAACACCACCTTGACGACATTGGTCTCTATTGTAGCCATCTACCTGATTGCCGACGAAACCCTTCGCCACATGGCCTCAGTACTCTTGTTTGGTATAAGTGTCGGTACTTACTCTTCTAACATGGTCGCAAGCCCTGTTCTGGTAATCTGGCATAAATTTGTCAAAAAAGCCTGATCACGGCGTTAACTGAGAACGAGAAAAACAGAAATTTTTAAAAACATTTCGACGCTTTTTTCGTTCTCGCTTCCTTCCGGCTGAAAAAATCCTGTCTCTTTTCATATACACAAAAAGATAAAGCTGGAACTTCCTTAATTTTAGAATATGTTTTAAAGACGCGCTTTTGCTTCAAAATTTTCTTATGAGAATTTTCCATGCTTTATTCAGAAATTTCTATTTTTTTCTTTACAAACGTACCCTATTTTTAGTATCTTATACAACAATGCTTGAAGTAAAAATATTGGAGGTCTCGGTAACCCAAATGGGTTTTGCCATTGTGTTGCAACCTCCGGGTAAAAAAAAAGTTGTTCCCATTTTCATTGGGCCACTTGAAACGTATTCGATATCAAGCGCCCTCGAAAACCAGCAAAGCGAAAGACCAATGACGCACGACCTGATTAAAACCATGTTGATTGCGCTCGATTTCAAGGTAGTTCGCGTCGTGATCAATAATTTTAAAAATGGAACCTTCTATGCGCGTCTTTTTTTATCCCGGAGCATGGATGATACGGATTTTATCGAAATTGATGCGCGGCCATCCGATTCGATTGCCCTGGCCGTCCGCTTTAACTCCCCGATATTTATGGAAGAGCAGGTTTTTGAAAAAGTATCCGTCGACCTTGATTTAATCAAGGAGAAAAAAATTAACGAATCAACTTCGAGTTACCCCACAGAAAACGACAGTTTTCGAGAAGATTACAGTCATGATAGCCTTGATAATGAATTGATCCAAACCATTCTTGATGAGTTTGCCGATGGCGGCGGAAATAAAGCCTGGAGAACGAAAGACAGGGAGCCGTCTTTAAGCGATGAATTTAAAAGCAAAAAAGACGTACTGGAGCAGATGCTAAAGGCAGCCATAGCCAAAGAAGCCTATGAAGAAGCGGCAAGAATCCGGGATGAAATCAATAGAATTCGCAAGAAAATTGAAAAATGAAAACATTAAGTTTTGTCCTGCTTTCCGTAATTCTGGTTTTGCTGGTTTACAATCTTGTTCAGCCGGTATTCTCTAAGAAAGAAAACCGGGTAATACAAAAAGCAAAAATAGACAAAATTTCACTTCAGCAGATTGGTAAACTCTGGTCCCCGGAATTGGTAATTCTCTATTTTTTTTCGTATAATTCGACTATCTACATGGGCAGGGGGTATTTTCACATCGACAATTTATTGTCGGAATGGGAGATCCTGTTATTTGATCGCAACGGGTTTCCGGTTCTCAAAACCGAAATCGGGGAATTTGCAGGCGAAGAACATATCGAGTCGTTTATCTTAAGCCAGGCGCCGGACATCCTGGTTGAATTTAACACGTACACCTTGCCAGATACAAAAATTTACCGCCCGCCGTCTGAAATGAAAAGTCTGTTTCCAAATACTTTTATCCGGTTTCCCTGGACCTAGTACACTGTCTTTTGCATTTGATTCGCTATTGCACAAAAAATTCAAGATGAAACTCTATCCTTATACCTTTCTTTTTTAATACTTTCGAGGTGTTTCAGGGCCTTGTCAAATTTATTCTCATACATCAAAACGGCGGCATAGGTAATTAATTCGTCGAGGCTTAACTTCGCCCGGTTCTCCGCATCGTTCATCGAGGCATTGACCCGCTCAACCCAGTTTTCCATTTTCTTGCTGCCGCCAAATTTGGCAAAAAGAGATTCCTGCAGGCTAGGCAACGCGGGGGCTTTGTTCTTCTGGTGAACTTCATTAAATATCGTCAGGGCAAGTGAAAACTGTTGTTCGTGCTGGGCTGCCGTCGCGACTTTAAACAACAGATCGTCGTTTAATTTCTGACGATCTTTTTGCGACAACTTGGCATAATAATCCAGCACCAGGTGGTACTGGGTAAGGGAATACGATGCGGCAATGGCAAGGGATAATGCAAAGAAGGATTTTTCCAGGGCGTGCGATTTCGCCAGGTATTCCAGGGATTTGTGAAATTTCCCGTTCTGGTAATAAAAATAGCCGAGGTTTTCCAGGTACAGGGCCGAGGTGTTGAACTTTTCAAGTCCCCCGATCCAGAGCCTTTCGTGGTTTATGGCCGGGTTTTGTTCGGAATAAAAACAGATTTCAAGCCAGTCTTCGGGTTTGTGCGAAAGCGTCAGAAGCTGCTCAATTTGTGATTCCTGGAGATCGTTGCCGGCAAGATTCAGCCCCTTGATCTTCTCGTTTAATGTCTGGATGATCCGGTTATGTTTGAAAAGCTTGCTTTTAAACTCTTCTTTGAACGGTTCAAAAAATGCCCCGTGTTTTGGTATTTCGGTAGTTTCAAAGGCTTCGTATTTCATACCTATTTTATCGGTTCTTCTTTTGTTTTTTTGAAATATTTTATTTCCCCCCGGGTTCTGCCGATAAGGAAACCAGTATATGAAACTTCTTCATATTGGTTTTTCCAACGTCATCTCGGTTGACAAGATCGTGGCCATTATCTCGCCCGACTCGGCCATCGCCAAAAGAATCCGGGAGGTCGCCCGCGACAAGAATTCCCTGATCGATTGCACCATGGGTAGAAAACTTCGATCGATGATCCTGACCGACAGCGAATTTACCTTTTTATCGAGCCTGCGCACGGAAGCCCTGCTGCAGCGCGTCGACCAGAGTATCGAAAGCGATAAAGACCCCATTGACGTCTAAAAAACTTTTTTAATATACATTTTGTGTAAACCGGCAGCAACGTCCTTTTAATGGATAGCGTAATTATATTTATACATGTGGTGGCGGGTACGGTTCTGGTTTCGATGAGCTCGATAATGCAGTTGATTGTCGGGCCTGCGATAAACCTTCTGCCGAATGGCCCTGAAAAAAAACTCGTAACCGACAAGTTGAAAAAAAGACGGGTTCCGATTATGGACGGCGCCATCATCATCCAAATCCTCACGGCCATGTACCTGGTTCATGCCCGCTGGCACATGATCATCTCGGAGCGTGTGATGATCATCAAGGGTCTGTCGGGGATCGTTGCCCTGTCTCTTGCCTTCTCGGCCCATTTTTACTTCCGGGGCAAAAAAAACAAACTCCAGGCGGCGGGTAAACTCGACGAACTCAACCTTCTCAACAAAAAGACGCGGTTTATTGAACCCCTGGTTTTACTTTTTGGAGCCATTGCTTATTTTCTGGGTATCTATTTTAACCACATGTGACAGGATAAACCTGCTGAATACCCGTAAGCATGTCCATAGCCTGGTAAAACTCCTGTAGTCGCCACCGGGTTTTTCATCTCCGTGTTTTGTCAGGTTAAACAGGTCGATTCCATAAACCGGTCTTTGCCAAGTTGGGCAAACCGGAGAGTCGGGTTCATCAACTTTCGATAGAGCCCGGGTTTATTTTCCTCAGGACGTTTGATTTGAAATTCGATGAACCGCCAGAGGGTTGACACCGTCCCGGCATAAAGGATATTCTCAAACAGGTAGGCGCGCTCCAGGGGGCTTAGTTTTCGACTCTCGTCGTAACCCTTCAGAAGGGCCAGGGTCAATTCCGGTCGAATCTCGTCGCGATCGATCGCGCAGCCGATAACGGCCCTGGAGAGGTCAAAGATGCTTTTGTCGACGCAGCCCCCCTCGAAGTCGATAAAAAAAATGTCGTCGAGGTCGGTAAGCAACAGGTTGTCCGTGAAAATGTCCCCGTGTATGATACTTTCGCTAAACCCCCCCGGCGGTATACCTCGTATAACGGGGTCGATAACGCCGAGAAAGTTTTCCAGGTCGGGGGGAAGGCTCTGTTTTGACCGTTGAATGTCCGCGAGTTGCTTTTCGTAGTTGAGCGAATACCCATGAAGCAGTTTGCCCTCAACGGGAACCTGGTGGAGTACCCCCAGGAGAACGCCGATCTTGTACAGGTTGGCCGTGTTTTTTTCGGGGTAAGAACCTTCGATGTAGTCCGTCAGGATGGCCGCCTGGTTTTCGCCCAGCCAGTAGTACTGCCCGGTATTACATCTTATCAACTCCGGCGTCGGAAACCGCCATTTGCCAATCATCCGGATTAATTCGGCTATTCCCTGGACCCGGGCGAAATCGGCGTTGCGAAAAATTTTTAAAAAATATTGTCTCCCGCTTGTCATTGTAACACGGTAGTTGTAATTCGTCAGCCCACCTTTGATAAGGTCGATTTTACAGCAGCGATCTGTATTAAAATAATCCTCGATAATTTTTTCAATCAACCTGTTATTCATGATTTTGCCGGGCTTACGCACATTGTTTTTACACATCCCCGTGTCAATTATCTGTACTTGATAATAAAATGGCCAAGGACATTTTATTATCAGGTACATCAATGGCCCGTCGGCTTGAAAAAACCTGTTGAAATATATACATATTTTGGTACGGGCTAAAAAAGTACTTGCAAAATGATGAGATTCCTAAGTTGTATCATCGTTCGGTCGACATTTCCGGGTATTTTCAGATTCCGGCAATGTAAGGACCTTTTCATTTATCTAAAAGGAGTTAACAATGAAACAATTTAAATCTGTTTTCATTTCTACCATGTTTTTAGCGACCACTACTATAACGGTCGGCAACATTTACGGCCAGGCGGCCAAGAATCCCGCCGAATCCGATAAAACGGACACCAAGGCCGGCGACGCCAAGTCTGACGAGCAAAAGCCTGTCGGTACATATCTCGACATCGCCCATGCCAAGGAAGATGCGGTTATGTTGGACGGCCAGATTCGTGACCGAATCTACAGGCTCCAGGTTGTCGTCGCCAACTTCGGCGAAGCCGGCGATAAGAGCGCCCTGGATTCCATTCAAAAAGAACACGTTCACGGGAAAAAAGAACTTTTTAAAAGACAGTACCTGAGCTCGCTGAAAATTCTTACCAAGGTTAAAAAGGATATCAAGGATCTGTACCAGACCCTTGCCAATCGTTACCAGACCAAGGCCAACGAAATTCTTAGTCTCTGCGCCGAATCTCTTGTTGATAAAGAAATCGGGATGGGTAGCCAGGGCGATACCGACCTGGAAGCTGCCGGTAAGACTTCCCGGAAATTGAACCAAAACCGTATCAAACTTGTCATAGCCTATGACCAATTAAACATGGGTGACAAGTTTAAGAGCGAAGACCGTCTGTATGACGCCGTCACACATTACCGCCTTGCCAAACTCCACGGCATCAATATCCTGGTTGACCTGGCGGAATCTCAAGGCGACAAAGATAAAGTAAAAACCCAATACAAAGTAGATTTATCGGATGGGGAAAATCTCGTCTCTAAGTAAAATACTTTTCGTATTTAACATCCTTCTTGTTTCTAATCAGGTATACGGCTTCCGTGTTGTTCTCGATCCGGGACACGGGGGCCGTTACCTTGAACCCAATTCTATCTACGGGGACAAGTACGACCACGATTCGGTAAGTTTCATGGAGGGGTACAGGCCCGGGGCAAGCGTTTCGGGCTTAAACGAGAATGAGGATGTCTACGAAATCTCTCTCCTGGCAAAAGAAATTCTCGACCTGACCTTGACCCCCATGGGGCGACACGAGTTTTTCCAGATTCTCAAGAAGTACGGTACCGCCGCCCTGCCCCCCGCGGAGCCCCCTGTAGAGCCAATCGAGACGCTCATTTCCCGCCAGGACGGCTACCGGGCCCGTTACTGGGAGATTGACTACGACATAAACCGTGACTACCGGTTGTATGATCACCAGGACCTTCTCTCGGGCGAAACCATCGAGGGGGTTATCAGTCGTATCAACGCCATGAAGCCCGACCTTGTGGTCTCGCTTCACCTTACCGGCGGCAACCCCGGCAAGTACGGCGGAATGGCCGCCGTCATCACGCCTTCGTATAAAACTTTTATGCACGCCGTTGACTATGTCCGGGCCGGCGATGGTGAAAGAAAAAAGATCCAGAAATCGTTTACCGACGGCCCCTATGGAAAATGGTTTATCGGCAACCACGGGCGCTCCGCCTTTGAATGGTTCCTATGCGATTCCTGGATTTATTTCACCGGCTACTGGTCAACCGTTGACGGTTTAAACCCGGATATCGACAAGTTCAGGGGGTACCGCCAGAATATGATTACCTGGAATTACCGGGAAACCAGCCTGGAAGACAGCCCGGGTTTACACAACCCCTATGTGTCAAAATCCGCTCACCTGAGATATTTTCGGCCCGAGGGAAGATTCTGGCTTCGCGAAGAGTCCCAGGCCGAGTCATGGCGAAGGGATGGCGGACCCCAGGGTTATGGCGGCGACAACCTCTATGCCTCGGAGGAACTTCTGAGGTTCATTCGTAAGGGGCTTCTGGTAAACCACGTCTACAGCGCCTGGAACCTGCCCAAAATCGAGCCTCCGTACATTTCTACCTGGTCTGTGCCGACCTATATAAATGCCGTTTCGGCCTTTCTGGAGCTTGCCTATTTGAACAATTCCCGCGATTTCAACCGAATTTCAAAGTACAAAAAAGAACATGCCGAAGCCATAGCCGTGGGTATCTACTCCCTCGTTCATGGCATAAAAGCTCCCCCTTCGGCGCAGAAATCTCTCATGCCCTGGGGCAAACCCATCGATTTTCAAAAATACAGAACCTACCAGAACCAAAATTACTTCGAGATGGCCAGGGATTAATCCACCAGGTTGTTTTTTTTCAGGTATTCGTAGGCGGCTTTTTGCTCGGCTTTTTTACGGCTGTTGGCAGAAGCCTGTAAAATTTCGCGGCCGTTGATGTAGAGGGCCACGAGAAAGGTTTTATTATGCTCCGGGCCGGATGTCGACAGCACCTTGTATTCGGGCCGGATTTTTTTTGATTTCACAATCATCTCTTGCAGTTGTGATTTATGATCGATACTAAACAGGGCAACCTGGGATTCCTCAAGGTAACCTAGCCACAGGGTAGAAACAAACTCCAGGGTTTTTTCAAGGCCGGCGCTGATAAAGACGCTTGCGATGACGGCTTCCAGGGCGTCGGCGATATTGGAGGCCCGCGAGATACCGCCGGTCTGGTACTCTCCCTTGCCCATCAGCAGGTATTGACCCAGTTCCAGGTTTTCGCCGATTTCGGCCAGGGTTGGTTCGCAAACGGCCATCGACTTTCGCTTGGTTAGTTCGCCCTCGTCGGCCTCGGGAAACAACTCGTAGAGGATTCTGGCGATGGTAAAGCCGAGAATGGCGTCGCCAAGAAATTCCAGCCGCTGGTTGCTCAGCTCGATATTGCCCGCCCGGCCGCCTTTGCCCTTTATCTCGTTGGTAAAACTCTTGTGGGTCAGGGCCTGGTTGAGAAGTTCTTCAGATACCCCGAGTAAATTATTTTCCCTGATAAAGTCTTGAATTAATGCCTGTCGTTTTTGATTCATTCCCTGAAGACCTTCTGGAGCCATGATTTTGTTGAAGGGAAATCAACCCATACATGAGGCAAGGCGATTTCTCGCCACTGCCCCTTCCGGGCCGAATACCCGGAACAATTTACGATTTTGGAACTACAAATTTTGAATCAACATTTGCCGCTTTCACACACAAATGTCGTTATACTTGAATAGCCAATGAATCGGCTTCTGGCATTCCTGCCAGGCAAACACATAAATACCTGCAATAGACAAACATTTATGATAAAGTGCGGTGGTGAATTACAAATAATCGACGATTATGAATGTTCGTCTATGTATTTTGCAACGTCACCGACTGTTTGAATTTTTTCGGCATCTTCATCGGGGATTTCAATGCCAAATTCTTCTTCAAGCGCCATTACCAGCTCAACAGTATCCAATGAGTCTGCGCCGAGATCGTCAATAAAGTGAGATTCCGGTGTGATTTCCGATTCGTCTACTCCAAGCTGCTCAGCAATGATTTTTTTGATTATATCCATGTCGGCCATAATACCCTCCGTTTTTAAATTTTACTTATTACAAATTGTCAAAAGGCAGTGATAATATTCTTGATTAATTGTAAAGTATTAACACAATATATTTTTCATTAATTTTAAACGGACCTGTCTAAACCGAAAAAAATCCAACCTTCAGTGGGCAATTTCAGACCCGGTTTGCAAATTTCTTTCTTTTTCAGGCAAGCCCATTGCCACCTACAGGCCGCTCAAGCCCCCGTTGACCTCAAGCACATGACCCGTAACATAGGAACCCAGGTTTGAGGCTAAAAACAGGGCGGCGTTGGCGATATCTTCCGGTTCGCCGATTCGACCAAGCGGAATGGCCTTTAAAATGGGCTCTTTGTATTTTTCGTCCATCTTGTCGGTCATGGCGGTCTTTATAAAGCCCGGCGCGATACAGTTGGACCGTATGCCACGGCTGGCATATTCCCGGGCGATTGAGTTGCTCAGGGCGATCAAACCGGCCTTAGAGGCCGAGTAGTTGGCCTGACCGGCATTGCCCTTGGCGGCAATCGACGAGATGTTGATGATGCAGCCTTTTCGGGCCTTTCGCATAATATTTATCGCGGCCTGTGAGCAAAGAAAGGCGCTAAACAGGTTAACCTGCAGGACCTTTGACCATTGTTCGGGCTTCATTTGTATCAACAGGCCGTCCATGGTGATACCGGCATTGTTTACGAGAATATCCAGTTTGCTCCACTTCTCGACGACCTTCCCGAACATGGCGTCTACCTGTTCCTTGTTCGAAACGTCGCAGGCGATGGCGAGGGTTTCGACCCCGTAGGCGGCGGCAATTTCCCCCGCGGTCTTTGAGGCCGTATCGTTATTGATATCCGAGATGACCACGTTTGCGCCGTGGGCGGCAAAATTTTCGGCTATGGCGCGGCCAATGCCCTGCCCGGAGCCGGTGACAAGAACCACCTGCCCTTTGATATCTGAAAAATCATACTTATTGATCATGGTTGCTTCCTTCTAACATATTTTCGGGGGCGATCAGGAATTTCATCTCGGCTTCGGAGGCGGTTTCGCCTTCGACCGTGGCATGACCCTTGACGTGGGCCAGTCTTTTACCGAGCTTTATAATTTCTATCTCAAGCCTCAGCTGGTCCCCCGGTACGACGATTCGTTTAAACCGCGCATTTTCAATCGACGCAAACAGGCCGATTTTGCCGGCATTGTCGGGCATGTTCAACATGTAGATCCCGGCTACCTGGGCAAGGGCCTCAATCTGGAGAACCCCCGGCATCACCGGCAGCGCCGGAAAATGCCCGTTGAAAAACTCCTCGTTGCGGGTTACATTCTTTAAACCCACGATCCGGTTTTCGCCGATTTCCAGAACCCGGTCGACAAGTATAAAAGGATACCGGTGCGGCAAGACGCTAAGAATCTTTCGTATATCCATTTCAATTTTTGGTTTCACTACTTCATCCACTTTTTCACTCATTGATAATTCACCACCCTGAAATTTTTATTTTTTTATATCTATTTTCAAGACTTTTCCGGCGGTCCTGGAGATGCCAAAAAACTCTATATATCAACAATATAATAAAGTTATGGCGTCTTGCATTTTTTATCTTTGCCAGGCCCTGTGGTTAAGAATATTCTCCATTTTACCCGGATATTATGGCCCCCTGGCAAGCTCTTCATCGATTTTACAAACCGTATTGAGGTTTCGCGCCGTTGCCGCAACCCCCGGGGCCCGCTCTACATTAGCGGCCAACTTTGATCTGCCAATGCCGTCGGGGGCGTACAGGTAAAAAACCCCGTCGAGAAGCGCGAAATTTTCTGATTCGGTTTTCAGGTTTGAAAGTTTTTCAAGGTCGGGGGTTTGGGGCTTTGAGAATAAAAAATAGAAGTGAACCGCTTTGCCGTCATTTTCCTTAAAAGGACTTTTTCAAAAATGGCCGTTAGATCTTTCATGGGAATAATATTTTTACCTCCCACGTTGATTGCCCTGAAAAATGATCAAAAAGTTTGCATTTTTAAAAATAACTAGACCCGGAAAAGTAAATTATATACATTTTAAAAACGGTGAGGTATCGCCGTTTTTTTCGCGTTGCCCGCCAATTGACCCTCCGGGTTCTTTTCATATCATGTAACGCACAAATTGTGTGCGGGCATTGTAATTTTGCAGAATTAACTTGCAAATACGAATATTCTAAAAATAAAAAATATAAACTATGTTATTTGATTTGCAGAAGGTATGCAAGAAAAATACAATTTATGATATCAAAAAGGGTGCAAGGAGGGTTATCCTGGCAGGTTCGCAGGCGGTACTTTGCACATACGTGTAAAAAGGAGAAAAAGAATGGAAATGTCAAAAAGAACCTGCTTCTTAAAAGCCCTGTTTGTGTTGTTGCCGCTGGTTGTCGCGGGTAGTTCCCTAAGTGCGGTTCAGTCTCAACCCGCGGGAAAAGAAGAACATACCGTAAAAACGGAAGCGATCAACGCCGCAAAAGCCAAGGCGCATTTAGAGTCCGAGGTAAAAACAAACAAAAAAACAAAAAAAATGCAGGAACATTTGCAGGGAAAAGGTTTTAAGCCTGCCAATGGCGAGAAAGATTTTTTTGCGCAGAAAACTAACTATATTGATGCCAAGGGGCAGGATGTACAAATCGAAGTTTACGTTCAAAATTTTGTCAAAGGAAAGTCAAAAAACAAAGTTGCCCAGGGTCAAGTGGTAGTTACCAAAAAAGGAACGCCTCGAACCACGTATGACTTCTACCTTGACGCCGTTGACGGAGATTTTCAGGGTAATATCGAAGAGTACTACATTGACGATGCGACAAATACGGTAAAAAAAGCCAATAGCTGGTGGAGCTGTGTAAAAGCCAAAATACAGAACAAGTGCTCTACCACTTGTGTCGGCGCCCTGGTAACCTGTATTGGGGCTCCCGATTGGTCGAGTTACCTGCTCTGCGTCTCCCTGAAATGCGGAAGCTGTTGGTTAAAATGGACGGCTTGTTGCACATGCAACTGCTCATGGTCTTGTGAATGGGCCTGCGGTTGCTGTAAAAGATAAACAGACCACAATGATTCTCTTTTTTGCATAAAGAGAGGTAAAGAGAGAAGAGCTTACTCATGTAAAATGAAAACTCTTCTCTCTTTTTAAATTATAAATCAGTAAAAACACTTTTGACTCGACAAATCGTTCGTAGCGGCCATTCCAGATGAGATTTTACCCTCTTCTACAATAACTTACGATAAAGCTTGCCTTTAGTTACAGGCTGTAACGCAATTGTACCAGCCCCGATGCAAATGACTGGCAGTCGCGTAACTGCAGCCTGAGGGGAGTCTTCAGATCGCCGAAAAGGGGCAGCCCGCCGCCCAGCAAAACCGGGATAATCGAAATCGTCATTTCGTCGACCAGGCCAAGGCGGAGCATTTCCTGCGTCAACTGGCCGCCGCCGTCAAGGTAGATGTTTTTGGGGTTTTTCTCGTTCGTTGATTTTAACGAATTGACGAAGGTTTCCAGGTCGCCTTTTACAAACTCGACATTTTCGTCGCGGCCCGTTTTTGTCGACGAAACGACGTAGCACTTTCTCGACTTGTGCGGAAACTCGATGCCGAAAGACAAAACTTTTTCGTAGGTTCTTCGGCCCATGATCACCGTGTCGACCGAATCGGTAAATTTATGGTAGCCGTAATCTTCGCCCGGGGTTTCAACCATCGACAACCACTGCAGGTCGTCGCCCGGCCCCGCGATGAAACCGTCGAGACTTTGTGCGATATACAGGATCAACTTTTTTTGATTTTCCATGTTTATTTTCTTTGGATTTTTTCAGGCTTTCTTCGAACCTTTTTCAGGCCTTTTTCAAGCATCTGGTTTATCTGTAAAGTGGTTAAATTTCAGGAACTAACGCGTGGGGTAGCGTAATAATCGCCGCGTTTTCTTATGGTATGGTACACCCGGCGATTATGAAGCGAGGGGCTGCCTTTTGTGCATCCTGCACTCGGCAGACCTTGCGGTCCTCCTGACCGCCTGGGCGCGCTACGCCCCTTTTTAATGATTTTATCGACACGGTACGTGGCGTTTAAAATGAGAAGTTCATGAGAAGAAAAGACCGCGAAGTTACCGACCCGCAAATTATCCGGGATGTCTTTACCCGCGCCGATGTTTGCCGCCTGGCCTTTGTCGACGGCCGCGCCGCCTACATCGTCGCCTTGAATTTTGGCGTAGAATTTGACGAAACTTTGGGAGCGCCCCGGCGCCTGTTTTTTCACTCGGCCCCCAAAGGCAAAAAGATCGACCTGGCCAAAGAGTGCTCGCAAAACAATGCCCCGGTGTGTTTTCAAATCGACCTCGACCATACCCTGCGCCCTGATGATATTGCGTGTAACTGGAGCATGAACTACAAAAGCGTCGTCGGCTACGGCAAAATCCGTTTTCTCGACGACGTCGCCGAAAAACAACGCGCCCTGGATTGCCTCATGGACCATTACCCCGTAAAACCGCAAATACAACCGGAAACAAAATCGCCAGGGGCGTATGAATATACCGAAAAGGATTTTAAAATTACCACCGTCATGGAGCTTGCCATTGATTCCTTTACCTGCAAGATGCGAAATGCGTGAATGAAGTGAGCAAATTTTGTTTGCCGTCAAAGTGATGCGGTTCAGCGCATCACTGCATAATTCCATCGGCGGTTATTTTTGAAAGACGTAGGTTTCCCAGGCGAGGGTTTGGTTGTGGTAGATTTGCGTAAAGCCGTTGTTCGCAAGCCTGCCGTTGACGATGGCGTGGTCGTGAAAGTAGGGGTGAAACTTTGAACCAAATAATTTTAAAAAACGAATGACAACGGTCATGCCGGACTTTACCCACCAGGCATCGCGGGGCAGCGTAAAGGCGTAGATGGACTTTGTTTTGGCAATCGACTTTTCAACGAGGTTTTCAACCTCGGGGTAGCAGCAGATGACCTTGTCGAGAATCAAAATGTCAGAGGGTTTTACCGCCTCGGAAATTTCGGCGAAGTCTCCCTGGAGGTAATCGGTTTTGTCTTCAAGGCCGAGCTCCTTCATGTACATTTTCGCCAACCGCAGCATTTCTTCGGAGATGTCGACCCCAAAGGCGCTTCTGGCGCCGCCCAGCAAAAGCCGACTGTGAAGGTAACCCACCCCGCATCCAATTTCGAGAATAGATTTATCGCTAATACCGGCCTTCGACAACCCTTCGACGAGGTTTTTTTGCGACTTTTCAAGCCCCCGGCGTTTCGATCGTTTTAAAAAGTTCCGGGCTTCTTTTGAAAAAAAATCCCCGATGCTGTTTGCGCCGACGCCGTTTGCACAAGAAGGTTTGTTACAACAGTTCATACCTGAAAATCCCCGGAACCGGCAGTACCGTCAACCAGGTTTTTTATTTTACCGGTTTTCTCCCGGTTTTCGAAAGAGTCGGCAGTTCCGGTCAAAACCATGCGGGTTATATCCGGGGTTGGCAGGAACCTTCACCAGGACACACGAGAGACCCTCATTTGCCGACAAACCTGTCATTGGACCAGCGGCCCTGCCGCAGAACTTTCTTATGGGCATCGTAGAGTATTCCGTCTCCGTGGCGCATACCGTCTTTCCATTGTCCCTGGTATTTTTTGCCGTCGGGCCAGGTCATCGTGCCATTGCCGTTTTGTTTGCCGTTTTTCCAGTCGCCTTCATACTCGCGGCCGTCGGGCCAGGCTATGGCAACGGAGCCGGTTTTCCAGTCTCCTTCGCCGACCATGCCCTTGGGCCAGGCATAATTGCCCTTGCCGTCTTTTTCGTCGTTTTTCCAGTCGCCGTCATACCTTCTTCCGTCGGGCCAGGTCATGACGCCCTTGCCATGGCGCAGGCCGTCTTTAAAGTCCCCGGTGTACATCTTGCCGTCGGGCCAGGTGTAAACGCCGCTGCCGTTTTGCAGGCCGTCTTGCCAGTCGCCGGAATATTTCTGACCGTTAGAAAAGGCAAATATACCTTTGCCGTTATATTTGTCATTTTTCCACTGGCCGTCGTATTTTCTGCCGTCGGGTAAAACCAGAATACCCTTACCTTCGCGCTTGTCGTCTTTCCACTGGCCGGTATATTTCCAGCCATAGACGGCGGGCTCCTGGTCGATAACGCTGCGGGCCGGGGCGTCGTCACGGTGGCGGTTCATCCAGGAGTATTCGCCAATGCCGTTTCTTTTGTCGTCTTTCCACTGACCGTCATATTTCCAGCCGTCGGGCCAGCTCATTGACCCCCGGCCCTGGCGCACACCGGCAGCAAAATCGCCGTCATAGATTTTCCCGTCGGGCCAGGTAAACAGACCCCTGCCCTGGCGCACACCGGCGACAAAATCTCCCTTGTAGGTTCGCCCGTCGGTAAAGACAAAATAACCCTTGCCGTTTTGACAGTCGCCCTGTTGGCATTTGCCGCCCGGCGAGTCGCGCACCGACATCGTCGTGTTGGCGATTTCGTCAGCCCTGGCCTCTTCGTTAAACGCTATGAAGAATGCAAACAGGGTGAATAAAAAGAATGAACTGAATAAGATGATTCGTGTTTTCATATTATAATACTACCATTCGGGGCGGTCGCTGACTACAATATGTTAGGGTTCCTTGCAGGTGAACAGCGGCGCCCCGGATTATAAAAAACCCCCTGCTGCCGGTTCTTATGGGCCAGGCCAGGGGGTTTTTTAACCTGAATTTTACCGTTACCGGTAATTTACCAGGGTCATAAAGTAAGGTTACTTTATTTCATCTCTGTTGCCGGGTACAAGGGCGTTTCTATACTTCCTGGTATTTGCCTTGAGATCCCTGAGGGCGACATCGGCCACGACCGCCTCAAGGGGTTTTATCTTCAGATCGGGGTGGTCGTGGGTGGGGGCCAGGTAAAGTTTACCGTCGTTTTCATAGCCAAGCATGATCAGGTACATCGCCGGAACGTAGACGACAAAGTAGGGTCCTTTAAAGTCTTTCTGCACTTCGAGCATTCGCTTTTTACCCGGCTCGGCGGAAAAGGCGATCCTGCCGCCCAACTCCATGATTTCCCATTTTCCCCCTACCTTCTGGATCGCGACCGAGGACCTGATTTCGTCGCCGACGTATACAGGGTATACGAAGCTGTCGTCTTCCCTGAAAAGCTGGGCGGCCGTCTTGCCGTCGGCGTACTTGTCGATATCGTCAAGACCCAGGGTATAGACCTTCATGGGGTCGCCCAGGCGGCTTTTGGCGACCTCGGAAAGATCCTTGTAGTCGGTATACTGCAGGGTTTCTGCCGTAACCAGCCTGTTGATGGCGTCAAGGCCCATCCTGGCGGTAGCCTGCTGGTCTTTTGCGCAGTGCAACATAAAAAACCCGGCCATCGATACTGTAAAAATTTTAAACCATTTTTTCATTTGTTTCTCCTTGATACCATTATGGAATCATCTTTTCGTGATATTGTAATCGTCTTTCCAATGAACGTGGTGTCCGGGCTGGCTTACGTAAGCCGAGTAGGTGATCCAGGAGCGTTTTCCGCCGGCAAGTTTATTGGTATTCCATGGCCAGGGGTCGTTTTTCAAAACAAATTTCATGGAGATAAAAGGAAAGAAGGATAAGTTCATATACCCCACGGCATCCATGTAGTGGCCGCCCCCGCCGACCCAACCCCAGGAAAACCCGACGGGCTTGTTGGCGTTGATCTGGCCCTGAAGCTGGGCAAAGGTCAGGGCTGTTCCCCAGGCGGTCGATGAACTGGTAAATCCGTACAACCCGTAGTTTGGCCAGCCCCCATTTCTACAGGCAGCCGGCGTCGGCATCAGGCAACAGGTTGTCAGCCCAAAACGGTCGTTTGCCTGTTTACACTGGGCGACGTTTGTACCCAGGTAGGTCATGATCATTTCGCCCCCGGCGGCCCAGCACCACATGTTGGTCTGCTGGGCGTAGAGAGGCACGTTCAATACCTTGGATGCCGCCGACAGGGCGCTCCCCTGTTGTACCAGGAGGGCCAGCGCCGCTATCTTGAAGAATCTCCAGGTAAATTTAAAAAAATCGTTGAAATCTACTCGCATATATATTTCCCCTTTTTATTCAAAACATAATCTTAAAACATTTCTAATTTTATAATTATACTAGATTTGCTGTCAAGGGTTTTATATAACTTTTTTACATATTCCGGGGTTTTTCCGTTTTGCGATTTTCCCCCTGGGAATTTTCGACAGGTCAAGGCGTATTGTTCTTAAACCGGCGCCCCGCTTTTGCCGCACCTCGTCGTGTTCGTTTTCGAAACAAACCTGGTGACCTCGGGGTATTTTTAGCCAAAAATCAAATTTTTCAGGTATTTTTATGTTTAAATGTAAAATATATTTGACATTGTGTCGAATAATATATACATATTGTTAAATACTTTATACAAATAGTCAAGATTTGTTTACACAAGGAGAGATTATGTCATTTCAAGAAAAAAGAGCGCTTGTTTTTTTAAGCAGTATTTTGCTGATTCTGGGGGGTTATAGCCTGTTTATCTATCACAGGTATAGCGACACGATAATGAGTAACCCCAATGATTTTGTGTTCTGGGGTAAAACGTTTATGATCCTGGTCCTGGTTTCCATTGTCGCCAACATCCTTATCCAGATCGTTTTTGCGATCGTTCATAAAATCGTCACCAAGGAAGACGTGCCCACAAGATCCGACGAACGGGATAAGCTTATCGAACTCAAGGCCATTCAGATTACCCACTGGGTTTTTATTGTGGGTTTTCTTTTTTCCATGGGGTCGCAGGCAATGGGGATGCAGCCCTGGGTAATGATGGTAATCCTGGTTGGCTCCGGGTTTTTGGCATCCTGCGTTACCGAAATTACAAGGTTCTACCTCTACCGAAAAGGATTTTAAATGGGTAAATGTCCTGTCAGTAACAACATCCGGAAATTCAGGTTCAACCGGGACGAGATGACCCAGCAGCAACTGGCCGACCTTGTTGGCGTTACCCGCCAGACAATTGTCGCCATTGAAAGCGGAAAGTATTCCCCGACCCTGGAACTGGCTTTTCGCATCGCCCGCGTCTTCCAGGCGCCACTGGAAGACGTGTTTTCATTTGATACCGGGCAAGACGGGAATATACCCAACAACCACGATAATAACAAAAAGGAGAAATAAAATGAATACAAATAAAATGAAAGCAATGGTATGCAAAAAATACGGTTCGCCGGATGTTCTTCAACTCGAAGAGGTGAAAAGACCGGAACCCAAAGACGACGAGGTCCTGGTAAAGGTTTGTGCAACTTCTATCAATGCGGCAGACTGGCACCTGCTGACTGCCGACATATTCCTGGTTCGCGTACATATGGGGTTGTTTAAACCAAAACACCCTGTGCTTGGCTTGGATGTCGCCGGCTATGTGGAATCCGTGGGTAAAAACGTTAAACAGTTTAAACCCGGCGACGCGGTATTTGGCAACGTATTTTCGCAACGCCTGGGTTGTTTTGCCGAATACGCCATCGCCCCCGAAAGTCTTCTAGCATTAAAACCGGCCAATGTAACTTTTGAAGAAGCCGCCGCGGTACCGCTTGCGGCCATCACGGCGCTGCAGGGGTTACGCGACAAAGGTCAAATTCAACCCGGGCAAAAGGTTTTAATCAACGGGGCCTCCGGCGGGGTAGGTACATTTGCCGTACAACTTGCAAGGTACTTCGGCGCCGAGGTCACCGCCGTATGCAGTCATCATAACCTGGAAACGGCGCGTTCCCTTGGGGCAAACCACGTGATCGACTATGCCAAAGAAGATTTCACACAAAACGGGCGCCAATACGACTTAATTCTCGCCGCCAACGGCTACCACCCCCTTTCGGCCTATCAACGATCATTAAGCGCCAAAGGCAGATTTGTTATGACCGGGGGCGCCCTGAAGCAGATGCTGGCGGCTCTAATCAAAGGACCCTGGTTGTCAAAAAAAGACGGGCAACATCTATCAGCCCTGACCCTGAAACCAAACCCGACCGATTTGCCGCTTCTTAAAAATCTCCTGGAAACCGGCAAACTTGCGCCCGTCATTGACCGGCGTTACCCGTTTAGTCAATTGCCTGAGGCATTCCGCTATTTTGGCCAGGGCCATTCGCGCGGAAAAGTCGTGATCACCGTGGCTGACAAAATTCGGGGCATCGAGCGGCCTGCCGCCTTCGAGTCACAACAATAACCAGGCTCTCGAGCTTAGGCCGGAATATATTGCAATTTAAAATTGACAAGCCATATACCCGGGTCTAACTGGTGTGATCCATTTTTGGCGATTTTCTGAATTATACAATTATCATACTGGTTAAAGTAATTTCAAAACCGGTACATACGCCGCCAGATAAAAACACAGGAAAAGCAAACAGGAATAAAAAATGAAAATATCATATCAAATGCCGGTTTTTGCTTTTTCGTTGATTCTTTTGACGACCCTCGTCAGTCATTGCGGAACCCGTCCTGGCGGCGGCACGCCTCCTGATACCGGGGGCCCGGTAACAACCCTGTACTCTGTCGGCGGCTCTGTTTCCGGCCTGGGCCCGGGCGAATCGGTCACTCTTTCAAACGGGGCCGACACGGTGACCGTAACCGAACCGGCAACCACATTTACGTTTCCAACCAGGCTGGCAAAAGGCGCCTCCTACGATGTGCAAATCGTATCTACCACTTCGGTCAACCCCTGCACCACGGGGTTTAACTCCGGTACCATCGGCGCTACAAATGTCTCGAACGTAAGCGCCCTGTGCACCTCATGCCTTAATACCGGCGCGAAGCAAATAACCGTAAACTGGGCGGCAAGCCGATCCTTTGACGTAAACAACGCGCCCGGCGGCGGTCACAAAATATATTACAACGCAACCCCCGGCGTAACCAAAACTACCGGCAAGGTGGTTACTGTTGCCAATACGACTTCTACCGTAAGCGGGGTCATAACGGGGCTTTCCAATTCGGCCAACTGCGTGTATTCTATTCGCGTCGGCGGGTATAGCGCCATCAACCCGGCCGGGGGCGATCTTTCGCTGGAAAGTTCGATCACGGTACCTTGATGCATTCAAAGGATATTTATATGAAACTGATTCAAAACATGTCGCTTTATAAAAAGTCGATAAAAATACTTTTGGTTTTGACCTGCACCGTATCGGCCCTCTGGGCGGTAAAACCGGCGAACCTCCCCCTGGCGTCATCAAACACCATTGGCGACTTTGTGGCCGACGAAATCATTGTGCAATATAAAGCCAATGTCATACCGGCGGTTGCGGCAAATCATTCGAAACAACTGGGCGATTTTAAAAAAGAACTCATGGGTACGCCCAAAGGACAGGGACCGATTCACGTACTCAAGGTTAAAACCGGGCAGACCGTTGACCAGGCCATTGCCGCATTGAAGAGCGACCCCAATATAGAATATGCGCAACCTAATTATATTTATCATGCCGCGGCCGTTCCCAACGATACAAGTTTTGGCCAGCTCTGGGGTCTACAGAACACCGGCCAGACCATCACGAGCCAGGTATATTCGACCAACAACCCCGGAACTGCGGGTAAAGACATCGATGCGGCCAACGCCTGGAATGTGATAACCGACTGCAGTACGGCCGTTGTCGCCGTGGTCGATACCGGGATCAATTACAACCAGCAGGATTTGGCCGCCAATATGGTAACCGGCTCATACTCCTGCCCGCTGGCTTCCACCGGAACCAAGGGGTGTGACTTTGTGGGCGCCGGTTCAAACAACCCCATGGATCTTCATGGGCATGGAACCCATGTCGCTGGCACCATCGGGGCCGCCGGTAACAATACGCAAGGCATCGCCGGGATATGCCAGGTTGCCCGGATACTTGCCGTTCGCGTATTGGACGGCAACGGTTCCGGAACCACCGCCGATGTTGTCGAAGGGGTAAATTTTGCCGCCGGTACGGCTGCCGGCCAGGGAAATGCCAAAGTCATCAATATGTCTCTCGGTGGCTCAACCTATGACGCTGCCTTCAATACCGCCCTTACAACGGCCCAGACCAACGGCGTGGTCGTGGTCGTTGCCGCCGGAAATTCGACGCAAAATCATAATACGCTGGCATCATATCCCTGTGATTATGCACAATCAAATATCGTCTGTGTTGCGGCTGTTGATCAAAAATATGCCCTGGCTTCTTTTTCAGATTTTGACACAAATTCCACCGCGGCAAACCGGAAGGTTGACATTGGCGCGCCGGGAGTAAATATCTATAGCGCCTTTGCCGGGTCTCAGACCGTAACCTATGATAATTTAACCTCCTGGACATACAGCCATACAAGCGGTACGACGTGGGGTCATAGCGCCTGCAATATCGACGGTAGCTTGTACGACATGCTGTTGCTGCCAAATTCCTGCAATACTGTTTTATCGGGTATCTCTACCACCGGTTATGCCAGTTCGACGAATTCAACCGTTTATAAAAACTTTGCCATTTCAAATCTTGCCGACAAAGTCGCGGTAGATTTTTACCTGACCTTTGACCTGGAATTCGGCTGGGACCTCCTGTACAGCTCCTACTCCAACGTAACAGGTAACCCGATGGCAACAGGGTCAACCTTGTTTGGTCCGTTGGGGTATACCGGAGAGATGAACGGAAATTTTAGCAGCTTTACATCGTTATTAAACGGTTGCGTGGGGTCGGCAAATTGTACCATCGGGTTTAAGGTTACCTCTAATACCTCGGGAAACAGGGCAGGCGCAGGTATTGTTCTCTTTTCGCTCACCACCCTGGACAAGGATATTTTAAACGTCTACGCCGTCGAAATGGGAACCTCGATGGCATCCCCGCATGTCGCGGGTATAGCCGCAATGGTTCGCGCCCGCAACCCGAACTTTACCTACACCGATGCGGTAAATGCCATATTAACCGGCGGGGATCTTGAGGCTTCGATGACGGCAGGTACAAAAACCGGGATGGTTGCCGATGCCTATGGTTCTTTAAAGTACATTCCCGAGACAACGGGCGTTACCCTCAGTTCACCATAATGATGACAACCGGAAAAAAAACCGACCGCGGCGGGTATTTATCCGCGATTTTCCTGGTTTCAGGATTGATCTTACTGGCAGAGGGTTGTCAAACAACCGGGTTAAAAAATTCGCCTGCAATTTCAGGTGAAAGTTCGCAGAAAAATACCGGTATAAGACAACCCCCCGGGGAAATTTCCCGGGGTCTGGCGCAAAATACGGTCCATGGGGAATACCTCGTTACCGTCGAAGGCAACGCCGGGGCAAACGACGTATTGCGCATTTTTTCAGATTTTTCCATCCTCTCTGTCACCGCGCTGGATAATACGCCCGGGGTGTTTTTACTCAAGCTAAGAGACGACCCCGGTCTTGAAAAACTTCAAAATGCCGCCCAAAAAGCAGGCGCCGTAAAAGCTCTACAACCGAATTTTATTTACCGCTCCAACAACATACGCCAGGGCAGGCCACAGTAATTCCGGGCCGACCGGCTGTCGCAGAAACAAATTAATTTTGCCGGGTTTGAAGTAAAACAATAAATTCATAACTGATTTTAATATTTTAATATGGATTTTCTGATGATCTGACAATTATACGCAAATTCATTTTCGAATTTTTTCAGAAGGAAATCTGGTTATTGTATCGACCGCCAAAAGCATAAGACCATAAATATACCTTATTGATAATAAAATTTATTTGCTACGGGGAGCATTTCATAAAAACGCGAAGCCAGTTATTTAAAGTTCAAGAAAAATACCATGATGCCCTGAAAATCCGCTTTCCCGCGCCCAGCGGTCGTAACCGGCCGCAGGGGCGCCCGGAAAGCGGCAATCTTCAAGGCGCAGGAGGCGTCTGGGTCTGCTGAGCGCACGATGCGCGTTAGGCAGACTGGCGCCACCTTTTGAAACGCAGGATGCGTAAACACCGGCTGTACAAGGATGTACATAAAGCCGGTGTGTTGGCAGAAAAGGTGGCATTTGTTCGGGTTTGTCAAACCTGAGAGCCTGTGCGACAACTGTTTTCCGAAAACAACGTCAATCCCAAAGTTCAACGCTTTACTCGAAAAGCTTCGTTTTTCTTCGAAAAACTCCGTGAATGGCTAGCAGGGTCACCGTTAGTGACCCTGC
>Ga0224510_10000518_pt1 | contig 29294 bp, 23 predicted proteins | sample SF_May12_sed_USG_FD_170161 | JGI IMG/M metagenome (GOLD analysis project Ga0224510, IMG submission 170161) | Sediment microbial communities from San Francisco Bay, California, United States - SF_May12_sed_USGS_4_1 | ecosystem: Environmental > Aquatic > Marine > Sediment | place: USA: California... | reverse complement strand
TTCCCAGGACCTCGAATCGCCGCGCCGAGATCGAGGTCCTGGGAACGGGCAAGTAGGCGCCACCCGCGGCTCCTGGAAAGCCCCGCCGCGCGCGGGGCTTTTTTGTTGGCGTCGCACCGCATGACGGAACGATTGCTCATCAACGCGCGCTGGGTGGTGCCGGTGGAGCCCGCCGGCACGGTGCTGGAGCGCCATTCGGTGGCGGTGCACGCGGGCCGCATCGAGGCGCTGCTGCCGACGGCGCAGGCCGTCGCGCGCTACGCGGACTACGCGCGCATCGACCTGCCCGGGCATGCGCTGATCCCCGGCCTGGTGAATGCGCATGCGCACGCCGCCATGACGCTGATGCGTGGCATCGCCGACGACCTGCCGCTGATGCGCTGGCTCGAGGAACACGTCTGGCCGGTGGAGGCGAAGCACGTCTCGGCCGAGTTCGTGAAGGACGGTACGCTCCTCGCCTGCGCCGAGATGCTGCGCGGCGGGGTGACGTGCATGAACGACATGTACTTCTTTCCCGAGGCGGCGCTCGAGGCGGCGCTGCAGGCGGGCATGCGCGCCGCGCTCGGCATCATCGTCGTCGAGTTCCCGTCCGCCTACGCGCCGGATCCGCAGTCCTACCTGGCGCAGGGCCTGGCGCTGCGCGATCGCTGGCGCGAGCACCCGCTCGCTTCCTTTTGCCTCGCGCCGCACGCGCCCTATACCGTGTCGGATGCGACGTTTCGCCGCGTGGCGCAGCTCGCCGCCGAGCTCGATCTGCCGGTGCACGTGCACGTGCACGAGACGGCGAGCGAAGTCGAGCGCTCGGTGGCCGAGCACGGCGTGCGGCCGCTGGCGCGCCTGGAGAGCCTGGGACTGCTCGGACCGAACCTGATCGCCGTGCATGCGGTGCACCTGACGCCGGCGGAGATCGCGCTGCTGGCGCGGCACCGCGCCTCGGTGGCGCACTGCCCGTCGTCCAACCTGAAGCTCGCGAGCGGCATGGCGCCGGTGGCGCAGCTCCTCGACGCGGGCGTCAACGTCGCGTTCGGCACGGACGGTGCCGCCAGCAACAACCGCCTCGACCTGTTCGCGGAAATGCGCCTCGCCGCGCTGCTCGCCAAGGCCACGGCCGGCAACGCCGAGGCGCTGCCGGCACACGCGGCGCTGCGCGCAGCGACCCTGGGCGGCGCCATCGCCCTGGGCGCCGAGGCGCGCATCGGCAGCATCGTGCAGGGCAAGGCCGCGGACCTGGTCGCAGTGGGCCTGGACGACCTGTCGCTGCAGCCCGTCTATGACGTCGTTTCGCATCTCGTTTATGCCTGCGGGCGCGAGCACGTGACCGATGTCTGGGTCGCCGGCAAACGCGTGCTGCGCGATCGTGAACTGACGCAGATCAATGTTTCCGACTTGCAAGGGCGCGCAGCCTTGTGGCAAACTAAAATATTGAATTCCTTGAATTGACCGGCCGTTATCGCTGGGTCCGGATCAGTTCACCTATTCATTCCCCAAGCGACTGGAGAACACGAATGCCGAAAAACATCTTCCGATCGGTCGGTCTGGGCAGCGCGCTGCTGGCGATGGCCGTGCTCGTGGGCTGCGCCACCACCGAAGAAGCGCCGCCGCCGCCGCCCGCGCCCGCGCCGGCCCCCGCCACGCCCGCGCCGGCGCCCGCGCCCGCGCCTGCGCCTGCGCCGGCCCCCGTGGCTGCGCCTGCGCCCAAGCCCGCGCCTGCGCCCGTGGCGCAGAAAGTGACGCTGGCGGCGGACGTGCTGTTCGATTTCGACAAGTCGGTGATCAAGCCCGAGTACAAGGACCGCCTGGACAACCTGTCGGCCCAGGTCCGCGGCATCAACCTCGAAGTCGTGATCGCCATCGGCCACGCCGACCTCATCGGCACGCTGCAGTACAACCAGAAGCTGTCGGTGCGCCGCGCCGAAGCGGCGAAAGCCTACCTGGTGTCCAAGGGCATCGAGCCGAACCGCGTCTACACCGAGGGCAAGGGCGAAACGCAGCCCGTGAAGGCCTGCCCGAAGGTGTCAGGCAAGGCGTTGATCGACTGCCTGTCGCCAAACCGGCGCGTGGAGGTCGAAGTCATCGGCACGAAGAAGTAAGCCGCGTCACCCGCGGTGAAAGAAGGCCCTGCTTCGGCAGGGCTTTTTTTTGGCACCGGTGAGGCACAGGTGCCAAAATAGGCGCCGTGCTTCACCGGTCTTCCATGGTCTCCGTTTTTTCGGCGGGAAGATTCACCCCGCCGAAAAAACGGAGATGGATTTAAGGGCAGATGCAAACCGCGACAAACGCCGACCCCGCCGAGCTCGCCAAATTCAGCGCCCTCGCGCACCGCTGGTGGGATCCGCACGGCGAGTTCCGACCGCTGCACGCGATCAACCCGCTGCGCCTCGAGTGGATCGAGCGGCACGCGTCGCTCGAGGGCAAGGACGTGCTCGACGTCGGCTGCGGCGGCGGCATCCTCGCCGAGGCCATGGCGCAGCGCGGCGCGCGCGTCACCGGCATCGACCTCGCCGAGAAGCCGCTGCGCGTGGCGCAGCTGCACCGGCTGGAGAGCCGGCTCGAGGTCGACTACCAGCTCGCCTCGGCCGAGGACTTCGCGGCGTCGCACGCCGCAGGCTTCGACGTGCTCACCTGCATGGAATTGCTGGAGCACGTGCCGGATCCGGCGAGCGCCGTCGCCGCCTGCGCGCGGCTGCTGCGCCCCGGCGGCAGCGCGTTCTTTTCCACGATCAACCGCAATCCGAAGGCGTATCTGTTCGCCGTCATCGGCGCCGAGTACGTGCTGAAGCTGCTGCCCAGGGGCACGCATGACTACGCGCGCTTCATCCGTCCGTCCGAGCTCGCGCAATGGTGCCGCGACGCGGGCTTGCGCGAGATCGATCTCCTCGGCATGACCTACAACCCGCTGACGCAGCGCTACCGCCTTGGGCCCGACTGCGACGTCAATTACCTGCTGTGCTGCCGCCGTGACCGCTAGCCGCGCGATCCTGTTCGATCTGGACGGCACCCTCGCCGACACTGCGCCCGATCTCGCGGCGGCGCTCAATCGGCTGCGCTCCGACCAGGGGCTCGAGCCGGTGCCCCTGGCGCGCCTGCGTCCTTTCGCGTCGGCGGGCGCGCGCGGGCTGGTGCACGCCGGCTTCGGCGTGAAGCCGGGCGATGACGACTACAACGCGCTGCGCGAGGCCTTTCTCGAGGCTTATCGCGAGAACACCTGCGTGCACACGAAGCTCTTTCCCGGCATCGCCGAGCTGCTGGCCGAGCTCGGCCGGCGCGCGCTGCCCTGGGGCATCGTCACCAACAAGGCGACGCGCTTCACCGACCGCATCGTCGAGACGCTCGGGCTGACGCCCGCCTGCGTGGTGTGCGGCGACACCACGGAGCACCTCAAGCCGCATCCCGCGCCGATGCGCCATGCCGCCGGGCAGCTCAAGCTGGCGCCGGGGGAATGCGTATACCTCGGCGACGACTTGCGCGACATCCAGGCGGCGCGCGCCGCGGATATGGGCGCCATCGCGGTGGGCTGGGGCTACCACCATCCCGAAAACGGCGGCCCGCGCTCGTGGAAGGCCGACGCCGTCATTGCGCACCCGAAGGACTTGATCGGCCTGCTCTAGCCCCCATATGGGATAATGTTCCACGCACGAAACGGGGGCGACCTGGTTTCGACGCGGGTTGCGACGCAGCGCAGGGCATGCCGAGGACCAGTGACCTCGTAAATCCATCTGGAAACACTACAAACGCCAACGACGAGCGTTTCGCTCTAGCCGCCTAATACCGGCTAGACGCTGCACTGGTCTGCTGATGGGCCAGGCTCCCTAAAAGGAGTGCAGCGTCATTCACATCAGCCTCTCCTCCAGGTCTGGCCGCTTGGCCCGGGGGATCCGTCGAAGCGGCTAGCCGCGAGTCAGCCTGCCGGTGGGCGGTCTCAAGGCGAAGCTCAAATCACCAGGCTAAGCATGTAGTCCTGACTGCCTAGGGCTTGCGGACGCGGGTTCGATTCCCGCCGCCTCCACCAATACCCCCATCCAAGGACGTCCCGAGACGTCTCCCAACTCCACCACCCGATCCGAAAACTCTACACAAACGGCGCCCCTTACTGCCCCCTCTTTTCTTGGATTCCGCGGCGCCCAGGATCTGCCCGCAGCGCGTCTTCGGGGTAACCGGCAGGGCGCGTCGGTAGGTAAAGGCCGTTACTGTTGGTGGCTCAAAGCGGCCAGCGTGGGTGCGAAAGGCCAGAGCGCTCGCGTTGGGTTAACCGCGTCCTCGCTGGTAGCCACGACTCGAAGGCGCGTCGTGTACCGTGTCAAGCGCATCGGTCGCGGTCGGCTGGGGCTCTTCCTTGAGCGACAGGGCGATTGATCCCCTCCCCCACCAGCTCCGAAAGAACACCCCCACTTCGGATTTGGAAGTCCGCACAGACGGGACCCAAGCATGCCTCGCCCGCCTGCAGCACCTCGATCTGCCGCAGCTTCGCCACCGCCTGCTCCGGACTGTACTTCTTGTTCGCCATCTGCCTTCTCCTTCCATGTTGAACACTACAACACTCAACCTGGTATAGAAAAAGCCGGTCAGCTCAATAAAGCACACCCTCCGCGAGTTGCTCCGGTAGCTGCGCGACATTTCAGGTCTAACGACCTGAACTCTCACGCTTGCCCCGAGGCAATATGTGACAGCCGATGCCAAGACAGGACGTAGCGCAGAGTGTTGACCGCGAGCGGAGCCTTGAGTGCATCCACAGCTATCTCGTTTCCAGATTGATAGCAGCAAACCGTTTATCCCGTTGCACACCCGACATTTTTCCGCATGCGCGCGAACGCAGAATCCACGTGACGTCCGGCGTGTGAAAGTGCATATTTCCCGCTGGGAGGAAGATCGACCAAATGATCGGCCGCTCGGTCGCTTTCCGCATCGCGGACGCGCTGATCGACAAGATGTCTGCGTTCGATGCGCCCGTGCTGATCGAAGGAGAAACCGGCACGGGCAAGGAGCTCGCCGCGCGCGCCCTCCACTACCGCGGCGCGCGGCGCGAGCGGCCGTTCGTGCCGGTGAATTGCGGCGCGCTGCCCGACTCGTTGATCGAGAACGAGCTGTTCGGCCATCGCCGCGGCGCGTTCACCGACGCGCGCGACGACAAGGCCGGACTGGTCGAGCTGGCGCACGGCGGCACGCTGTTCCTCGACGAGGTTGATGCGCTCACGCCGAAGGCGCAGGTGACGCTGCTGCGCTTCCTGCAGGACCAGCAGTTCCGGCCGCTCGGCGGCCGCCGCGAGGAGCAGGCCGACGTGCGCATCATCGCGGCGAGCAACCGCGACCTCGAGCGCCAAGTCGAAGCGCAGGCCTTTCGCCTCGACCTGCTCTACCGCCTGAAGCTGCTGCACCTCACGCTGCCGCCGCTGCGCGAGCGCCACGGCGACATCCCGCTGCTCGCCGCGCACTTCGTGCGCACCGCGGCGGCGCTCTATTGCAAGCCGGCGCTGCCGGTCGACGCGGAGACCCTCGCCTGGTTCGAGTGCTACCGCTGGCCCGGCAACATTCGCGAACTGGAGAACCTGATCCAACGCGAGTTCCTGCTTGCCGAGAGCGAGTGCATCCGCGTGCGCGCGCCAGCGGCGGCGCTCGATGCCGGGCCTCGCCCCGCGCCGCCGCTCAACTACCGGCAGGCAAAGAGCCGGGCCATTGCCGAGTTCGAGTCGCGCTTTCTCGCTACCCTCATCGACCGGACTAAGGGCAACGTCTCCGCCGCGGCGCGCATCAGCGGCACCGAGCGGCGCCACCTGGGGCGGCTGCTCAAGAAGCACGGCATCGACAAGTCTGCGCCCTGAGTCACCGGGGGCGGCCGTACCCGCCCTGGGTGCGCAACGCCCATCGCGCCCCGGGTCGGCGCGGCCCCACGGCATGAACCGCCCCGGCCAGCCGCTGCGTTGCGCATCAGGCACTTGCGCCTTGCGCGGGATTGGCATGGACCGTGCAAGGCTCCTCCAGTGGGCCATGCGAGCCACACCACAAGACTGTATGCAGCAATCCGGCGCCACCTCGCCCTTCACCCGCACGCCGCGGACACCGCGGAAGGGATCGTGTCCTCCTGGCTGCCAGCACGCGGCTTTGAGGACGCGGCCGAGCACATCGAGGCGGCGCTCGACGCGCTGGTCACCGAGCGCCGGCTGCGCCGCGTGCGGCTGCCCGACGGCAACGTCCTTTACGTCGCCGGCGTAGCGGAATGATCCACCTTGCCGCCGATTTCCTCACCAGGGAGTTCAACGCCTGGCTCGCACAGAGGAGCGGCGGCACCTTCGGCAGCGCGCTGCTCACGCGCATCGCTACTGACGCCGGCAAGTGGGCGATTCCCGATGACCAGCTGGGCGTGGCGCTGGTCAACGTGGAAGAGGAGCGCATGCTGAAATCTCAGCTGCCGCAGGCCTCCTACGTGGAAGGCCGCCACGTGCTGGTCGAGCCCGAGATCAAGCTCAACCTGCACCTTCTGTTCGCGGCGCACTTCAAGCAATACGACCAGGCACTGCGTCAGCTGTCCTATGTGCTGACCTTCTTCCAGGGGCATCCGGTGTTCACGCGCGAGCGCTACCCGGCGCTCGACCAGCGCATTCAGAAGCTGGGCGTCGACCTGATCGCGCTCGGCTTCGAGCAGCTCAACCAGCTATGGGCCTTCGTCGGCGCGAAGCAACTGCCCTCCGCGGTGTACCGCGTGCGACTGGTCGCGCTGCAGGACGACTCGCCCGCGGCCATCCGGCCGCCGATCACCGCGATCGGCGGCAGCATCGAGCTGCTCGGATGATAGAGTTCGCGCCGCTATTCACGCTCGAAGTCGAGCATGCCTACTACGGCGGGCGCTGCCCGGATTTCGCGTTTGCGATCCCGGCGCCGAGCGCGCGCCTGCTCGCCGGCGGCCGGCTGCTCGCCAAGACGCACGAGGACTGCCTCACCGTGCTCTACGAGAAGGACGCCGGCGGCGCGCCGCTGGCGCCGCTCGGCGGTGCGACGCTGCAACTCGGGCTGCGCCTCGCGAACTCCCACTTCTCCAACTTCACCGCCTTGTCCTTCGCGCCCGGGGAGGGCCTGCCGCTGTACCGCAACGCGGGCGCCGACCCTGCGGTGCTGCAGGCCCCCGTGATGCTGTTGCTCGATCCGGCCGATGCCGCGGACGCGCGGCTGTTGCGCGAGGAGTTCTTCGCGCTGGTCGAGATCGAGCTGCGCGCCGCCTTCTACGACACGGCGCCGGCCTTCCGCGTGCCGTTCGCGGCGCGCGCAGAAACGCTGAGCTACTACGTGGTGGCGCGCGGCTACACCGCCGGCCAGTTCAACCAGCTCGACGTGAGCGATGCCGGATTCGCCACCGACGATCGCACGCAGATCCATTTCGAGCGCGTCGCCTCCTCCGCCTTCACCGCGGCCGAGCTGCCGGCGGCGCTGCTCGGCGGCGCCGGCACCCGCGTCACGCTGTTTCGCTCGCAGGACCCGGTCGCCCGGCAGCAGAAAGCGCGCAAAGGCATCCAGCTCACGCGCAACAGCGAGGTGATAGTCCCGCAGCTTCCCCAGCCCGGCGCCGCGGCCGCGACCGCGAGCCTAGTCGTCCATGTGTCCAAATCCTAGAGGCCCAAGCCATGCCCACTTACCGTACCCCCGACGTCTATGTTGAAGAAATCTCCGTCTTCCCGCCCTCGGTCGCCGAGGTGGAGAGCGCGATCCCCGCGTTCATCGGCTACACCGAGAAGGCGGCGCGCGGCCCGGAGAGCCTGGCTCTCAAGCCCACGGCGATCCGCTCGTACACGCAGTTCGAGCAGTATTTCGGTCAGCCGCGCGCACTGGACATCAACGTCGACGTGACGCGCGCCGGCGACGCCATCAGCGTCGCAGTCGCGCCTCCGGCCATCACGCACAACCTCGCCTACAGCCTGAAGATGTTCTTCGACAACGGCGGCGGCAAGTGCTACGTGGTGTCGGTTGGCGGGTACGACGCCGCCGTGGCGTTGGACGACCTGCAGGACGGCCTCGCCGCAGTCGCCATGGAAGACGAGCCGACGCTCATCGTCATTCCGGAGTCCTACCTGCTGACCGAGCCCCAGTACTCGACCCTGGCCCAGGCCGTGCTGCGCCAGTGCGGCTCGCTCAAGGACCGCTTCGCCATCCTCGACGTGCGCGTGGGCGCCGAGCTGCCGGAACCGCCGCCCGACTATTCGCGCCCCGCCTTCGGCAGCGAGAATCTGAAGTACGGGGCGGCCTACTTTCCGTTCGTCACCACCACCTTCAACCATTGGGTCATCCAGGACCCGGACGACGCCGCGCGCCATGAGAGCAACGTCAAGGTCGCGCTGAACGGCGCAGCGCGCCAGCCCCTCGGCGCGCTGCGCCAGAGCGAGAGCGCGATCTACAACACCGTCAAGGCCGAGATCCTCAACTACTTCGTGGCGCTGCCGCCCAGCCCGGCGGTGGCTGGGGTGTACGCCGCCACCGACACCAAGCGCGGGGTGTGGAAGGCGCCCGCCAACGTCGGGTTGAGCGACGTCATCGAGCCGCGCATCCGCATCACCAGCGACGAGCAGGAGGAGCTGAACGTCGACCCGAACGAGGGCAAGTCGATCAACGTACTGCGCTCGTTCTACGGCGTGACCAAGGTGTGGGGGGCGCGCACCCTGGACGGCAACTCCAATGAGTGGCGCTACGTGAACGTGCGGCGCTTCTTCAACATGGTGGAGGAATCGGTCAAGAAGTCCACCTACTGGGCGGTGTTCGAGAGCAACGACGCGAATACCTGGGTCAAGGTGCGCGGCATGATCGAGGCCTACCTCACCCAGAAATGGCGCGAAGGCGCGCTCGCCGGCGCCACGCCGAAGGACGCGTTCTTCGTGCGCTGCGGCCTGGGCACCACCATGGATTCGCAGGACATCCTCGAGGGCCGCATGAACGTCGAGATCGGCATGGCGGTGGTGCGCCCGGCGGAGTTCATCATCCTGAAGTTCTCGCACAAGATGCAGACGTCCTGACAAGGAGCCCTGAGCCATGCCCGCACAATATCCGCTACCCGTCTTCCACTTCTCCGTGCAGTGGGGCGGCACGCGCGTCGGATTCTCCGAGGTCACCGGCCTCACGCAGGAAAACCAGGCGATCGAGTACCGCGACGGCTCGTTCCCGGAGTACTCGTCCATCAAGATGCCCGGCATCCGCAAGTTCTCCAACATCACCCTCAAGCGCGGCGTGATCCAAGGGGACAACGAGCTGTTCGCCTGGCTGTCCACGGTCAAGCTCAACACCGTCGAGCGCCGCGACCTGGTGGTCAGCCTGCTCAACGAAGAGCACGCGCCGGTGATGACCTGGAAGGTGCAGAACGCCTTCCCGGTGAAGGTCGAGGGGCCGCAGCTCAAGGCGAGCGGCAACGAGGTCGCGATCGAATCGATCGAACTTGCCCACGAGGGCCTCGAAGTGCAGAACGAAGCCGCCTGATGAGCTACTACCCGCCGCCGGGATTCCACTTCAAGGTCGAGGTAGAGGGCCTGGCCGGCATGCACGACGTGTGTTTCACCGACGCCGGCGGGCTGTCGCTCGAGATGGCCACCGAGGAGGTGCCCGAAGGCGGCGAGAACCGCTTCGTGCAGAAGTACCCGCTGCGCGCGAAGTATCCCGAGCTCACGCTCAAGCGCGGCCTGCTGGTGCGCTCGGAGGTGTTCGAATGGATTCGCGCCGCCATCCAGGACTTCGCCGTCGTGCCGAGGGACGTCGACGTGAAGCTGCTCAACGAGCTGCACCAGCCGCTCGTCACCTGGCACCTGGTCAAGGCCTATCCGACCAAGTGGGCCCTGAACGACCTGAACGCGTCAGCCAGCGCGGTGGCGGTGGAGAGCCTGCAGCTCTTCTACCAGTACTTCACGGTGGACGCGACCTATACGCCGCCGATGCCGGCGCTGCCCAGGGTCTGAGCCGTGCCGGTCATCGTCGACGAAATCGTCATCACAGTGGAGGTCGCCAGCCCTGCCGCAGGCAGCGCACCGGCCGCGCCGGGCGCCGCGCGTGCCGGTGCCGGGGAGCAGCGCGCCCTGGTAAGCGAGTGCGTCGAGGCGGTGCTCGACGTGCTGCGACGCAAGGAGGAGCGCTGACATGACCGAGAACGGCGCGCTCCTGCCAGTGGTGATCCGCGGCCACAAGAAATTCGACTACTCGGACAAGAACCCGGATGTGTTCGAGGCGTATGTCAACCCGAGCGAGATCACGCTCGGCTACGAGGTCGAGTTCAGCGACGAGAACGGAGTCGGCACCACCGGCGCCCGCATGGACTTCCAGCGCATCAAGCCCGGCGACATGTCGCTCAGTTTCTTCATCGACGGCACCGGCGCGAACGGGCGCAAGGCCGACGTGCAGCAGAAGGTGGCGGAGTTCCAGCGCGTAACCGGCTACAGCGGGGAAATCCACCGCAGCGCCTACCTCGAGATCGCCTGGGGCACGCTGCGGGTCAGGCGCTGCGTGCTGAAGAGCGCCTCCATCGCCTACAAGCTGTTCCGCCCGGACGGCGTGCCGCTGCGCGCCGTGATCACCGCCGCCTTCGCCGACAACGCCGACGACAGGACGCGCGTCGCCATGGCGCAGGACGAGTCCGCGGACCTGACGCACGTGCGCCTGGTGAAGGCGGGCGATACGCTGCCGGGGTTGTGCGAGCAGATCTACGGCGAGCCGCGCATGTATCCCGCGGTGGCGCGCGCCAACGGCCTGGACAATTTCCGCGACCTGCAGCCCGGCACGCAGCTGCGCTTCCCGCCGCTCGAGCGATAGAGCCCATGCCCGAGGCGCGCACGCTGCCGATTCCCGCCGCGCATCGTGAGTTCACGGTGAAGGTGGCCGGCCGGGCGCTCGGGCGCGAGCACCAACTGGCCGGCGTTTACGTGACCAAGGCGGTGAACCGCATCTCGGCGGCGCGCCTGGTGTACCTCGACGGCTCGGCCTCGGCGAGCGATTTTCAGCTCTGCAACGCGCCCACTTTCGTGCCCGGTGCCGAGGTCGAGATCCTCGCCGGCGCGAACGACGACCCGGTGCCGCTGTTCAAGGGGCTGGTGGTGCGGCAAGGGCTGCGGGTACGCGGCCGTGGCGCATCGCAGCTGGTGGTCGAATGCCGCCACGCGTCATCGCGCCTCACGGTCGGCACAAAGAACGCGTTCTTCTTCGCGCAGAAGGACAGCGACATCATCTCGGCGCTGCTCGACGCGGCCGGACTGGACGCGGTGGTCGATGCCACGACCGTGAGCCACGCCCAGCAGGTGCAGTTCCGCGCGAGCGACTGGGACTTCCTGCTGACGCGCGCCGAGGCGAACGGCAAGCTGGTGTTCACCAACGACGCGCGCGTCGAAGTGCGCGCGCCGCGCCTGTCCGGCCAGCCGGTCTGCACCCTGCAATACGGCGCGACCATCCTCGAGCTGGACGCCGAGATCGAGGCGCGCTCGCAGTACGCCGCGGTCAAGAGCCTGACCTGGGACCCGGCGCAGCAGGCGATGCTCGAGAAGGAGGCGGCCGACCCCGGCATCGACGGCCCGGGCAACCTGACGAGCAGCGACCTCGCGCAGGTGGCGGCGCTGCCGAGCTACGAGCTGCGCCACGCCGCGCTCGCCGAGGACGAGGCGCAGGTTTGGGCCGACGCGCAATGGATGAAGTCGAAGATGAGCAAGGTGAGCGGCCGCGCCAAGTGCGAGGGCATCGCCACGGTCAATCCCGGCGACCTGGTGGAGCTTTCCGGCGTCGGCGAGCGCTTCAGCGGCACGGTGTTCGTCACCGGCGTGCGCCAGGACTTCGATGCCGGCCAGGGCTGGAAGACGCACCTGCAGTTCGGCTCGCTCGACCGGTGGGCGGCGCAGGAGCACGCCGTGTCGCCGCCGAAGGCCGGAGCGCTGCTGCCCGCCGTCAACGGGCTGCAGATCGGCACCGTGGCGAGCAACGAGGACCCCGACGGCGAGCACCGCGTGCGCGTGCGCCTGCCGCTGGTCGATGCGCAGGCCGATGGCGTGTGGGCGCGCGTGGCGAGCCTCGACGCCGGCGAGGACCGCGGCTTCTTCTTCCGGCCGGAGATCGGCGACGAGGTGGTGGTCGGGTTCCTCGAGGATGATCCGCGCCGCGCGGTGGTGCTCGGCATGCTTCACAGCAGCGCCAAGGCGGCGCCGCTGCAGGCCTCCGACGACAACCACGAGAAGGCCTACAAGAGCCGCGCCGGCATGCGCCTGTATTTCGACGACGACAAGAAGATCATGCTGCTCGAGACGCCGGCGGGCAACCGCATGACCTTCAGCGAGGAGGCCCGGGGCGTGAAGCTGGAGGACCAGAACGGCAACAAGATCGAGCTGACCCCGGACGGCATCCGCATCGAGAGCCCCAAGGCGCTCGAGCTCAAGGGCGGCACGCAGCTCAAGCTCGAGGGCCAGGCCGGCGCCGAGCTGAAGAGCAGCGCCACCACCAAGGTCCAGGGCAGCCTGGTACAGATCAACTAGGGGCCTGAGCGATGCCTGCGGCTGCGCGCGTCGGCGACACCAGCAACCACGGCGGCAGCATCACCGGTCCGGGCGCGTCCAACGTGACGGTCGGCGGACTGCCCGCGGCGGTCGCCGGCGACCTGCACGCCTGCCCGCTCGGCTCGAGCTCGCATCCGCCGGTGAGCCCGTTTCCCATGGGCAGCGCGAGCGTGCTGATCGGCGGGCGGCCGGCGCTGCGCACCAGTGACGCCTGCGGCTGCGGCGCGATGGTGGCCGCCGGCGATCCCACAGTGCAGATCGCCGGATGAGCGCGTTCCTCGGCCGGGGCTGGAGCTTCCCGCCGGACTTCGACCGCGGGTCCGCAGGCGTCGCCATGGTCGAGGACGAGCGCGACATCTTGGAGAGCCTGCGCATCCTTTTCGGCACCCAACTCGGCGAACGGCTGCTGCAGCCGAAGTACGGCCTGGACATGCAGGAGCTGCTGTTCGAGTCCATGAGCACCACGATGCGCACACTGCTGGAGGAGCGCGTGAAGATCGCCATCCTGGTCTACGAGCCGCGCGTCGAGCCGCTGACGCTGCGCGTGGCGAGCGGCGACCCGGGTTCGGGCGAGCTCTACATCGAGCTCGAGTACAAAGTGCGCGCCACCAACTCGCGCTACAACCTGGTGTTCCCGTTCTACCGCGACGGCCGCGGCAGCAACGAGATGGTGCGCTCGGCGGCGCGCGCCCTGTCATGGACATCGTCGAAAGCCTGACCGCGCGCCCGGGCCAGACCCAGGAGGGCCGCCCTCCCGAGGGCCTGGCGCCGCATTTCATCGGCCTCGAGGAGCGCTCCGCGCGCGAGCTCCTCGCCTACGCGCAGCGGCTGGCAGGCGAGCTGCAGTTCATCGAAACGCACAACGGCGTGACGCAGCCCGCGGGCGACTGGGCGCCCTTCTTCGCCGGCGCGCTGCCGGGCAGCCGCGACGGCAAGTCCGCGCCGCACCTCGCGCTTTTCGCCGCCTTCCTCAAGCTCTACCGCATTCCGCGCAGCATGATGAACGGCATCACCGCGCGCCACCTGGAGTTCTTCTACCGGCGCGTGCTCGGCTTCTCGCCCCTGGCGCCGCGCCCCGACCGCGCGCACCTGGTGATCGAGCTGAAGAAGGGCGCGGCGCGCACCGCCCTGCATCCCGGCCACGCCTTCTCGGCCGGCAAGGACGCGAGCGGCGGCGAGCGGCTGTATGCGCCGCTCGGCGAAACGGTCCTGCGCCATGCCAAGGTGGAAGCGCTGCACTCGGTGTTCGTCGATCCTGCCGAGGGGAGCACCGTGCGCTTCGCACCGCGAGCCGACTCGGCCGACGGCCTCGGCGCTCCGCTGCAGGGCGCCCAGCAGGGCTGGCGGCCCTTCGGGCATGCCGCCCTTCCCGCCGCGCCCATCGGCTTTGCGGTCGCCGCGCCGGTGCTGCGACTCAAAGAGGGCGCGCGGCAGGTGACGCTGATCGTAGAGCTGGACGCTCCGCCGGTCGCGCAGGCGCTGCAGGAGCGCTTCGAGTGCTTCCTCACCGGCCCGCAGGGCTGGCTCGGCCCCTATCTGCCAGAGGTGACGCTCGACACAGCCCGGCTCTCGCTCTCCTTCGCGGTCGGCGCGGGCGAGGAGCCCGTGGTCGACTACGACTCAGCGAAGCACCAGCACGCCTTTGCGGCGAACGCGCCGGTGCTGCAGGTGCTGCTGAGGGACGACGGTCCGCACGGCTACGCGGCGCTGAGGCCGCTGGCGGTGCGCGCGGCGAGCCTGGAAGTAGTGGCGCAGGGCGTGCGCTCGCTCGAGCTCGAGGGGGACGCCGGCCCGCTCGACGCTCGGCGCGCCTTCCAGCCTTTCGGCCCGCAGCCGGTGCCGGGGTCGCGCTTCCTCGTCGGCTACCCCGAGGCGCTGTCGAAAAGGCTTGCCGAGCTGAAGCTCGAGCTGCACTGGCTGGGATTGCCGGGGACCGATCTGGCCGCGATCTACGCCGACTACGATGTCAAGCGCACCGAGAGCGACTTCACCGTGAATGTCGTGTTGCGCGACGCCGCCGGGCAGGAAACGCTCGGCGGCGCCGGATTCCTGCTATTCCAGCCGCGCGAGCAGGACAAGGTGGAGCTGCGCTTCGCGCCGGGCGCGGCGCCGCCCGAGCCGCCAAGGCCCGGCCGGGCGCGCGCGCTGCATGTGCGCGCGCTCGCCGCCGGACGCAGCCGCTGGGCAGTAACGGCGGTACAGCGCGAGCTGTGGAGGAAGCCGGTGCTTCACTTCGGTGCCGCCGCGGCGCCGCAGCCGCGCGCCGGCTTCGTCACGCTGAGCCTGGCGAACGACTTCCGTCACGCCGAGTACCGCGCGAAGCTGCTGCAGGGCCGGGCGCTCACCTTCGAGCCTTACACACCCACGCTGCGCGAGGTGGTGCTCTCGTACAAGGCGACCTCGGGAACCGTGCGCCTCGACGACGACACCACCTTTGCCGACGACGAGTTGCAGTTCTTCCACGTGGGCGCCTTCGGGCAGCGGCGCGAACATGCCTGGCTGCGCCGCCAGCTCGCCGTCGACGACCCGCGCGTGCCGCTGCTGCCGCCGTACGAGGACAACGGCGAGCTGCTCATCGGGCTGAGCGGCCTAGAGGCGGGCGACAGCGTGAGCCTGCTCTTCAAAGTCGCCGAAGGCAGCGCCGATCCGGACGCCGAGCCCCCGCCGGTGCACTGGGCGGTGCTGTGCGACAACTACTGGAAGCCGCTCGCGGGCGGCGACGGGCTGCGCGACGGCACGGACGGCTTCCTTGCCACCGGCATCGTACAGGCGACCATCCCGCCGCAAGCCGGCACAGTGAACAGCATGCTGCCCGCCGGGCTGCTGTGGCTCAAGGCCGCGGCGCGCCGGCAGGCGGGCGCGGTGTGTGCGCTGGTCGGCGTCGCGGCCAACGCCATCGAGGTGGAGCGGCGCACGGGCGGCGAGGCCGGCCGGCTGTGGACGCCGCTGCCCGCGGGCAGCATCGCCAAGCTCAAGACTCCGGTGGCGTCAGTCAAGTCGGTCACGCAGCCTTTCGCCACCTACGGCGGCACGACGCTCGAGTCGCAAGCCCACCTCAACCTGCGCGCCGCCGAGCGGCTGCGCCATCGCGGCCGCTGCATCACTGCCTGGGACTACGAGCGCACGGTGCTGGCTGCCTTTCCGGAAGTGCGCAAGGTGAAATGCCTGCCGCACTCGGCGAGCAACGGCGCGTGGCTCACGCCGGGGCGCGTACTGGTCGTGGTGGTGCCCGACCTGCGCCGGCGCGTCGCAGTCGACCCCCTGCAGCCGCGCGCCGACGCCGCCACGCTGAACCGCATCGAGCGGCACCTGCGGGCGCGCGCCCCGATGCGCGTCGACGTGCAGGCGCGCAACCCGCGCTACGAGCGCGTGCGGCTGGACTTCCGGCTGCGCCTGCGTCCGGGCTTCGAGTTCAACTACTACTGCGGCAAGGTGAGCGAGGCGCTGGTTGCCCACCTTTCGCCATGGATGTGCGACCTCGGCCGCGAGCTCTCCTTCGGCGGCGCGGTCTACAAGTCCGCGCTGCTCGACTTCGTCGAGGAGCTGCCGTACGTCGACTACGTCGCCGACTTCCGCATGTATCACCTGCGCGGCACGCCGGAGGATGCGGCCGACGTGAGCGAGGCGCGCGCCGGCGCACCCGACGCCATCCTGGTGTCCGACGCGACGCACGACATCCGGCCGGTGCCATGAGCGCGCTCTCCGAGGGAACGGTCCGCAAGCCGCAGGCGCTGGCGCCGGGCCTCGACCCCGCGCCATTGTTCGACCACGGGCTGGACCGAGTACGCGCCTATGCGCACGAGCAGTGGAGCGACCACAACATCCACGATCCCGGCATCACCGCGCTCGAGCAGGTCTGCTACGCCATCACCGACCTTTGCTATCGCGCGTTCCACCCGGTCGAGGACTTGCTCGCCACCGCGCAGGACAACGAGCGCAGCCTGGCGACGCACTTCTTCGGCCCGCGCGAGCTCCTGCCCAACCGGCCGCTCACCGAGCTCGACTACCGCAAGCTGACGATCGACGTGCCCGGGGTGCGCAATGCCTGGGTCTTCGCGGTCGAGCCCGCGTATTACGCCGACCCCGTCGAGGGGCGGCTGCTGCACGAGGATCCCGGACTGCCAGGCGTCCGCCGCGTCGCGCTGCGCGGGCTGCACGGCGTGCGCATCGAGTGCGCCGACGAATATGCCCCGCCGGAAGCCAAGCATGCGATCCTGCAGGCGGTCAAGGTGCGGCTGCAGGCCAACCGAAACCTGTGCGAAGACTTCGTCGAAATCGCCGAGGTCGAGACGCAGCCTTTCGTGCTGTGCGCCGAGATCGAGCTCGCGCCGGACGCCGACCCGGCGCAGGTGCACGCGCGCGTGCTGCTCGCCGTACAGCGCTACCTGCGTCCCGGCGTGCCGCGCTACACGCGCGACAAGGTGCCCGGGGACGACCCTGATGTCTTCGAAGGACCGGCGCCCGACAACGGCTTCATCGACGCGCGCGAGCTCGCCGCCGCGGAGCTGCGCAGCGTGCTGCGCCTGTCCGACATCGCCGGCGAGGTAATGGACGTCGAGGGCGTGCGCGCGGTGCGCGAGATCGTGCTGCGCCCGCGCCTGGAGGAAGGCGGGGCGGCACCGGCCGAGACCAAATGGGAAATCACCGTCCAGCCCCTCAAGCGCGCCACGCTCGACGCGGCGCACTCCCGCCTGGTGCTCTACAAGGGCAGCATGCCGGTGCCCTCCGCCGGAGCGCTGGCGCTGTACGAGACCCTGGCGCGGGAAGCCGAGCAGGCATACGCGCGCCGCGTGCCGGGCGAGCGGCAGGTACCACCCGGCCGCTTCCGCAACCCCGCCACCTACTTATCGCTGCAGCAGCATTTTCCCGCGCTCTACGGCATCGGCGAGGCCGGTCTGCCGCCCGGCACGAGCGCGCTGCGCCGCGCGCAGGCGCGCCAGCTCCAGGGCTACCTGCTGTTCTTCGACCAGATCCTGGCCAACGCCTTCGCCCAGCTGGCCGCTGTACGCTCCCTGTTCTCGCTCGAGCCCGATCTGGAGCACAGCTATTTCTCGCAGCCGGTGGAGTCGGTTCCGGGCTTTCGTGAGCTCTACCCGTCGCCGCCGGAAGACACCCCGCAGGAAGACCATGGCGCCTGGCGCGAGCGCATCCAGGCGCTGCTCGACCGCCTCGCGGAGACGCGCGAGGACATGCTCGCGCGACGCAACCGGTTTCTGGACCACCTGCTCGCGCGCTATGCCGAGCGGCTGCAGGACTATCTCGCGATCCACGCCGCGCTGTTCGGCGCCACGCCGGCCGAGACCGCACGCGCGAAGTGCGCCTTCCTGCGCGACTACCCGGCGCTGGGCGCCGAGCGCGGGCGCGCCTTCGACTACAGCGCGGGCCCCGCGTGGAGCAACGTGCCGGGACTGGAGAAGCGCCTTGCGCACCTGCTCGCGTTGGGCGCGGTCACCTACGAGATCTACCAGGAGCGCGATGTCGACGGCATCGACGAATACCGCTTCCGGCTGCGGCGCAGGTTCGCCGAAGGCGTCCTGCTCAGCAGCAGCACGCGCTACCCCTCGCCCGAGGCCGCGATCGAGGAGCTGCAGCGCGCCCTGCCCCTTGCGGAGACGGCGGCGGGGTACCAGCGCCGGCAGGCCGACGACGGTACGTTCTATTTCAACATTGTCGACGGCACGGGCGAGGTGGTGGCGCGCCGCATCGAGTACTTCGCCACCGAGGCCGCGAGGGAAGCGGCCATCGACGAGCTGAAGGCCGTGCTCGCCGAGCATCACAGCGAGCGCCTGTGCGTCATCGAGAACATCCTGCTGCGGCCTCGGCCCGGCACGCAGGCCGACGCTTTCCTGCCGATCTGCGCCGAACCCGGCTGCGGCGACGACTGCGCCGGCGACGATCCCTACTCGTACCGGCTGCACATCGTGCTGCCGGCCAATGCGCGGCGCTTCCGCGACCCGGCGTTCCGCCGCTTCGCCGAGGAGGTGATCCGCCAGGAAACGCCAGCGCACCTGCTCCCCAAGATCTGCTGGGTGTCGGACGAGGACATGGCGCGCGTCGAGGGCGCCTGGCAGACCTGGCGCGCGCTGCTCGACGGCAGCGACACCACGTTCCGCGCCGACAGATTCGCGGCGCTGAGCAAGGCGCTGTACGAGGCGAAGAACGTGTATCCCGCGCAGATGCTCGCCGACTGCGCGGCTTCGGAGAAATTCGTGCTCGGGCGCAGCGCGCTCGGCAGCCTAAAGGAGGACGGCCCATGACCGAGAGCTTCCGCAACCTCGACGCCATCGAGAGCGGCTACACGGTGTTCGAGAAGGACCAGGTACTGACGCCCGAGCAGCTCAACGGCCTGGCCGGCTACCTTGATGACCAGGAGCGCCTGTCGCGCGTCGCGCTGCTCGGTGTGGGCATCGCCTGCGGGCTGTGGCCGTCGCTGCAGGGCAAGCGCGTGCGCCTGAGCCAGGGGGTCGGCACGACCACCGACGGCGACCTCGTGTTCCTGCCCGAGCCCACCTTCTACGACCGTTACAAGCCGTACGACAGCTCGGCGCCCAAGTACGATCCCTTCTACCACGGTACGCAGATGATCCGCGTCTACGAGCTGGTGCGCGAAGGTGAAAGCGACAGCCGCGCGCTGCCGCTCTCCGGCTTTGAGGCGCGCGAGGGCGAGCCGCCCGAGTCGCTGGCGGCAGTGCTGTACGTGGAGAGCACCTTGCGCGACGAGGACCTGTGCACCGGCACCGACTGCGACAACCGCGGCAAGGACTCGGTGCACACGCTGAAGCTGCTGCTGGTGGAGCGCAAGAACGCCGCGGGGCTCGCCGCGCCGCTCGATACGCCCGACGGCGCCGCGCGCCGCCTGCCCGAGCCGGTGGTGGCGGCGCGCGTCGTCCTGCAGGGTGTCAACACCGAGGCAGAGTTAGCTGCCCTGTACCGCAAGGCCTGCGCTGCCACGCACGCGCGACTCGTGACCACGCTCGAAGGCCTGTACGCGCCGTGCAAGGCGTTCCTGCAGGACCTCGCGCCGGTCGACCCGGCGCCGCGCTGGCGGGCGACGCTGGAGAAGATCCAGTCCGGCATCAAGGATCGCGGCATCCAGTACTACTACGACTTCCTCAAGGACCTGGCGGAAACCTACAACGCCTTCCGCGAGGCGCTGTTCGGCGACTCCGCGGTGTGCTGCCCGGACGTCGACGCGTTTCCGAAGCACCTGGTGCTCGGCAGCCTCGACCCGGCGCTGCGCAGCGCGGCCGAGCGCATCGGCTTCTTCCCCTCGCCGATGGTGAGCGACCGTGTCGAGCGGCGCGCGCAGGCGCGCTTCCTGATACGCAAGATCGACACGCTCATCGCCAGCTTCGTCCTGCCCGCGACGGCGCAGGACATCCGCATCACCCCCAGCGCGTTCGAGGACCGGCGCCTCGAGGAGCGTGCGATTCCCTTCTACTACGCGCTGCGCGAGGACCTGCCGGTCTACCGCGCCTGGAGCTATGTGCTGTGGCGGCGCGGCATGGAGCGCCACAACTATTCCTGGCACGCCGCGAGCTACGGCGCCGCCGGCGCCGCCGCCGACCCGCTCGCCGCGCAGATCGGCGCGTTCGACTTCTTCCGCATCGAGGGCCATCTCGGCTGGGACGCGCGCAAAGCGGCTGCGCTGCTGCGCGATCAGATCAGGCAGCGCAACCTGCCGATCGACGTCGAGACGGTCCTCATTGGCAAGGAACGCAAGCACGTGGTGTTCGACCGTCCGCACCGGTTCCTGGAGCTGTACAGGGTGCGCCACCTGATGCGTGCGGACATCGCCGCCGGGGCAAGCGAGGCGAACGAGTACGGCAAGGCTTTCGCCAACCAGATCACCGCGGCGGCCGGCAAGGAGATCAAGGATGAGGACGTCGGCCCGAACGTCAGCCTGGTCCAGTACGCCTCGGCGCAGAGGGATGCGCTCGGCGGCCAGGCGGCCAAGGTGAAGGAGAAGCTCGGCAAGGCGGGCTACGCCGCCGTGCCGGACTGGCTCACCGAGGTGAACGGCACCGCCGAGCTGATCGTGCAATGGCGCGACAAGCTGGCGCCGGTGACCAAGGACAATTACATCTCGCCCTTCGACAGTTTCCTCGGCGGCCCGCAGAAGCGCTGGCTCGCCGGCTTCGACGAGCTCATCCGCGACGCCGAGGAGAAGGAGGCTGACCGCCTGCTGCTCGCCGCGTACCTGGGCGAGCATCCGGGCCTCGAGCACTGCGCCGGCGTCCTGCGCGGCGGCACGTTCGTCCTGGTGCACGACGAGAGCCAGGTGGTGGTCGCCGATTTCATGCTGCCCTACCAGTGCTGCGAGCGCCGCGACGCGCCGGCGCCGCTGCCGCCGCTCACGCTGCCGCCGTTCTTCCCGCCGCTCAAGCTGCCGACCGGAGAGCCGCCCTTGGTCAAGTTCCCGCCGATCCGTCTGATGCCGCTCCCGGACAAGGCAGGCCTGGAGAAGCTGCGCCTGGACCTGGTGGCCAAAGTGCAGAGCGACGTCCAGCTGCACCTGAAGTACTTCGACGCCTTCAAGGACGCGGTTGCGGCCACCAAGGGGACCGGCGCCGCAACGCCGGCAGGAGTGCGGACCGACTTCGCCGACCCGCTGCTCAACCTGCGCGTCGCCGAGACGAACTACCGCACCCAGGAAGTCGACCGCCTGCGGACCAACCTGCTCGATCCCGGGATCGACGAGCAGACCCGCACCAACGTGGAGAAGGAGCTCGAGGCCGCGCAGGAGAACCTCGCCACGGCGATCGTCAACACCACTGAATACGTTGCGAGCAAGAACCTGGACGTCACGCCCGGCACGGAAGGCGCGCAGGTGCTGGCGATCGCGTCGGGCAGCTTCGCAAAAGTGACGAACACCACCACGCTCGCCAACGTGGAGAAGAGCCTCAGCGCGCTCGCCACCAGGCCCACCATCAAGCCGCAGATCGCCGGCACCATCAACAACATGCTGCTGGCGCGGGGGCAATGGTAGATGCCGGCGGCGGCGCATCGCGTGCGGTTGCAGCGCTGGCGCGTCGCGGCGCGCTCGGCGGGCGAGGCATTCACGCTGCGCACGCGCCTGAAGGCAGCCGTGGAGGACGAGCTGCTGCCCGTGTTCGGCCTCGCCTTCGACGAGGCAGCGCCGGAGGACGCGCTGCTGCACATCCCGCGGCTCGAGCTGCGCCTGCGTGTGCCGAGCCTCGATGCGCTGGCCGGCGCGCTGGGCGAAGCGCTCGGCGAGGCGTTGCGGCGCGAGCTGCGCGTGCGCCCACCCCCGCCGCCCCGCGCCGCAGCCGCCGAGCGCCTGTCCGTGCTGCTGGGTTACCTGGACAGCGGCACGCTCGCCTGGCATGCCGCGCACCTCGACATCGCTACCATCACGCCTGAGCTTCGCGCCGCGCTGCTCGCGAACCTCTCCCCGATCGTGCACCGCGCGCGCCGCGAAACCGCGTCCTTCGAGCGCGCGATGCGGTACTGCTTCCGCCTGCTACAGCTCCTGCCGCCGCAAGACTGGCCAGAAGTCGCCGCCTGCGTCGAACCCGTCGATGCTCCCTTGCCTGCCGCACAGGGCACCCCGTCCGCCGGCACCTCGCCAACGCCGAGGCAGGTAAGCGAACCGGCCGAGCTGCTGGCCTTGCCGGAGCGTGAATGGCCGCCGGCCGCAGCGCGCATGATCGCCGCCGTCGGCGGCCTGCGGGCGGCCATCGCGCCGCTCGCCACGGGTCGCGTCGCACTTGCGCGGCACGATGCCCTGCGCCTTGCCGCCGCGCTGCTAGCGGCGGCGGCGACACAGGTTGAACCGCGCAGTTCCGCAGGGGAGCGAGCGCCGGCCGCGCGCACTCAAGTCATGGATCTCGCGGAACAGCGAGGCAAAGCTGCCTCGGCCGCTCCGGATGCGCCGCGCGCCGTCGAGCACAGCGCCGCGCTCATGGCGGCAAGCGTGGGCCTCGTGCTGCTGCATCCGTTCCTGCCGCAGCTTTTCGGGACCTGCGAACTGTACCGGGAGGGCGAGCTCGTCTCGCTGCCGCGCGCCGCAGCGCTGCTGCACTGGCTCGCCACGGGGCGGGAAGAGGTGTTCGAGTTCGAGCTCGGCTTCGTGAAGCTGCTCCTCGGGTTGCACCCCGAGACCCCGCTCGTGGTGGGCGAGGGGCTGCTCGGCGCGCACGAGCGCGAGGAAGGCCAAGCGCTGCTGAACGCCGCGCTCGGGCACTGGAAGGCGCTCAGGGGCACTACGCCGGACGGGCTGCGCCTCGCCTTCCTGCAGCGGCGCGGAGCACTGCGCGAGGCGGACGACGGCTGGCGGCTGCAGCCCGAAAGCGAGTCCTACGACGTGCTGCTGGGGCACCTGCCCTGGGGCTTTGCGACGGTGAAACTGCCATGGATGACACGACCGCTGTACACGGACTGGCCGACGCCCTGAGGGCGAACGCCGGCGACCTGGAAGCCGACCTGCAGTGGTTCACGCGCGTGCTCGACGCGCGCCTGAAAGGCTACTTCGGCAGCGGCGCCGCGCCGCGGCCCGATCCGCTCGCCATCGCGCCGCCGCCGCTCGCGCCTGGGGGCTCGGCCTATGCGCGCTTCGTGTGCGAGACGCGCGTGCCGCCGAGCGCGCGCCTGGTGCTGCTGCTCGCGCTCATCCCGCACGTGCGCCCGCAGCTGCTCGACGTGCTGTGGTCGCGCAACGAGGTCACGCAGCGCGGCTTCACCGAGTTCGGCGGCATGCAGGGCGCGAGCCACGGCGGCTTCATCCCCACGGGCGAGACCGCGGTGTTCCTGCTCGCGGGCGACGAATTGGCGACGCGCTTCCAGATGGCGCGCCTGTTCGAGGGCGACCAGCTGCTCGCGCGCCACAACGTGGTGCACCTCGCAGGCGTGGCGCCGGGCGAGTCGGCGCTGAGCGGGGCGCTGGTGCTTTCGCGCGAGCGCCTGCACCGCTTTACCACCGGTCTGGAGCGCCGCCCGGCCTTCAGCAACGACTTTCCCGCGCGGCTCATCCGCACCGAGCTCGGCTGGGACGAGCTGGTGCTGCCGGCAGCCACGCACGAGCAGCTCGACGAGGTGAAGCGCTGGATCCGCCACGGTGGCCGGCTGCTCGACGACTGGGGCATGCGCGACAAGCTGCGCCCGGGCTTCGTCAGCCTGTTCCACGGCGCACCCGGCACGGGCAAGACGCTGTCGGCGAGCCTGCTCGGCAAGCACTGCGGCTGCGACGTCTACAAGCTCGACCTCAGCATGATCGTGTCGAAGTACATCGGCGAGACCGAGAAGAACCTCGCCAAGGTGTTCGACCTCGCCGAGCACAAGGGCTGGATCCTGTTCTTCGACGAAGCCGACGCGCTCTTCGGGCAGCGCACGCGCATCTCCGACTCGCACGACCGCTTCGCCAACCAGGAGGTGAGCTTCCTGCTGCAGCGAGTCGAGGACTTCAGCGGCGTGGTGATCCTCGCTTCGAACCTGAAAGCCAATATCGACGAGGCGTTCATGCGCCGCTTCCAGTCGGTGGTGCACTTCCCCATGCCGCGCCCGGCGGAGCGGCTACGCATCTGGCGCGCCGCGTTCTCGAGCAAGGCGCGCCTGGAGGCCGACATCGACCTCCCGGCGATCGCCGAGAAGTACGAACTCTCCGGCGGCACCATCATGAACGTGGTGCGCTATGCCTCGCTCGCCGCGCTCGCCCGCGAAAGCGACAGCGTGCGCGTGGAGGATCTCGAGGAAGGCCTGCGGCGCGAGCTCCTGAAGGAAGGCCGCGCGCCCTAGGGCACAGCCTTGCGAACGGCCGCGCAGAGACTCGTCAATCGCCCGCCGCAGACCCTCCCGGCGGCGCAGGCGGTGCGCGCGGCGAATGCCGGCAGCCACGCGCTGCCCGGCCCGGCGGAGCAGGAAGCCGAGTCGGTGGCGCGCAACGTCGTGCGCCTGCCGGTGCCGGCGAGCGCCGTGCCGCGCCCCGCGCCTGAGCTGCTCGCCGGAGCGCCGCTGCCGCCCGACGTGCGCCGCTTCATGGAGCCGCGCCTGGGGGCCGACCTCAGCGTGGTGCGCGTGCACACCGACGAGCGCGCGGCGCAGCTCAGCCGCCAGCTCAATGCGCGCGCCTTCACCGTGGGCAATGAAGTCTTCTTCGGCAGGGACCGCTTCCGGCCCGAGACCGGGGAAGGCCGCGAGCTGATCGCGCACGAGCTCACCCACACGCTGCAGCAGACGAACGGCCCGGCGCGCGTGCAGCGCCTCGGCCTCGACGACGTGCTCGACGGCCTCGCCGAGCTCGCCGCCAACGTGCCGGGCTTCACGCTGCTCACGCTGATCATCGGCCGCAACCCGATCAACCTGCGCCCGGTGGAGCGCACCCTGATCAATCTGCTGCGCGGCTTCATCGGGCTCATCCCCGGCGGCGAGCTGCTCTACCAGGTGCTCGAGCGCTACGGCGTCACGCAGCGCATCGCGGCCTGGGTGAGCGAACAGGTCGACGCCATGGGCATCACCTTCCAGGGACTGCGCGACTCGTTCACGCGCTTCACCGATTCCCTGGGCTGGAGCGACATCTTCAGCCCCGGCCAGGTGTGGCGGCGCGCGCAGGACATCTTCATGCCGACCATCCGGCGCGTCACGGCCTTCGTGTCGCAGCTCGCGTCGCAGGCCATTACCTGGCTGAAGGAGACCTTCACTGAGCCGCTGGCGAATTTCTGCCGCGAAATCCCAGGCTACGCGCTGATTGCCGTGCAGCTCGGCCGCGATCCCTTCACCCAGTCCCCGGTGGCGCGCACCGCGATGAACGTGGTGCGTGCGGTCGCCGAGTTCATCCCGAGCGGCCGCGAAAAGGTCGACCAGCTCGCGCAGTCGGGCGCGCTCGAGCGCGCCTACAACTGGTTCATGGAGGAAACCCGCGCGCGCAATCTCACCTGGAACCGCGTCACCGGCACTTTCGCCGCGGCCTGGAACGCGCTGCGACTCGAGGACGTGCTGCACCCGATCGACACGTTGCGGCGCATGGTCGGCATCTTCCGGCCGCTGCTCGTGGACCTGGCCGGCTTCGCGCGCGCCGCGCTCATGCAGCTCGCCGAATTCATCTTCGAGGCCGCCATGGGCGCGGGCGGCGCTCGCATCGTCGCGATCTTCAGGCGCGCGCGCGGCGCGTTCAACACCATCATCGCCGACCCGGTCGGCTTCCTGCGCAACCTGCTCACCGCCGTCGGCCAGGGGGTGCGCCAGTTCATGACCAACATACTCACGCACCTGCGCGATGGCGTGATCGCCTGGCTCGCCGGCCCGGTGGCGCAGGCCGGGGTGCAGATGCCCGAGCGCTGGGACCTGCGCGGAATCATCTGGTTCGTCCTGCAGATCCTCGGCTTGACCTGGATCCGCATCCGCCAGAAGCTCGTGCGCCTGATGGGCGAGCGCCCGGTGGCGATGCTGGAAGCCGGCTTCCAGCTCATCCAGGAGATCCGCGAGCGCGGCCTGGTGCAGGCCCTGCGCGACCGCGTCACCGAGTTCTTCGGCAGCCTGCGCGAAGCCGCCCTCGGCGCCATCCGCTCCTTCATCCAGCAGCGCCTGGTGATGGCGGGCATCACCCAGCTCATCTCCATGCTCAATCCGGTCGGCGCCGTGATCCAGGCGATCATCAAGACCTACACCACGATCCAGTTCTTCATTCAGCGCATCAACCAGATCCTCGACCTGGTGGAGTCGATCGTGAACTCCATTGCCGCCATCGCCGCGGGCGCGATGGCCTCCGCGGCCAACTTCATCGAGCGCACCATGGCGCGCACCATTCCGGTGATCCTGGATTTCCTCGCGCGCTTCATCGGCCTGGGCGATGTCGCCGGGCAGGTGCAGACCGCCATCCGCAACCTGCAGGCGCGCGTCGACCAGATGCTCGACCGCGCCGTCGACTGGATCCGGCGCCAGGCCTCCTCGCTCGCCAGCCGCGCGCTCGGTGGGGATCCGACCGCTCCACCCGCGCAGCGGCTGCAAAACGGCCTGCGCGAAGGCGTCGCAGCCGTGAACCGGCTGAGCGGCAGCCGCATAGGAATCGCCCTCATCCGCCCGCTGCTCGGCGCCATCCGCCTGCGCCATCACATGCAATCGCTCGAAGCGATCGCCATCGGCGGCCGCTGGGTCATTCGCGGCGTGGTCAATCCAACTGCAGACTCGCAGACTGAAAAGCAGGCCGACGAAGGCAACGTGGACGACTGGCCCACCGGCAGCGCGGTTGATCCCATACCGATCAAGTGGTTCAAGCCCCGAGACGGCTTCTATCCGACCATCCGGATTCGCGGCGGCGCAGAGCGAACCCCGCGGCAGGGCATTCTGCTGCCGGAAATCGACCGCACGGCCGCGCGCAATCTCGTAGTCCTCAACGAGAACTTCATGGCAGTCGACGACAAGATCCGTCGCAGGCCGCGAGGATCGGAAAACGTGAAGAATCAGATCCGTGCGCACCTGGACAAGCTGCTCGAGCTATCGCCAAGTCACGCGGACCGGATCTTCTTCGACGACTCTGGAGGCTACGCGGTGGACCACATTCGCGACCTCACATGGAGCGGCGCCGATGACGATGGAAACCTGTGGCCGCTCGCATCCGCGAAGAACAATGCCATCAATGCATCGCATAACCAGCGGGTGCGAGTGAAAGTAGACTCCAGAACGATCCGCACTGCCGCCGCGTCGCAGTTCGGCGACAAATGGTTCAGGATCAAGCAGATCGCCACTTCGGCGCCAAGCTCCGCAGGGGACCACGGAACGGACAACGACAACCCGATCAACAGCGGAGTCGGAGCTATCCCGAAGAGGAGTCCCTGATGCCCGCGCCCGCTGCCGCCACGAACGTGCGCGCCACGTCGGCGCGCACCCCGGCTGCAGCCCCGGCAGCACGCAAGCCCGCGCCGGGGCCCGTGGTCGCCGTCGACGGGTTGCGCATGTACCTCATGCGCAGCGGCGCCTGGATCAAGCTGCCGGACGACATGACCGCGGAGCAGGCGGCGCAGCTCGAGGCGGAGGGCGCGGCGGCGGAGAAGCGGCTCGGGAAAGGCCCGGCGCCGGAGCCGGTGCCGGATGTGAAGAAGCCGGCCAAGAAGGAAGCGGTGAAGGAGCCGCGCAAGCAAAGGAGAAGGCGCGGCGCCGCGGAGCGAGGAAAGGCTGCGGCGAAGGCGGCGGCAGCCGCGGCGGCGGAGTTCCTGGGCGCGGTGGGGAACAGCAAGGTGGCGCAGTACCTCGCCTCGAAGGCGCTGCCGGTGCTTTCCAGGGGGCTCGCCGCGCTCGGGCGGCTCAAACAGAACGAGCAGACGCACGATGATGCCGGCGAGAAGCTGAAGAAGTCGGAAAGCGCGGTGGTGATTCCGCCGAGCGAAGGCCAGTCGAAGAGCAATGCCGGGCAGGTCGAGACCTTGGACGAGCGCCCAGCGCCCGTGGTGGATGAGAAGAAGGCCAAGGGCACGCTGCAGGAGTCGCTCGCCGAGAACCTGCCGAGGAACATCGAGGCGGCTGACAACTTCAAGCGCGACAAGAAGGCGCAGCACATGGGCACGGACGTGCTCGCGGTCGTGCAGACCGATAAGAACGCGGTGATCGGCACGTTCGGCGCAATGACGCAAACACCCCCGCCCACTCCGCCGGACGCCACGCCGCTCGATCTGCCGCCGGTGGAAGCGGCGCCGCGCACGCCGCCGATGAATCTTGCCCAGGGGTTCCTGCCGCCCTTCCTCAAGGAGCATCTCGACCTCACCGGGTATACGAAGCAGGCGGACGCACGGCTGAAGGAGGAAGGCGTCACGCAGGAGCAGCTGGACATGGTCGACAGCGGCGAGCTTGCCGAGGCGAACCGCGAGAAGAAGGGAATGGAGCTCAAGGCGAAGAACGAGCCGCTGGTGGTGCAGCAGGCGGCGAAGCAGGAGGCGGTCCAGGTCGAAATAGGCCTCGCGCAGGAGGAGAAGCTCGGCCGCGACGCCATGCACGCCAAGCGCCGCGCCGGGCTGAACAACACCGCGCAGAAGCAGAAGGGCACGAAGAGCGCGCTGGAGAAGAAGCGCGACGAGGTCGCGCGCGAGATCAACGGCCGCTACGAGAAGGTGCAGGCGAGCGTCACGAAGAAGCTCGATGACCTCGAGAAGCAGTCCATGAAGCGCTTCGACGACGGCAACGCCCGGGCGGCGAAGCAGTTCGAGGACAACGTCAAGCTCGATCTCGACGCCTACAAGGCCGACCGCTACTCGGGATGGTTCGGCTGGGCGCGCAAGGCCAAGGACTGGCTGCTCGGCATGGACGAGCTGCCGCGAGTCAAGCAGATCTTCGACGTCAACCGCGCCGCGTTCGTCGCCGCCATCGACAAGCTGGTCGAGGCGATCGCCGCCGAGAACAAGCGGGTGATCCAGGAGTGCAAGGACGAGCTCGGCGACGCGCGCAAGAAGATTCAGGAGTACGCGGACGGCCTCGAGCCCGGGCTCAAGGACATCGGCCGCAAAGCGGCCGCCGACATGGGCGACAAGCTGAACGACCTCGACCAGTTCGTCGGCGATCGGGAGAAGGAGTTGCAGGCGAAGCTCAAGGACAAGCAGACTGAGGCGATCAAGGCCATCGACCAGAAGATCGAGAAGATGAAGGAGGCGATGTCCGGCGCGCTGGCGAAGCTCGGCCGCCTGCTGCTGTGGGCGGCGAAGAAATTCTTCACCTGGGCGCTGGAGAAATTCGGCTTCTCGCTCTCGACCATCGACAGCATCATCAACAAGGGCACGGCGGTGCTGAAGGCCATCTTCACCGGGCCGATCGCGTTCGTGAAGAACCTGATCCGCGCCGCAAGGGACGGCTTCCACAGCTTCGCCA
>Ga0224510_10000517_pt1 | contig 29299 bp, 21 predicted proteins | sample SF_May12_sed_USG_FD_170161 | JGI IMG/M metagenome (GOLD analysis project Ga0224510, IMG submission 170161) | Sediment microbial communities from San Francisco Bay, California, United States - SF_May12_sed_USGS_4_1 | ecosystem: Environmental > Aquatic > Marine > Sediment | place: USA: California... | reverse complement strand
GGCCGACAGTAAGGCCTGGAAGATAGCGACGCCCAGGACACCTTTCGCCACGCTGCGGATCGTCGCGATGGCGAGGTCGACGAACCCTTGGCCACGATCGCCGACGAGACTCGACGTAATGCTGACAGCGGCCCGGTAGCCGCTGTCGGCATTGACCAGCAACACTCCGGCCACAATCACGGCCACCAGGAACATCAGGAGCCCGAACAGGAAGGAGCCTGATATCTCCACCAAAGCGTGGCCGACCACTACGAGTTGCGGCTCGAACTTGTTGAGCGTGGCTGAAAGATTGGTCGAAGCGCCGCTCCAGGCAGCGTACAGGCGCTCACCGATGACTGGCCATTCGGCGACCGATGCCTCGGGTGGCGGAATGACGACGGATCCTTGCCGAAGTGCATGGCCGGCCGTCCTGAGTGCCTCTATGCTTGATTCCGCCATCAGGAACGTCGGGGCGATCATGACGGCGAGGCCGACAAGTACCAGCAAGGTTGCCGACAGCGACTCGCGACCGCCGAGCCTTGCCGTGAGTGCTTGATACGTCGGGTAAATTGCTACCGCGATGATCAGCGCCCACAGCGTCAGGCCCACGAAAGGAGAAAGTATGCGAATACACCAGTAAAGGAGCAGTACGAGGACCGCGATCTGGATAAAAGATGCGGTCGCGTTTCTCAGAAAAGCGCGATCGGAATGCGCCGTGTTTGCTGTACTCATTGATTTCCCCACAGTCTGCAATTGCGACTCTGTTACTGCCTTATAAAATACGCCGAAATCCGCTTCCGCGAAGGCTTAAGCGCAAGCCCGTGGCCGACTTGTGTCCGCATATCTGGGATACAATGCCTGTTTTTTTCGCCGAAGGCGGCAACCGCGAGCGGCTGGATCTGGGGAGCGGGGCCGGTGCTGTTGATTCCCACGGCATCCGACGATGTTCTCGGGTCAGAAAAGTGGGGCATCGGTCCGACGGCTGTCGTGCTCAAACAGCAAGGTCCCTGGACTTACGGCGCGCTGGCCAATCATGTCGAGTCGTTTGCGGGCGAGAGCAGTCGTGCCGATGTGAGTGCGACATTTCTGCAGCCCTTTGTGTCTTACGTTACGCCAAAGAAGACAACCTACGCAGTGAACCTCGAATCGACCTACGACTGGGAGAGTGAGAGTTGGTCAGTGCTTTTGAATGTGACGGCTACCCAATTAATGCGATTCGGAGGACAGCTGGTTTCTGTGGGCGGCGGAGTGCGTTACTGGCTCGATTCGCCCGATGCCGGCCCTGAAGGCTGGGGCCTGCGAATACAGGTCACAATGCTCTATCCCAAATAGGGGTACTCCGGGCCCAGGCGAATGGCAAGCACGTCTGGTCATGATGTTCGACTGTAAAGTCTGCTAGGCTCACTCACAACAAGAACGCCAATGATCCCAGGACAGAGAGATTTGCGATGAAGATGCTACGTCACGTTTTATTCGCCCACTTCAGTTTGCTGCTGGTGATAACCGGTTGCACGGACGGTTCCCAGCAATTGTCGAGTAGGGCACCGTAAGCAGACAGCGGCCCTTATGTTCTGGACCGCACGCACCTGCCGATCAGGGAACCCGTTCGGCCGAAGTACAGTGAACTTTCTGCAGCCGATGTTGAGCCACCGCCGTTATTCGAAGTCAAAGCGCCAGAGAAGGCGCCCAACGTTGTCATCGTATTGATTGACGATATCGGTTTCGGCGGCCCAAGCACATTTGGCGGGCCGATCCAGACGCCGACACTGGACGGATTGGCCGACGCCGGTCTTACGTACAACAACTTTCATACGACCGCCTTGTGTTCGCCAACGCGTATGGCGCTGAAGACCGGTCGAAACCACCACACCGGCAATACCGGTTCGATCATGGAAACAGCGACCGCCTACCCAGGCAATACCGGGCAAGTGCCGAACAGTGTTGCCCCGCTCGCGGAGATACTTCGACTCAACGGATACAGCACGAGCGCCTTTGGCAAGTGGCACGAAACCGCGGCCTGGGAAACCAGTGTCTCCGGTCCCTACGATCGCTGGCCGACTCACCAGGGCTTCGACAAGTTCTACGGTTTCATTGGCGGCGAGACCGATCAATGGTATCCGCTGATTTACGATGGTGTGACGCGTGTGACGCCGCCAAAGTCGGATGATTATCATTTCACGGTTGACATGTCCGACCAGGCGATAGGTTGGGTCAGGGCGCAACAATCGATGACGCCAGATAAGCCTTTCTTTATGTATTTTGCGACCGGCGCCGTGCACGCGCCGCACCATGTGCCCAAGGAGTGGGCCGACAAATACAGGGGTAAATTCGACGCAGGATGGGATGCTGTCCGTGCGGAAACGATTGCTCGGCAAAGGCAAATGGGAGTCGTTCCGGCAAACACAGAGCTGGGTCCAAAACCCGAGGACCTTAAGGACTGGGAAGCGCTGTCGGAAGACGAGCGTCGCCTGTTCAGTCGCCAGGCCGAGGTATTTGCCGGATTCCTTGAGCAAACGGACCATGAAATTGGCCGTCTTGTCACTGCCATCGAGGATATCGGTGAGCTCGACAATACTTTGTTCATCTACATCGCTGGCGACAACGGGACCAGTGCAGAAGGTGGTTTCGTTGGCATGTATAACGAAATGACCTATTTCAATGGTGTGGTCGAGAAAGTCGAAGACCTGGTGCCTCTGATCGACGAGTGGGGCAGGAAAGAGACCTTTCCGCACATGGCAGCCGCATGGGCAGTCGCTTTCGATTCACCGTTTACCTGGACTAAGCAGGTCGCATCTGACTTCGGTGGCACGCGTAACGGCATGGTCATCCATTGGCCAGAGGGCATTGAAGAGCAGGGCGGGCTTCGCAGTCAATTTGGTCATGTTATTGATATCGCGCCAACCATCCTCGAAGCAGCCGGGCTGCCAGAACCGAAAAGCGTCAACGGGACGATCCAGACTCCGATCGAAGGTCAGAGCCTGCTCTATACATTTAATGACGCGAATGCAAAGGAACGGCACACGACGCAGTATTTCGAGATGTTTGGCAACCGGGCGATCTACCAGGACGGATGGCTGGCACGTACGCTGCATCGCGCGCCGTGGCAGACAAGCGGCTTGCCGCCATTGGAGAACGACGTCTGGGATCTGTACAACGTCCGCGACGACTTCAGCCTGACCAGAAACCTGGCCCACGAGTATCCTGAAAAGCTCGCCGCAATGCAGGCCGTATTCATGAGCGAGGCCGAAAAGTACAACGTCCTGCCAATCGACGACAGGACTATTGAACGAATGAATCCTGCGCTGGCCGGGCGGCCAGACCTTCTCGGCGATCGATCCTCGATGACGCTGTACGGCGGAATGGATGGCATGATGGAGAACACCTTCATGAACATCAAGAACCGGTCCAAGACCATTACGGCAGAACTGGAGATTCCGGCGGGGGGCGCAAGCGGGGCGATCCTGTCGCAAGGAGGAAAGTTTGGCGGCTGGTCGCTGTATATGAAGGATAGCAAGCCTGCTTACACGTATAACTTTCTCGGGCTGCAGCGATACACGGTCGAATCGAGTAATGCTATTCCGGCTGGCCCTGCGACCGTAGTTGTGGATTTTGCGTATGACGGTGGCGGACTGGGTAAAGGCGGGCTCGCGACACTGTCGGTCAACGGCAACAGGGTCGGTGAAACCCGGGTCGAGATGACGCAGGCGATGGTCTTCTCAGCGGACGAAACTGCGGATGTTGGTCTCGATAACCAGCCACCGGTGGCTATCGGCATCGGAGTCGGTCGTGACGAGACTCGATTCTTCGGCACAATTCACAAAATCACGCTCGATGTGACGGACGTGCAGTAGGAGTAGCAACCAGCGGCTGAGTGGCCGGCCGGATTTTTACGGCCAAAAGATCTCTTTTTGAATGTTGCGTGATTGCTTGCACTCAGTCCTGAAATCATACGGGACCTCATCCACACAATCGGGCCACCGTCCGGTAACGGTCCAGTATTCGACCAGGCCGAGGCGTGCGCACAAGCGTAGGAAACGCGGGTCATCGCGCAGTTCTGGCAGGCCGGCCTGGAACAATATCGACGTACGGTAGGCGTCCGGGCCCATGATGTCCTCGCTGGCGCCAGTGGGACCGAGGCGCGCATTTTCCGCCAGTGCGTAGGCCTCATCGACCAGTCCCAGGTGTGCGGCATAAACGAGCCGCGAGCAATCGATCCAACCGGTTTTGTCCACATGGGATCTCAAACCATCCCACCACATGCGGATATTGTCAGCCGTCGGATGGCGCTTGGTACGAATGAACGCGAGGCCTTCCTCAAACTCGCGTATCGGGCGTTGCCCGACGAGATCCAGCAGGGCGTCGACTCCGGCCCAGTCTTCCAGCAACGCTTTCGCGCGGAGCAGGCTGGTAAGGGGAAAGCTCATCTCCGGGACGCGCGCCAGCAGGTCTTCGTACACGGGAATGGCCTCCTCGACGCGTCCGGCTGCCATGCGCGCCAGAGCGACCACGTTGGCGCACATGGGATCGAGAGGATCGGTGGTGTAGATACGCTCGTCCTCGGTGACGCTATCGCGGACATGTCCCATCGTCCTCAGCGACCAGCCTATGTACTTTTTGCCATCTCCCATGCCAGGCGCCTGCCGCACACGCTGCAGAGCCTCGGCGAGTTCAACAAACCGGCCGAACGGCGCGATCACAAACATCTTCGCAATCAATGCATCGACGTTTTCAGGATCGATGGCCAGCGCCAGGTCGGCCTCGCGAACGATCGCCGTGGCGCTCAGGTGGCGGTCTCTATACGGTTCGTAAAAGCGCAGCCAGGCACGCTGGTATGCAAGCCGCGCCCAGGCCGCGGCGAAAAGCGGTGCCCGTTGCGTCGCGACATCGAGCAGCCCGATCTTCGCCTTTAATTCGTCGGGCGCGTACGACTTCAGGCTCGCGCGCAGGTAGAGATCATAATCCGCCGGATCTACTGCTTCTGATGAAAAGCAGGAGAATGTTTGACTGAGCGCTGCCGAGATTTTCTCGGAAATATCGTCCTGCACCGAGAAGATGTCTTCCAGGCTGCGATCATAGCGGTCGGACCAGATTGTTGTGCCCGAAGCGGCCTCGACCAGGTGTGCGTTAATGCGCACCCGACCCGCGGCACGACGAATCGTGCCATCGAGAACGTGCGAGCAGCCGAGCTTGGCTGACGCACTTGCCTTGTCAGCGCCGCGAAACTGAAAGCTCGATGTGCGGCCAATGAGTTTCAGGCTCGACCCGCGCGCGAGGCGCTGAATAATTTCTTCGCTGACACCATCGGAGAAAAACTGCATCTCGGCGTCAGTTGAGAGATTGTCGAACGGTAAAACGGCAAGGATGGTTTCTACCGGTGTATGGCTTATCCTCGCGGCAGCATCTGCGCTGTCGGTCCGATGAAGGCCATCCGGCTCGATATCGAACGCCCACGCCAGCATGGCGGTGATGACGAAGCCGAGCGCGGCGAGGATGATGACCAGCTTGACCGTCCAGCCCGGTAAATTCAGGTTCGGCGCCAGCGTGGCGGCTACCTCGATGACGACCCAGCTGGTAATGGCATAAACCACAACGACCCGTACCACTCGGCGCCGTTTCAGCTCTGACCACCACGCCGCTATCCCGTTTTGCGGAGCCTGATCACTCATTGGTCCTGTCGGCCATTCTCCATGGTGTATTCTCGCGCGGAGTTTCTGTTCAAGCTCGCCATTATGCCCGTGTATCGATGTTTTGCGCGACGATCAGCGGTTCATCAAAGCAAGTGCAATTCGACTCACGCCGCTCTTCCACATGCGGAAGATACTCCCTAGAATCGGCCAGAGCCACGGGAGCCAAACCTCATGCAGAAAAAGAGCAACGACGCGCAACTTATTGCCGATCTTGAGCAGCGCATCGACACCATGCAGAACCTGAGTGATGCAGAACTCGGTAGCTTCAACCGACTGGACTGGATTGCCCTGATAATCATCTCGATCGTGATTCCCGTGATCGCCGTGGTACTGGCCCGATGAGTGGCTCGGGGAAGGGCCCCAATACCGAGCTGCTGAGCGTCTATGGGCGCGAACCGTTGCTCCCCAGCGAACGCGAATACAAATTCTGGAGCGCCCACGGTACCTGTTTCGCTTACGCCATAGCGACTTGGTGTTTCCTGACCGGCGGGTATGCGGCGCAGCTGGTCGGTGCGGTACAGGGGATGGTGTGCCTGATTGCCGGTAACCTCATCGGCGTATTCCTGATCAGCGCGTCGCTGTCTGCGGGCTGCCAGCGCTATGGCATCGAGCAGATCGATTTTTGCAAACCGTCTTTCGGCCAGAACGGCGCACGCGTCGTGTTGATTTTTTACTTGCTCAACATGATCGGCTGGTCGGGCCTGATCCTTGTCATGTTCGGCAATGGCATCGTGAATGTTGTCGATGCGCTGGGCTATACGGCGCCGAACTGGCTGGTGGGAGCCGGTGTTGCGCTTGGCATCTGGCTGACCTATATCCTGACGACGCGCGGCGTGCATTTGCTCAGCCTGTTCAATTCCATCATCACGCCAGCGCTGATCATGATTATCCTGTTCATGTTTTACATGCTGATCACTACTCACGGCTGGTCAGAAATACTCGCCGCCGAGCCCCTGGATCCGCTGCCGTCACCGTGGATGAATTACGCGGTGTGCCTGGAACTCGGTATCGCTTCGGGCATGTCGTGGTGGGGTGGAATTGGCTTTCTTGCAAGAAATACCAAGACCCGGCGTAACGCCATTTACCCCGAGGTTCTGCAGCTCGGGCTGATATTTGGCGTCGTCTGTTCGATTGCCCTGTTTTCCGGCCTGGTTGTCGGTTCCGACGATCCGACGCAGTGGATGGTTCCCCTCGGTGGTGTGTTTATGGGCGTGCTGGCCCTGGTATTCGTTGCCCTGGCGAACATTACGTCGACATCGGTGTCCCTGTTCGCCAGTGGTCTGGCATTGCGCCACGTGCCGGGACTGCACAAGCGCGGCTGGAAATTGATTATTGCGCTGACCGCTGTGCCGCTGGCTTTTTTTGTTGTCTGGCCGACCGAGCTTTACGATCTCGGTGACGCCTTCCTGGCTTATAACGGCACCATGCATGCACCGGTCGGCGGCATTCTCCTGGTGGACTATTTCCTGCTTCGCAAACAACGACTTCACCTGCGGTCCATTTTCGAAGCCGCGCCGAGCGGCCAGTACTATTACAGCGGCGGTTTCAATTTTCTGGCGTTAGCTTGCGTCATCCTCGGGCAATTGACTTATTTTTGGGTTTACAACCCATTCACAGATGCTGCTCAGCCGGTATTTCAGTTCCTGCCGGCATCGATTGCCGCATTCCTTCTGCCTGCCTTGATTTACTGGACCGGAATGCGGCTCATGGCCCGTTATCGTCTGCAGCCTGGTGGCGCGCCGGAGCAGGCGCCAGCCAGGAAACTGGTAACCCCGAATATCTAGGCGTCGCCATGATGCTTTTTCAGGCTGAGCTGCAAAATGGCATAGGCAAGCAGCGCTGAAATGACTGAGCCAATCAGTACGCCGAGGCGATCACCGCTAAAATACTGACCGCCGCCATGTTCGAAAGCCAGCCCGGCGATGAACAGGCTCATGGTGAAGCCGATTCCGCAAGCACAAGCCACGCCGGTCAGTTGCCACCAGCTGATCTGGCTGGGCAATCGTGCCAATCCGGGCAGAACCGCCATTGCGACAAACAGCAGAATTCCCAGCGGTTTACCGATGACGAGCCCCGCGATTACCCCGAAAGTGACGGAGTGCGTGAGGCTTGCGAGCGAAATGCCGGCCAGGGACAGACCCGCATTGGCGAAGGCGAACAGGGGCAGAATGGCAAAGGCAACCGGTCCGTGCAGGTCGTTTTCAAGCTCGCGCAGGGGAGACAGCCGCCCGGGCGGGCCCATCGGAACGCAAAAAGCGATCAAAACGCCCGCCAGCGTCGCATGCACTCCGGATTTCAGTACAGCGATCCACAGAACGACGCCAAGCAGGACATAGCTCGATGTCCGGCGCACACCCATTCGATTCATCAGGATTGCTACGCTAAGGATTACAGCCGCTGTGACTAGCGCGGCCAGGGAGAGATCAGCCGAGTAAAACACGGCGATGATTACAATCGCAGCCAGGTCGTCAAAAATTGCCAGGGTCATGAGGAAAATTTTCAGGGCGACCGGCACACGGGTGCCAAAGACGCTCAACAGCGCCAGCGCGAAGGCAATATCGGTGGCTACCGGTATGGCCCAGCCATCCAGCGCTACCGCATCGCCCCAATTGAGCCATGCGTAGATTGCGGCCGGCACCAGCATGCCGCCGAGGGCGCCGAGGCCGGGAAGGACTACTTGAGAAATTGAGGACAGCTCTCCCTCCAGGACCTCGCGTTTCAGCTCAAGCCCAATGAGAAAGAAAAAAACGGCCATCAAACCATCGTTGATCCAGAGCAACAGCGGCTTTTTGATTTCGAGCCCGCCGACCTGGATCGCGACCGTCAGGTTGAGGAGGCTGTCATAAAGTCCGGCGGCGGGCGAGTTCGCGACCAGGATGGCCAAGACCGCAGAAAACAGCAGCAGAATTCCACCTGCCGACTCCAGCTGCATAAAATTGCCAACGGCGCTGGTGAGCGGGCTTGTATTGTTACTGTGCGATTCAGACATAACTAAACATGCACCATCGAAGTGTTTCAGGCAATGCTCTGGGGATGGTTCGCGAAGATTGCTTACGGCAACCGGATTACCGTATAATCGCGCCCCGACGCGTTGGTGCCGTTGTTTGGCACCCCGTTACCAGAGTTTGGTAGAGAGGCCCCGCGTAGGGGCTTTTTGTTGTACTCAAGAATGGGCCATAGGCCCATTTTTTGTTTAAAAACAGTAGGTTATAGTTTGGATATGACGCGTGACGAGCTTGCAAAACTGCTGCAACCCACGGTCGAACGTCTGGGTTACGAATTATCGGATCTGGAGGCAAATACCGGGGGCCCGAAAGGCGTTGTTCGGCTCTTCATCGACAAGCCGGAAGGTATCGGTCTGGATGACTGCGAAAAGGTAAGCCTGGCTGTAAGCGCGCTTCTCGACATTGAGGATCCGATCCCAGGCCAGTACAACCTGGAGGTGTCGTCACCCGGATCGGACAGGAAACTGACCAAACACGCCCATTTCGTACGCTATACGGGCGAGGATGTGAAAGTCCAAATGCGATTTCCGATAGAAAATCGCAGGCGATTTCGCGGCAAGTTGTTAGCCGCAAATGAGCAGAATATTGTGGTCGAGGTGGACGGTGTGTCGCATACCTTGCCCATAGCGCAAATTGACATGGCAAGGCTGGCGCCCTGAAGGGCCAAAAAGTCCTGGCTGATTTGGAGTTACAGGTAATGAGTAAAGATATTCTGATGGTTGTTGACGCGGTCTCGAATGAGAAAGGCGTCGAGAAGCACATCATATTTGAGGCCATCGAGGCGGCGCTGGCATCGGCGACGCGCCGCAAGCATGGTGAGGACATCGAAGTTCGAGTCGCTATTGACCGCGATTCCGGCGATTACGAAACGTTTCGTCGCTTGCTGGTGTTTGCTGACGACTCAACGGAGCTCGAGACCCCGGATCGCGAGCTTCGCATGATCGACGCCCTCGAGATTGATGCGGCGGCCGAACCAGGCGGCTACGTTGAAGTGCCGATGGAATCGGTCGACTTTGGTCGTATTGCGGCGCAGACGGCCAAGCAGGTGATCGTTCAGAAAGTTCGCGAGGCGGAGCGTGAGCAGGTCGTTGAAGAGTACAAGGAACGTGAAGGCGAACTGTTGTCCGGTCTGGTGAAACGTGTTGACCGTAACGGCGTGTACATTGATCTCGGCGGCAACGCCGAAGGCTTCGTTGCCCGCGACCAGATGGTGCCACGCGAGCCGGTTCGGCCGCAGGACCGCATCAAGGCGCTGCTCACTGAGGTGCGCTCGGAGGTTCGCGGGCCGCAACTGTTTATGACCCGTACATCGCCGAAGTTTCTCGTGGAATTGTTCAAAATCGAAGTTCCCGAGGTTGGCCAGGGCCTTATTGAGATCCTGGGGGCGGCCCGAGATCCGGGCCTGCGCGCCAAGATCGCGGTGAAGAGCAACGACAGTCGAATTGATGCCGTAGGCGCCTGTGTCGGTATGCGTGGCTCACGCGTGCAGGCAGTCTCCAATGAACTCGCTGGCGAGCGCGTCGATATTATTCTCTGGGACGATAACCCGGCGCAATTTGTGATTAATGCCATGTCGCCTGCAGAAGTTGTGTCGATTGTTGTCGACGAAGACGCGCACAGCATGGATATTGCTGTTGACGAAGATAAGTTGTCGCAGGCGATAGGGCGGGGCGGACAGAATATTCGCCTCGCGAGCGAGCTGACCGGTTGGGAACTGAACGTCATGACGGCAGCGGATGCCGATGAAAAGAGCGAATCGGAGATGAAAGAGCTGATTGCTCTGTTTTCGAAGCAGCTTGACGTCGACGAGGAAGTGTCATTGATCCTGGTACAGGAGGGATTTTCAACGATCGAAGAGATCGCCTATGTACCGGCTGCCGAACTAATCGCCATTGAAGAGTTTGACGAGGATATGGTTGAGGAGTTGCGTAATCGGGCGCGCGATGTGCTATTGACACAGGCTATTGTTCGTGAAGAGAAAATTGATGAGTCTGAGCCCGCTGACGACTTGTTGAGTCTGGATGGTATGGACAAAAGCCTTGCCTTTCTGCTGGCCAGCAAGGGTGTGGTAACGCGGGAGGACCTTGCTGAATTGGCGACCGATGATTTGATAGAAATCAAAGACATGGATCAGCAAGACGCTGCTGCCTTGATCATGAAGGCGCGCGCACATTGGTTTGAAGCTGAGGAACAACAGGCCTGACAAACAGGCCTGGCGGAGTTTAGAAAAATGGCTGACGTTACAGTTTCGCAATTTGCCGAAGTGCTTAAAGTTCCGGTGGACAAGCTGCTGTCGCAGTTGGATGAGGCCGGCATCAAGGTTGCTGGTTCGTCAGACACGATTAGCGATGAAGCCAAGCTTGAATTGCTTACGCATTTGCGGCGCAGCCATGGGCAGGACGCGAGCAGCGCAGGTGATCCGGCACCGCGCCGCATTACCTTGAAGCGCAAGTCACAATCCGAACTGCGCCTGTCCGGCGCACAAGGTCGGTCTAGAACCGTCAATGTCGAAGTTCGCCGCAAGCGCACCTACATTAAACGCGATGTGCTCGAGGAACAGACTCAAAAGGAACAGGAAGAACTTGATCGCCAGCGACGTGCCGAGGAGGAACGTTTAGCCGCTGAAAAGCGTGCGCTGGATGCGGCCAATGCCGAGAAGGAACAGGCGGTTCAGGCCGAGGAGCAGGCGCGGCAAAAAGCGGAGCAGGAACGCAAAGAGGCGGAGGACGGAGCACGCGAGGCTGCGCGCCTTGCGGCCGCGGCGGCGGCAGAATCGACACGATCGGAGAAGTCCGAGCAGGATACGCGGGGACGTCGCGGTAAAGACAAGGCTAAAGGCAAGTCGGAAGACACGCGTTACGGTCGCAAAGAGCTTCATGTAGCGGGTGACAAGAGCGGCCGGCGTAAACGCAAGGCGCCCGCACGCCGACGCCCGGTGTCTTTGGGGGGCGACACACAGCACGGTTTCGAAATGCCGACAGCGCCCGTTGTTCGCGAAGTCGTGATCCCCGAGAGTATTTCCGTTTCAGAACTTGCACTGCGGATGGCTGTCAAGGGCCCTGAGGTAGTTAAGGCGCTGTTCAAGATGGGCGCGATGGTCACGATTAACCAGGTTATTGACCAGGATACGGCAACACTTGTGGTTGAGGAGTTTGGTCACCAGGTGAAGCTCGGGACCGCGGCCGATATCGATGAGCAACTGCTGGCGACCGAAGAACAACTGACAGGCGACAAGGAATCGCGCGCACCTGTGGTCACGATCATGGGACATGTCGACCATGGCAAGACCTCGTTGCTCGACTACATCCGCGCCACCAAGGTTGCCGCCGGTGAAGCTGGTGGTATTACACAGCACATCGGTGCGTATTCGGTAAAAACGGGCAAGGGCATGGTGACCTTTCTCGATACTCCGGGACACGCGGCCTTTACAGCGATGCGTGCACGCGGTGCGCACGCAACCGACATTGTGGTGCTGGTCGTGGCCGCGGATGACGGCGTAATGCCGCAAACCGTCGAAGCCATTCAGCATGCCAAGGCGGCTGGTGTGCCGCTGGTAGTGGCAGTAAACAAGATCGATCGATCCAATGCCGACCCGGAACGCGTCAGGAATGAGCTCTCGCAGCACGAGGTAATTCCCGAGGAATGGGGTGGCGAGCAACAGTTTGTGAACGTATCGGCACACACGGGTGAGGGCGTCGATCGACTCCTCGATTCCATTTTGCTGCAGGCCGAGATCATGGACCTGAGGGCGGTGGTTGACGGCCCAGCGCAAGGCATCGTTATTGAGTCGAGTCTTGAAAAGGGACGTGGCGCGGTCGCCACGTTGCTGGTTCAGGCCGGAACCTTGAAGCAGGGCGACATGATCATCGCGGGCGAAGAGTATGGCAGGGTTCGCAATATGTTCGACGAGAATCAGCAGTCGATTAGTTCCGCGGGCCCGTCGCAGCCCGCTCTGGTGCTTGGTTTGTCCAAGACACCTGGCGCTGGTGAAGAATTTATCGTCGTGAAGGATGAGCGCAAGGCCCGTGAGATCGCTGAATTTCGTCAGGCCAAGACGCGCGATGCGAAGCTCGCGCAACAGCAGGCTTCCAAGCTGGAAGACATGTTCAGCCAGATGGCCGAAGGCGACTCCGCCACCGTTTCTGTAATTATCAAGTCCGACGTACACGGTAGCGCCGAGGCATTGAAAGATGCCCTGACGAATCTGTCGACCGATGAAGTAAAAGTAAAAGTGCTGGGCTCAGGAGTTGGAGGAATCACAGAAACTGACGCCAACCTGGCGGCCGCGTCCAAAGCGGTAATTATCGGCTTTAACGTACGTGCCGACGCGGCTGCGCGGGCTGCGATCAAGGAATCCGGCGTGGATGTGCGTTACTACAGCATCATCTATGAAGCTATCGATGATGTAAAAGCGGCACTGACTGGCTTGCTGGCACCGGAAATTCGTGAACAGATCGTCGGTCTCGCAGAAGTCAGGGATGTCTTTAAGTCACCAAAGTATGGTGACATTGCGGGTTGTATCGTTATGGAAGGCTACGTCAAGCGCTCCAATCCGATTCGTGTCCTGCGTGACAATGTCGTGATTTTTGAGGGCGAACTGGATTCGTTGCGACGCTTCAAAGACGATGTCAACGAAGTACGCTCGGGCACGGAGTGCGGTATCGGCGTACGGAATTACAACGACGTCAAAGTAGGCGACCAGATTGAGTGTTTCGAGCGCGTAGAAGTTGCTCGTACGTTGGGATAATGCCTCGAGAGTATTCACGTAACCAACGGCTTGGCACCGAGGTGCTGCGTACGTTGAGCGAATTGCTGCGCTTCGAAACCAAAGATCCGCGGCTCAAGAACGTCTCGCTGACCAGTGTGGATCTGGCACGCGATCTTGGCGTGGCGCGGGTCTACTTCAGTCTGCTGAACCCTGCTGATAGCGTCGAGCCTGTACAGCAGGGTTTGGAGCGAGCTGCTGGTTTTCTTCGCAGCAAACTGGGTCAGTCGCTGCAGATTCGCCATGTACCCGAGTTACGATTTGTGCACGATGACAGCGCTGCCGAGAGCTCGCGAATAAGCCAGCTGATTGATCGCGCCCTGCGCCCCGACGGCAGCAAGTAGAGTTGAAGATGGGTTCCACGCGAAGTCGGCGCGATGCGGTCGACGGTTTGTTGTTGCTGAACAAGCCGGCTGGGCTCAGCTCCAACCAGGCGCTGCAGCGTGTCAAGAGACTCCTGAACGCCAAAAAAGCTGGCCACACCGGTAGCCTTGATCCGGCCGCCACCGGCATGTTGCCGCTGTGTTTCGGGGAGGCAACCAAAGTTTGTCAATTTCTGCTCGATGCAGACAAGACTTATCGCGTCACTGCCAAGCTTGGTACCGCCACCGATACTGGCGACGCTGACGGCCGCGAAATCGAGAGGCGTGAAGTGCCGACTCTTTCGGCTGCGGCGTGGGATGAGTTGCTGCAGGGATTCGTCGGCGAAACTCTGCAGATTCCGCCAATGTATTCGGCCTTGAAGAAGGATGGCAAACGGCTTTATGAGTTTGCCAGAAAAGGCATTACGGTCGATCGGCAAGCGAGGCGCATTCGTATTGAAGCAATTGAGCTGCTTGAGACTGCGGCCGGGAGGCTGGTGTTTCGCACGCGCTGCTCGAAGGGAACCTATATCCGGGCACTGGTCGAGGATATTGCGCGTGCCGCTGGAACGGTAGCGCACACCGCCAGCCTGCATCGCGAGGAAGTCGGAGATTTTCAGGCCGCCGACATGCTTGACCTGGGCACGCTGGAGCTGGCGGCAGAACGTGGTGGCGGGCTGCAGCAGCACTTGATCGCGCCGGACCGCGCCCTCGCCAGATTGCCTTCAGTGACGCTTGACGACGGCGATGCGGCGCGGTTCTGCAGCGGTATGGCCAGCGCTGGAATTGGGTCCGGAGGGCCCGGTCTGGTACGCGCGTACCGCGTTGACGCACGATTCCTGGGGGTTGGTGAGGTTTCAGAGGACGGTTCGCTAACGCCACGAAGAGTGTTTCATTTGGGCGAAAAAAACCCGTAGTTATTTGATTTTGGGCTGTTAATGGGCTCTAACAGGCGCTAGAATGCGCGCTGCAAAAAAGGGCCAAGAAGAGAAGAATTGGAGAATTTGAAAGATGTCGCTGTCGACTGAGACAAAAAGCACGATTGTTAAAGAATATGCCCGTGGCGAAACTGACACTGGCTCCCCCGAAGTTCAGGTGGCGTTGTTGTCTGCACGGATCACCGAGCTAACCGAGCACTTCGGTACCCACAAGAAAGATCACCATAGCCGTCAGGGTCTCCTGCGGATGGTCAACAAGCGACGCAAGCTGCTCGACTATCTGAAAGCGAAGGACCAGGACCGGTATCGCGAGCTGATTTCCCGGCTCGGTATTCGTCGTTAATCGACGAGTCATTCTGGCAATGCGATAGGTCAGCGTCGATCCCCGTAGGGACCGCAGCGTTGCGCTATTGCTCAATTCCAAACAAGAGAAAGCAAAGTGAAATCAACCAAGAAATCGTTCCAGTACGGTGAACACGAGGTCACCATCGAGACCGGCGCCATAGCGCGGCAGGCCGATGGTGCAGTTATGGTTAATATGGCGGACACCCAGGTACTGGTGACTGCAGTGGGGCGCAAGGCCGCTGAACCGGGCAAGGACTTCTTTCCGCTGACCGTGAATTACCAGGAAAAGACCTACGCCGCAGGTAAGATTCCGGGCGGCTTTTTCAAGCGAGAAGGCCGACCGAGCGAGAAAGAGACTCTCGTTAGCCGCCTGATTGATCGTCCGCTCCGGCCGCTGTTTCCGAAAGGCTTCACGAATGAGGTGCAGGTAATTGCGACCGTAATGTCGCTGAACCCGGACGTTGACCCTGATATTCCTGCGCTGTTGGGCGCTTCGGCAGCGCTGGCAATTTCCGGAATGCCTTTCGCGGGACCCATCGGTGCGGCCAAAGTCGGCTATCGTGACGGCAAGTACCTTTTGAATCCCGGCGTAGAATCGCTCAAGACCTCTGATCTTGATCTGGTTGTGGCCGGCACCAAAGACGCGGTGCTCATGGTGGAGTCGGAGGCGAACCAGCTTGCTGAAGACGTCATGCTCGGCGCGGTTGTATTCGGTCATGAACAAATGCAGGCAGCCATTGCTGCTATCAGTGAGCTCGCCGCAGAAGTTGGCAAGCCGGCGTGGCATTGGGAGGCCAAGGTCGAAGACGAATCACTGGCAACTGCAGTAGCTTCGCTGGCGACAACCGGCCTGACTGCTGCGTATCAAATCACTGACAAGCAGGATCGCCAGGCGGCGGTCGGTCAGACCAAAGCGACCACGGTAGAGGCGCTGACATCCGCAGAAAACGCACAGTACTCTGCAGGCGATGTGATGGAGGCTCTGTACAAGCTGGAAAAGAAAATTGTGCGCGGCCGTATCATTGCCGGCAAGCCACGAATTGACGGCCGCGATGTCAGGACAGTCCGCAGCATCGATGTGCAGGTTGGAGTGTTGCCGAGAACTCATGGCTCAGCGATTTTCACGCGTGGTGAGACACAGGCAATTGTAGTCACCACGCTTGGCACGGGCCGCGATGCGCAGATCATCGACGCAATCGAAGGCGAACGTAAAGAGCAATTCATGCTGCATTACAACTTTCCACCTTTTTCGGTCGGTGAGACCGGCTTTGTTGGTTCGCCAAAGCGCCGCGAGATTGGTCACGGCAAGCTGGCGCGGCGGGGTATCCAGGCGGTAATGCCGAAATTCGATGAATTCAGCTACGTCATTCGAGTTGTTTCGGAAATTACGGAGTCTAACGGCTCCAGTTCGATGGCATCGGTTTGCGGTACCAGCCTTGCGCTGATGGACGCCGGCGTGCCGATTAAGGCACCCGTCGCTGGGGTTGCAATGGGCCTGGTGAAGGAAGGTAATGATTTTGCCGTGCTTACGGACATCCTTGGCGACGAGGATCACCTGGGCGATATGGACTTCAAAGTTGCTGGCACCAAAGATGGCATCACGGCCTTGCAAATGGATATCAAGATCCAGGGTATAACTCGCGAGATTATGGACAAAGCGCTGGCTCAGGCACGCGACGGGCGTCTGCACATTCTGAGTGAGATGAACAAGGTAATCAGTGTGCCGCGTGAGGAAATGTCCGAGTGGGCGCCATCAATCATTGCCTTCAAGATTGATCCGGAAAAAATTCGCGACGTAATCGGCAAAGGTGGTGCGGTTATCCGCGCAATGACCGAGGAAACAGGAGCCACGATTGATATCGATCAAGACGGGACTGTGCGAATCGCATCGGTGGACGGTGCTTCCGGACGTGAGGCGCAACGCCGGATCGAGTTGATTACCGCAGACGTTGAAGTGGGTCGTGTTTACGATGGCAAAGTCGCGCGGCTTATGGATTTCGGCGCATTTGTCACCATCCTTCCGGGTAAAGACGGGCTGGTTCACATCTCTCAAATTTCCAACGAGCGTGTTGAAAAAGTCAGTGACAAGCTTGCCGAGGGCGATGTCGTCCGAGTAAAAGTCCTCGAGGTCGACCGTCAGGGTCGAGTGCGGCTGTCCATGAAGGAAGTGGACGCGGCGTAAGGTTCGAGAAACCCCAGGATCCGTGGTGGCAGGTAGAATCTCGGCCGCCACGGAGTTCCGCCTTCAATAAATCCGACGTGGCCGCCGGATTGGGCCAGTTCGATTGTTACCTGGTCGGAAAGTCGATCTGCAGCGGGAATGACGGTCGGCGTCATGAATGGGTCGTCGAGCGCATTGATGATCAGGGTAGGCCGTCGAATGTCTATCAGGAATCGGCCCGAACTACAGCGATCGTAGTAGTCCTGCATGCTCTGAAAACCATGTAATGGCGCCGTCACGGCGTCATCAAATTCCGCGAATGTTTTTGACTGCATGGCGCGTTGCCAATCGAATGCAGCCGTATGCGGGTTGAATTTGCGTCGCAAGGACGTTTTCATGCGTTTTATAAGGTAATGTTGATAAAACTTTGAAAAACCAGTATTTAATGCACCTGCACATTGATGTAAATCCAACGGAGCACAGACAGCAACCGCGGCCGCCAACAACGACGCCTGCGCAGACTCTCCCAAGTACTTCAGCAGGATGTTGCCTCCGAGTGAGTAGCCCGCAGCAAACAAAGGGCCGCTGTGTCCACGTTCACGCAACTGTCCCAGGAAGAAACGAATATCGTTAGTCTCGCCGGCATGGTATCGACGTGGCAGACGGTTGCGATAATCCCCGCAGTCACGCGAGTGCAGTACGCAAGACCGCCAGCGACGCATTATTGCGGCACGCATCAACATTCTGGCATAGGACGATTCGGCGGAGCCTTCGAGTCCGTGCAGTATGACCAGCAGTGGAGCAGATAACGGCAAATCGTCGCCAGCGACGGGCCAGTCGATGGCGGTTACATCCCCGTCAGGCAGTTCGAGCGATTCTCGGCGCAACTGAGGTCGTTTTGGAAACGCCCAGGGCAACTGCGGATATATGGTTTGCGCCTGGCGACTGACCAGCCACCATGGGGGCCGAAATTTACTGCGAATTATTCGATCGCCCGCTGTATTGCTTATCATTGCTGCTATTTTTTTGCCGATTGTCGCTAAGCCCTGGCGCTGGGCAAAAAAAATGGCCCCCCGCTTGCGCAGGGGGCCCGCCGTGGAGTGTCAACTCCTTCAGGCAATGCAACAGGGGGCGGGGGAGCGTATCCCCGTTGCACAAGCCAAGCTATTGCATCTAAGGCCATGAAGTCAAGGGTTTTTTTACAGTGTGTCGGGGCTAAACAGGACCGCCTTTTCTGCGCGCAGCCGACCGATATTCCAGTTGTCATGGGCCCATTCCCAGATCCGGCCACAACTGGCGGTTGCGAGCTCGTCGGGCGGCTGCTGACGAAGTGCCGCCAGAGCCGCGTGCAGCGTCCTGGCAACCTGGGTCTTGGGCAGTGCCGCGGCGCCGGTGCTCTTGGCGAGTTTTTGCCCCTGCGCGTTCACGGCCACCGGTATATGCGTGTACCGCGGTGTGCGATAACCCAGCAATTTTTGCAGCCAGATTTGTCGTAGGGTTGAGTCCATCAGGTCAATGCCGCGCACAATGTCGGTCACGTTCTGATCATGATCATCGACCACGACCGCAAGCTGGTAGGCGATCAGCTTGTCTTTACGGCGAATGATGAAGTCACCTGACTCTGTTTCCAGGCATTGCGATTGCGTTCCTTGCAGGCCGTCGATGTATGTCAGGGTTTTGGCGCCGGTCCGTACCCGGATCGCGGTCGCGCTGGCGTTCGTACCGCCGCGACAGGTGCCCGGATAGATGGGGCCGAGATCGCCTAACTCCGCGCCCTCGAGGTCGCTGCGCGAGCAGCCACAAGGATAGGCGTGACGGACCGCCAGCAAAGATTCAAGCGCCGCATCGTGTAAGCTGCGACTGTCGGCCTGAAAACGAATTGCACCGTCCCATTCGAAGCCATAAGTGGCCAGAGCCGCAATGATAGCTTCAGTGGCGCCGCGTTGTTCGCGGGGCGGGTCAATATTCTCAATGCGCAGTAACCATTTGCCGGAGTGCTTACGAGCCTCGAGAAAGCTCGCAACGGCGGTAATCAATGAGCCGAAATGCAATGGGCCTGTTGGTGACGGGGCAAATCGTCCGATGTATTGCCCGTCTTGCGCCCCAGAACTACCGGTAGCGATCGTCCCGGTCTCTGAATTGGCGCTCGGCTACTTCGCGACGCTCCTGTGCTTCCAGGCACAATGTCGCTACCGGTCGCGCTTCCAGCCGCTTCAATCCGATTTCCTCGCCGGTTTCATCGCAGAATCCATAGCTACCGTCATCAATGCGGGCCAGGGCTGCATCGATCTTGCGCAGCAATTTTCGTTCGCGATCCCGCGTCCTCAGCTCCAGTCCAAATTCCGACTCCTGGGTTGCGCGATCATTTGGATCAGGAAAATTCGCGGCCTCATCCTGCATGTGATGAACCGTGCGATCCACCTCGAACATTAATTCGCGTTTCCAAGCTGTCAGGATTTTGCGAAAGTGCTCAAGCTGACCTTCGCTCATGTATTCCTCGCCACGCCGGGTCTTATAGGGTTCAATGCCATGAATCGGGCCGGTCAGCACGTCGCCTCGAGACCGGGAGCGTTTCGGTGGCGGCTTGTTGCCAACCGCCTTCTGAGCGATAGCCTTTCTCTTACCCGGCTTCGGCGTGCTGCCCTTCTTGCTGCCGCTCTTTTTCTTGCTGCCCGGTTTACTGGCTGCTTTCCCGGCACCCTTTTTCGACGGCGATTTTTTAAGTGCGGCCTTTTTCGACGACGACTTTTTCTTCGACGATTTTTTCCTGGATGACGCCTGTTTGCTGGTCGACCTCTTGGCTACAGCCTTCTTTGCTGCCTTCTTGGTGGCCACTTTCTTTTTGCTGATATTCTTGGCGGCAACCCTTTTTCTTGAGGTTGTCGCTTTGCTTCGCTTCTTACTCGCAGTCTTTTTTGCGGGCATCAGGAGCTCCTGCCGGATCGAGAAAAGGGCGGGATTATACATTGCTGGCGGCTGCATGGAAGCCTATTTTTTTAGGCTTTTTTTAGCCCCGACGATTTGCCCGGAAGGCCCGAAGCATGAGGCCTGAAGGGCATTTGCCGATTTTCGGCGAGAATCGTTTTATTGATCGAATTACATTACACTACCTCGATTTGACGGGCCATTGGCGTCTTCCTGCACATGCGATTAAGCAAAATAAAGCTCGCCGGCTTCAAATCTTTCGTCGATCCTACCACTATCACCTTTCCCAGTAGCCTGGTTGGCGTCGTGGGGCCAAACGGGTGTGGAAAGTCGAACGTAATTGATGCTGTCCGATGGGTAATGGGCGAAAGTTCGGCCAGTCGCTTGCGTGGCGACTCGATCACAGACGTAATATTCAACGGGTCCAGTTCCCGGCAACCGGTCGGATCTGCGTCAGTCGAATTGCTGTTCGACAACAGCGAGACCACCCTTGAAGGGCAGTACGCCAAGTATTCCGAGATCTCCATCCGGCGCGAAGTGACGCGCGATGGGATATCGAATTATTTTCTCAACGGAACCCGCTGTCGTCGCAAGGATGTGACTGGCGTATTTCTCGGTACTGGCCTTGGGCCACGTAGTTATTCAATCATCGAGCAGGGCATGATTTCCAGGCTGATCGAAGCCAAGCCGGAAGATATGCGTGTTTTCCTCGAGGAAGCGGCCGGCATTTCGAAATACAAAGAGCGGCGACGCGAGACATCGAATCGCATCAAACATACCAAAGAGAATCTCGATCGACTTATGGATGTTGTCGATGAGATTGATAAGCAAATCAAACATCTGGATCGGCAGGCCAAGACCGCGGAACGATACAAGCGATACAAGGATGAGGAGCGGCGTGGGGCGGCGGAATTGATTGCGTTGCGAATTGTCGAGATATCGGAACGCGCCAATGCCGCAGCCCGGCTGCTGGCTGAGCGCAAAACGCAACTCGAGGCAGCAATTACCAAACAGCGCAAGCAAGAGGCGAGCGTTGAAGATGCGCGGGTACGGCAGAGCGAATGCAACGATGCATTCAATGAGGTTCAGGGCCGCTATTACAAGGTAGGCTCGGCAATTGCGCGCATTGAACAGTCCATTGAACACGCACATGAACTGCGCGAGCGCCAGACGAAGGATCTGGAAGTGGCACGACAGGGTGCCGCCGAAATTCTTGAGCACATTAATAAAGACAAGACGGAAATCGAGCAACTGGAATTGACTCTCAATGAGCTTATTCCGGGCCTTGAGCAAGCGCGTCAGAGTGAGATGTTGTCGACAGCTTCGCTGCGCCGGGCGGAAGTGGCGCTCGCCGACTGGCAGCAACGATGGGATGAATATAATGCCAAGTTCAACGAAGCACTGCAGATTCGGAATGTAGAGCAAACTCGTGCCGAACAAATCGAGTCTCGGATTCAGAGCTTCACGGAGCGCCGTAAGAAACTTGATGAGGCGAAGTCAGATACCAGCATTGATGAATTGAAAGCTTCATGCGATGAACTAACCGCGCTGGAAATGCGCAAGCGTCAGGCGCGCGATGAATTCGAGCGTCACCTGGAAGATATTGGTGAGCAGATACGCAAGTTACGTGAGCAGGATCAAAAGCTGACCCGTCTGGTCGACGAACGCCGCACTTCCTTGCAAGCGGGGCAGGGTAAGTATGCTTCGCTGGAGGCATTGCAGAAGGCAGCACTTGGAGAAAGTGACGGCCAGCTTCAGGCTTGGCTCGAGGCAACGGGTCTCAACGAGAACAAGCGGGTGGCCCAGACTATCGATGTTGCCGAAGGCTGGGAACGCGCTATCGAAACTGTGCTCGGCAATTATTTGCAGGCAGTGTGCGTTGACGACATTACTGCAATGGTGGAGAGCATCAGCGATCTCACATCCGGTGATGTAACCCTGCTTGACGATTCGCGGGGTCATATCGACCCGGCTCGGGCGATAGACACCCTTGCGGAGAAAGTTGCGGGCGCCCCTATAGCGATTCAGGAGCTGCTGTCGTCGGTGCGAATTGCGGACTCGCTAGGCGTCGCGCTCAGCATGCGGGATAACCTCGCAGAGTCGCAATCAGTGATTACTGCGGATGGCATCTGGATTGGTCGCGACTGGTTGCGTGTTGCCAAGGACAAGGACGCCAGAGCAGGAATTCTTTCGCGTGAACATGAAATGCGCCGTTTGAAGGCCGACAATCGTGAGTTGCTTGCTCGCTTCGAAAGTGCTCGCAAACTATTGCACGATGGCAGGGTGCGACAAAATCAGCTCGAGGAGCGGCGTGAGGTTGTGCAACGTGATGCTGCAGCGTTACTCAGCGAGTATGCGGAGACCAAGGCCTCGCTGGACGCTGCCAGGTATCGGCTGGACCAGGCGGGCGCACGCCGCATCGCTATTCATGCAGAAGCAGATGAATTGGGTAACGATCAAACTTCCGCCGAGGAGCAGCTGCGCGAATCGCGGCGCAAAATCGATCTGGCCGCAGAACAAATTGAAAGTTTGATTGCCCGGCGGGAAAGTCTTGAACGAAGTCGCGAGGACCTGCGCGGAGAATTGCTCCGTGTTCGGTCGCAGGCTGATGCTGACAGGGACTCTGTCCAAAATATAACTATTCAATTCGAAAGTCGTCGCACGAGCAAAGACTCTGCGGCGCAGAATCTTTCGCGTATGAGGACGCAGCTGGAGCAGTTCCAGGCACGCGAGCGAGAGATTCAGGAACAACTGAATCAAAGCCAGGCACCTTTGGCCGGCAATAAGGCATCGCTCGAGACTTTGCTCACGTCGAGGGTGCAAGTTGAAACAGAGCTCGCCACAGCCCGAATGCTGGTTGAGCAGGTCGAGAGCGAACTCCGGGAGTTGGACCAGGCCCGTATGCAGATTGACCAGTCTGTTGAGGTGGAGCGCGAGAAAGTCACACAGGCCGAGATTGCGTCTCGGGAATTGCATGTGCGCCGCGAAGGTCTTGACGACCAACTGTCACAAACGAAGTTCAGTCTTGAGACTCTGATTAGTGAGCTCGACGCAGCTGCAAACATTGAGTCTTGGGAGATAAAACTCGAAGCTGTTCGTAACCGAATTGACCGACTTGGCCCGATAAACCTGGCAGCGATCGACGAATTCAAAAAACAATCTGAGCGCAAGGAGTACCTGGACGCGCAGCTTCTCGACCTGAAAAATGCTTTGGCAACTCTCGAGGGAGCAATCCGGAAGATCGACCGGGAGACCAAGACCCGATTCCGGGACACGTTCACCAACGTCAACGAGGGATTCAAACAGCTTTTTCCGAAGTTATTTGGTGGTGGCCATGCCTACCTTGAGCTGGTCGGGGACGACTTGCTTTCGGCCGGCGTTACGGTGATGGCGAGACCGCCAGGCAAGCGAAACAGTACCATTCACCTGTTATCGGGTGGCGAGAAGGCGCTTACCGCAGTCGCGTTGGTATTTGCAATTTTCGAACTCAATCCGGCGCCGTTCTGCCTTCTTGATGAGGTTGATGCACCGTTGGATGACGCGAATGTCGGCCGCTTCTGTGACATTGTGAGGTCGATGTCGGAAAAAGTTCAATTCGTATTCATTACGCACAATAAGGTCACTATGGAAATGGCGCGGCAACTAACGGGCGTGACCATGCAGGAGCCTGGCGTTTCCCGCCTGGTTTCCGTGGATCTTGACGAAGCGGTGAAAATGGCGGCGAGCTAGAATTACTGTAATGGATGGGCTGCGCTGGTTACTACTGCTATTCGGGTTGCTGGTGATTGCCGGCATTTACTTCTATAGCCGTATACAAAAGAGTACTCCGGAATCAGTTGAAACAAGACCGATACGGCGTGCACCTTCGATCGGTGCCGGGTCAGATGACCCCGATGCGCCTGGTGAGCCTGACCAACTCGACGCAGACGGCGATGCTGAGGCCGAGGATGTAGTTGTCGTTGCCAAAAGACCCTCGCAACAAAAGATCGTTACGCTGCGGGTGGTGGCGCGAAACAAAGGCGCGTTTCGAGGTGATGAGCTAATCCTGAGTCTTCGTGGCATAGGCATGCGGTCCGGGAAATTTGGCATCTACCATCGCTACGATGGCAATGATGAGAATCGTACTATCTTTAGTGCCGCGAGCCTGGTCGAGCCCGGCAGCTTCGACCTCGCAAATATCAAAGAGCAAGAGATACCCGGAATCAGTATGTTCCTGGTGTTACCCGGGCCGGTTGATGGCACGGAGGCGTTCGACCTGATGATGCAAGCAGCGCGGGCTATAGCGCAAACAATCAATGCCGAAGTACTCGATGAATCCGGTTGCACACTGAGTATTCAAAGAGAACGATATATGCGCGAGGAGATTATCCAGTTTCAGCATCAGCGTACAAAGACGGTTGACTGATTCGGCGTCCCGCCAGCCTTTATGCCCGCGCCAGTTGCCATACGTAAGAACCTGGAATTGCTGCGCGACCAGATACGACACCACAACTACCGCTACCACGTGCTGGATGACCCGGAAATTCCGGACGCTGAGTACGATCGACTCATGCGGCAACTGCAAGCGCTTGAGCAGGAGCATCCGGAACTTGTCAGCGCAGATTCACCGACGCAGCGGGTCGGTGCCGAGCCAATTCAGAGTTTCAAGACTGTCAAACATCGGGTGCCAATGCTTTCCCTGGAGAACGCGTTTTCCACCGATGAGCTACGAGATTTTCATCGCCGTGTGACTTCGCGACTGGAGTTGGATATTGATGCACCGGTGCAATATGCCGCCGAGCCGAAGCTCGATGGCGCAGCCATCAGCCTGCTGTACGAAAACGGCGTCCTGGTTCGCGGTGCGACTCGCGGCGATGGCACAAGCGGGGAAGACGTTACTCACAACGTCAGGACGATTGATTCGATTCCATTACGGCTGATCGGACGCAAGTACCCGTCAGTACTGGAGGTCCGCGGTGAAATATTCATGCCGAAGGCGGGCTTTACGGCGTACAACGCAAATGCGCGCACGACCGGTGAGAAAACCTTCGTTAATCCACGCAATGCCGCAGCTGGTAGCCTGCGGCAGCTCGATCCAAAATTGACGGCGATGCGTCCGCTGGATATTTACGTGTATTACGTCGGTGAGGCAATAGGTGTCACTTTACCGCCAACTCATAGCGAAATTCTTAATTTGCTCCAGGAATGGGGGCTGAAGGTCTGTCCAGAGCGGCGGCTTGTGCAGGGCGTCTCCGGATGTGTGGAGTACTACGAAGCGATTGGAGCTGCTCGAGATTCGTTGCCGTACGAAATCGATGGTGTCGTGTACAAAGTAGACAACCTGGCCATGCAGCGCGAACTTGGCTATGTATCGCGGGCTCCGCGCTGGGCGATTGCGCACAAGTTTCCCGCACAGGAGGAGATGACCGTCGTTCAGGGTATCGAGTTTCAGGTCGGCAGAACAGGTGCACTGACCCCTGTGGCTAGACTGGCGCCAGTATTTGTCGGCGGTGTGACGGTCAGCAATGCAACGCTGCATAACATCGATGAATTACATCGGAAGGACGTCCGCGTTGGCGATACGGTTATTGTGCGACGCGCGGGTGACGTGATTCCGGAGGTCGTCAGCGTCATTCGGCAGCGTCGCCCTGACGGCACCAGGCGCACGCACCTGCCTAAGAAGTGCCCCGTGTGCGCGTCGGCGGTCATTCGCGAAAAGGGCGAGGCGGTCGCGCGATGTAGCGGTGGCCTCTATTGTCCGGCTCAGCGAGCCGAGGCGTTGAAGCATTTCGTGTCTCGCAAGGCGATGGATGTCGATGGAATGGGCGGCCGGTTGATCGAACAGCTGGTGGCGATCGACCGAACAAAGTCACCGGCCGAGATTTACGATTTGCGACAGGAGGAGCTGGCTGTAATGGACCGGATGGGGGATAAGTCGGCGGCGAACATCGTTGCGGCGATCGAGGCAAGCAAATCAACAACGCTCAGTCGGTTTTTGTATGCTCTTGGCATTCGGGACGTTGGCGAGGCTACGGCAGCTAATCTTGCAGCGCATTTCGGCAATCTGGCGAGCATTGAGGGCGCCAGCGTGGAAGAACTTGAGGGCGTGGCCGATGTCGGGCCGGTTGTAGCATCGCGCATCCGGGCGTTCTTCAACGAGCCGCATAATCTAGATGTAATTCGAAACCTGCAGAAAGCGGGCGTCCATTGGGAAGACAGCGATCCCCAGGCTATCCCGGCAGAAGGACCATTTTCTGGCAAGACATTCGTCCTCACTGGGACGCTGTCTGGCATGACTCGTGACGAGGCCAAGCTCTTGATTCAAAAGCTCGGTGGCAAGGTTTCCGGCAGCGTTTCCAAGAAAACGGACTTCCTTGTCTTCGGCGAAAATGCTGGGTCAAAACTGACTAAAGCGCAAAGTCTGGAGGTAAGCACGCTAAGTGAATCAGAATTTCGAGCTTTAGTTGGCGGTGAGTAGACTAACGGTTATTTGTAATGGCTCGGCAAAACTAGGTGTTTTGCTTGTATTCGTCCCTTTCCTAGAAAAGTTAAGTTTGTCAACAATTGGTCTATTTTTCCCAACTTGATCATTTCGTTAGCATAAGTGATTTCACCTGAATATATTTTGCGCTCATGCGAAACGACATCCAGCGTCAAATTCATTCGGCAATTCTCTTGGTGCTAAGACCGATTGCTAGGGCACTTATTCGCGGTGGTGTCGGATACAGGGAATTTTCTGATATCGCAAAAAAAGCATTTGTTGATGTCGCGTCAAAAGACCATGGATTGCGGGGGCGCCCAACAAATATCTCCAGAGTTGCAGTAATGACCGGCCTTACTAGGAAAGAAATTCGGAGAATTAGGCGCGACAATGAATTTTCGAACGACCTTATCGATATTAGACATACGCCGATCTCTCAAATTCTTCATAGGTGGCATACGGATAGCGAGTTCCTGACGTCCTTAGGCAGCCCGATGGATTTAGTTTTTGAAGGCGAGGGAACTTCCTTCTCGCTGCTGGTAAAAAAGTATGGCGGAGATGTCCCCCCCGGCGCCATGCGAACTGAATTGGAGAGAATAGATGCGATTGAGGTGACTCAGACCGGGAGGCTTCGCCCAACGAAGCGCATTTCATACAATCTTGAGTTACATGAAAAATTGACCGGCGGACTTACTACGATACTGTTTCCTGCGGCGCTCAATCTAGTTCACAATCTGGAGAACCCTAACCTAGCTGACTGGTGGGCGAATGTTACTACTCATACGAAGTATCTGCGCGATAGTGATCGTGGCCGCTATATGCGAATAGCGAACGAGCGAATTATTGAGTTCGCGAAATCAATGGATGATATGCAGGCGGGTTACGAAGCTTTGTATGACGCGGATAGTGAGGGTGATCCGTCAAGGGGCCGGACCCTTGGCGTTGGATTATTCTATTTCGAAGAAGACAAGTCTGATTCGGATGTTTTCGACTGATCAGGGTTTGGTCGTGTCGTAACAATTGTCAAGGATGTTTTAGTCAAGGCCGCGCTGCCTCGCGCGTAACCAATTTGCCTGCGCAATCGCGCGAATTCTTGCGGATTCCAACCTTTTGCCCTGGATTTCCAGCGGATTCGGAAGTTTCTTCAGATCTTGCAGTCTTCACCGCGCAATATTTGGTCCGGAAGGTTCATAGTCAGACAATTACCGAAAAAACATAGGGTTATGCCCGGTTTACTAGGTTGCCCGAACCATATTCTACCCTTCATTTGACATAAATCGGTATTTTCCCGGTTTTGGTTGTTCAATTGAAACAAAGAGATACTATTTATACTTGCAAGCTTACATAACCTAAGATTACTTTACATATTGCCTCGGAGCGATTCCCAAGATGGGACAGAACGTCAAAGAGCATCTGAAGCTCGCTTTGAGAATGATGTTGAAGCCGTTGGTCAAGCTTTTGATTAGCCAAGGTGTGTCGCATGGCGACTTTTCGGATGTTGCTAAAGATGTGTATGTAGAGATGGCGATAAGGCATTTCGAAAAATCGGACAGACTGAATCAATCACGAGTTGCGATTTTGACTGGCTTAACTCGAAAAGAAGTTAAGAACGTTATAGATCGCGCTATTGGAGAGGAGAGTTACAACAAGAATTATTCGCGACCTAGTCGGGTGTTGGCCGGTTGGCATAGTGATCCGAAGTATATAGGCCCATATGGAGTTCCTCTTGAGATCCCATACGAGTCGTCGGGCGAAGGAGTGCCAGCATTCACGGAGCTTGTCAAAACGTATAGCGGCGATATGGCGCCTCGGCCGATGCTTAAGGAATTGATACGGGTTGGAGCTGTGGTCGAGTTGGAAAACAAGACATATAAGGCGGTGCGACGAGATTTTGAGGCGGAAGCACTGTCGCCAGAACTTGTCGAGCGACTTGGGAAAGTTGGGCATTATTTTTTTTCAACTGCTGCAGCGAACATAGAAAAGAGAGAGCAGGGTTCGGGATATTTTGATCGACGCGTATACACGGACGTCGGACTTTCATCTGAGTCAATTAGGGAATTTGACGCGTACATCAAGCATCGCGGGCAGGAGTTTTTGGAGGAACTGGACAATTGGTTTGTTGCAAAAGAAAAGAGCGATCGTGGTAGGCCGGATCGGAAGAATACAGGTCTCTGCATGGTCCACTACGTCGTAAACGTTGAGGAAGAAGAAGAACTTAGAGATTTGTTGGTGAAGCGAGGGTTGGAGATTAGTTCGCTTAGCGAATCCTAATCACTCACCAATAAGTACCCAGGCGAGAACGGAATTCTCGCTGAGCAATCGTTGATCAACCAAATAGGGGAAACCTTGGGAGAACACTAATGAACACTGCAAAAAGCGCCAAGACGAAACTCGTCTTGGGGGCGTCGCTTGCTGCAATCTTGATTTCTGGAGTTTCGAATGCCGAGTTTATTTCGAGGGGCTTAGCGGGCATTGATTCGAGCTCCGGTCTTGGCATTGACTCGAGCTCCGGTCTTGGCATTGACTCGAGCTCCGGTCTTGGCATTGATTCGAGCTCCGGTCTTGGCATTGATTCGAGCTCCGGTCTTGGCATTGACTCGAGCTCCGGTCTTGGCATTGATTCGAGCTCCGGTCTTGGCATTGATTCGAGCTCCGGTCTTGGCATTGACTCG